>ERZ511473.173-NODE-173-length-151630-cov-70.823171_pt1 | contig 151630 bp, 141 predicted proteins | sample MGYA00374947_ERZ511473 | MGnify/ENA primary metagenome ERZ511473 (study PRJEB26303, sample SAMN06343854) | sediment metagenome | isolation source: hot spring sediment | place: Canada: British Columbia | collected 2012-09-26 ... | reverse complement strand
CACCTTCGCCTGGGCATACAGCCCCAGCACCAGCGCCGGCAGCGCAAACACCAAATACAGCGGATCCCACCAGAACAGCATGGTCCGACCTCCGGATGGAGTGATCGTGCCTCACGCAGGCATATCGAAAGGGAAGCCTCCTCGCTTCTCCGTCCATACCCGGCTGCATCCGCCCTAAAAAAAAGACCTTCGGCCGATGTCGAACCCCGTTTCCCGGGAAATGGGATCAGACATCAACCGAAGGTCTTGCCAGGCCCAGAAGGCCGACGGGACCGGGGATTGAACCGGGTGATCTCCCGTGCTGACGATCCCGTCATCGGGCGAAAGGCCCGATGGCTACTCCCCTTCCGGCATTTCTAAGCCTATCCGGATTCGGAGAACCTGTCAAGATTCGAGCGGCCGCTGCCCCAATTGCGGCGCGGAGATCACCCACGGCCCGTTCCCGTGCTGGGAAAACTGTCCCCGGCGCCCTCCCCAGGAGCCGAAAGCCCCCTGAGCGAGGATGAAGGGGCCGGATGGGCGGCCCCGCCCCTGGCCCCCTTCCCATGCGCTCGGGGTGGCGAATATCACACCCAAATAATGACTTTTATTACCACCAAAACCCCCTCATGTATGACGGAGATCATACCCTTTCCCGCCAGTTCCCGGCATGATGAGATGCGAACATCCTCTACAAAGATCTGGGTAGCCGCGCGCGTGTTCGGCTGCGCAAGCCTGATCTTGAAGGGAGGGTTCTATGATCCGATGGAAGGCGTTGGCGGTGGTTCCGCTGTTGCTCGCGCTGCTCGTGGCGACCTGTGCCCGGGGAGCGGCGACCCCCGTGGCGGGCCTGCCGGCGGAGGCCCAGGCGGTGATCAAAGAGCGCGGCCTCTCCCCGGATGATATCGTGGCTGCGCTGCGGACCTATGTGCCGGGGGGCAAGTATGACGAATACGTGATGTTCGCCTCCGGCGGACACTCCGGGCAGGTCCTGGTGATCGGCATCCCCTCGATGCGGCTGCTCAAGGTGATCGGCGTCTTCACGCCGGAGCCCTGGCAGGGCTCCGGGTTCGGGGAGAAGGGCACCCTGGAGGTGCTGGAGGGCGGCTTCGCGCGGGGCAAGCCCATCCTCTGGGGGGATACCCACCACCCGGCCCTCTCGGAGACGGAAGGGGAATACGATGGCCAGTTCCTGTTCATCAACGACAAGGCCAACGCCCGCCTGGCGGTGATCGATCTGCGGGACTTTGAGACCAAGCAGATCGTCAAGAACCCCAACGCGATCTCCGACCACGGCGGCGGCTTCGTCACCCCCAACACCGAATATGTCGTCGAGGGCCCCCAGTATGCGGTCCCCATCGGCTGGGAGTATGCCCCGCTGGATCAATACAAGGACAAATACCGGGGGCTGCTGACCTTCTGGGCCTTCGACCGCCAGAAGGGACGGGTGGACCCGGATCGCTCCTTCCAGATTGAGCTGCCCCCCTACTGGCAGGATCTGTGCGATGCGGGCAAGAAGGTCTCTTACGGCTGGGTGTTCTGCAACTCCATCAACACCGAGCTGGCCACCGGCGGCATCGAGGAGGGCAACCCGCCTTTCGAGGCCGGCACGGCCAAGAACGAAATGGACTACCTCCACATCATCCACTGGAAGAAGGCGGAGGAGCTGATCCGGGCCGGCAAGTATGAGGTCATCAACGGGATCAAGGTGATCCGCCTTCAGACGGCGGCCCAGGAGGGGGTGCTCTTCTTCGCCCCCGAGCCGAAGAGCCCCCACGGGGTGGATGTGGCGCCGGGCGGCGATTACATCGTGGTCGGCGGCAAGCTGGACCCCCACGTGACGGTTTATTCCTTCGAGAAGATCCAGAAGGCCATCGCCGCCGGCAATTTCGAGCGCGACCCCTTCGGGGTGCCGGTGCTGAAGTTCGAGGACGTCAAGGAAGCCCAGGTGGAGCTCGGCCTCGGCCCGCTGCACACGGTGTTCGACGACAAAGGCTATGCCTACACCTCCCTCTTCCTGGACAGCGCCGTGGCCCGGTGGTCCCTGGGCGGTCCTTACCGCAAGGACGGCGTGGAGCCCTGGAAGCTGGTGGAGAAGCTGCCGGTCCATTACAACATCGGCCACATCGCCGCACCGGAGGGCGATACGGTCTCGCCCAAGGGCAAATATGTGGTGGCGCTCAACAAGTGGTCGGTGGATCGCTTCCTGCCGGTGGGCCCGCTGCACCCGCAGAACCTCCAGCTGATCGACATCAGCGGCGGCAAGATGTGGCTGCTCTACGACATGCCCATCGGGATCGGCGAGCCGCATTATGCTCAGATCATCAAGGCCGACAGGCTCAAGCCGTTCCTGGTCTACCCGGAGATCGGGTGGAACGCGGTGAAGATGGCGAAGGATCCCAACGCCACCGAGGCCGGCCGGGAGCGGGTGGAGGTGCGGGAGGAGGGCGGCCGGCGGGTGGTGGAGATCTGGATGACGGCGGTCCGCAGCCACTTCAAGCCGGAGCACGTGAAGGTCCGCAAGGGCGATCATGTGATCTGGCACATCACCAACATCGAGCGGGCCCGCGATGCCACCCACGGCTTCGCCCTCGGCGGCTACAACATCAGCCTGAGCCTGGAGCCGGGCGAGACCGCCACCGTCGAGTTCGACGCCGACCAGAGCGGGACCTTCCCCTTCTACTGCACGGAGTTCTGCTCGGCCCTCCATCTGGAGATGATGGGCTATTTCCTGGTGGAGCCGTAAGGGAAACCGGGGGAGCGGCTGGAGGGCCGCTCCCCGGGAAGGGGGAGCGGAATTCCCGCCATGGCTTCTCGGGGCGCTACCGGTGGGGCCTGAAGGCGCGGACCGCCCCATTCTTCGATGAGGAGAAGGCAATGGTGGAGCGACTGAACGCATGGATGCGGGAGGATCCTTTCCGGCTGCCCCGCGCGTTCTTCATCGGGGCATCCTGGCTGCTCCTGCTTTCCCTGCTCTTCCCTTACTGGCGCATGACCCTTCAGGCCCCGCAGTATCCGGGGGGGCTCCGGGTGGATGTCTACGTCACCCACCTGGCCGGCGATGTGAATGAGGTGGACAACCTGAACCACTATATCGGGATGAAGAAGCTGCACGAGGCGGCGCAGGTGGAGCGTTTCCTGGCGCCCCTGGCCATCGGGGCGGCCGCGTTGCTGGGGGAGGCGCTGGCCTTCACCCGGCACCGCTGGGCGGCGGTGCTGGCGTTGCCGGCCATGCTGTTCCCGATCATCTTCCTGGCCGACATGTATTACTGGCTCTACCGCTACGGCCACGACCTGGATCCGAACGCCCCGCTGCGGCTGCCGCCCTTCACCCCGCCCCTGATCGGCGTCGGCGTGGTGGGGCAGTTCCGGACCGTCGCGGAGCTCCAGGTTGGGTTCTGGATGGCGCTGGCGGCTTCCCTCCTGATCGCCCTCGGCCTCCACTTCCGCCGGGTCATCCGCACGGCGCTGGAGCGCCACCAGCCCCTTCGCGTCGGCCCCCTGATGCTGGTCCCGGAGGAAGCCCGCGCATGATGTGGCCCCTGGCCCTGGCCCTCTGGACGCTGATCGTGGTGGCCCCGGGGGATCCGGATCGGACGCTCCAGGAGGCCATCGCAGCGGCCCCGCCGGGGGCGACGCTGGAGGTGCGCGGCGGCGTGCACTACGGCCCCATCCGCATCGATAAGCCCCTCACCCTGATCGGTGTCGACAGCCCGGTGCTGGATGGCCAGGGCCAAGGCACCGTCCTCTGGATCACCGCCCCCGGGGTGACCGTCCGCGGCTTTGTGATCCGCCGCTCCGGCCGCTCCCTGACCCATGAGGACGCGGGGATCCGGGCGGAAGGAGCCCCCGGGGTGATCCTGGAGGACAATCGGCTGGAGGACGTCCTCTTCGGGATCTACCTGAAGGATTCCCCGGGGGCTCGCATCCGGAACAACCGCATCCGCGGCCTGGACGTGCCGGAGGCGGAGCGGGGGGACGCCATCCGCCTGTGGTATAGCTCCGACGCCTACATCGAAGGCAACGAGACGGAGCGCGGGCGGGACGTGATCATCTGGTTCTCCGATCGCTCCGTCCTCCGGGACAACCGGTTCCGGGGCGGGCGCTACGGGATCCACTACATGTATTGCAAGGAGAGCCTGGCGGAGGGGAACATCCTGGAGGGCAACTATGTGGGGATCTACATGATGTATAGCCGGGGCGGGGTCTTCCGCCGCAACCGCTTCCTTCACCACCGGGGACCCAGCGGCTACGGCATGGCCTTCAAGGACAGCGATGACATCCGCGTGGAGGGCAACCTGTTTCTGGACAACACGGCGGCGATCTTCCTGGACAACACGCCCCGGGAGGAGGGATCGCCGGTCCGTTTCGAGCGCAACATCATCGCCTACAACGGGATCGGCGTGCTGGCCCTGCCCATGGTGCGTGGCGTGGTTTTCCGGGAAAACGGGTTCTGGGAGAACGAGCAGCAGGCGGCGACGCCGGGGGAAGGGAACCTGATGGCCAGCGACTGGCGGGGCAACTTCTGGAGCGATTACGCCGGCTTCGATGCCGACGGCGATGGGATCGGCGATGTCCCCTATCGCTCCCGGCGGGTGTTCGAGGCCCTGGTGGATCAGGTTCCCCTCCTCCGTCTGTTCTGGGGCACCCCCGCCATGCAGGCTCTCGAGTCCGCCGCCCTCCTGGTCCCCTTCTTCGAGCCTCAGGTCCGCCTGGAGGATCCCGCGCCCCGGATCCGGCCTCCGGCCCGGGCGCGGGAGCGGGCTTCGGGGAACGCCGGAGGATGGATCGGCCTGGGGCTGGGCGGGATCCTCCTCGCCGCCGCATGGTGGGGATGGCTCCGGCGCCCTCCCCGGCCTTCCCGGGAGGAAGGGAAGAGGACAGCACCGGAGGCGATCCTGGAGGTTCGCGGGCTGCGCAAGCGGTTCGGGGAGACCTGGGCGGTGCGCGGGCTGGATCTCATCGTGCGGCCGGGCGAGGCGGTGGTCCTCTGGGGGCCCAACGGCGCCGGGAAGACGACGGTTCTCCGCTGCATCCTGGGCTTGCTGGATTACGAGGGCACCATCCGGGTCGCCGGCCGGGATGTCCGCCAGGAAGGCCCGGCCGCTCGACGGTGGATCGGGTATGTCCCTCAGGAGCTGGCCTTCTACAGCAACTGGACGGTCGCCGAGACCCTGCGGTTCTTCGCGGCGCTGCGGAGCGTGGCCGTGGATCCCACGAAAGTGGAGGCGCTGGGGCTGACTCCGTATCAGGACCAGCCGGTGCGCGCGCTGTCCGGGGGATTGAAACAGCGGCTGGCCCTGGCCCTCGCGCTGATGGGGGATCCTCCCATCCTGTTGCTGGATGAGCCGACGGCGAACCTGGACCTGACGGCGCGGACGGAGTGGCGGAGCCGGCTGCGGGAACTCAAGGCGCAGGGGAAGACGTTGCTGTTCAGCTCCCACCGCCTGGAGGAAGTGCAGGGCCTGGCGGATCGGGTGGTGGTGATGCGGGCCGGCCAGGTGATCGGGGAGGTCTCCCCAGAGGCCCTGGGGGAGGCGGCCGGCTTGCGGGCCCGGCTCCGGTTGAGCCTGCCGCCGGCGGAGCTGGAACGGGCCCGGCAGGTGCTCGAGGCCTCGGGCTATCCCTCTTCCCTCAACGGCCACGGGCTGATCCTCACCGTGCCGGCCGATCGCAAGCTAACGCCCGTGCGCCGCCTCTGGGAGGCCGGGATCGCCGTGCTCGATGTCGAATGGGAACTGGAGGAGTAGGGAACCGGGAGTCAGAGGATGGGGATCTGGATGCTGCTGGTCCGCAAAGAGGGGCGCGAGGCGCTCCGGAGCCGATGGTTTCTCCTCACGGCGGGAAGCTTCGCCCTGATCGCCCTGGCCCTGGCGGCTGTCTCGATGATTGGCTCCGGCTATATCGGGCTGGCCGGTTTCGGACGGACGGCGGCGAGCCTGGTGAATCTCTCGATGTTGCTGGCCTCTCTGATGGGCTTGGGCCTGGGCGCTCTCACGTGGGCTGTGGAGCGGGAGGGCGGGACGCTGGCCTATCTGCTTTCGTATCCGATCTCGCGCACCCAGGTCTTCCTCGCCAAAGCTGCCGGCGGGGCCATGGCCCTGGCTGCGGCGATGGGGCTGGGGTTCGGGGCGACCGGCCTGGGGATCGGGCTGGGAGGAGGGCTGGGCGGCCCGGAGGAGATCGGCCGATACGCCGGCCTGGCGGCCGGGGCCACGATGCTCTCCTGGATCGCCTATGGGATCGGGATGGCCATCGGCGTCGGGCTGCGACGCCAGAGCACCGCCCTGGGCGTGGCCCTGATCGCCTGGCTGATCGCCGTCTTCCTCTCGGACCTGGGCCTGATGGGGCTGGCGTGGGCTGTCGGGCTCTCCCCGTCCTGGCTCTGGTGGCTGACGCTGCTGAATCCGCTCCACGCGTTCCGGATCCTGGCCATGGTGATGCTGAACGGGTCGCCGGATCTGCTGGGCCCGGCCGGCTGGTTCGCCTGGCGGACCTACGGGGAAGCGCTGGGCTCGATGCTGTGGGGGGCGATGGGGGCCTGGCTCCTCTTCGCCGTTGCGATCGCGGCCTTTCGCTTTCGAGGGCTTCGGGATTCCGGCCTTTGACCGTGCTGCCCGGTCGGTTCGGCCAGGCGGCCGCAACATTCGGGAGGGACGATCGGCCATGCGCTGGCGCTTCGCGCTGCTCGCGCTCTCATGGTTGGGGTTGGGGGTTGCCGCGTGCGCCCGGGCCTCGGGGCCGCGGCCGCCGGACATCGCTTACGGGAAGGATCCCTGCGCCGAGTGCGGGATGATCATCAACGATCCCCGCTTCGCCGCAGCCTACGTCACGCGGGATGGCCAGGCGCGCCTCTTCGACGACATCGGGGATATGGTCGTTTATTATCGCAAGCACGCCGAGGATGTAGCCGCCTTCTACGTGCATGACTATGAGACCCGCGCCTGGATCGATGCCACGCAGGCGTTCTTCGTCTCCTCGCCGCAAGTCCATTCTCCCATGGGATATGGTCTCGCGGCTTTCTCCGATCGCTCCCGGGCGGAGGCGTTTGCTCGCGAGCACGGCGGCGAGGTGAAGGATTGGGCGCGGCTCCTCCGGGAGACATACCCGCCCCATGGCTCGCATCCCCATCCGTGAAGGGGAGGGGTCCTCGGACCTAACCCCTAACCCCCTTCCCTTCGTAGGGAAGGGGGAGCTTAAATCTCCCCCTCCCCGTTTCGGGGAGGGGTCCTCGGACCTAACCCCTAACCCCCTTCCCTACGAGGGAAGGGGGAGCCTAAAAATCCCCCCTCCCCGCTTCGGGGAGGGAAATTGGGCTGTCCACCCACCTGCGGATGATCATAGGGTCGGGGCGCACGGCCGTGCGCCGGGGGAGAGGTCCCCAGTCCGGCGGGGCGAATTATCCGGCGCCTTCCCCGATCCGTCGGAACAGCCATTCCAGCAGCCCGGCCAGCCCGCCCAGGAGCAACACCATCAGGATCATCGCCCAGGCCGGCCAGGCGTTCAACCCTTCGCGCACGCGCCGCCCAGGATCTCCTGGCCCGGCGTCAGGAGGGCGGCCAGCAGCGCGAGCGCTGCGGCCCCACAGAAAACCGCAGCCGCCCGGAGCGCTACCCGTGCGGCTCGCCGCCACAGCGGGGGCGGCAGCGGCGCAAGGGGGTCCACGTAGGGCGGCGGTTCCGGGGCCGTCAGCGTATCCACGGCGACGGTGAGGGGCTCATACGCATCGGTGCGGCGCCGGGCCGGTAGAGGTCCCTTGCTGCCTGGCGCACGAGCTTTGCGTACTCTTTGCGCTCCTGCGCTTCTCCGGCGGTCGGAATCCCGCCCAGACACTTCCCCAGGGCCACTGCCGCAGCCCAGCGCACCTTCCCGTTTTCATCCGTCAGCGCCTGGAGGAGGTGGGGGAGGGCTTCGGGGCGCTGGATCTCCCCCAGGGCTTCTGCTGCAGCCCGGCGCACCCTTTTGTTTTCATCTGTCAGCGCTTTGCGCATCAGGGCCTCGCCCTGATCGGGCGGGGCCTGGGCCGCCTCGCCCCACAGGCGCAGGGCCAGGAGCAGATCCCGGCGCAGGTATCCCTCGTAGGGACTGCGGGCGTTCTCCACACGGCGGATGAGGTCGTCGGCGTCGGAAGGGCCGAGCATGCCGGCCAGGAGCAGCAGGGGCTCCCGCCATTCGGGGAGGTGGAGGCGGGGCCGCAGGAAGGCCCAGGCCCCGGGGCGGTTCTCCGCCCAGGCGCGCCGGAGCCGGCGGGCCACGAAACACGAAATATTCCTGAACGGCCCGGTGGGAGAAGCCCACCCGTCTCTCGTCCAGCCGCGCCAGCCGGCCCATCTTCTCGCCCAGCAGGGAGAGATCCCCTTCGTTGAAGTCCAGCTCCCGGCCATTGTGCATCCGCCAGGCGATCTCCTCCAGCCAGGCCAGGGCATCGGCTCCCTTCGGGCGCCCCGTGCCTCTGCCCGCCGCCAGGTCTCCTCCACCCATTTCTCGTAGAGCTCGCTCCGGTTGCGGGCGATCTGCCCGGTGCGGGCATAGACTTCCGCGGCCAGGCGCAACAGCAGGGGATTGTCCAGCACCCGGCGCAGGGCGGGGCGGGCCTGCATCTTCGCAAGGAGCCGGTCGGCTTCCTCCTCCGCCCGTTCTTTCCCCTCCGGCCGGAGGGCGGCCAGCCAGCCCTTCAGGTAGGGCCCGACCTCCTCGGGTTTCTGGAAGGGCTTGAGGATGTATTCCCAGAAACCCCCGCCCAGGGCGGTGTATCCGGCCAGGCGGGAGCTGACGAGGATGCGGCATCGCTGGCCATGAGGGGAGCGGGCGAAAGCGGCAATCTCCTCCCGCACGGCGGGGCGCTGGCCTTCAGGGACCTCATCCAGGCCGTCCAGGAGGAGGAGCAGGCGGCCGTCGTCCCGCCAGCGCCGCACCCGCTCCCGGGCCTCGTCCTTTTCCCGCTTCGAGCTCCAGGCGCGCTCGGGCCCAGCCGGGCCGGGCGAAGCAGAGGCCCACGAACTGGAGGGTGGTGGTCTTGCCCGCCCCGGGCTCCCCGAGGAGCGTCAGGTGGTGGGCTTCCTTCAGGGCCTGGGCGAGGGGCACGGGGCGGGGCGGTTCGGGAGGGCGTTCCGGGCCTCCGGCGGGCCCTCCGATGTGCTCCCACCGCTCGGGCACGGGCGGGAGTTCGGGGCGACGCTCCAGAGGGTGGGGTTCGGGGCGGGCGATGGCCTCGAGCATAAGACATCGGTGAGGGGGATTTCAGCGTCGCCGGCGCGGAGGGTTCCCCACTGCTCCGCCACGCTCTCCAGGTAGCTGCGCTCGGCATCCGGATGCGCTGCCATCGGATGGCTCCGGGGCCGGGTTGCCTTCTCCCCTATCATTTTACAGGATCCAGGGGGGTTCCCCTGATCCTCCGAAGATGCAACCCCGTTAGACGAGCGCATGGCAGGCCGGTTCCTTCCTCGACTGGAAGACCGCCCGCCGGACCGTCCAGCCCCCGCATCGCCGCGCGCCATAACGCGCCGCCCCCTCGAGGAAGCGGGGGAACCGCTGGCGGCCATGCGCCGCCCCATTTTGATCAAAGCAGGTAAGGGAACATCGCTGTCCCTCCGCGATGCGTCCTATTGTTAAAAAAAGATGAGGCTGGACATCCCCGCGCCTTCATCTTACAATTTACAATCTGTCTGCATCGGATTTGAGGCTGGGGGGATGGGATGCGGAGATTCCTTCGTGAGGGGATCAGCACGCTGCTCCTGGCCGGCGCGGGGATTGCCTTAATCGTTCTTTTGCGCCCAGGTTTCCCGCTCCCAACCCGTTCTCCGCTTTCCACACTTCCAACGCCCCCTGGATCTCCCCCAACGCCCTCTCCAACTCTCCTTCCTCTGTGTGCTCCTCCTCCCTTTCCGACACCTCCTTATCAAACCTGTCCGGGGCTTCCCACTCCTACAGCCTATGCGACTGTCCGGCCGATTTATACGCCCTGGACGCCCCCTCCAGTTCCAGCACCCTCTCCTCACGCGGTCTTCCCGCGGCCAGGGCCGGCTGCAGATGCCCGGGGGTGGGTGCTCATCCCAAATCATCGGGAAGGGATTCTGGCCGTACCAATGAGCGCAGATGGCTATCCATCGGATGGGCTGTTCAACCTGCGCCTCCTTGAAGCCGGAACCGGAGGAGAGCGGCCGGCCATCTTCGATCGTCTGGCGCTTTCTCCAAACCATCGTTACCTCGTTGGGATCGTAGAGACGGAGGGAGGAGATGTGGTCCATGTGCTGGCAATGGGGCCTGCTCCTGGGTTGACTTCCCTCCGCCTGCTTTCCACTCTCTGGCCACAGGGAAATTCTTTGGCTGGCATCCGGATGGCCTTCATATCCTGTTTTATCAGGATCTGGGCTCCCAGCTCTGGCTTTTTGATGTGGAGAGAGGGACGCATCGTGTGCTGGCCAAGCCAGGGACCCGGGATGTGAGCGGGGCGGCTATCTCTCCGGATGGCCGGTGGCTGGTTTATGCCACGAACACCTGGGACGTGCATCAGATATGGGCGTCCCCGATGGACGGCGGAGAGCCACATCTGCTATGGCAATCCCCTTCCTTCACAGCCGTCTGGGGATGGTCTCCCGACGGCCGCTGGCTCCTTTACTCCGGGGACCCCGAGCCTGTTCCTTCTCCTTCCCAGGGCCGTCTTACGGCTTCCTCTCGATCCCTATGGGTGCTGGAATAGGCAACGGGACGCCGTCAACCCTTGCACGGCCCTTTCCTAACTGGATGGGGCTTCGAGCCGGTATGGTCGCCGGACAGCCAGCGGGTGGCCCATGTAGGCTGGACCCAGGGGCATGGATGCTGGAGCAAGCTGGATCTCTATCGAGCGGATCCAGTATGCCGATGGCGAGGGGTAGGAATCGCGGGAAGATATATCGGGTGGCTGACAACGCCATCGACCCCGCCTGGTCCCCGGATGGTCGATGGCTGGTGTATTCAGGCCTCGATGAACTCGATGAAAGGGAGCAGGTGGACCTGTGGCAGGTACGGGCGGATGGGACCAGCCGTCAACGGTTAACGAATACCTCCGATCGAGAACATGCTCCAATCTGGATCCCGGAGTCCTAAGGCTGGCGAAGGCCGCTTCGATGGGGGGCACTCGCCTTCGGCAGTGGGGGGGTTCTTCTGATTCTCCTGTCCACAGGCCAACCTCCATCGGCCCGTTTTGCACAAACCTTTCTCTCCCCGATCACGATATCCACAGCTCCCTTTCTTACCCCGCCCTATTTCGGAGCGCGAGGAATTAATAGCTACTTCGATTGAGTCCCCCGAATACACCATTAATCAGCGTATTGTTCTTTATGATGATCGGATAGCTATCCCAGATTATGGAATTTGTGGTCGGAACAGCAATGGGGTTGCAATCGCTTATTATGATCGCCCGTTGGATCAACCCGGACGCCTACGAAGGACACTCAGGTTATGATTTTGCTCTAACCTACGAGCCTGTCCTGGCTGCTGCGGATGGTGTTGTGATCCGAGCAGGATGGTGGGATTGGTATCATCGAAGCAGAGGTTACGGATTGTTCATCGAGATTGATTATCAGAATGGCTATTCAACTTTTTGGGATGAGCAGGGACGCTGGGTAGGGCCATCGGCACCAGTCTTTGAGGCTTCCCACATTGTGGACGATGTGCCACCCTCTCTTTCCGACCCTTTCTTCCGAAAAGGGCACACTCTCGACAATCGCTTGGTCGCTTGTCCTCCGGATCCCTGTCCTTACTGGTATTCTGTCACTGGGCAAGGATATGGTGGGGATATGTTATGGACGTATGGAAACGATGAAGTACGGGACTATTGGGCTTTGTGGATCCCGCCTCATCCCGGCATTTATGAAGTTCAGGTCTTCGTTCCTTCCGAACATCCGAACATGCGACAACCTGGTGGGCTCGCTACTGGCTGGTTTCCCCCTTGGACTACATGCCGGCTCTTCCCATGATTATCGATCAACAGGGTGTCTATAATCGCTGGATCAGCTTGGGCATCCATCCCTTCGGACGCTATCCGGCCTGGGTAGGGATCTGGCTTGACGATGCAACGACGGAGAATCCGGCTGATGAGTCCCATTGCTGGAATTCCCAGGGGCAATCCGTCTGGTGTCAGATTGGAGTGGATGCTGTGCGCTTCCTACCGGTCTCTCCCCTCTTTCTGCCTCTGATCCTCCGCAGCCCATAATTCGTCCCTCCCCTTCTTGCTCCGGATCGCCCGGGCTGGACTATACTGAAGAGCCGGGAGGTGCCCGGCGGGCTCCCAGCGGATCCGTCAGAGGGAGCCTGGGGGGTCGGCGGAAGCCATGACCCGGTAAGGAGCGCGCATGCGGATCATCACCCTGACGACGGACTTCGGCGATGAGGATGGCTACGTGGGGACGATGAAGGGGGTGATCCTCTCCATCGCCCCCGATGTGCGGCTGGTGGATCTGAGCCACCATATCCCGCCCCAGGATATCCGGCGGGCGGCCTTCGTGGTGGCGGAGGCGGCGCCCTATTTCCCGCCCGGGACCATCCACCTCGCGGTGGTGGATCCCGGGGTGGGCAGCGGGCGCCGCGCCCTGATCGTGGAGACCGAAGGGGCGCTCTTCGTGGGGCCGGATAACGGGCTCTTCAGCTTCATCCTGGACGCGCACCCGGAGGCCCGGTGTTATGCCCTCGAGGAGCCCTCCTATCGCCTGCCCCGGGTCAGCTACACCTTCCACGGTCGGGATGTCTTCGCCCCGGCGGCGGCCCACCTCGCCCGGGGGGTCCCCCCCGCCGCCTTCGGCCCGCCGGTGACCGATCCGGTCCGCCTGCCGCCGCCCCGCCTGGAGCTGGAGGAGGAGCGCATCGTCGGGGAGATCCTGCACGCCGATCGCTTCGGGAACCTGGTGACCAGCATCGGCCGGCTCCAGTGGCAGGGGGCCACGCTCGTTCTGCAGCCCGCTTTCGGTCCCCTCGCCCGGCGTTTCCCGGTGGTCTTCCGGGCCAGCGAGGCGCGGGTGGAGATCGGCGATCGAGTGCTTCCAGGCATCGTCCATACGTTCGCGGAGGGGGAACCGGGCGAGCTGATCGCCTACCCGGGCAGCTCCGGCTTCCTGGAGATCGGACTGGTCCATGGGTGCGCCGCGGCCGCCCTGGAGGCCCGGCGGGGGGATCCGGTGGTCGTGCGGGTGCGCCTTCTGTCGCTGGAGTGAAGGGAGGGGTGGAATCCCGGACGCGAGCGAGGGATGCCATGGCCCGCGAAGCCTGTTTTGTCATCGAGGGAGGGCGACGGCTCCGGGGGGAGGTGCGGCCGGGCGGCAATAAGAACGCCGCCCTCCCCCTCATCGCCGCCACCCTGCTCGCCGAGGAGCCGGTGGTGTTGCGCAACGTGCCCCGCATCCGCGATGTGCGCACGCTGCTGCGGCTCCTGAGCGATCTGGGAGCGGCCATCGAGGAGCTGGACCCCCATACGTTGCGGATTGACACCCGTGACGTGCGCCCACGCCCTCTGAACCCGGAGCTCTGTCGGGACATCCGGGCGAGCATCCTGCTGGCGGGCCCGCTGCTGGCCCGGTTCGGCGAGGTGGAGATGCCGCCGCCCGGCGGGGATGTCATCGGCCGCCGGCGGCTGGATACCCACTTCCTGGCCTTTGAGGCCCTGGGGGCGCGCTATGAGGTGAACCGGGTGTTCCGCATCCGCTCGAAGGGCCGGTTGACCGGCGCGGATATCCTGCTGGATGAGGCCAGCGTGACGGCGACGGAGAACGCCGTGATGGCCGCGGCCCTGGCCCGGGGCACCACGGTCCTGCGCAACGCGGCCTCGGAGCCGCACGTCCAGGCTCTCTGCCGCTTCCTCAACCGGATCGGCGCCTGCATCGAGGGCATCGGCTCCAACACCCTGATCATCCACGGGGTGGACCGCCTGGGGGGCGGGGAGTGGGAGATCGAATCCGATCATATCGAGGTGGGATCTTTCATCGGGTTGGCCGCCTTGGTCGGCGATGGCATCTGGATCCGCCGTGCCGTCCCCCATCACCTGCGCATGGTGCAGCTGGTCTACCGGCGCCTGGGGATCCATTTCGAAATCCACGGGGAAGATATCTTCGTGCCCCCCGAGCAATCCCTCCGGGTGGTGCCCGATATCGGCGGGCATATCCCGAAGATCGAGGACGCCCCGTGGCCGGGGTTCCCCGCCGATCTGATGAGCATCGCCATCGTGGCCGCCACCCAGGCGGCGGGCCCCGTCCTCTTCCACGAGAAGATGTTTGAGAGCCGCCTCTATTTCGTGGACAAACTGATCGCTATGGGCGCTCGCATTGTCCTCTGCGATCCCCATCGCTGTCTGGTCCATGGCCCCTCCCCGCTGCACGGGGAGCGCCTGGAGAGCCCGGACATCCGGGCGGGGATGGCGCTAGTGATCGCGGCCCTCTGCGCCGAGGGAACCAGCGTGATCCGCAACATCACCCAGATCGATCGGGGCTATGAGGATCTCGACGGGAAGCTGCGCGCCCTGGGCGCGGCCATCGAACGCGTGGAGCGATAGGCCATGAGCGATTCGTCCTCGGGTTTCGGGAACCGGACGTGGATGTGGATCGTGGCCCTGATCCTGGTCGGCCTGGCCTGCGGGTGCATCGGCCTGGCAGTGGGCGGGCTGGTCGGTTATCTGATCGGCAGGGGCCCGGGCACCCCAGCCCCTACCCGGCCCCCCTCCGGCGCTCCCTGGCTGGGGGTGCGGGTGATCCACGAGGCGGATGGCGCCCGGGTCCTCGAGGTGCTGCCCGGCAGCCCGGCGGAGGAGGCCGGCCTGCGCCCCAGCGACCGGATCACCGCGGTGAACGGGGAGCTCGTCAACGACCGCCATCCGCTCCCTGATCTCCTGCGGCGCTATCGCCCCGGGGACACCGTGCGCCTGACGGTGGTCCGGGACGGGGAGGAACGGACCGTCTCCGTCACGCTGGGCCGGGCTCCCTGAGCGGGGCCGCTGTCGTTTCCCCGCATGCCGGAAGCCCGGGTGGAACGGATGAGCCAGGGAACACGGTATCTTCGCCGCGCGGCCGTCCTGGCCCTGATCCTGATCGTGGGGATCCTCGCCGGGGTCCCGCTGCTGGGGCTGGCGATGCGCCCGCCTTCCCACCTCACCCTGCAAGGGCCGGAGGGGAGGATCCTCCTGCGCCCGGCCGGCCCGGCCCAGTGGCGTCTGGAGGCCGGTTCCGCGCGGGATGAGGCGTTCGCGGAAGGCGTCCTGGACGGGCTGGACGCCGCTCCGTTGCTGATCCTGCGGCGGGCGGCGGCGTATGGCCAGCTCCAGGCGCTGATCGGGCCGGAGGCCGCGGAGGCGGATGCATGGGCCCGGGAGCGGATCCCCCCGGCCGTCGCCCGGGCCTGGGAGGCCCTGGATGAGGAGGCCCGGGCCCGGCTCGAAGCGTATGCCGCCGGGGTCAACGCCGCCTGGCGGATGGGGATCCCGGGCGCCCGCCGCCTCCCGCGGCCGGACCCCATCGCCCGGCCCTGGGATCCCCGGGATAGCCTGATGGTGGCGGCGGGCCTGGCCCTGGCCCACCCCGGATGGATGGAGGCGGAGATCCATCGCCTGCTTCCGCGTCTTCCCCCTTTCCTTCGCTCCGCCCTGGAAGACCCTCGCTGGACCTCCGCCTCGCCGGTCCCGGATGCCGCGATGCGTGAGGCCGTGTGGCGGGCGTGGGCGGCCGCCGGCGTGGCCCCGGAGCTCGGGCTCTTCCGCGGCTGCCGGGAGGGCCTGGGGTTCCGCCTCCACGCCATGGCGGCCCCGGTGCTGCCGCTGCCCTGGCGCGCGGCGTGGGAGGGGGAAACGCTGCGCCTGCGCTGGCCGGGGATCCCCGGCGCCCTCGCGCGCATCTCCCCATCCGGCGGGCGGTGGTTGCAGCCGGAGCCCGGCTTCGGGGACCCCCTGGATCATCTGGAGGAGCTGGTCCGCGCGATCGCGATGGAGGGGACGTCGTCCCCGTTCTGGAGCTGGATGCCCCTCCCGGGGGAATGGCCTTTGTGCTCGGCAGCCCGGGCGGTCCATCGGGAGGCGCTGCGAGCGTTGCCGCCGCAGGACTGGCTGCAACGGCGGGTGCAGGGGATGCTCCAGCGCTGGGAAGGAGACCTGGACGCACGAAGCCCTTCCGCTCTCGTCTACGTCGTATGGCGGGAGGAGATCCTCCGGGCGACGCTGCAGGACGCGCTGGGAGAGGAGGGGCTGCGGCGTCTGCTCACCCGGCGGCCTGCGGAGGTGGTCCTGACGGCGCTGCTGGCGGATGAAACCCTGGGGAACCCTGGGAGCCCATCGGGAGATGAGGACCGGAGATCCATCCTGCGGGAAGCCTACCGGCGGGCGTTGATCTGGATCGGACGGCGCTATGGCGATCTGCACACCATCTGGGAATGGGGGAAAGCCCATGCGGCTGCCCTGTCGATCCCCGGCTGGCCGTTTCAGGTGGAGATCCCGGTGGGAGGGGACGAGCGGGCGCCCTGGCCCACGCCGATCGATCCGGCCCGGCCGTATCGGACGGCCTTCTGGCCGGCGCTCACGGTGAGAGGCGGTTCGGTCGTGGGGATCGAGACGGCGCCCGCCCCGTGGTGGTGGCCGTGGCCGTAGAGGGGATGCGGAAAACTCCCGGCGATCCTCCCTCACAGGAAGGAGATCTTTTTCAGGGTGGCGCCGGGCATGCCATTTGCGGAACAACCGCTCGCGGTGATCCTACGATGATGGGGCGGGCGGAGTTCGACGGGTGAGCATCGCCAGCTCCCGTTCCAGCTCCGCCCGATGCTGGGCCGCCGCCTGGCGTCCTTCCTCCAGGATCTGCCGCCATCGGGCCTGAATCTTTTTGCGCAGGTCCTCGCCCGATTGAGGGGTGAACAGCAGGACCAGACCGGCCCCGATTAATCCACCCACCAGAAAGCCATAAATCCAGAAGATCGCGCGTCGCATGGGTTCCCTCGCATGCAGGCTTGGTTTGCCGGGATGAGAACCGATGGGGTTCGATTTAGCGGGAAGGCCCCACGATTGCCTCCCGACAAGCCTCTGGAAGCAGGGCGCATGATGTGGCACCGTGTAACACACGCTTTTATTTTACCTTGCATCCGGAGAAGGACGGCTGGCCTGGACCCTCCGTCTGGGAGAGGGTTCGTTCTTCAATTTGCAGAACAGCGGATGTCCAGCTGGATGCTGGGAGACCTCTGGGCCAACGTCTCATTCCCTGGAGGGAATCTCCCATCCTATGTTATGATGAAGAGAGCCAGGAAGGAGCTGGAATCGGGGGCTCCTGGCCTTTCCCGGGTGGAGTGGATGCAGGGGGAAATGCGAATTGAGAGCAAAGTTCATGAGGAGATCGTGGATCTGGCCATCGCCTGGAACTGGGATTGCGATCGGCCGTTTGTGGAAATGCTCCGGGAGGCCTGCGGGCGCCGTGGCCTCTCGATGGCGAGCATCACGCCGGAGGATCTCCCGGCGATTCTGGAGCGGGCATGGAGGGGCCAGTGGATCTGTCGGGCCTTCTTCGATCGGGCTTCCGACTGGGATGAGGATTTCGAGGCCCTGGTCGATTGGGCTCGGGCCGCTGGCGTTTTCCGTCTGAACCCCACGGAGCAGGCCCGGGCAGCGTGGGATAAAGCGGCCATGCACCAGCGTTTTATTGCCGCCGGGCTCCCCACACCGCCCACGTGGATTCTTCCCCCATGGGAAGAACAGCCCGAAGTGGAATGGCCGGAGGAAGCGATCGGCCTCTGGATCGCCAAGCCGGCCTTCGGGGGCGGGGGAGAGGGGGTGAAGCGGATTGCGAGTCCAGAGGATCTGGCCGTCCTGCGGGCCGCCTTCCCGGACGAGCCGTTCCTGATCCAGCGGTATGTGCGCCCGCGCGAGCTCGGGGGACGGCCGGCGTGGTTTCGGGTGCTTTACGCGGTGGATGCGGTGTTCCCATGCTGGTGGAACCCGGAGACCCATCGATATGCGCCGGTCACCGAGGCGGAGCGGGAGGCCTTCGGCTTATATCCCCTCTGGGCGCTGGGCCATCGGATCGCGGAGGTGTGTGGTCTGCATCTCTTCTCCAGCGAGATCGCCATGGACGAGGAAGGGCGGTTCCTCTGTATCGATTACGTCAACGATCCCATCGACACCCGCCCCCAGTCCATGGCCCCGGAGGGGGTGCCGGATGAGATCCTGCATCGGATCGCCGATCGGATCGCGGAGGCGGTCTTCCGGAGGGCGCCGTGCCGCTCATCCTGGTGACCAACGACGATGGGATCCGATCCCCCGGGTTGCGGGCGGCGGCAGCTGCCCTGCAAACCCTGGGGCAGGTGGTGGTGGTGGCTCCCGTCGAGCAGTGGTCCGGCGCGGGGCGTTGTATGCCGGCCACCTCCGAGGGGCGGATCTATCCGGAGACCCTGATGGTGAACGGCGGGATCCTCCGGGCCTATGCGGTGGAGGGGACGCCGGCTCAGGTGGTGGATCACGCGATCCTGGAGATCCTGCCGCGCCCGCCGGATCTGGTGGTCTCCGGCATCAATTACGGGGAGAACGTGGGCTCCGGGGTAACCATCTCGGGCACCGTGGGGGCCGCCCTGGAGGCGGCCAGCTTCGGCATCCCCGCTCTGGCGGTCTCCCTGCAGACCCCGGTGGAGCACCACCTGGGGTATTCGGAGGAGATCGATTTCCGCGCCGCCGCTTATTTCACCTGCTTATTTGCCCGGGCGGTCCTCCGGCAGGCGTTGCCTTTTGATGTGGATGTGCTCAAAATCGATATCCCCGCCACCGCCACGCCGGAGACGCCGTGGCGCTGGACCCGCCAGTCCCGCCAGCGGTATTTCGTTCCGGTGCGGCCGATGCGCCGTCGCCCGACGGATCCCGGTCCGCTGGGGTATCGGGTGGAGATCGACTTTGAGCGCCTGGAGCCCGATTCGGATATTCACGCGCTGGTGGTGGATCAGGTAGTCTCGGTCACGCCGCTGAGCCTGGATCTCACATCCCGGGTCTCGGAAAGGGAGTTGCGCCAATGGTGGGAGAACGCCAGGTAGGGCTCTCCCGGGCCTTCCCGATGGCGCCGGCCGTCTCCCGCGGGGTAGGGGGGACGCTCTGGATGCTGTTCCTCCTGCTGGTGATCAACGGCTCGGCCGCATGGACGGTGACGCTATCCGGTTGGGCAGATGGCCTGGAGATCCTTCCGCCGGTGGCCATCGGGGGCCTCCTCATCGGGTGGCTGCTGGCGATCTCCCGTTTCCCGGGGCCTGTCGCCCTGGTGCTGAATCTGGGGTATGGAGCCGTCTGGGTCGGGTATCTCAGCGCCCGTCTGATCCATGTGCCCACCTGGTCGCTGAAACTTCAGTGGCTGGGCTATCGTCTCACCGTCTGGGCGATGGAGGCCATGCGGGGCGGTCGCGGCAGCGACCCGCTCCCCTTCGTGGTCCTGATGGGCGCTCTGATCTGGCTGGCCGCCAGCGCGAGCGCCTGGTATTCTTTTCGGACGATCCGATCATGGCGGGCGTTGCTTCCGGCCGGGCTCATTACCTTTATCAACGCCTATTACTATCTGGGTCCCCGTCCGCTCACCCTCTTCCTGATCGCCTACCTTCTGGGCGCGCTGCTCTGGCTGGTCACGGTTCATTATGAGGAGCAGAGCTACCGATGGCGGCTGGAGCGGGTATGGTTCGTCCCGGATCTGGGGGTGGACATCCTGCGGGCGGGGCTGGTGATGGCCGGGCTGACGCTGGCCTTGGCCTGGTTGCTTCCGGCGGGGGGGACCAATGAGATGGTTTCCCGGGCCTGGGGCGAGGTCAGCCGGCCGTTGCGCCGGAGCCAGGAGACCTTTAACCGATTGTTCAGCTCCCTGCGTTCCCAGCGCCCGGCCTATGGGAGCCCCCTCAGCCGCACGCTGTCTTTCGGTGGCCCGCGGCGGCTGAGCGACACGCCGGTGATGGATGTGAAAGCGCAGGGGCCCGCCCGCTACTGGCGTGGTATGGTTTACGATGTCTACACCTCCAGCGGCTGGCTTTCCTCGGGGGAAGATGAACAGAGCCGCGCGCCGATGACGGCTCTGACGGCGCGGCCTCTCTGGGAAGGCCGGGCGGTGGTCACCCAGACGTTCATCGTCTATCTCCCCGGCAACACCCTGATCTTCGCCGCTCAGCATCCCGTCGCGGTCAGCCTGCCCTCCATTGTTCAGGGGCGTTTCAACGCCCAGGCCCATGATCTGATGCTGATCCGCAGCCCACGGCCCTTCGGCGCCCAGCAGATCTATGAGGCCATCTCCCTGGTCCCGGTTCCTGATGTCGAGAGCCTGCGGCAGGCGGGGACAGTTTATCCGGAATGGGTGCAGCGGTATCTGCAGTTGCCCTCCGATCTGGATCCCCGGATCCGCCGTCTGGCCGAGCGGATCACGGCCGGTTACGATACGCCTTACGATAAGGCGGCGGCGCTCGAGGCCTGGCTGCGCCGCAATATCCGTTATAATGAGAACATCCCGCCCCCCCCACCCGGCCGGGACGGCGTGGTGTATGTGCTCTTCGACATCCGTCAGGGATACTGTGATTACTATGCGTCCGCGATGGCAGTGATGGCCCGCGCCCTGGGCATCCCGGCCCGGGTGGTGAGCGGTTACGCGCAGGGGGAGTGGATGCCCGATGGGCGTTATCGGGTGCGTCAGCGGGATGCCCACACCTGGGTGGAGATCTACTTCCCGGGCTTCGGATGGGTGGAATTCGAACCCACCGCGGCCCAGCCTTCCATCCTCCGCCCGCAGCGTCCCATCTCCCCGACCCCCACCCCCGCGGCCCCTGGGCCCATCGATTCAACGCCTGGGGCGCCCCGGCCGATGCCGACCCCCCGCCGTATGCTGGAAGGGGATTTCGACATCCAGCCGGGGGAATCGCTTCCCTTGCCCCGGGCTTCACGCTTCTCGGTGGGGCTCGTGACGGTGGGCTTCGTTGGAGCGCTGGGATTCCTGAGCTTGGCGCTTGGGATCCGGGATCACTATCGGGTGCGCCGGCTCTCCCCGGCCGCTCGGGGTTACCTCTGGATGAACCGGGTGGCGTGGCTGCTGGGGATCCGGTTCCCGGCCTCCTGGACCCCGATGGAGCGCGCCCGTTATTTGGGGGGTCTGATCCCGGAAGTTGCTGGGGCGCTGGAGCAGGTGGCGGAGTGTTACAGCGCGGTCCGGTTCGGAGGACGTCGGGCCCGGGCGCTCCCACCGCCTCCAGGATGGGTGCCGCGCCTTCTGTATAAGGGGCTTCAGTGGCGGCTCCGGCAAGCCCTGCCCCCGATCGGGAAGGGATCTATGGCAGGGCCTCGCGTTTCGTTCCGCAGGTAACGGAGATGGCCCGAATCGCCCGCCAGTGGGATTCCCGGAATGACCAGAATCCCTCTTGCATGGGCCGCTTGAACGGCGACCCCAGGTCGGGCGAAGCGTCGGGATGAAAGCCCGCCTACCCGAGGAGGTTGGGGCGGATGGCCGTCCGTTACACGGACAGGGGGATCTGAATCCCTCGCCAGGATCGAGATCTCGATTCGAGGGGCGGGATGGTGCCACCGCCCGGCCGTTAGGGGAAATCCATCGCGGGGATTCCGTCGAGGAACATGGAGTCTGTCGAGCGTTCCTCCGAGATCAGCCGGCTGCTTCATCTCCTCCGCGAGCAGCTGGAGCGAATCGGGTGGGAGGTTTCCGGAACAGGGCGGGAAACCTCAGGCATGGATCCCCAGGGCTCGTTGCGGGCCGCTTTGGAGGCCAGCCGCGAGCTCCTGGAGGGCTTGCAGGCTCGGGTCCAGCGCGAGCAGGCCCTTCTGGCTCACATGCTGGATCCCCACCTGAGGGCCTACCTGATCCAGCATTCGGATCCCTGGGTGGAAGGGGGGGTCCGACGGGAGATCACGGTGCTATTTGCCGATCTACAGGGTTTTTCAGGTTTATGCGATCGACTTCCTCTGGAGGATCTGGTCCCTCTTCTGAATCGCTACCTCCGGGTGGCCTGGGAGGCGATCCGAGGAGAAGGGGGAGTGGTGGATCGGTTTATGGGGGATGCGGTGCTGGGCTGGTTTAATGCGCCCTTCGATCTGCCGGATCATACCTATCGGGCCCTGCGGGCGGCGTGGCGGATGCAGCAGGAGCTGGCCCTTCTGCACGCGATGCTCCCTCCGGAGCAGAGACGGCGCTATCGGATCGGTGTGCATGTGGGCGAGGCCATTATGGGCCCTATCGGGACGCCAGATTACTGGACATACACGGTAGTCGGCAGTGTGGCCAATTACGCCCGCCGGTTGCAGGAGGCCGCGCCGCCTGGCCAGATTATGATCAGCCGGGCGGTGTTTGAGCGGTTGCGGGATCGCATTGAGGCCCGGGCATTGCCCGTTTTCCCGGTCCGGGGAGGGGCTCAGGTGGTGCCGGTTTATCGATTCCTGGGGTTCCGGGAGGGACAGCCATGAAGATCCTGGCGATGGCCAGCCTGGGGATCAGCATCCTGCTGTTCTTCTATGCGCTGTATGTGCTGGTGTTGACCGGGCTGAGCCTGTGGGGGCGACGCCGTGCGATCCCGCGGGCCGAGCCCAGAACCTGGCCCCTGGTGACGGTTCAGCTGCCCATTTACAACGAGGGAAGTGTGGTGGAGCGCCTGCTGGAAGCGGTGGTCGCGCTGGATTATCCGCGGGATCGCCTCGAGATCCAGGTCCTGGATGATTCCACCGATGAAACTGCCCAGCTGGTCCAGCGGCATGTGGCCTTGTATCAAAGTTTAGGCTATCCCATCGAGCTGTTGCGACGGCCGAACCGGAGCGGCTATAAGGCCGGCGCGCTGGCCTATGGGCTGCAGCGGGCGCGAGGGGAATTCATCGCGATCTTCGACGCAGATTTCGTTCCCCCCCCGGATTTCCTGAAGCGGATGATCCCGGTGCTGCTGGCCGATCCTTCCATCGGGGCAGCTCAGGCCCGCTGGAGCCATCTGAACGCTGATGCCTCCTGGATCACCCGGGCCCAGGCCCTGATGCTGGACGCCCACTTCATGGTGGATCAGGTGGCCCGCTCGGCAGCCGGCCTCCCGGTCAACTTCAACGGTTCCGCCGGAGTATGGCGCCGGGAGGCCGTTGAGGCGGCAGGGGGCTGGGAGAGCGATACATTAACGGAGGATCTGGATCTCAGTTACCGGGCGCAACTCGCCGGATGGCGAATGGTCTTCGTCCCCGATGTAACCGTCCCGGCAGAGGTTCCTCTCACGCTCCCCGCCTTCAAACGCCAGCAATTCCGGTGGGCCAAGGGGACCACCCAGACGTTCTGCAAGCTGGTGGGGCGCATCTGGCGCAGCCGCTGGCCATGGTGGAAGCGCCTGGCGGCCATGTTCCACCTTGGAGGGTATTTCACCAATCTGCTGGGTGTGCTGCTGCTTCTGCTCTGGGGTCCCCTCTTGCGACATTCGGCGGAACGGCCGAAATGGACCGTGATCCTGGGCCTCGGGCTGCTGGCGATCCCGTTGATGTATGGCCTGAGCCAGCAAGCCCTCTATCCCGATTGGCCCCGGCGCCTGTGGCCGATTCCCTTGTTGTTCCTGGTGGGAACCGGGTTAACGCTGAACAACACCCGGGCTATCCTGGAGGCCCTTCTGGGCTATCGGTCGGAGTTTGTGCGAACGCCTAAAGGGGAGCGGGCGATGGATGCCGGGCTGGAGACGGATCCCATGGGATGGATTGAAGGGGCCTTCGCCCTGTATGCCCTTTTCCTCGCCTGGCGGGCATGGCATCATAACCTCGATGGGGCGGTGCCTTTCCTGCTGTGTTATGCCATCAGCTACGGCATCGTGGCCTGGCATAGCTTGATCCCGGCCCGGCCTTTCCCCGCTCTTCTTCCAACGGTGTCTTCTGCGGCTCCTCGGATTTCTCTGGATAAGGCGGGCCGCCGCGATCCGTTCTCCCACTCGTAGACTGCGTGTTTTCCCGTGGGTGCGTCTCACCCCCATGGGGGAAAGCCTGCCGGAATCCCGGAATCATTCAATCCGTCGGAGGATCCCACGCTCCCATGCGCGTCCTGGTGGCGGGCGGAGCTGGATACATCGGCAGCATCGTGGCGGAATTCCTGCTGGACGCCGGCTACGAGGTCGTGGTCTACGATAATCTCTCGCATGGGTTCCGCGCTGCGGTTCCCGAAGGCGCTCTGTTTGTGCAGGGCGATATCGGAGATGGGGAACGGGTGATGGAGACCCTGCGCCGGTGGCCCTGTCAGGCGGCCATGCATTTCGCCGCCTTCATTGAGGCCGGAGAATCCATGCGGGATCCTTTCAAGTATCTTCGGAACAACGTCGCCCACACCATCGCTTTTCTGGAATCATTGCTGGCCGCCGGAGTAGATCGGGTGGTGTTCTCTTCCACCGCTGCGGTCTATGCCCCAGCCCCGGAGCCGCTCACGGAGTCTTCCCCCATCGGGCCTGTGAACGTTTATGGGGAAACCAAGGCGACGGTGGAACGCGTCCTGATGTGGCTGCATCGCACCCGTGGCCTGCGCTATGCCGCCCTGCGATATTTCAACGCGGGAGGAGCAACCGCAAGCCGCGGAGAGGATCATCGGCCGGAGAGCCATCTGATCCCGAACATCTTGGCCGTGGCCATGGGCCGTCGGCCCTACGTGGAGATCTACGGGACGGATTACCCCACCCGGGATGGGACATGCGTGCGGGATTACATCCACGTTGTCGACCTGGCCCGGGCGCATCTCTTGGCACTGGAGGCCCTCTCGGATCGGCCGGTGATGATTTATAATGTGGGCACCGGAGTGGGATACACGGTGCGAGAGGTCCTGGAGGTATGCCGGGAGGTGACGGGGCATCCGATCCCGGCGGTCGAGGCGGCCCGGCGGCCCGGGGATCCGGCGATGCTGGTCGCCTCCCCGGAAGCCATTCACCGGGACCTGGGCTGGACCCCTCAATTCAAGTTGCGGGACATCGTGCTCAGCGCGTGGCGCTGGATGCAGGCTCACCCGGAAGGGTATGAGGAATAGCGCATGAATCTTCAAATGGAGGAAATGGGATGTTCCGTCTGGGACCAGCGGAGCTGGTCGTCATTTTGTTGATCGCCCTTTTGCTGTTCGGGCCTGGTCGTTTGACCCATCTGGCCCGGGAGCTCGGGCAGAGCATTCGGGAATTCCGTCGGGGCCTGGCCGCGGACGAGGAGAAATCGGAAACGAAGCCGGATAAGCCCTCCTGAGCCCGATCCGATCGCTCGGGAGTCTGGAATGCGCACGTTGGAAGAGTGGCTGGAGGAAGCAGCGGCTTTCCACGGACATCTCTGCCCCGGTCAGATCCTGGGTGTTCGAATGGCCCTTCTGGGATGCCGGCTGCTGGGATTGAATCCGGAGGATCCCGGGGATCGACGCCGGTTGATGGTCTATGTGGAGATCGATCGCTGCCTGACGGATGCCATCGCCACGGTGACGGGATGCCGCTTGGGACGGCGCACGCTGAAGCACATCGATTATGGGAAAGCAGCGGCGACCTTCGTGGACACCCAGACCGGTCGGGCGGTGCGGATCGTGGCCCGGGATGATGCGCGGGAGACCGCCCTCCACCTGGCCCCGCCCGGCCTGAGCCAAGCTGCCGCCCAGCGCCACGCTTATCGGATCATGCCCGATGAGGATCTGTTCCGCCTCCAGTGGGTTCGGGTGACGATCCCACAGGAGGATTTGCCCGGCCATCCCCTGCGGCGGGTTTTCTGCGCCCGTTGCGGCGAGGGGATTAACGATGGGCGAGAGGTGGCCCGGAACGGCCAGGTGTTGTGTCGGGCGTGCGCGGGAGAACCCTATTACACGCCTCTGGAAGCCCATTAGCAATTTATGGAAGCCATCGCCCGAACCATACGGTGGACAGGGTGATGGCCCCTATGCTGAGGACCCAGAGGGGGAGCCCCGCTTTGAGGAAGTCTTTAGGCCGATAGCCCCCGGCGCCCATCACGAGGGCGTTGGCAGGGTGGGCCATCGGCGTGAGGAAGGCTGCTGAGGTCGCCAGAGCCACCGCCAGCCCCATCCAGTGCGGCGGGATCCCCAGAACCGGAGCCGCGCGCAGCGCGATCGGACCCCAAACGACGGCGGTGACCGAGGCGGAGAGCACCTGGGTCAACGCCGCGGCGATCCCGGTGAATGCCAGGATGCCCATCCAGGGCGGGGTGCCGCCGATCCCCTGAAGCAACAGCTCCCCCAGTCCTTGGGCGGCTCCTGTCCGAGAGATCGCGATGGAGAGCGGCAGCAGCCCGGCGACCATGAACACTGTCGGCCATTCGATAGCCCGGTAGGCCTCCTCCATCGTCAGGCAACCGGTCAGGATCATCAGCACCGCCCCGGCCATGGTCAATTCGGCTACCGATCGAGAGGTCATGATCGAGGCCAGGATCACCCCCAGCATGATCCCGATCGCCGGGATCCGGCGGGAGGGCCGCAGGGGCTCCCCATCGGTCTGCAAGACGATGAACTCCGGGTCGTCCTGGAGAAGGCGGATCCGCTCCCACGGGCCGTAGGCCAGCAGCGCATCCCCAAAACGCAAGCGCTCATCCGCCAGCCCGGCCCGGATGGGGCGTCCTTCCCGCCAGATGGCCAGGACCTGAAGGCCATATCGCTCTCGGAACCGGAGCTCCCGTAACGTCTTGCCAATCAAAGTGGTGTGCGGGGAGAGGAGGATCTCGATCAGCCCCGCTTCTCCGGCCTCCAGGATCTCGGGAGCCGCCGGGCGGGGGAGCTTACGAAGCTTGAGGGCCCGGGTGGCCTCCTCCAGGCTGGCTTCCCCAGGAGACCCAGCGGCAATCAGAAGCACATCCCCGGGCTGGAACGTTTCCGAGCGAGCAGGAGAAAGGATCAACCGTCCGCCCCTGCGGATCCCCACCACCATCAGCTGATATCGGGAAGCGAGCTCGCTTTCGCCCAGCGAAACGCCGGCCAAGGGCGAGGTCGGTTCGATCAGGAGCTCCACCAGGCCATTCTTCAAGCCGTAGATCTCCGCCAGCTCCCGGTTCAGTCGGTGAAGGCGCATCAATTGCCCCGCAGGGAAGCGTTCCGGCAGAGTTCGCCATGTGACCAGGATCACCCACAGCAAACCGAGGAGGGCCGGGAGCCAGCCGACCACGAGGAAATCCAGCATGGTCAGGGAGCGCCCCTGGCTTTCCCGGAGGAGGCCGCTGAGCAGCAGATTGGCAGTGGTGAACAGGGTGGGCATCCCCCCGAGCAGGGCCCCATATGCGATCGGGATCAGGATGCGGGAGGGAGCCAGACCGATCCGTCGAGCCGCCTGAACAGCCAGAGGCATCGTCACAGCGGCGGCCGTCACCGAGTTCATGGCCATCGAGAGCAGGGCGGTCAACAAGGTCATCCCCGCGACGAGCCGTTGCGGGGAATTCCCAGCCCACCGGCTCAGCCGCTCGCCCAGGATGCGAGAAACCCCGGTTCGGTTCAGCCCCGCCGTGAGAATGAAGAGGGCGATGAGCGCGATGACGGCGGAGCGACTGAACCCGCTGAAGGCCTCTTGAGGGGAAAGCAATCCGCTGAAGGACAGCCCTAAAACCAGGATTAGGGCTGCCAGATCCGGCCGCAGCGCCCCGCTCATCATCAGGCCGGCCATCACGATCAGGATCAGCAATATCCAGATCGCCGAAAGAGAAAACACCCTATCCTCCCAAGGAAGCCCGCGCGCTCTCCACTCGCGGGAAATGCATCGCGTAACTCCCTTTCCCTGCGGCTTATCCAGCTCAGCCCATGCCCCGCCTGGATCCGAGGCTTCATCCGGGCGGCACCATGGGGTGGTCAGGCGATAGCCTCGGATGCCCCTTTCACCCTGGCGCAGGCTGCCTTCCAGAGCCTACCTTATTGTGATATAATTTTCCGGCGTCCATCGAGCAGGGGGAAGGAAGCAGCGGGATGTTTGAGGGGCTGACCCAGAAATTCCAGCGGATCTTCGATCGCCTGGGGCGACGGGGGGTGTTGACGGAGGCGGATGTCGATGCCGCCCTCCGGGAGATCCGCCTTGCCCTCCTGGAGGCGGACGTCCATTACACCGTCGTTCGGGACTTCCTGGGACGGGTGCGGGAACGCGCGGTGGGCGCGGAGGTCGCCCGGAGCCTCACTCCCGCGCAACAGGTGATCAAGATCGTCTATGAGGAGCTGGTGAAAACCCTGGGGGCCCCGGCGTCGATCCGCCTGGCCGGATCGCCCCCTCATATCGTGATGCTGGTGGGCCTCCAGGGGTCCGGGAAGACCACCACGGCCGCAAAACTGGCCCTGCGCCTGCGCAAAACCGGGCAGCGCCCGCTCCTGGTGGCTGCGGATGTTTACCGGCCGGCGGCGATCACCCAGCTGGAGGTGCTGGGGCAGCAGCTGAATATCCCGGTCTACCATGAAGGGCCGGAGGCGGATCCGGTCGCCATCGCCCGAAACAGCCTGCGGTTCGCTCGAGAGCAGGGGCATACCCTGGTGATCCTGGATACGGCGGGCCGGCTCCACATCGATGACGAAATGATGCGGGAGCTGGAGGCCATTCGGGATGCGGTTCGGCCGGAGGAGATCCTGCTGGTGGTCGATGCCATGACCGGGCAGGATGCGGTGCGAGCAGCCGAGGTGTTCCATCAGCGTCTGGGGCTGACGGGTCTGATCCTGACCAAACTGGATGGCGACGCGCGGGGCGGGGCGGCCATCAGCATCCGGGCCGTGACCGGAGTGCCCATCAAGTTCCTTGGGGTGGGGGAGAAGCCGGACCAGCTGGAGCCGTTCCAGCCGGAACGGCTGGCCTCCCGGATCCTGGGCATGGGGGATGTGCGGGCCCTGATCGAGAAGGCCCAGGAGGCGGTGGAGGCGGAGAAGGCAGCGGAAATGGCTCGCAAGCTCGCGCGGGCCGAATTCACGCTGGAGGATTTCCGGGAGCAGCTGCGGATGATGCGGAAGATGGGCCCGCTCTCGCAGCTGCTGGAATTGCTGCCGGGCTATCAGCAACTCGCCCGCCTGGTCTCCCCGGAGGAGGCGGATCGCCAGTTCAAACGCATCGAGGCCATCATCAACTCGATGACGCCGGAGGAACGCCGTAACCCAGAGATCATCAACGCCAGCCGCAAGCGCCGCATTGCCCGCGGGAGCGGCACCACGGTGCAGGAGGTCAATCAGTTGCTCAACGAGTTCCGCCAACTGCAACGCCTGATGAAGCAGATGAAATCCGGCCGGGGCGGCCTCCCATTCCCCTTCTTCCGGTAAGGGGCCTGGGGGCTGCCGAAGGGACCATCCCATTTCCTGGAATGGAGGCTTCATACGTAAGCCCTAACCCCTTAAACTGAACAGGCGAGGTGAGAATGGTTCGGATCCGTTTGCAACGCATGGGCAAAAAGCATGAACCGACCTATCGGATTGTTGTGGCCGATTCGCGGGCGCCGCGGGATGGGAAGTTCATTGAAATCATCGGACATTACAACCCCCGCACGGAGCCGGAGACCATCGTGGTCAACGAGGCTCGTGCGCTCTACTGGCTGCGGGTGGGCGCCCAGCCTACAGAGGCTGTGCAGATCCTGTTCCGTAAAACGGGTACCCTGGCCCGCTTCGAGCGCCTGAAGGCCGGCGAGCCGCTGGAGGCCCTCCTGGCGGAGGCCACGACCCTTCAGGCGGGCACGCGCACTTCCACCCGATAAGGGGGCCAGCGATGCGGGCTTTCCTGGAGTTCATCGCTCACGCCCTGCTGGACGATCCCTCTTCGGTTCAGATCAAGGAGGTCCGCCGGGGGCCGGTGGTGAAATACTTCATGAAGGTCCCTCAGGCGGAGATGGGACGTCTGATCGGCCGGGATGGGCATCTGGCGGAGGCGATCCGGCAGGTGATGCGGGCCGCCGCCCCGCCTCATCGAAAGGTGGACCTGCGGATTGAGCCCCTGGATGGAGCGAGCGATTGAGAACCCGCGCGATGCGGAAGCCGCCCCCTCGTTTCCTGGCCGTGGCCCGGATCGCCCGCCCATGGGGGGTCCGGGGGGAGATGAAACTGGAGATCCTCACCGATTTCCCGGAGCAGCTCAAACGGCTGAAGCGGGTTTACATCGGTGAGGAGGCCATCCCCTATGAAGGCGTTCGTTTTCGTTATTACAGGGGAATGGTCCTGATGCGGCTGCCCGGCTGTGAGACCCGCGAGGCGGCAGAGGCCCTGCGGGGGCGTCTGGTCCTGATCGAGCGGGAGGAGGCTGTCCCGCTCCCCCCGGGGGAGTTTTATGAGCATGAGATCCTGGACATGGAGGTTTACACCACGGAAGGGGTATATCTGGGGCGTGTGAAAGAGATCCTCTACACACGGGCCAATGATGTATATGTCGTTCTGGGGCCCTTCGGGGAGGTCCTCATCCCGGCCATCCGGGATGTCGTCCGGGAAATCGATGTGGAGGCCAATCGGATGGTGATCTGGCCGATGCCCGGCCTTCTTGATGAGGCGGAGGAGGCGTAGAGGGGAAGAGGGGAGCCCACCCCCCTTGAACTCGGGTTCCCCGCTCCGGATGGGCATGTGGTCACTTCCCCGATCCACCGCACCAGGGGGTCGTCCTGCACCGCTCGATAGAACTGCCCATCCCCCGTCCACAACGGGATATCCAGCGTCCGCGCCAGGGCCATGGATGCCGCGATGCCATATCGGTTGGCTTCCCGGTACACGTTCACGGGTGCCGGATCCGCCAGCCGCATGCCCAGAGCGAGGATGAGCCGCAACGCCTGCATTCCCCAGAGCCATGGCCTCAGCCCCATGTTCCTCGTCGTCCAGCGCCCACTTGAGGGCCACACGGGCATCGATGACCCCGCCGCTCACCGCCGGCGCCCCTCCGCGATGAGATCGGTCACGGGTGCCCCCAAAGGGCCGATGCGCCCTCGAAGTTCGTCGAGAGCGCGGGCGGCCTCCTCCAGGCTTTCCTCGGGTGGGAGGAAGCCCGTCCGCTGTTAGCGAACGGCGGAGCGCCATATGGAAGGCGTGGGAGATCCAGCCGCTATTCGAAGCGCGCCCCGCAGGTAAACCTTGCTCAAACCTCTGGTTTTGTGCGATACTGGGGATAGAGTGTAGATCCGGTGGGGCCGTGGGCTGCTTCTGGAAGCGGGGCTGGCCGCCTCGAGCGGTGGGCCCCGGCTCGACGTATACCCATTGTGAGGAGGAGGGCCATCCGGTTTCTCTGATTCGGCCTTGATGGCCGCTTCCATGTCTGAGGCCCCAAAGAAGCCCCGATAGGCAGGATAGGTTTCCATGGATTCCAGCCGAGGGTGATCGATCTCTCAGGTGCCCCGGGGAGGTTGGAATGGCGGAGACGATCCTGGTCATTGAAGACGACGTGGAGCTGGCGGAATTAATTCGCCTCTTTCTCGAGCGCCGGGGGTTTCAGGTTGTGCTGGCTTTTAACGGCACGGAGGGTTGGCAGCGGTTCCAGGAAGGCCAGCCGGACCTGGTGATTCTGGACCTGATGCTCCCGGACATCGATGGGCTGGAGGTCTGCCGGCGGATCCGTGGGGTTTCAACGGTGCCGGTTTTGATCCTTACGGCCCGAACGGCCGTGGAAGAGCGGGTGGAGGGATTGAAGCTGGGAGCCGATGACTACATGGTGAAACCTTTCGCCATGGAAGAGCTCCTGGCCCGCATCGAAGCGCACCTGCGCCGCGTGCGCCTCCCACCGCCCGGGAAGCGGGTCTACTGGCGGTTTGGGGAAGGGGCGCTGCTCATTGACCCTCAGTATCCTCGGGTGATCCTGAACGGTGAGGAGCGTCTGCTGACGGAAACCGAACATCGCCTGCTCTGCTACCTGGCGGAACGGGCGGGTCAAACCCTCACCCCGGAGCAGATCGCCCGGGATGTGTGGCCCGACGGCAGCGTGGATCCTCAGAATATTAAGTGGTACATCTGGCGTCTTCGGCAGCGAATCGAACCGGACCCCGAGCAACCGCGCTTTCTGCTCACGGAGCGAGGGTTTGGATATCGGTTCGCGCTGGGGTAAGCGATGGACGCCCAGGAGGTCGATGCCCGGACCTGGATGGCTTTTCTGGAGCGCCATCCGGAAGCCCACGTGCTCCAGACCGCTCCGTGGGGGGATCTGAAGGCCGATTTCGGCTGGCAAGCCCGTCGGTTGTTGCTGGCCGAACGGGGGGAGCCCCGGGCCGGCCTTCAGGTCCTGATTCGCCCTCTTCCCCCCTCCTTTTGCATCCTTTATGTCCCCAAAGGGCCAGTTGGCGATTGGCAGCGTCCTGAGATCTTCCGCATGCTCCTGGCTGCGCTGGATCGCCTCGCCCGGGAAACCCGTGCCCTCTGGTTGCGGATCGAGCCGGATGTCCTTGAGGGGGAGCTCCAGCTGGATCTGACGGCCCTGGGATTCCGGCCGGCCTCCCCCGTCCAGCCCCGACGGACGATCCTGGTGTCCCTGGAGGGCGAGGAGGAGGCGCTTCTCCAGGCGATGCATCCCAAAACCCGTTACAACATCCGGCTGGCGGAGCGGAAAGGCGTGCAGGTCCGCGAAGCCCGGCCGGAGGATCTCCCCCTGTTTTATCGGTTATTGCAACAGACAGCGGCGCGGGATCGGTTTGCCATCCACACGTTCGATTACTATCGGACCGCCTATGAGCGGTTTGTTCCCCACCTTGCTCGCCTCTGGCTGGCGTTTTATGAGGAGGAGGCCGTCGCCGCCCTGATGGCTTTCGCGTGGGGGGAGCGAGCATGGTATTTCTACGGTGCCTCTGGGGATCGCCACCGGGAGAAGATGCCCACCTATGCCCTCCAGTGGGCGGCGATGCGCTGGGCCAGGGCGCGAGGTTGCCGCTGGTATGACCTGTGGGGGATCCCGGATGAGGATCCCGAGGTCCTCGAGGCCCAGTTCACGACCCGGCGGGATGGGCTGTGGGGGGTGTATCGCTTCAAACGCGGATTCGGCGGCCGGGTGGTGCGCTGGGTCGGGGCGTTCGATCGGGTTTATTCCCCTTTGCTTTACCGCTTCCTTCAAAGGTTGGGCCTCGTATGATCCGCCGTTCCCTGATTCACGACCCGGAAGTTTGGGACCAGATGCTTCTCCAATTGCCTGCCCCGCATATCCTCCAGACGTGGCTGTGGGGGACGTTCAAGGCGGGATATGGCTGGCGGCCGTTTCGGTGGGTGTGGAAAGACGAGCGGGGGCGCGTTCGGGCGGCGGCTCAGGCCCTCTACCGGCGGGATCGCCTGGGCCTCCTGGGGATCTTTTACCTCCCGCGGGGGCCGTTGCTGGATCCCTCAGACACGGAAGCGGCGGAGGCGGTCCTTTGCGATCTGGAGGAGGAGGCGCGTCGGCACCGCGCGGTCCTCGTCCGGATCGATCCGGAGGTGGTGGAGGCCGAGGGCCCGGCAGCGGAGGGGCCATGCGATCCAGTGGAGGTCCCGTTGAAAACGGTGCTCCAGCGCCGGGGATGGCGATCCTCCGCGGAATCTGTTCAGTTCCCTGCCAGCCTGTGGCTTGATCTCACAGCGAGTGAGGAGGAATTGCTTCAGGCGATGCACCCCAAAACCCGGTATAACATCCGATTGGCGGAGCGAAAAGGGGTGCGCGTGCGGCCCGTGGGCCCAGAAGCTTTCGACCTCCTTTACGATCTTTATGTGGAGACGGCCGCGCGAGACCGTTTCGTGATCCGCCCTCGGGCGTATTACCGGCAGGCGTGGACGATGTTTTATGAGGCCGGATATGCGCGCCCGCTGCTGGCAGAGGTGGAAGGGGAGCCAGTGGCAATGGTGATGATCTATCGCTTTGGGCCCACCGCGTGGTATTTCTATGGGGCTTCGCGGGATCGGCATCGGGAGAAGATGCCCAACTACCGGCTGCAATGGGAAGCCATCCGCTGGGCGCGGGCGGTCGGATGCCGGCGGTATGACTTCTGGGGGGCGCCGGCGGTGCCCGCCGAGAGCGATCCCCTGTGGGGGGTGTATCGCTTTAAGCGAGGGTTCGGGGGACGATATGTGCGGTTTATTGGAACATGGGATTACACGCCATGGCCGGCGCTGTATCGCCTCTACATAGGGTTGATCCCGCGCTACCTGGCGTGGCTGCGCCGCCGCCACTGGCGTCGTGTCGGTGTGGAGCCCGGTCCGCACGCGGGTCTCCGAAATCCCCTTGACTAAGCCGCGCCCTGCCCCTCAGGCGGGGGTGGGGCCTCCTGTGCTCCCGCCCCATGGAGAGGGGGGGGATCTGGATCGCCCATGGGTGCCGGCTGGGAAGGGCAGAAGCGCTTCCAAACCGTGGGAGGCGGTTGCCTTGGGGTTGAATCGGGGCGCTCTGAAAGGTCGGGGGCATCTGGCACAAGCCTTACAGGGGCGTTAAGATCATATATAGGGTTGCAGCACATAGGCCCGAAACCCGAGAGAAAGGGGTGAGGTGGATGCAATTGTGGGATCTGCGGGCCGGCCTTCAGGCATTGCAGGCATTAGGACAACTGGCGGAGCAGACCCGGACGGCCCTCGCCCGCCGGATTCAGGGAGAGCCCTTGCCCGAGAAGGCTCAGGCGACCCTGCAGGATGCCCTCGATCATCTCTCGGAGGTCCGGGAAGGTTTCATCCTCACCCTGCGCACCTCCGCTGTTCCCTCGCTGGCCGAGTTGCGCGCCCTCGTCGAACGGGTCATGGTGGACTGGTCTGCATGGGAGGCGGCGGGGTTCCGGTTTATGCCGGCTTTTGAACTGGCTCGTCCAGGCGATCAGATTTTCTTTTTCCATCATGCCTACTTGGCGATGGGGATCCTGCCTCGCCTGCCGGATTACGCGGTGACTTTTCCCCACCAGCGTCGTCCGAGCTATGCGGACATCCCGGTGCCGGGCACGCCGGGGGAGGTGTTGGAGCGGATTGAGGAGATGGAGCATGTCGTCTGGGTGGCGGAGAATGCCGATCTGGAAGCCGCCCCCCCGGATTCCGTGCGCAGGACCTATGCTTTCTTTGAGGCCAGCGCTTGGCTGGTGGCCACCGAGCTGGCTCGCTGGCTGGGGCGGCGGGGATGGTCTTGGCTCCCTCCCCGTCGGGAGGCATAACCCGAGGAGGGTGAGATCGCCTTCCAGGCGGCCTCCCTCAGGGTGACCCTTTCAGGCTTGCCTCCAGCTCCGCCTGCGTTGGGGCTTCGGCGACCCCTGTCCAGGTGCGGATCATCCGTCCCTGCCCATCGAACAGCGCAAAGGATGGCGTAAACCGTAATCCATAAGTCCTCCCGAAGGATCGCCCCGCTGGGCTGAGGGCCTCCACATAGAGCACCTGCCCCTTACGCCATTCCCGCTCGATCCTGCGCACGGCAGGATGAAGGGAGAGACAGCCCAGTCAGTAATTGGAAAACCAGTAAACCAGCACGGGCCGCCCGGACCGAAGGGCGGCCTCGATCTCCGCCTCCGAGGCGAGATGCGGGGTAGGGCGCGTCCGCATGGAGAGCCAGAAAACCACCAGGGCCATCAGGATGAGGGCCCAAAATCCCCACCCGACCCATCCGGCGCGTCGGAGCCATAAAAAGGCGCCTAGACCCAGCAGGGTCAGACCGCCGACCACCAGAAATGAATGGCGATTCAGAAATTCCATCGATCCTGTGCCTCCTATCGGGTCCAGCGATCGCCGTGCCACCTGGGGAGACCCGGCCTGCCCGGGCGGATGGTCAGCTCACGGTTTCCCCGACCGGGCTCGCCTTTCAGATCCGAGCCCAATGCCGTTCCCACGTTCCCATGTGGGGGAGAAGGGCTTCCCTCCTATCGCACAATAATCCGACGGCGGACCAGCGTATACCATTCAATGATCCCATCGAAGCGATCGGCCGGCGAGGTGAGCAGCGCCCCTATCTGGATCCCGGAGATCCGCTCATCTGCGGCAAAGGTGTAAACCGGATAGAAGAGCAGGATGGCGGGGATTTTTTCCTGGAACAGCTCCTGGAAGCGCCAGTAAAGTTCCCGGCGGCGGGCGATATCCAGCGTCCGGCGGGCTTCTTCGATCACCTCGCTGATGTCACGATCCCGGAACCCGCCATAGTTCTGTCCGGCATCCACCTGGGTTTCATGCCAGAACGGATAGGGATCGGGGTCCCCCGGGATCATTAGCTCGACCAACGCGGCGTCGAAGCGATGAGGGGCCAGGATCTGCCCCACCAGATCCCCGGGGATGGGATCCACATCGACGGCGATCCCGATCGCCCGCCACTGTCGGGCGATCTCCTGGGCGATGAGGTCATGAAAGCCGTCCGCGCTCGCTGCGAGGCGGAAACGCAACGTGAGATTCCCTTTTTGTCGCACTGTGCCCCCTGCCGGGATCACCCAGCCCCGCGCTTCCAGCAGGGCCCGCGCTTTCTCCGGGTCGTAGGGGACCGGCGGAAGCTGGGGATGAAAGGCCCAGTTGCCGGGGGGGATGGGGCTGCTGGCCACCACCCCCTGGCCGGCCAGGAACTGATCGATCAGGCGCTGGCGATCCAGGGCCAGCCAGAGGGCTTCCCGCACCTCCCGCTCCCGGAACAGGGGGGAGGCATGATTCAACAGGATCATGTGGTAGCTCGAGAGGATCGCTGAGAACAGATTCAGGGAAGGCAGGGCGCGGATCTGATCCAGGTCCGAGGGAGCGATGCGGGCAACCCCATGGACTTCCCCTGCTCGATAGGCTTGGAGCGCTGTACGAGTGTCCGGGAAAATCCGGAACTCCACCTGTTCCAGCAGGGGCGGGCCGCGGAAGTAGGAGGAGCTGGCGGAAAGGATCACCCGCTGGATCCGGCCCTCCTCTACATGCACAGAGGTCACCCGATAGGGCCCGGTTCCAATGGGGTTCAGGTTGAACGGGTGCGTTGGGATCTGGATGGGTGGCACGTCGCGCAGAACATGGGCAGGCAAGATCCCAAAAGTCAGGAGATCCGGGAAGAGCGCCAGGGGCTCCGACAACCGGAATTGCACGGTCAGGCTGTTCACCGGGATCACTTCGATAGATTGCCATAGGCGCGCGCGCTCGGGAGGCCCCGGGAGATCCGTCGATTGCAGCAGGCGCACGGTGAACAGGACATCCTCTGCGGTCAGCGGGGCTCCATCATGCCAACGGACATTGGGGCGCAAATAGAACGTATAGCGCCGCCCGTCCTCTGAGACCTCCCAGCGCTGAGCGAGATCCCCTTCTGGCAATCCCTGCGCGTTCAGTCGCACCAGGCTGTTGAAGACCAGGCGGACGATGTCGGCTTCTGGATCCCCGGGTTGAATCTGAAGCGGATTCAGGGTGGTGATGGGGCCCACCATCGCCTCCACATAACGCCCACCGCGGGCCGGGACCGTTTCTATGCGCGCCCGGAGAGCCAGGGAGGCCATCAACGCCCCCAGGCTCAGCGCCATGAACAATACAAGGACCAGCGGGAAATATAGCCCACGAGCCAGGGTTGGATATCGGGGACGCGAAGCCATACCGGACTCTCTTGCAGGTCTGAAGGGATGAGAGATAGGGGCGAGCTCCTCCACCCCCAGCCCCGTTCCTCAACCTTTGCCCTTTGAGGGGAGAGACCGCATGAAGAGACCTTAACCCACCGGAGTCCCGGTCACGATCACATTGGCTACCGCCAGGGCCAGGAAGAGAACGGCCAGGAAGATCGTGAGGTTAAAGACCGTGCGCTCCAGCCCCCGGCGCTTGCGGGGCACTCCCACATCGCCCAATCCAAAGACCCCTCCCAGCTGGGAGGATCCGGCCTGAAGCAGGATGATGGCGATCAATGCGATCGCCAGCAGGATCTGAGCGATATTCAGGGCAGTGATCACGCTCCTTTCCTCCGAGCGGAGTTCCTGTTCATGATAACGCAATTCTCCTCTGTGCGCCGGACAGTTGCTTGGTCCGGTCAGGAGTTCGTAATGCCGGCTGGCCCGGATTCCGGCAAGAGAGGATGTTTCCTTCCTCAGCCCCGTAGGCTGTGAAAATGGGGAGAGAAAGGATGGGGGTGAGGAGACCGTTGAAGGCAGCCGACCTCTACTTAAAAAAACATTATACCCGAGCAGTTGCTTCTTTGTCATGATGCGGGACGAGGATCCGCTTATGCCGTTCTTACAGAGGCCCCGTAAGATTGGACGATGGCCCCCGGAGGATAGCAAGCTGGAAGGCTGCGTCTGGGAACCCGGCCTCCCCTGCCGCGCCCTGGATGAGTAGCGCCCCGGATGGTTGTTCCCTGGTCGGTGGGACCCCGTCGTTCTCTCCAGGGGTGGTCCGCGCCACTCCTTCATTCCATACCTGTCTCTTCGAAGGAGGGAGAGGGATGCGGACGTTACAACGATCCCTTTCCATGCGGAATGTCCGGCTCTTCCTCATCGCCCTGGCGCTGCACGGGTTGAGCAGCGCCATTTATGGGCTCTGGTTGAATCTGCACCTGCTGGATCTGGGGTATCCCCGGGGGCTCATGGGCGCGTTGAACGCCCTGCCTTCGGCCATCGCCCTGGGGATCGGCCTGCCAGCCGGATGGTGGACGGATCGCATCGGCCGCCGGCCGATGCTGATTCTGGGGAGCCTAATGATGGCGATCGGGACCGTGGGGGTGGGTCTGGGGATCTCTCCGGTATGGGTCGGCGTAGGGGTCGGCCTCATTGGAGCCGGATACAACCTGTTCTTCATCGCCTACGCACCGTTTCTGGCTGAAAACGCATCCGGAGCGGAGCGCACCCAGTTATTCGCCCTTGCCTCCGCTGTCCTGTTCTGGGCAGGCTTCGTGGGCGAGGGGATCGGCAGCGTGCTACCGGATCTGTTCCGGGCCTTCTCGCCCCTGGGCCCCACGATCTACGCCGGGCCGATCCTGTTCTCCGCCCTTCTGGACTTCCTGGCTGCCCTTCCGCTTCTTGGGATCCGGGAAGCTCCGCGCCGGTCGCAGGGGAATCCAACCATGGGATGGCCCAAACAGGCCCTGTGGATTCCAGCGCTTCCGATGGCTTTCCCTAATCTTATGCTGGGGATCGGCGCGGCGCTGAGCATTCCTTTTTTGAACGTTTACTTCCATGAGCGTTATCGGCTGGATGATTCCATGCTGGGCGTTTTATTCGCGTTGACCTCGGCGTTCACCGGATTGGCTACGCTCCTTGCCCCGCGGATCGCCCGATGGATCGGCCGGATCGCCACTGTCGCGCTGACCCAGGGGCTATCCATCGGGTTCCTGGTCGGCATGGCCCTTACGGATCAGGCTGCCCTGGCCGCGCTGGCCATGGTGTTACGGGGAGCGTTGATGAACATGGCTTCTCCCCTCTACACGGAGTTCTGCATGGAGCAGGTCCCGGCCGCGGGACGGGCCGCGGTGAGCGGGATCCTGAACCTGACCTGGGAAGCGGGATGGATGATCGGGGCGGCGCTCTCGGGTTTCCTGCAGCAACAATACGGGCTGGCTTCGATGCTCCTCGCTACGGCTGTGTTCTACGGGGTGGGAACTCTCTATCAATATCTGGCTTTCGCTTCCCGGGATCGGGTGGAGGTCGCTTATGCTCAGAGGGCTGTCCGACAGCAGGTCTCCTGCTGAGCCGGAGCCGGCCATGGAAGGTGTCCCCCACGCCTCCCGGAAGGAGAACATGGGAAGCGCGATCGGCTTCCCGGTGGATCGGAGCGGCGTCGCTCCGAGGAGAGCACCCAATTTTGGACATGCTCGGGGTCGCTGCCGTAAAATGTCCCTGAGGTGTTTCGGCATCGTGGGTTCAGAGCTGTTTCTGGACCCCGGCGAAGGGGGCCCGAATGGTGTTCGATCAATTCGGACGGCATATCCGATACCTGCGGATCTCCCTGACGGATCGCTGCAATCTCCGCTGTGTTTACTGTATGCCAGAGAAGATGGTCTTTCTCCCCCGCGAGGAGCTCCTCACGGATGAGGAACTGATCCGATTGACCCGCCTCTTCGCGGAACTGGGTTTCGACAAGATCCGCCTGACCGGTGGCGAACCGACGGTTCGCCCGAACCTCGTGGAGCTGGTTGCCCGGATGGCGGCCCTCCCCGGGATCCGGGAGATTTCCATGACCACCAATGGCCTGCGCCTGAAGGCCCTCGCGGAGCCCCTGGCTCGGGCGGGCCTGAAGCGGGTGAACGTCAGCCTGGATACCCTGGACCCGGAGAAGTTCCGACGGATCACCCGATGGGGCCGGCTGGAGGAGGTCTGGGAGGGCATCCTCGCCGCGGAGGCGGCCGGGCTCACCCCGATCAAGCTGAACGCCGTGGTGGTGCGGGGCTACAACGATCAGGACCTGGTGGCTCTCGCCGCCCTGACCCTCACCCGTCCCTGGCAGGTCCGTTTCATCGAGGTAATGCCTTTCGCCGACGTCGCCCCCTTCGCCCAGCAGGTGGTGGTCCCCACAGCGGAGATGATCCGGATCCTGGAAGGGGAATTCGGTCCCCTGGAGCCGGTCAACGATGGCCATCTGGACGGCGAGGCGCGGGTGTATCGAATTCGGGGCGCGGTGGGATCGGTAGGCTTCATCAGCCCGGTCAGCGAACCCTTCTGTGCCCAGTGCAATCGGGTTCGTCTCACGGCGGAAGGTCGGCTTCGTCTGTGTCTGCTGCGGGACGACGAGGTGGATCTGCGGGAACCGTTGCGCAGCGGCGCGAGCGATGAGGAGCTGAAAGCGCGGATCCGATCCGCCATCTGGCGCAAGCCGTGGGGCCATGGCCTTCCCGACGGGGTTATCCCCATGGCCCGGGTGATGAGCCAGATCGGGGGATGAAATCTGAATGAGCCGGCCGTGCTTCGTCCGGTTACGAGTTCAGGATACGGGTTGCCTTCACGGTTTGACCTCCACGGTAATCACGGATTGCCATTGCAACGGAAGGCCTTCTCCTCCCCCTAACGCGACCTCCAGCGCATAACGGCCGGGCGTGCATGGCATCTGGATGCGATAGCGCCCGCGCCATCGTTCCCCGGGACCCCAGGCCCGGTCGGGATGGGCGGGGTTCCATGGTTCCGTGATGACCATCTCTCCGATGCGGAGGCTCACCCGGTTCGAGGCCGGATGTCCTTCCACTCGCCACCACAGCGCCAGGGTGAGGGGCTGGCACGCCCGGGGCTCCCCCTCGAGGTCCACATGGGTGAGCGCCAGGCCAGGCCATTGCGCTCGTGGAGGACCTTCCCATCGGGGATCCGTATATGGCCTCTCCGGAGGCGAGAGGTCCACCGGATTCAGCTGCGCGGCCAGCCACACCCGATCGCCCTGATACACCACGAGACGGGGCCGATAGCGGCCCGGTGGAGTGCCTGCCTGCGCCTCGACAGCATACCGCGTGAGAACGACCCGTGGCCACGGCCATCGGGCGGTGTCCCATGTCTCACCCCCCAGCGCGCCATCCCATTGCCCCCACAGGGTGCCGTTTTCCTGTTCCAGTCGGAGGGAGACCCGGAGTCCGGGGGGGAGGGGCCCCCTGGTCTGCCATCCGGCGATCACGAAAAGGGGGCGATCCGCCGGCAGCGCTCCTCCCGGAAGGCCATACCCCAGCCAGATCAGGTGAGGGCCAATCGGCTGGCCCGGATGGCCGAAAAGGGCCCGGGGGTCCTTGGGCAGCGGGCGAAATTCCCCCCATATGAAATGCCGGACCCGGATCCCGCCGGCAAACGTGAAGGTCTCGATCTCATCGCCGATCCAGTCGAGGGCGGCGGCGGTGACCTGGGCCGGATCGTTGATCTCGTCGCCCCACTGCACCAGCCATGCCCCATGCACTCCCCTGAGCGCTTGGTTCAGAACCGGCGCCACCGCTTCGTAATCCAGCACATACCGCACATCCGCCACCGGGATCGCCGGCAATGGAATGGGCTTGGTCGTGGCCGCGTAAACCTGATAGGCCGGGAGCGCGAATCCGCTGGTCAGTATCACGACCTCCTGAGACCCCTTACGGGCCTCCACTGTCCGAACCGCGCTTCGCCAGTCGTCCTTGACCTGCTCCGGATGGCCCAGGGTCCAGCTCAAGGCCGGCAGGACGAAGAGCCCCCATGCCGCCAGGGCGGGCAGGAGAGCCCCCCGCGCGCGTTGAAACCCATCGGCCCAGCCCAGCGCCACCGGCAGCCAGAACCCGATGGCGGCGCCGATGAAGTAGTGGGGATGGAACTTGGGGCTTCCATACAGAAGGCCCAGGCCCACGGTTAAGGGGAAGAGGCCGAGGGCCAGAAATATGGAACGCGCCGCTCGCCGGCGAAGCCCGTGGATCAGCCCGATCCCAGCGATGCCCGCGCCCGCGATCAACCCTGGGATCCAGGGGAATCGATCCGGGGGAACGAACCCGGCCATCCGGGCCTGCAGGCCCTGGGCCTGCCAGAGGACCGTCAGGGTCCGCCCCAGATCGAGGGTTCCTGGCCAGAACGCCCCCTGCGTCCGCCCCACCCACAGCGCGTGGACTGCGCCGGGGACCGCTCCCAGGAGAAGGGCCACCGCCCAGGGGATCCAGGCGGATCCCCATCGGAGCCCGAGGAGCAGGATCCCCGGGATCATCCAGAGCATCGCATAGTGCGTGTAGGTCCCGACCAGGGCGGCGAACAGGGTCAGGCGCATGGAGCCCCGGGCCATCCCGTAAAGGGCCAGGGCGGTCCAGAACCCCAGCGCCGCATACATCCGCGCCTCCCGCGATTCCCAGATCCAGAACGGGAGGGTGGCGGCCAGGCCCAGCGCGGTGATCCGGGCCATCGGTGAACGCCCGATCCGTGCGGCAGTGGCGGCGAACATCACCACCGTCAGTGTTCCGGCCATTGCGGAGGGGAAGCGGACAGCGAACTCAGAAGATGAGCCGAGGGCCATCCAGAGCCGGAGCGTTAGATAGAAAAGGGGGGGGTGGGCCTCCTTGGGTTGCCAGATCTGATGACGGGCCAGGTCGATGCTGAAGGCCTCATCATACCACAGGCTGGCGGCGCCCAGCCGGTAAACCCGCAGGCCGAACGCCAGCCCGATCAGGGTCAGAGATAGGGCCATCCACTCCTCTCGTTTCATCTTTGTGACTTCACGCTCAGGGATTGGAAGACCCTTTCCACCTCAGCGGCAATTCGTTCCCAGGCGAACCGCTCCGCCAGCATCCGCGCGCCGCGCTCCAGCCGAAGGCGCAACGCGGGATCCTCCAGGACACGCCGGATGGCGTGGGCCAGCGCTCCGGGATCTTCTGGAGGGGTCAAGAGGATCGGATCTCCGGTCTGGAGCTCCGGGATCGGGACGCGGGGGAAGGTGCTGATCACGGCCCGCCCGTGGGCCAGGGCGGCCATCAGCGTCCCCCGCCGGAAGGAAATCCCATCGCGATACGGCAACGCGCAGAGATCCACCGCTGCGAAGGCGAGGGAGATCTCCCCGGGCGGTCGGTAACCGGTCTCCCAGACGCGTCCCTCCAGCCCCAGCTCGCGGATCCGTCGGTGGCACCAGGCTGCGTAATCCCGCTGGGAAGGATCGCTGGGCGCCACCGTCGCGCCGATGTGCACCAGGCCGACGGCCATCCCTTCTCGCGCAAGCATAGCGATGGCCTCCAGCAAAACATCGAAGCCCTTCGATGGATGCAGGAAGCCGAAAAAGCCCACCAGGGGGAGATCCTCCGGGAGCCCCAGGTGCGTCCGGGCGGTTCGAGGGGGTGGGAGATCAGACGGGGGGGTGATGTTGCTTCCGATGGGGATGCGCCAGAGGGAGCGGATCCCAGCGGCGCGCAGGGCCGCTTCATCCTCGTGGTTGGTGACGATCACCCCATCCGCCCGGCGGGCCAGGAAGCGGATGCTCCACGTTCGCAGCGGGCCGGCCTTCGGGAAGAGATAAGGGACACGCAGATCATGGAAAGTGACCACGATGGGGATCTTCCCCAGCCAGAGCCGTGCGATCGCCGGCCAGAGGTTCATCGCCCCGCCCAGCCCATAGGCTGCCGCCTGATACTGGAGCAGAACGCCGTCTGGCTGCCAGGCGCGCAGCGAGCGTCCCAGCGTGAACCAGGCCCGGGCATCCCAGCGTCGAACGACCCGGAAGACCGGGAAGGGGGAGGCGTCCTCCCCTTCCCCCCGGCGATCGGTCCATACCGCCACGGCATGGCCCCGGGCCTGCATAGCTCGAGCCAGTTCGCGGGTGTAATCGCCGACGCCCCCGGGAAGGGGCGGATACTCGCCGGTGATCAGCGCCAGCCGCAAAAGTCTCCTCCTGATCTGGAAGCTTTCCGGGAAGCTACACACCCGGGCATAGAAAGCCCTTCCACACCAGATATAATAGGATTCACATCTGGTTGGGCCTCGGATTCAAAGGATGGGGCGGCCCTCTGATTTCCAGAGGGGCTTTGGAGGACTATAGCAGGCGCCCCAGGTTTCCATGCATGGAACGAAACCCGGAGGAGCAAACAGGCCATGCGGCTTTCCGTGATCATCCCAGTATATAACGAGCGGGCCACGATCCGGGAGATCCTCAGACAGGTGCGGGCAGTTGGCCTGGCGGATGAGATCATCGTGGTGGACGACGGCTCCACGGATGGGACACGGGAGATCCTGGAGGAAGAAGCCCGGAGTGGGGACATCCGGGTGATCTACCACGAGCGGAACATGGGGAAAGGGGCGGCGGTGCGCACCGGCATCGCCCACGCTACCGGAGACATCCTTCTGATCCAGGACGCTGATCTGGAATACGATCCGCGGGATTATCCGCGCCTGATCCGCCCCATCCTGGAGGGGCGGGCCTCGGTCGTTTACGGATCCCGCTTCCTGGGACCTCGCAAAGCCATGCTCTTCTGGCATATGATCGGCAATAAGTTCCTGACCCTGGTCACCAACCTGCTTTACGACGCGATCCTGAGCGACATGGAGACCGGCTACAAGGTGTTCCGGGCGGAGGTGGTGCGGGGCATCCCGCTGCACGCCCGGGGGTTTGAATTCGAGCCGGAGATCACGGCCAAAATCCTCAAGCGGGGCTATCGGATCTTTGAGGTGCCCATCTCTTACTACGGGCGGGAGTTCCGGGAAGGAAAGAAAATCCGCCCCATCCGCGATGGGCTCAAGGCCTTGTGGACCCTGATCAAGTATCGGTTCGTCGATTGACCCATGAGCTTGTCTGCCCCGTCTCCCGATGAGCTGCGCCTGATTGAGGCGGCCCGGTCCGGCGACCTGGAAGCGTTCAATGAGCTGATCCGCCGCTACCAGGATCGCCTCTATCATGTCGCCTATCGCATCATGGGCGATCACGATTCGGCCGCCGATGCGATGCAGGAGGCGCTGATCGCCGCTTTTCGGGGGATCCGGGGGTTCCGCGGCGGCTCCTTTCTGGCGTGGCTCACTCGCATCGTCACCAACGCGTGTTACGATGAGCTGCGCCGCCGTCGTCGCCGGCCTCAGTCCTCCCTGGAAGCGCTGTTCGTGGTGGATCAGGGGCCGGAAGCGGAGATGCTCCTTCCCCCGGTAGAGGGGCCGGAATTTTACGCGGAGCGCCAGGAGCTGGCCGACTGGATCCATCGCGCCATCCAGAGCCTCCCGGAAGATCAGCGGGTGGTCCTGGTGCTTGCGGACATGGAAGGGTATTCCTACGAGGAGATCGCGGAGATCCTCCGGGTGCCGCTGGGAACTATCAAATCCCGTCTGAGCCGGGCCCGCGCACGGGTCCGGGATTTCCTGCTGGCCCGCCGGGAACTTTTCCCCGGGACGATACGTCCCTCTTAGAGGGTTGATAGCGACTCCGCCTTTCTGGTCGTGAGGCCGGAGGACTTTCGGGCGGGTTGGGGCGTCGAAGACGCCTCCTCGCCTCTTGGAGATCTCAATTCTCAGCGTGGTTCAGCATGCCGTTCTTCCAGCTGAAAGCGGACGAACATCAGTGGGTTCAGGATCGGCTTTCCCTGTATCTGGATGACCGCCTTGAACCCGAAGAACGGGCGCGGGTGGAAGCGCATCTGCGCGGATGTGAAACATGCGCCCGATCGTGGGAAACCCTCCGCTGGACGGTTCAGGCGATCCGGGCGCTGCCGCCCGTGCGAGCGCCCCGTTCCTTTGCGATCCGGCCAGAGCAGGTCGCCTCTGCGTCCCCTGGGGCCGGCTGGCTCCGGCGAGCGGCGTGGGCGATGGCCGCGGCGCTGATCCTGGTTCTGGGTCTGGATCTCGCCCTGTCGCGGGGGGCCGCAGGGCCTCAACCGGCGATGGCGCCTGCTGGCGCCCCAGCGACCGAGGCGGAGCGACAGGCGCTGCGGGCGCTGAAAGATCATACGTTCACTCCCTCCCCGGCGCCGATGTTCGGTCTGATCGTTCCCCAGCCGACCCCAACGGAGACGGCCGAGCGCCGGCCCGGGGCTGAGGAAGCTCCGCCGCCGGCTCCAGCACCCCCGCTTCCCCCATTGCGGATCCTCGAGTTCCTTCTCCTGCTGGGCGCGATCGGGTCCCTGGCGCTGGATCGATGGCGCAGCGGGCGGCTCCGTTAGCCAGGAACCCGGTTGCCGCTTCCCGACGAGAAGGAGTATGCTGAGTTTTGCGTCCTCCACCGCAAACCCGCGCAGGCCATTCAACGGGGGTGGAAAGGCGCGCGATCCTCATCGGGCGTATATCCGCCGTCGGAAGTCTTCCCATGGAGGCACATCCCGGATGCAGCGTGCGGTGATCGTAGACTTCGGAGGCGTGCTGGTGCGCAGCGAGGATCCTTCCCCCCGGGAGGCGCTGGCCCGGGAGCTCGGGCTGGCCGTGGAGGATCTGGAGCGGCTGATCTTCGCCAGCGATCTCTCCCTGCGAGCCCAGCGGGGGGAGCTCCCGGAACCGGAGTTCTGGAAAGCGATCGGGGAACGGTTGGGGATCCGATCCCCGGAGAAGATCCAGCAGGTGCGTCAGCGATTCTTCGCCGGAGATCGCCTGAATGCGCCCCTGGTCGAGGCGCTGCGCCAGTGGAAAGGCCAGGTCGCCCTGGGCCTGATCAGCAACGCCTGGTCTGGATTGCGGGAGGTCCTGAGGCACCTGGGCCTGCTGGACCTTTTCGATGCGGTGGTGATCTCCGCCGAAGTTGGGCTGCTCAAGCCGGACCCCCGCATCTACCTTCTGGCTCTGGAGCGCCTGAGGGTCCCACCCCAAGCCACGGCTTTCGTGGATGATCTGCCGGAAAATGTGCAGGCCGCCCGCGCGCTGGGCCTTTGCGGGATCCATTTCCGCGACACGCGGGAGGCTTTGCAACGGTTGCAGGAATGGTTGAACGGATGGCGTCCCATGGAGGAGAGGGATCATGCCGCTGGAGATCCATCTGGATGATGTGGTGCAGCTCCGCAAGCCCCATCCATGCGGGGGGACGGAGTGGCAGGTCGTCCGGGTGGGAGCGGACATCGGGATCCGTTGCCTGACCTGCGGCCGCCGGGTGTTGCTGCCGCGCCGGGAATTCGAACGCCGGGTGCGACGGATCGTCCGCTGCACCCGTCCTCCTCCCACGCTGTCTTCCTCTTCCCCGGATCGCTGAAAAGAGGCCGATCCCACGGGATGATCTGCACGGCCCGATCGGGAATCCCTGCAGGACGAAGAGGAGGGGTGATCATGAAACGCATCGGACTTTACCTGGGTGGTGGGGTGCTGCTGGTTCTGGCTCTGCTGTTCCTCATCGCGGCCTTCTGGCCGGTCCCCCCGGATTTGCCCCCAGGTGGCCTCTCCGATGGGATGCCGGGCGCCACCGGGGCGCTCCGGCGCCCCTTCCCCCCGATGCCGGTTCCCCCGGATAACCCCCAGACTCCGGAGAAGGCGGAGCTGGGCCGCTTGCTGTTCTATGACCCTCTTCTCTCGGGGGATAACCGTCGATCCTGCGCCACCTGCCATCATCCCGATCTCGGATTCACGGATGGGAAGGGACGCTCCATCGGTGCCGACGGCCAGCCCATGCGCCGGGGCGCCCCCACCCTGTGGAATGTGGGCTACCTCAGGCGGCTGTTCTGGGATGGCCGGGCTTCCTCTCTGGAAGAGGCGGCCCGCATGTCCCTGACGGATCCCCAGGAGATGGCGGAACAGCCGGACCGACTGGTTCAGGAGCTCCGGGCGATCCCGGAGTATCGGGAGCGGTTCGACCGGGCCTTTGGGGGGCGGGATGGCTCGGCGGTGACCTTTGAGAACATCGCGAAGGCCATCGCGGCCTTCGAGCGCACCCTGGTCAGCCGGAACGCTCCCTTCGATCGTTTCGCGGCAGGCGATGAGGGGGCGCTCACGCCGGCCCAGCGCCGCGGCCTGAACCTGTTCCGTTCCGGGCGCACCCGGTGCTTTGAATGCCACACCCTCCCCCTGTTCGGCTCCTCGGACTTCCGGGTGATCGGGGTGCCGGATCTCCCTGGGATGCCGGCGGATCGCGGGCGGGCGGAGATCACCGGCTCGCCCCGGGATGAGCGGGCTTTCAAGGTGCCGACCCTGCGCAACGTCGCCCTGACCGCTCCCTATATGCATAACGGGGCCTTCGCCACCCTTGAGGAAGTGATCGATTTCTACAAAGACGGCGGCGGCCGCGGGCGGGGGATGGATCTCCCCAACCTCGACGCCAAGATCCAGCCGTTCCGCTTAAGCCCCGAGGAGCGGGCGGATCTGGTGGCGTTCCTCTACGCGCTGACGGATGAATCCGCCCTTCCGCCGGTTCCCGAGGCCGTGCCCTCGGGCCTGCCGGTGGTCTCCCGTCTGGAGAACCCGGCGCGAGCGATCGCGGCCCGTTTCAACACCGGCATGGCAGGCTCTTCAGAGCCGCACCGCGAACCCCGGACCTGGATGGTGCGTCCCGGGGAATCGATCCAGGCCGTGCTCGATCAAACCGGGCCAGGGGATACGGTCCTGATCGAGCCGGGTCTTTATCACGAGGCCCTGGTGGTGGAGACGGAGAACCTCACCCTGCGGGGGATCTCGCGGGATGGCCAGCGGCCGATCCTGGACGGACGGGGCACACTGGGGGATGGCATCATCGCCACCCGGGATGGCTTTACCGTGGAGAACCTGATCGTGCGCAACTACACCAACAACGGGATCGTGGTGCCGGGGGCGCGGGGGATCGTGATCCGGGATGTGGTGACGGAGAACACGGGCGCCTACGGTGTGTATCCCGTCGGGAGCGAGGATATCCTCGTCGAGCGGGTGGTGGCCACCGGGGCGTGGGACACCGGCATCTACATCGGCCAATCCCGCAACGGCATCATTCGCGATAGCGAGGCCTATGGCAACGTCAGCGGCATTGAGGTGGAGAACTCGGTGGCCATCACGGTGGAGAACAATTACGCCCACGACAACACCGCCGGCGTCCTGGTCTTCGTCCTCCCCAACCTCGAATCCAAAGTGGGCTCCCATAACCGGATCGTCGGCAATCGCATCATCCGGAACAACGGGCCCAACTTCGCGAAACCGGGCGCGATTGTGGGGAACGTGCCCTCAGGGACCGGGATCCTGATCATGGCAGCGGATGAGACCGAGGTGACCGGCAACGAGATCCGGGACAACGCTTCCGTGGGCATCGCCGTGGTTGGGCTATACCAGGTTTTCCCGAAGGGAACGGTTTTCGATGTCGGTGCTATCCCCGAGCGGAACTGGATTCACGACAATATCCTGGCGAACAACGGCTGGAGCCCGGATCCCAAAGTGCGGGCGGCGGGGTTGCCGGGGGCCGACCTGCTCTGGGATACGAGCGGCTGGGACAATCTGTGGCGGCAGCCTGGTGCCCGCGCCTTCCCTCCGCTACTCCCCGGGCCGGACTGGCCCTGGCCGTTCCGCCGCGCCTACTGGCGGTCGCTCCAGTTGCTGATTCGGTTGCTGGGATGAGGTGATCCTCCGTCGCTGGATGCGCGGATCAGTTGGTCGATGGGAGTGATGGAATGTGAGCCACTCAGGTAGCCTGCGCTCCGTGGAAGCCCTGCCAGGGGATCCGCGCGCGAGCGGAGGGGCCACCGGGAATGGACTTGGGGGAAAAGGCCATGGGATCTTTACGGGAGCGCATACCGCCGCACTTCCACCTGCTGGAACACCCAGCGCCCGGTCAGCCGGCCGTGGGCGTCCAGCCAGCGTCGGACCAGGTCCCGATCGTCCCACATCGAAGCTTCCGAATAAATCAGCCAGACCACTTTCCGGCCCTGCACCAGGGCCGCCATCCGGGACGCCACCTCCGCTTCCCTCAGCAGATACCCCCCTTCGGGGGTCCGGAAGTTGGTGGCCGGTGCCCATACCCCTTCGTAAGGCTGGCGGAAATAATAGTCGAACACATGCTGGATGTAGCCGATGTGGAACAGGATGAGCTCCCCCGGGCGGTAACCCGCGGCCACGATGCGCGCTGCCGACCGAAAATCCGACTTGATGGGTATGGCGGCCTGCGCCCACAGGCCCATCGTCATGGGGGCCAGAACGAGGGCCAGGGCCATCGCCCGCTTGACGCGACCCGGGATCCGCTCCCAGCCGATCGCCGCCAGAGCGAACCAGGCGGGCATGGCCGCGATGAGATAGCGCTCCACGAAGAGCGGACGGCAGAGGGAGAGCAGGGAAAGCAAGGCCCACGGACCCAACGCCCACAGTATCAGCACGCCGCGCACCCGCCTGGATACCCGGCCCGCCAGGACCCCCAGGATCATCCATACGCTCAGGGGAAGAAGCCCCCAACCCGGGAACCCACCCCACACCCCGACCGCTGCCCCCCAAGCCAGCATCCCCAGCCCATCCCACGGGGCCACCCGCGGAAAGCCGGTCTCCCCGCAGATCGGGCGGATCCCTCCATCCCACTGGAGCACCTGATGGATCTGCCAGCGCAGCAGGGGAAGATCCGCGATCAGCAACAGGAGACCGGCTGCTGCTGCGCCGGTCAGCGCTTTCCAGGGCCATCCTTTTCGGATCCCGATTAGCGCGAGGAAGGCGGGGAGGAACATGGCGAAGAGGATATGGCTGTAAAGCCCCAGGAGCAGCCAGAGGGCGGCCTCCACCCATCCCAGCGGATCCCGACGGGCGGCCTCCTGGGCGCCCCAGGCAGCCAGGAAGAGGAGCACCAGGAGGGCATACATCTTGGCCTCCTGGCCATACCAGACCAGGAAGGGCGCCGTCGCCAGGAACCATGCGGTGAGCCGCGCGGCAGGGGCCGGCAGGTATCGGCGGAAGAGGGCAAACCCCAGGGCCACCGCCAGGGTTCCCAGCCAGACCGATGGGAACCGGAGGGCGAATTCCGAATCGCCGGCCAGGCGAACCCATTGGAAGAGCCCGATGAAATAGAGCGGCCCATTGAAGCCCGGTCGAGTCAATATCGCGGCCAGCCGTTCCCATCCCGCCCGATCCCCCTGCCGGAAGGCCTCCGCGATCTCCCTCGAGAGATCCCGCCCGAACCGCAGGGCATCCACCTCGTCTCGCCAGAGGGACTGGGCAGTCAGGGAACCCGCCCGTAACGCAAAGGCGAGGAGAACCAGGAGCAGCATGCGGGGATCCGGGCGCCGGCGGGAGGGCCGGAGGAGGGCCTGGAGCATCCGCCCGAGGCCGAAGCTGAGCCCCATGCCGGCCAGGAACGGGAAAAGGGAAACCTCAATGCTCATCGCCATATGAGGCCGCAGATGGAAACCACCGAAGTGCCCTGCTCATCCGCCGGGCAGAGGGCGTAATCGACCTTCTCCCCTGTGGTGGGCTCCAGGATACGCAGGGCGAGGTAGATCGGGGAGACTCCGCACACGTTGTTGCGGTCTTTGGTCCGCCGGATCTCCTCGAAGAAACCCGCAGCGTCCCCGGCGGCCATGCGTTCGATCAGGGCCTCGTCGTCCGCCTTCAGGCGAGCCTGCCCTGGAAGATCCAGCGGGCGGCCGCCGAAAGCCGGGCCGACATGCGCCAGATCCCCCGCGGCCACGATCACCGCCCGGCGTCCGGCGATGGCGGCGCGCATGGTCTCAATGAAACGGGCGATCACCGGATCGGAGATCGGATCCCGGTCTTCCTGGATGAAAGACATCAGGGGGCCGCAGAGGATGGGCACTGTTTCCACCGGTTTCCCCTCGCGTGTCGCATGCAGCCACACGGCGGCCAGCTCGATGGAGTGTTCCCCCCGGTGGCGGAGCTCGCCGGCGAAGGCGGCTTCCTCCCCCAGCGCCTGAGCCAGGGCCTCCACGATCGACTGGGCCGTGGGGAGCACGCCGAAGGGCGTGGCGTAATGTTGACGGGTCAGCGTGATCGATCGGTCCTCCCCGTAATGATCCGTCCCCAGGATGATCGCCAGGTCCGCCTCGCGCACAAACGGGGCGGCCCGCCGCCAGACCCGGGCATAAACCCGCCCGCCCCGCGCATAATCGATGTGGGGGCTCACCAGTCCGCGTCCATCCTCCTCGGGATCCTCTCCCGGGGCTTCCTCTTCGAAACGACGGAACAGCTGGCGCAGGGCCGTCGGGTCCTCTGGATAGACCTCCTCCGCGAGCATGGGCGGGCGGAAGGGGGCCCGGCGATAGATTTCCAGAGCCCGGGCCTGGGCTTCCCGGAACCGTTCGTTCTCCAGCAGGCACAATTCATCCAGGGTGGCGATCAGTGAGCGAAGGGCCTCCTCGTCTACTCGAACGCCGTAGCGCACCATCAACGCCGCGCGAATGGCTCGCAGATCCCGCGTGCCGTCACACAGAGCCAGCACCGGCGCCAGGGGTTGCGGGATCATCACCATCTGTTCCGAGAGCCGGAGGGGATCTCGCACCACCACATACCGGCGGCCATTGCGAACGATCGGGCGCAGATCCACCGGGCGAAGCCGGGGATACCGTGTCGGATCGCCCATGATGATCCTCCTTCTAACCGCAGGGAGTTGCCCCGCCGGGCTCCAGATGATCGATTACGATCCAGCGAATCGGGCCACTTCCCGTCCCATTTCCCGGACATCATACCCGGGCAGGGCGGCCACCGCGGCCTGGAAACGGGCCTCGTGCAGGAGTTCCAGCACCGGCTGGAGCCAGGGATCCTCATAGAGGGCCAGCGGGATTACCAGGTCGTAACGCTCGAGGGCCAGGGGGATGAACTCAAGCCCCATCGCCGCGGCCGCCGCGCGGATCCCCAGGCCGACATCTGCCCGGCCGCTGGCGACCGCCGCTGCTACGGCCAGATGGGTGAGCTCCTCCCGTTCGTAGCCCGGGATCGCCCGGGGGTCGATGCCCAGACGCTGGAGGTGATAATCCAGGAGGATCCGAGTTCCCGCTCCCCGCTGGCGGTTCACGAACCGCACATCCGGCCGGGCGAGATCCCGCAGATCCCGGATCCCCTTGGGGTTTCCCCGAGCGACGATCAGACCCTGCTCCCGGTGCGCCAGGGTGACCACTGCCACCGGGATCCCCGCGAGATATCGGCGGACATAGGGCAAATTATATTCGCCGCTTTCGGGATCCAGCAGGTGGGACCCGGCCAGATGGCATTCTCCTCGACGGAGGGCGATCAGGCCTCCCAGACTGCCCGCGTTCGCGCTCTGGAGCCTCCGGCCGGGATACCGTTCCGCCAGAAACTGGGCCATCAGATCCAGGGCCATATCATGGCTGCCGATGGCCAGGACGGTGCCTTCGATCTCCTCTATGCGGGTGTAAAGTTCAATGGAAACCACCTGGCCCTGATCATATCCTTCCACGAATCGGGGGATCCGCAGGATCCCATCCGCTCGCACTAGCGAGGACAGGACTCCTGCTCCGCGGGGGAGGGGCGCCGCCACATAGCGCTCGCCCACCCGTCCCACGGTCACCCGAACCCACTCCTCATCTCCCAGCGGGGAGAGCAGCTTGCGGGTGAGCACGGCGGAAAGGCGCGGTCGCCGCGAGGGCGGGCGGCCCAGCCAGCGGGCGAGCAGCGGTTCCACGAAGATCTCCCCGGTCAGGGCTGCGGAGACCGGGAACCCTGGAACCCCAATGACTGGGATGGACCGCCCATCCACCTGGAGCATTCCCAGGATCACCGGGTGGCCTGGGCGCACCGCCACCCCGTGGACCAGGAGGGTGCCCAGGGTGGAGACGACCCGGGCGGTGAAATCCTCGCGCCCCGCGGAGGAGCCAGCGTTGATGAGGACCAGATCATGGGTGCGAGCCGCTTCCTGGGTGGCTTCGAGGAGACGTTCGAAGTCGTCGGGGATGATCGGGAAACGGGTGGCGAGCCCGCCCCACTCGCGGATCTGAGCGGACAGCACCAGGGAGTTGAACTCGATGATCTCCCCCGGCCGCACCCCTCGCGTCGCCGCCTGTTCGGGGGGGATCAGCTCCGTCCCGGTGGGCAGGATCGCCACCCGGGGCTGACGGCGCACGCAGACATCCGCATAACCACATGCTGCAATGACGCCCAGATCCACGGGCCGCAGACGATGGTTGGCGGGCAGCACCAGCTCGGCCGCGGCGATATCCTCAGCGACCGGGCGGACATTGGCCCAGGGGGCGACCGGTTGATACAGGGTGATTTGAGTGGCCCGCTCAGGGGCTTCTGCGTCGAATTGCACCTGCTCCACCGGGACCACCGCGTCCGCCCAGGGCGGAAGGGGATCCCCGGTATCCACATAACAGGCTCCCCCCCCGGCATCGGCCGGGTGGACGAGCAACACCCGCGGCTGAGTTTCGGTGGCGCCTATCGTATCCTGAGCGCGGAGGGCGAACCCATCCATCGCCGCAGCCGGATAGGGAGGGACTGACAGCCGGGCCCAGATGGGTTCCGCCGTGATCCGCCCCAGCGCCTGATCCAGGGGAACCCGCTCCCCTGGGAACGGCCCATCCAGGCCGGCCTCTGTCAGCGCTCGAAGGAAGCGCGCCCAGGCTTCCTCCAGAGGGATATCTTCCAGATAGATCCGACGGCCCATCGGGGAACCCCCGGAGGGAATCCAAACCAGAAAGTATTTTATCCGCTCACTCCCCTTTCTCGAACAGCGATACGGTCTCAATGTGATAGGTTTGTGGGAACATATCGAACGGCTGCACTTCTCGCAATTGGTAACCTGCATCAAGGATCCGGCGGGCGTCGCGGGCCAGGGTGGCGGGATCGCAGGAAACGTAGATCCAGCGCCGGGGCGCCAGCCGCAGGAGGGCCTCCAGGGCCTCCCGGGAGCATCCGGTTCGGGGGGGATCTACCACCAGGACTTCGAAGGGCTCCTCCAGTGTCGGCGCGACCGCCTCCACGGTCCCGGCCCGGATCTCGACGTGGGGGAACCGGGCCAGGTTATGCTGGGCGTCGGCTACGGCTGCCGGATGCGCTTCGATGCCGACCACCCGTCGGGCGAAAGGCGCCAGGTGCGCCGTGAACAGCCCGACCCCGCAATAGGCATCCAGGACGGCCTCTGTCCCATGCAGATCGGCCCACTCCACTACCCGATGGACGATTTGTTCCGCTATCGCGGTGTTGGTCTGGAAGAAGCTGGAGGCCGAGATGCGGAAGAGGAAACCGCCTACCTCTTCTGTGAGATAGTCCAACCCGATCAGCGGGATGATCCGCTCGTCCTCGGTGAGCAGGACCAGGGAGACCCGCAGGTCGGTCTCCAGGACGGGCAGCTCATCCCCCTCGGTTTCGAAGATCACCATTCGATCCCCGGTGCGAACGCCGCAGCGCAGCGTGAGCCGCCGCAGGGCCAGCCCCTCGATGTCCAGGGCCTCATACAGTTCCTGGAGCATCGGATGGGCGATCCAGCAGCGGGTGATGGGGACCACCCGATGGGAGCGCATGGCCTGAAAGCCCAGGCGGCCATCGGGGGTTACAGAAAACTGGACCTGATTGCGATAACCCAGAGGATCGGGGCTGGGGATGGTGGGACGCACCGGCGGGTCCTCGATCTTCCCGATCCGGCGCAGCTGATCCCGAACGATCTCTGCCTTAAATTGCAGCTGGGCCTCGTAGCTCATATGCTGGAGATGACAGCCGCCGCATTCCCCGAAATGGGGGCAGGGGGGCTCCCTTCGCGCCGGGGAGGGGGAGATCACCTCCCGGATCCGCCCCCGGGCGTAGGAGCCCCGATCTTCCACCACTTCGATGTCCACGGTCTCCCCCGGGATGCCGAAGGGAACAAACACCACCTTGCCCTCATGACGGCCGATGGCCTCGCCCCCATGAGCCATTTGTTCCAGAATCAAGCGAATCCGGCTCATTTCTCTTCTCAGCTGGATTTTCCCCGGACGGTCAAGCGGGCCCTTGCAGGCGGCCCGCCTGGCCCTTCACGCCTCCGGATAGGACCTGGGAGAAAAGGAGATTCCGCCTTCCACGGTGCAGGGCCGGCGGGTCATGGGATCCATCCCCGCTGGCGGGCAACCTCATAGAGGAGAAGGGCCGCGGCGACGGCGACGTTGAGGGACTCCATCCCCCGCGCCATCGGGATCCGCACGGTGCGATGGGACAGATGTTGCGCCTCCGGCCCGGGGCCTGCCGCTTCACCCCCCAGGATCAGCGTCACGGGCTCCCGCCAGTCGACCTCCAGGTAGGTGTGCGTGCCTCCGGGTGTCGCGAGCCAGATGGTGGTGCCCTTCACGAGAGAAGGGATTTCCGTCCAGGAGGCCGGGCGCACGGGCAGAACGAAATGGGCGCCCGCGGCCGCCCGCACCGCCTTCGGATGCCACGGATCGGCGGTTCCCGGCGGGATGATCATCCCTTCCGCTCCCGCCGCCGCCGCGCTGCGCAACACAGCGCCCACATTCCCGGGCTCCTGAACCCGATCGAGGAGGACCAGGAAGGTCGGCGAGGCGGGCCAGGGAAGTTCCGGGATCGGCGCTACGGCGATCACCCCCTGGGGGGTCTCCGCCTCCGTGCACATCCGAAGGATCGCGGGGGTGACCTCATAACAGGGTACCCCGGCTGCCTGAAGGCGGGCCAGGGTCTCCTGAGCGCGGGGGGTGGGATCCGCATAGAACGCGAAAAGGAGGCGGTATTCCGGATGATGGGCGTTGAAATGCAGGGCCTCGTCGATCAGGCGCGGGCTTTCCAGAACCATCTGCCGGTAGACGCGACGAGCTTTCCGCTGTTCCAGGAGCGCCCGCACCCGCTTGACCTTCTCATTGGAGGGACTGGTGATCCGGAGCATATGGAAATTGGATAAGACTCCTCCGCCGGGCTTTCCGGCCCTCCTCCGCTGGTGAGAAGGCGATGATGAGACGAAAGGAACACCCTGGAAGGCATGGCAGAGCGCCGGGGTTGCTCCATCCTCCCCCCGAAGCTTTCGGCAGGGGAATCCGAACCCTCAGGCAAGGCCCAGCGCCTGACGAGCGGTTTCGACCAGCCGGGCGAAGGCGGCCGCATCCCGGACGGCCAGATCCGCCAGGATCTTGCGATTGATGGCGATCCCGGCGGCCCGCAGCCCAGCCATCAACCGGCTGTAGGAGAGGCCGTTCTGACGGGCTGCGGCATTGATCCGCATAATCCAGAGGCGGCGGAAATCCCGTTTGCGCTCCCGCCGATGGCGATAGGCGTAAGCGAGGGATTTAATCATCGCCTCGTGAGCTCGCCGGTAATGCCGGCTGCGGGATCCCCGCTGGCCTTCCACCATCTTCAGAACCTTCTTGTGTCGACGGCGATTCGTGACGCTGCTTTTCACACGAGTCATCGCAACTTCCCCCTATATGCGCGAAAAGATATCCGGCTGAGCGTAGGGTGCCGGAGACACCCCCACCGGAATTCAGGACTGGCGCGGCTGTGCTCCCATATTTGGGAGATGAGGCACTCTCTCCCCAAAAGACCTCACCAATAGACTAGTGACGCGACTTCCACTTCATCGGGAAAGCTGGGGCGCCCCGTTCAGCAGCGCCCCAGCCCGTAAATCTCTTCGCTGAAGGATGGAACAACTGGCCCCATTAATCTTTCTTGTCCAGATAGGGGGCCAGCCGCTTCACCTGCTTATAAACGAAGGGCTCGGTCACGGTGAGCATCTCATCGTAGAGCCGCTTGGTGCGTTTGGCGCGCTTGCGCCGCAGGTGGCTGCGGCCGATCTTCGCGCGCACCAGCTTCCCGCTCCCGGTATAGCGAAGCCGCTTAGCGGTCGCCTTGTGGGTCCGAATCTTGGGCACCTTCGATCACCTCCGGGCTGGATTCCGCTTTCCGTTCCGCCGGCTGCCCTCCCTTCCGACGCAGGGGGGCCAGCACCATCACCATGCTCTGGCCCTCCATACTGGGTGGGGTCTCCACCATTCCCACATCGGCCACCTGCTCCGCGAAACGCTGGAGCATCTCCGTGGCCAGCTGCAGGTGCATCATCTCGCGCCCCCGCATCCGAACCTGGACCTTGACCTTGTTGCCATCGTTGAGAAAACGCCGGGCATCCCGCACCTTGAATCCAACATGGTGGGGATCCGTGGTGGGCCGCAGGCGGATCTCTTTCACGACAATCTGTTTCAGCGCCTTACGGGCCTCCCGTTCTTTCTTCGCCTGCTCGTAGAGGAACTTGCCGTAATCCATGATGCGGCAGACCGGCGGGTCGGCCTGGGGGGCGACCTCCACCAGATCCAGGCCATACTGGCGCGCCGCAGCGAGCGCCTCCATCAAGGAAACCACACCGATCTGCTTTCCATCCGGGCCGATCAACCGGACCTGGCGCGCCCGGATTGCCTCATTGACACGATATTTCCGCGCGGAAATATGCTCCTCCTTCCTGGGAGAGGATGTCGGAGAAGATCATAACATGGGGCCGCCTGAACGTCAACCCGGAAATCCCAGCGAGGCTTTTCCATAGGGTTCAGGGCTTGCACGTTCGCGGTTCGGCTTGGATAGGGACTTTGAGGTCATGGAGATTTGGAGTTGCCCATGGAGGATTTGACGCAAGGCTTCGGGGGGCCAAAGGAAGCACACAGGGGCGCTCCCCTTGACCCCCAGGGAGAAGGGGATTCGCTCTTTCGCAGCTCCGTCGGGCTCCCAGGCTCTTGGCTAATCGGGTCGATCGGAGAGGGGAGGGAGAGATCCTGGCGACAGCAGCTCTCGGGCCTGCTCCGCCCACTCGGTCGGGACCAGGACCTCGACCCGATGGAAGGTGGACGCGATCAGCGTATGAATAGCTTCGTAGCGAAGCCGGGCGGGGATTCCTTCCTGCTCCAGTCGGGCCTGCACCATCTGGCCCTCGATCAGGTTCCCCGCCTCATAGACCAGCACCCAATCCTCCGTTGAGCCCAATCGCGCGCTCCTTCAGGATGCGGTTCCCTCTGTGGACGATTCGCCGGTGGCTGGAGGCGTGGCGCCTTGACGCTGGGCCATCATTTGCTCAAATCGGGCCCGGCTTTCCTCCAGCCATTTGCGAAGCTCCTCCGCGCGGCGGCGCGCTTCCGCCGCGGCCTCCTCCGCCCGTCGGCGGGCCTCCATCAGTGCAGCCTCCGCCTGGGAACGGGCCTGCGTCGTCAGTTCCTCTGCGTGCGTTTTCAGTTCAATCCCCCGTTCTTGCAGCAGCCGTCGGGTCTCCTCGCCTGAGCGGGGCGCAAACAGCAAGGCCGCCACGGCGCCCACCAGGGCCCCGGTCAGGAACCCGGCCAGAAAAGCCCCGAACGCTCCACCCTGCTCCCGCTCCGCCATAAGTCACCTCCATCATCATAAAGATTGGGGGCTTGATCGTTAACCTCATCCTTGCCATCCCATCAATTCGATCGGCCGCGCAGCAGGCGGATCAGCGTTCGCAGCGCATGAGCGACGCCAGCCGCCACACTGGCCGCTTCAATGGTCGGACGGGCCAGACGCCGGCCCAGGAAGGCGCTGGTCCCATATACGGTATCGACCGTCTCCCGGGCGCGCTGGAGGATTGGCTGGACCTCCTGCTCCAACCAATCGACGAGGCGGATGAGACGGTAAATCAGAACGATTGTCACAGCGCCAAGCAGAATCAACTGGAAGGTGAGGGCGATGATCAAAATATCCCGCAGGACCGCGGCGATGGCCGGGTGCATGTAAAGAAAGACTAGGAAGGCCACAAACAGGGCTATGGCCACCAGACCCAGCAGGATCCAGCCGATGGGAGGCCAGCGACGCATCGGAAGCCTCGGTTCTCCGATTTGCGGATGCCAAAGCCGCTCCCCTCCCATTATAACGGAAGTCGCGCCCGGCTGGACCCTAAAAGATATTTCCTCACATTGCCGCTGAAGCGGCCCCCGCTGGTCACGAGGGACACCTCCTCGGGCAGGCGGTGCTTCCGCACCAGCCTTCCGCTACACCGGTGGGCGATTCGGATCCCTCCATACCCGCCGGGCGGGAAGGGGCGTAAATTTGACAAAACCCCCCCTTCCCGCTATAGTGAGAAACAGCCCTCATGAAGACCCAGTTCCTGTGCGAACCCTGTTGGAGAGGATCCAATCCCTGGCTTGGAAGCGTCAGGGGGGGATCTTTTGTTGTCTTTTATAAGGAAGAGCTATCGAGGATCGCCTCTTTTTGATCCAGCCAGGGCGGAGAATCCCATCTTCCCATTGTATGGAAATCATGGTGTGATCTGGACGCATGATCCCCATTCCAATCCCGCTCGGTTTTCATGGTCATCGAGAGGTGGGAAGATTTTGCCTGCATTTGGCCGACGGTCATGGCTTTTGATCGTCTTCCTGCGGTCTTCTGGGCAGGAGATCAAGATGGAGGAATGGGTAGCCTGGCCGCTCCACCCCTGAATTCGCTGTTGAAGCTGAAATAGGGATGCGACTTGTCCTCAGAGGAGGCACCTGTGGAGGCTAAGGAATTTCGCGCCCTGCGGATCTCGCTGGCATCGCCAGAGCAAATCCTCTCCTGGTCCTACGGCGAGGTGACCAAGCCGGAGACCATCAACTATCGCCGGTTGCGGCCGGAGAAGGATGGTCTGTTCTGTGAGGTGATCTTCGGTCCCACCCGGGATTATCAATGCTACTGCGGCAAGTATAAAGGTCCCCGTTATAAGGGCATTGTCTGCGAGAAATGCGGCGTGGAGGTAACCCGCGCGACAGTGCGCCGCGAGCGGATGGGGCATATTACGCTGGCCGCCCCGGTGGCCCACATCTGGTATACCCGTCGCGTTCCCTCTTACCTGGGGTTGCTGCTTGACATCTCCCGCCGTAACCTGGATCGGGTTCTTTATTTCGCCCAGTATGTGATTACCTTCGTTGACGAGGAGGCCCGGCAGCGGGCTCTGAAGCGCCTGGAGGAGGACTTCGAACGCGAACGCCGCGCCATTGAAGCGAAATACCAGAAAGAAATCGAGGTGCTCCTCTCAAAGGTTCAGAAGCTGGAGGAGCGGGAGCGGCAGAAGCTGGCGGATCGGGAAGCACGCATTGAGGAGAAATGGGATGCCGAAGTAGAAGCACTCATGCGGGAAGCGCAGCGCACTCAGGCCCGGCTGGAGGAACGGCTGGGCAAGACGATCCGCGCTCCTGTTGTCTTCGAGCCTACCGGCGAGGTGATTGCGGACGCCGGGGAGACGGTGACCCGGGAGCATCTGGCTGTCCTGAAGCGGATCCTGGAGGAGCAGCTGAACCGGATTAAGGAGAAGGAGGCGGCGGAGCGCTCCCGGGCTCTGGCGAAAACGGAGGAAACCCTGAAGGCCCTGCGGGAGGCCGCGGAGGAGAAGATCGCTGCTTTGAAGGATCAGGCCGCCCGTGAGGTGGAGGCCCTGCGTCAGCGGGTTCAAGCGGAGCGCGATGAGCTGGTGAGCCTCGCCCCCCTCCAGTTCTTGGGGGAGAACAAGTACCGCGAGTTGAAGAGCAAGTGGGGCCAGGTCTTCAAGGCGGAGATGGGGGCGGAGGCTTTCCTGGAGATCCTGCAGCGCCTGGATCTGGAGCAGATGGCCAAGGAGCTGTGGCAGGAGATCCGGCAGGCCAAATCCAAGCAGCGTCGCAAAAAGGCCATCAAGCGCCTTCAGATTGTCCGCGCCTTCCTGCGAAGCGGCAACCGTCCCGAGTGGATGATCCTGAGGGTCCTGCCGGTCCTCCCGCCGGATTTGCGGCCCATGGTTCAGCTGGACGGCGGGCGCTTTGCCACGTCGGATCTGAACGACCTCTACCGCCGGGTGATCAACCGGAACAACCGTCTGAAGCGCCTGCTGGAGCTGGGTGCCCCTGATGTCATCATCCGCAATGAGAAGCGTATGCTCCAGGAGGCGGTGGATGCCCTCATTGACAACTCGCAGCGGGGCAAGGCGATGTCCCGCCGCGGGCGTCGCGAGCTGAAATCCCTCAGCGATATGCTGCGGGGGAAGAAGGGGCGTTTCCGCCGGAACCTGCTGGGCAAGCGGGTGGATTACTCCGGGCGTTCGGTGATCGTGGTGGGGCCGCAGCTGAAGCTCCACCAGTGCGGTCTCCCCAAGTCCATGGCTCTGGAGCTCTACAAGCCGTTCGTGATCGCCAAGCTCATCCAGTATAACTATGCGGCCAACATCAAGGGCGCCCGACGGCTGATCGAGCGCCAGCGGCCGGAGGTCTGGGAGGTGTTGGAGGAGGCGATCAAGGAACGGCCGGTGCTCCTCAACCGGGCTCCCACCCTCCACCGCCTGGGGATCCAGGCGTTCGAACCGGTGCTGGTGGAGGGCAAGGCGATCCAGATCCACCCGCTGGTGTGTGCGGCCTTCAATGCCGACTTCGACGGGGACCAGATGGCTGTCCACGTCCCGCTTTCCGATATGGCCGTCTGGGAGGCCCGGAACCTGATGCTGTCCAGCAAAAACCTGCTGCTGCCGGCCAACGGTGAGCCGGTGGTCGGCCCCACCAAGGATATGGTGTTGGGCTGCTACTATCTGACGATGACCCCTCCGAACGGCCAGACGGAGACCCACAAAGTCTTTATGAGCCTGGAAGAGGTTGAGCTGGCCTATCATCTGGGCAAGATCTCGCTGCATACCCCGATCCGGGTCTACACGGATACGGTCTACGATGAACACGGCCAGCGGTATCCGGATGGCAAGCCTCGCCGGCGCCTGATTGAGACCACGGTCGGGCGAGCCCTCTTCAATCTGGTGTTGCCTGAGGGGTTGCGCTTTGTGAATGAAACGATGGACAAGGGCCGGCTCAAAGATCTGGTGGCCCAGTGCTTCCAGTGGCTGGGACCGGAGGCCACGGTGGAGATGGTGGACCGGCTGAAGGACATCGGCTTCCGGTATGCCACCCGCTCGGGCGTGACCATCGCTGTGGCTGACCTTCCCATCCCGCCGGCCAAGCGGGATGTGCTGGCCCGTTATGAGGCTCTGGTGGCCGAGGTGGAGCGCCAGTATCGGCGGGGGCTGCTGACGGAGGAGGAGCGCTATAACCGGGTGATCGACTTGTGGCAGCGGGCGACCAATGAGATCGCCGAGGCGGTGAAGCAAACGATGAGCCCGGATAACAACGTGGCGATCATGGCCCTCTCGGGCGCCACCAAGGGCGGCTTCCAGCCGGTGGCGCAGCTGGCCGGGATGCGCGGCCTGATGGCCGACCCCACCGGCCGGATCATCGAGCTTCCGATTCGTTCGAATTTCCGGGAGGGGTTGACCACGATTGAATATTTCATCTCGACGCACGGCGCCCGGAAAGGCCTGGCCGACACGGCTTTGCGCACCGCCGATGCCGGCTACCTGACCCGCCGCCTGGTGGATGTGGCTCAAGATGTGATCATCAATGCCCACGATTGCGGCACTCGCTCTGGCATCTGGATCCGAGCCACCGACGATGTCGGCGGCCAGACCATGCGGGAGCGCATCTTCGGCCGCGTCCTTGCCGCGCCGGTTTTCGATCCCCGGACCGGCGCGCTGATCGCCGATACCGGCGTGCTCCTGGATGAAGGGCTGGCGGAGCGCATTGAGAAGGCGGGCGTCCAGGAGGTGTATGTCCGCTCGCCCATGACCTGTCAGCTGCGCTACGGGGTCTGTGCCCTTTGCTATGGGCGCGATCTCGGGACGGGCCGGCTGGTGGAGGTGGGCACGGCCGTAGGGATCATCGCCGCCCAGTCCATCGGCGAGCCCGGGACCCAGCTGACCCTGCGGACCTTCCACACGGGCGGCGTGGCGGGCGTGGCCGATATCACCCAGGGTCTGCCGCGGGTGGAAGAGCTCTTCGAGGCTCGCCGGCATCCTAAGGGCGAGGGCCTGATGGCGGACATCGATGGCATCGTCCACATCTACCGCACGGAAGAAGGAGGGCGGCGGATTCGCATCGTGAAGAGCGAGCGGAAGGAAGACCTCTATGAGATCCCCGGCAACTGGTCGATCAAGGTGGAGGATGGCCAGGAGGTCGTCGAAGGCCAGCTGCTGGCCAGCCGGGGGGATCAGCAGATCACCGCCAGGCACAGCGGGCGTGTGGTTTACCAGAAGGGCGAGCCGCTGAAGGTGGTCTATGAGCTCCGGGAGGAGCGGGAATATGAGGTGCCCGCCACCGCCCGCTTGCTGGTGGAGGAAGGGCAGCGGGTGAAAGCCGGGGACGCGCTGACCGAGGGGCCCAAGAACCCGCATCGGATCCTGCGGCTGCTGGGGCGTGAGGCCGTGCAGCTCTACCTGCTCAGCGAGCTCCAGAAGGTTTATCGCTCTCAGGGCGTGAACATCAATGACAAGCACTTCGAGATCATCATCCGCAAGATGCTGAGCAAGGTCCAGATCATCAACCCGGGCGACACCGATTTCCTGCCCGGCGATCTGGTGGATCGTCTGATCCTCCAGGACATCAACGCCCGGCTGGTTGCCGAGGGCAAGCGCCCGGCCACCGCCCAGCAGGTCCTGCTCGGCATCACCAAAGCGGCCCTGGCGACGGATTCGTTCCTGTCGGCTGCTTCCTTCCAGCACACCATTCGGGTGCTGGCCGGGACGGCTCTGGAGGGCAAGATCGATGAGCTGCGCGGTTTAAAGGAGAACGTGATCATCGGTCGTCTGATCCCGGCCGGGACCGGGTTCCGGTATTACGCCGAGAAGCGTGGGATAGAGGCCATGTCCCGTGGCGGCGCAGGGCCCACGCTGGCGGAGGCGGTGACCACCGCCATCGACCTCTGAAGTCGGGAAGGCCAGAAGATGGGCTCAGGGGGTTGGGGATGCTGCGCCGGTTCGTTCCCAACCCCCTGTTTTTTGGAGGCAGGATAGGACCTGCCCTGCGGGATTTGCCCAGCCCGGCTTTCATGCAGGGGTTGAATGGCTCTTGAAGCCCGCGGAGGAGATCAACCGGGGTTTACGGGATCATGGCTTCGATCTTTGTCGCCCTGGATCTGGAGACCACGGGTCTGGACCCGGAAACCGATGCCATCATTGAGATCGGGGCGGTCAAGTTCCGGGGGGAAACCGTGCTCGACGCCTGGAGCACCCTGGTTCGCCCGGAGCGGCCGATCCCTCCCTCCGTGGTCGAGCTCACCGGGATCCGGCCGGAGGAAGCCGAGCAAGCGCCTCCGCTGCGCGCCGTCCTGCCCCGCCTCCGGGCGATGGTGGGGAATGCGATCCTGGTCGGTCACTCCATCGATCAGGATCTGGCGTTCCTGCGCCGTCATGGCCTCTTCCTGGAAAACGATGCCCTGGATACCTATGAGCTGGCGGCCATCCTGGTCCCCTTCGCCGGCGGCCATGGGCTTTCCACCCTGGCCCAGGAATTGGGGATCCCGGTGGGGGTGATCCACCGGGCGCTGGAGGATGCCCGGCTGACCCACCGGCTGTTCCTGGCCCTGTTCGAGCGCGCCTGCCAGCTGCCCGAGCCCATCCTGGAGGAGATCGTTCGCCACGCCGCTCATCTTCCCTGGCCGCCCCGGCGCTTCTTCGAAGAAGCGCTGCGGACCGTGCAGCGGGGCCGCTTCACGGATCAGAGCATCGGCGCCCAGCTGCGGGCGAAGGGCCTGGCCACCCCGGAAGCGTATCTGACCCCTCCTCCCGTGCGGGCGCGGCCGCTGCGCCCCCGGTCCCAACCCCAGCCGATCGATGGAGAGGCGCTGGCCCGGCAGCTGGAGCCCGGTGGCGCCCTCTCCCGGATCTTCCCCGAATATGAGCATCGCCCTCAGCAGGTGGCCATGCTCCAGACCGTTGTCCAGGCCTTTAACGAGGGGAAGCACTGGATGATCGAGGCGGGAACGGGAGTGGGCAAGAGCCTGGCCTATCTGATCCCCGCCGCTCTCTGGGCCATACGCAACGGCGAGCGGGTGGTGATTTCCACCAACACGATCAACCTTCAGGAGCAGTTGCTTCAGAAAGATATCCCTATCCTCCAGCGTTTGCTCTCCGAATCCGGTCTGGCGGATGGCTCTGCTCTGCGCGTGGCGTTGCTGAAAGGCCGGGCGCATTACCTGTGTCCGGCCCGGCTGATGCAATGGCGGCACGTCGGGCCGGCGAGCGTGGAGGAGATGCGGGTGCTGGCCAAGATCCTGGTCTGGCTGCCCACGACGCAAACGGGCGATGGGGATGAGCTCTACCTGCCCACGCCGGTGGAGCGGGCGCTGTGGGCTCGCCTCTCCGCGGACAACGAGACGTGCACGGCCGAGGTCTGCGCCGCGTGGGGCGATGGAGGATGCTTCCTCCATCGGGCTCGAAAGGCCGCGGAGGCTGCTCACCTGATCATTGTGAACCATGCGCTGCTCTTCGCCGACGCGGCAACCCAGAATATGGTGCTTCCGGAATATCGCCATCTGATCATCGACGAAGCGCACCATCTGGAGCAGGCAGCCACGAAACAACTGACCGTGGAAATCGATCGCTTCGGATTGTTACGGCTGCTCCAGGAAACCGGCAGCGCCCGGGAGCAGCGGGGCGGGCTGGTGGGAGCGTTGCGGGGCCTGGAACGGAGCCTGCCCCCGGCCCTGCGCAACACCCTGGCGGGCATGACCCGCCGTCTGAGCGATGCGGTGGAGTCGGCTCGGACCGGCGTGGACCTCTTGATGAACGCCCTCACCGCTTTTCTGGAGGAGACGGCTCCGGGCAGTGGGGAATACACCCGCAAGGTGCTGCTCACGGGCACCGAACGGAGCCGCCCCGCCTGGGCTGCTGTGGAGCAGGCCTGGGAGCTCCTCGCGGTTCGATGGGGGGCCGTCCAGGAAGCCCTGAACACGATCCGGGCCGCGCTCACTGAGCTGCTGGATCACGGGTTTGCGGAGGTGGAAGAGGCGCTGGGGCTGGCCAACGGGCTCAGCCATGACTTCGAGAAGATCCATCAGGCCCTGGAGGCGGCCATCCGAAAGCCGTCGCCCGATACCGTCTACTGGCTGGAGGGCCATGGGGGCGAGGGGGACTGGGCCCGGGTGGGCCTGTATGCCGCGCCTCTGGATGTGGGGCCGCTGGTGCGGCGGCATCTGCTGGAGCCCCGGCGATGCGTGATCATGACCTCCGCCACCCTGCGGACAGTGAATCGAGAACGCCAGGAGCCGTCCTTCGCCCATCTCAAAAACCGGCTGGGAGCCTGGGAGATGGAGGAGCTGGCCCTGGATTCCCCCTTTGATTACCAGCGAAACGCGCTGCTGTATCTGGTGACGGACATCCCGGAGCCCGGCCAGGCCGGCTATCAGCGGGCGGTGGAACAGGCGATTCTGGAGGCGGCCCGGGCGATCGGGGGACGCACCATGGCGCTCTTCACCGCGTATGCCCCCCTGCGGCGGGCCGCCCGCGCGTTGACCGCTCCGCTGGCGAAGGCCGGGATCACCGTATACGAACAGGGTGATGGGAGCTCCCGCCGACAGCTGGTGGAGCGCTTCCGGTCCGCGGAACGGGCCGTTCTGCTGGGGACCCGAAGCCTGTGGGAAGGGGTGGACATCCCGGGCGAGGCGCTCTCATGTCTGGTGATCACCCGGCTTCCCTTCGAGGTACCGGACGAACCCGTTTTCGCCGCCCGAAGCGCCCAGTATCGGGATCCTTTTCTGGATTATGCGGTCCCGGAGGCCGTGCTGCGGTTCCGCCAGGGGTTCGGGCGGCTGATCCGCAGCCGCTCGGATCGGGGGGTGGTGGTGATCCTGGACCGGCGGATCATGAGCCGTACCTATGGCGCATGGTTTCTGATGGCGCTTCCTCCCTGCGCGATCCACCGGGGCCCTCTGACCGAGATCGGGGCGGTGGTGAAGGCGTGGCTGGAAGGCGCGACGGGGCTGACCGAAAACGCATCGGCTGGGATTTCGGGCTGAGGAAAACGGGAGGGGAAGGAGGCCAAGCCGCCTTGCCGATTCCAGTTGCCCTTACCCTCCCGGGAGGCCTATCCCGGAACTTCGAATAGCGGGACGGTTTCCCTATGGTGGCTTCTCGCCAGGTGGTTGCCGAAGCGATCCTTCCCTCTGGTCATCGCGTGGCGCTGGTGCATGGGGACCTCACGGAAGAAGAGGCGGACGCCCTGGTGAACGCGGCCAACACCTACCTGAAGCATGGAGGGGGCGTCGCCGGCGCGCTGGTGCGGAAAGGTGGCCCCCAGATCCAGGTGGAGAGCGATGAATGGGTTCGCCGTCATGGACCGGTACCGGTGGGTGGGGTGGCGATTACCGGGGCTGGACGTCTCAAGGCCCGCGCCATCCTGCATGCGGTCGGGCCGATATGGGCGGGCGGGACCCAGGAGGAAGATCGCCTGCTGGCGGAGGCGATTCATAACGTTCTGAGGATCGCCCGGGAGCAGGGGTATGAGCGGATCGCGATGCCGGCGATCAGCACCGGCATCTTCGGCTTTCCGAAAGAGCGGGCGGCCCCGATCTTCTGGAGGACAATTTCCTCCTTCGCCGCCGCTCATCCTGGGGAGCCGCCCCGGGAGATCCGGGTGGTGATCCTTGATGAGGCGACCCTGCGCCCTTTCCTGGCGGCCTTCCAGGAGCAGTTTGGATCCCTGGCGAAGCAGGCCCCGGGGCCGTGAGGAGGGGAAGAGACATAGGGGGGGCCAGGCTCCCCATACGGCCTGACCCAGTCCCCCCATCCTCATAGAGGGTGATCCCCTTATCCGCTCAGCAGGCGGACCAGGAGCGCCTTCTGGGCGTGGAGGCGGTTCTCCGCCTGATCGAAGATCACCGAATGCGGGCCGTCCGCCACATCGTCGGTGATCTCCTCGCCGCGATGCGCGGGCAGACAGTGCATGACGATGACATCCGGCTTCGCCTTCGCCACCAGCGCGGCATTGACCTGGTAGGGGGGAAAGACGCGACGCCGGATCTCCGCCTCCGCTTCCTGCCCCATGCTCGCCCATACGTCCGTGTAGATCACATCAGCGTCCCGCACCGCCTCAATTGGATCATGGGTGAACAGCAGACGGCTGCCGCTGCGGGCGGCGAAGGCTTTCCCGCGTTCGATGGCTGGTTCTTTCAGCATATAACCTGGAGGCGTGGCGATGGCGAAATCCACTCCCAGCATGGCGCAGATGTAAAGCAGAGCCGTGGCCACGTTGTTCCCATCCCCCACAAAGGCCAGCTTCAGCCCCCGCAGGCGCCCTTTCTTTTCATAAACGGTGAGCATATCCCCCAGGGCCTGGCAGGGATGTTCGTCGTCGGAGAGCCCGTTGATGACAGGGACCGTCGCGTAGCGCGCCATCTCCTCTAGGATGGAGTGGGCGAAGACCCGGGCCATGATGGCATCCACATAACGGCTGAGCACCCGGGCCACATCGGCCACGCTTTCCCGCTTGCCCAGGCCAACCTCCTGCGGAGAAAGATAGATGGCGTCCCCGCCCAGGTGGCGCATGGCCATCTCGAAGGAAACCCGCGTGCGCAGGGAGGGCTTTTCAAAGAGCATCCCCAGCGTCCGGCCCGCCAGGATCGGCGGCCGAACCCCCGCTTTCCAGTCCGCCTTCATTCGGGCGGCTTCCATGATCAATCCTTCGATCTCCTCCGGAGACCAGTCCGCCAGGGAGATGAAATGTCGCAAAGGGCTCATGGAGCTCCTTCCTCCTGAAGGATTGGATTTGTCGATCGGGCTTCGCCCGACATCTCGCCCGGCCCCTAAATCCTACAGCCGCACCTATCGAGGGAGTGGGGCAACTGCTTGCAGTTGCCCTACACACACCACCCAGGGATCCTCATCGGCATGGATATCGCATGCGCCTCGCATGCGCCGGTTGAGGCCGCGGAGGCCAGCATGGCCTCATGGGCTTCCGCGTAGCTCCGACCGACCAGCCGCAGGCGGGCTTCCATTGCTTCCAAGGCCCGGATCTTGTTCCGGGCACCGGTTTCCGGCATGAAGATCATGGTAGGGATCCCCCCCTTAGCAGCCGGGCGGCGGACGCCACGGCCAGGCCATGATTGCCGGCGGAGGCGGTGACCACTCCCCGCTCGCGCTCCTCGGACGTCCGATGCGCCAGCCGGGCCAGAGCGCCGCGAACCCCAAACGAGCCGGTCGGCGGTTAGGCTTCGAACTTCAGCCCGACCTGGCCCTCCAGCATGCGGTTCAATACCGGAAACATCCGCAAGGGGGTCGCTGGAAGCACCTTCCGCAACGTCCAGTAGGCCTCCAGGATCCGGGCAAGCGATGGAGCGCCCCATGGGAGGTCCATGGGCTGCCGCCTCAGCGTGGCCACGGAATGCGAGCGCGGACCCGAGCCACCAATTCCTCGCTGGGCCCACGGAGGATCAGCGTATCCGTCCCCTTCCATTCCAGCCATAATACGTCCTTCCCGACCCAGAGGGCCTGTCCGGCGGTCTCCCGGACAGGGCCTTGCCCATAGCGAGCGGCCGCATAGGCCCGGTAGGCTTCCACGAACTCGCGGGCCTCCGCCTCATTATCCCAGGCCACGGCGAGCACCAGCAGGTCCTGACCGGTCGCCTCATTCCCATAGACTGCATAGCGATCTCCACCCCATCCGGCGGCTGCTTCCTCTGCCTGAGATGCGGGAAGGCGTTCCTCCAGATAAACCCGCAGGAAGAACTCCCCCAGCACATTCTCATCGATCAGCCGCCAGCCGCTCCCGAGCGTATCGGTGAGGGGTGGCAGTGTCACCCGGATGGGCGGCTCGCGGCTCCGGAACTTCTCCGGATGCAGGATCTGTTCGGTGGAAGCGGGGGGATCCCGGAAGGCGGCGTTGACCGCATCCCATCCCCCCTGCTCATACAGCGTTCGAACGAATGCGAAGCCCGCGTCGTAGGGGAAGGTGAGCTCCTCCCGGATGACCCGGGGAGCGCGGTCGAGGACTTCACTGGGCTGACGCTGGATGGCCTCCAGCCATTCCCGTTGCTCGGCCCGGGAGAGGCGGCTCAGATAGAGCATCTGCGTGAGGGTCGCATCCCCTTCTACCAGGGCCCGCCGGGCGAGCATCGCGTCATCATCCAGGTCCTTCGGCCGCTTGCTCGGATCATCCGTGAACCCGAGGGCGACGAGATCGAAGTGCTGATCCTGCAGAAGGTGCGTGTATTCATGGGCAAAGGTCACCCGCTCCAGGATCCCCGGCTGCTCCTGCTCGCTGATCACGAAGAATTGTTTGGTGTCCGGGTCGTAGAAGCCCGCGATCTGTTCGGTGTAAAGATCGAGCAGGAACTCCCGCAGGTTGAAATCCCGGGGCAGCAGATCGAAGGCGGCCAGGGTCAGGGTATCCTGACGGGCCTCTTCCGGTGTGTAATCGTTCTCAAACTTCCTCTCCTGATAGGCGCGCAACTCCGCCGGGGTCATCAGGGAGCGCGTGTAAGGCCCTGTCGCCTGCAGTCCCCGGATCTGTTCCACCACCCGGGCGATCTCATCGAAAACCTTCAGGCTCGGGGCGGCGGTCCCCGGAGGGGACGGGGGAGATGAGACGGACGGGAAGGGAGTGGCGCTTGGCGGCGGAACGGTTGCGGTCGAAGCGGGTGGAGGCGAGAAAGGGGGGGTAGGGAGAGCGGGTCGGGAGGCCCAATGGGCAGCGGTCCAGACCAGCGCGATAGCCCCCGCGCTGCAGGCCAGAACCAGCGTGATCAGCAACACGATCCCCAATCGACGCATGATCGCTCCTGAGCGGGAGTTATGGGAATTGTCTATCGGAGTGAAAGAAGGGTCAATCATCCCGGGTTTGTGGCCTATCGATGAAGCGGTCACGCGGATGAGCGGCGCGGCTCTTCAAGCGGGAGCCCGCATCAGCCGTTCCAGCAGCGCCTCATCGGAGCGGCGGCGGCGGGCGAAGACCTGGGGCCGCTTCCGGGCGGCGCGCGGCCAGGTGAGAAGGCCGGCCAGCATCCCCCGCAGCCGGGCTCGCGCGGCCGTTCCCCTCCACGCCCGGAGGGCATTCCATGCGATCTGGAATTGCGCCCGCAGAATCTGTGGCCAGAACCGCCTCAGCAACCCCGCCGGGTAATCCTTGGCGATCAGGTAAATGAAATTCCGCCCATCATAGAAGCTGGCGATCGGGCCGCCGCCGGTGGCGCTCAACTTGTGATAGACCACGGCGGTCGGGACATACCAGCAGTTCCATCCTGCGATCTGAGCCCGCCAGGCCAGATCCACATCCTCACACGAGTAAAAGAAATCCTCATCGAAGGGCCCGATGTCCTGGAAAAGCTCCCGCCGATAGGCGGCCGCTGCCCCGCAGGCGGAGAACACTTCCTCTTCCCGATCATACTGCCCCCGATCCGTTTCCCAGACCCCACGGTTTCCCGGAATCCCGTCCACCCGGTAGTAATCCCCGGCGGAATGGAAAACATCCCGGCGATCGAAGAGGAGGATCTTGGAGGCCAGAAGCCCGGCGTCCGGATGGCGTTCGAAGGCCGCCACCAGGGCCTCCAGCCAGGTGGGGGAGGCCTCTGTATCATTGTTCAGGAGCACGAGGATCTCCCCATGGGCGGCGCGGATCCCTGCGTTGACGGCCCCCGCAAAGCCCCGGTTGCATCCCAGGGCCAGGACCCGAACCTTGGGGTAGCGGACGAGGAGCTTCAGGGAATCATCGGTGGAGCCGTTGTCCACCACCAGCACTTCCCGTCGGGCATAGGTCTGTCGGCGCAGCGCCTCCAGGCAGGTGGGCAGATGGGCCGCGCCGTTCCAGTTGGGGATGATCACCGAGACCAGCGGCTCGCTCATTCGGATAGCCATCCTTCTTCCGCCAGGTAAGCCCGCAGCGCCTCCGGCCACGGGCGCAGGGTGATCCCCATGGTGGCCCCGCACAGGTTGCGCAGCGGGGTGAACGGAGGGACCCGGGAGGGACGAGGGAACTCCGTCAGCGAGATGGGGGTCACCGGGATGTGGGATCGGCCGGTGCGACGGAGGATTTCGATGGCATACTCATAGCGGGAGCACATCCCCTCATTGGTGAAATGATAGATCCCATAGGCTCCGGTCTCGATCAGGCGGGCGATCGCCGCCGCCACATCCCGGGCGTAGCTGGGCGAGCCCACTTCATCGTGGACCACCCGGAGGGCCCCCTGTTCGTCGGCCCGCTGGAGGATCTTGCGGATGAAGTGATGGCCTCCCGGGCCGAAGACCCACGCCGTTCGGACGATGTAAAAGCGGCGGAGGAGGTGGGAGACGAACCATTCCCCGGCCCACTTGCTGCGACCATAGGGGTTGATAGGGTTCGGGGGATCGAATTCCAGATAGGGCTCGGTTTTGGTCCCATCGAACACCTCGTTGGTGCTGATGTAAACCATGGTCGCTCCGGCCGCCCCGCAGGCCATCGCCACGGTCTGGGTGCCCAGGGCGTTCACCTGAAAGGCCCGCTCCGGATCCCGGGCGCAGCCATCTACATCGGTCATCGCGGCGGCGTGGATGACCACATCGGGCCGATAGCGAAGGATGGCCCGGAAGACTGCCGCCCGATCGGTGATGTCCAGATCGGCGCGAGTGAGCGGAATCAACGAATGAGCCGCCAGGGCCTCCTGCAGGGCCCGTCCCAGCTGACCGCCTGCCCCTGTGATCAGGATGCGCATACCCTTCCCCAAGGGCGAAGGATGGCTTCTGCGCTTGCCATTATAGAGCTTCATGGGACCCGCGAAGCAAGCCTCGAGCCGCGGTTCCGAAAGGGATCGTCCCTCTTCGGAATCTCGCCATCGTAAGGCGAAAGGCAAGCGGAGGAGGGGCGCTCGGGCGATCGGGTATACGGACGGTCTCAGGATCGCATCGCCGGAGGGGTGTGAAACGATGGAGGAGGAGAGGACAGTCCTGATCTTCGATGGGAGCTGTGGCTTCTGCACCTGGGCTGCGCGATGGGTGAAGCGCTGGGACCGAAGGCATCGCGTCCGGCTGGTGCCTTTTCAACGTCCGGGGGCTCCGGAGCGCTATGGCCTGACCCGGGAGGCGTGCGAACAGGCAGCGTGGGCGATCACGCCCGATGGCGCACACCATCGGGGCGCCGCAGCGATCCTGGTCGCCTTCAGCGAGGCCCTGGGCTGCCCAGGGATCCGAGTGCTTTATCGGATCCCCCTTTTCCGGAGGATTGCCGACGCCCTCTACGAGTGGGTGGCCGCTCACCGGGGACAGCTGCCGGGAACCCGTCCGTATTGCGAAGAGCATCCCGAAGAATGTGCAGGGGCTCGCTCGGATGGGGTGGAGCTTGCGTAAAGGGGGCGACCCACCGGGTGGGCGACAGCCCCTCGCCGAAAGTTGACAAACGCCCATTTTCGAGATAAATTTCACAAGGCCTGCCTGGCCGGGGAGTGGCAGGCCCATGGCTCACCTCCTGGCGCAGTGGGGCACGGGGCATCCCGTGCCCCACGCGTCATGTAAGGGGATGGAATCGGATCGCCTCCTGCAATTGCCGAAGGGCGGCTGGAACTTCCGGGGAGATCCGGTAGGCCTGCCCCACCGCGCGCATCGCGCTGGCGATATCCTTCAGGCCGTTGCCGGTGATCATCACGACGACGGTTTCCGTTTCCCCGATCAAGCCTTCCCGAACCGCCTTCTCCAGCCCGGCGAAAGCGGCGGCGGCCGCCGGCTCGGCGAACACCCCGACCTCCCGGGCCAGGGTCCGCATCGCGGTCAGGATCTCCTCGTCGGTGACTGTGAGAAATGCCCCGCCGGTCTCCCGCACCGCTTGCAGGGCGAAGCGTGCATCCCGGGGCTGGCCCACCGCGATACTGTCGGCGATGGTGCGCGGCGGCTCCGGCTGGATCTCCTCCCTCCCCTCCGCCCAGGCCCGGGCCAGCACGGCGGCTCCTTCCGCCTGGACGCCCATCAGGACAGGGGGGCGTTCGATCCAGCCCAGCGCCGTTAGATCTCGAAAGCCCTTCCAGAGCCCGCTCAGGATGTTGCCATCCCCGACGGAGACGAACACGCGATCCGGAACCCGTCCCTGAAGTTGCTCCCAGATCTCATACGCAGCGGTTTTCTTCCCTTCCCGCGTGAAAGGGTTATACGCCGTGTTGCGGCAATACCAGCCGAAGGCTTCGGCCGCCGCCAGGGTCAGATCGAAGGCTTCATCATAGGTGCCTTCCACCAGGAAGACCCGCGCGCCGTAGATCAGCAGCTGGGCGACTTTGGCCTCCGGAGCCGTATGGGGAACGAAAATGATCGCGGGCAGATTCAGGGCCGCCGCCATGCCCGCCAGGGCCGCCGCGGCGTTCCCGGAGGATGCGGTGGTGATCGCGGAGGCGCCTTCCTCGATGGCTTTCAGAGCCACTACCGCGCTGGCACGGTCCTTGAAGGAAGCGGTGGGGTTGCGCCCGTCGTCCTTGATATAGATCGCCCGTAACCCCAGCCGCCGCGCCGTCCGCTCCGCCCGATACAACGGAGTCCACCCGACGGCCTGAAGAACTCCTGCCCCCTCCACCCGTTGCAGAGTGTCCGGGCGCAGGGGGAGCAGCGGCGCATAGCGCCAGATGGAGCGGAAGGGATGCCCCCATAGTTGCTCCGGGCTGACGGCGGCCCGCAGACGATCGTAGTCATACAGCACGTCGAGGGTCCCCTCCGCGCCGTCTCGGGGGCAGACATAGCGAACCTCCCCCAGATCATACGTTGCGCCACAACGTCCACAGCGAAAGCCGATGGCGAACATCGACAGGCCTCCGGGAGGGGATATCGGGGTCTCCACTCCATTACAAGCGCGCGCCGGATATTCCGGTTGGGATTTTCGATCGCAGCTGGCCCAGGTCCCCAGGAGATCTCCCCGCCTGTGTTATACTGAGGCCAGTTCTTAGCAGCAAGCAGCCGGGGTGCATCCCGATGTGCTTCGGAGGATATCTTTTTAAAGAAAGGAGCGTTCGATGCGAAAGCGCTTTCTGATGATCGTGACATGGCCGCTGCTCATGGTAGCGGCATGCGCTCATCCAGCGCCGGCGCCCTCCCCGACGGCCTCGCCGTCGCCCAGCCCATCGCCGGAGCCCCCCTCCAGGGCGACCCCGGCGGCGACGCCGGATCTCCAGCGCATCCTTTTCCCGACGCCGGAGGACTGGAGCAAAGGAGCCTCAGAGGCACGGGTCACCTTCATCGAATGGGGCGATTTCCAGTGACCCTACTGCGGGCAGCTTGCGCCGCTGCTCCGGCGTCTGGTAGACGCCTATCCCGATGAAGTGCGTGTGGTATACCGGCATTTCCCCCTGCGGACCATCCACGATAAAGCCATGATCGCTGCGGAAGCGAGCGAGGCCGCCGGCGCCCAGGGGAAGTTCTGGGAGATGCACGACTGGCTTTACGATCATCAGGCGCAATGGATCGCCAGCCCGAACATCACCGCCACCCTGATCTCGGCCGCTCAATCTCTGGGCCTGGACGTGGAGCGATTCCGCCGGGATCTGGAGGAGGGCCGTTATCGAGCGAAGGTCGAAGCGGCCTACGCCGAAGCGGTGGCCCTGGGGCTCCCCGGCACGCCCTTCCTGCTGGTGAACGGCCGACCATGGCCCCAGACCCTGAACTATCTGGAATATGCCCATCTGGAGGCGATGGTGAAACTGGCCCGGCTGCAGGATCGGCAGTTCAAGGCCCCACCCCCGATGAGCATCGATCCAGCCCGTCGCTACCGGGCCGTGCTGAAGACCGAGAAGGGGGATGTCGTGATCGAGCTTTTCGCCGACCGGGCACCCCTCACCGTCAACAATTTTGTCTTCCTGGCCCGACACGGGTGGTATAACGATATCACCTTTCATTATGTGATCACCGATGTGGTCGCCATCACTGGGGATCCCAGCGGAACGGGGTTCGGGGGCCCTGGCTACACGATCCCGGATGAGATCACGGCAACCCTGACGTTCGATGCGCCGGGCATGGTCGGGATGCTGAACGCGGGCCCGAACACCAATGGGAGCCAGTTCTTCATCACGATGGCGCCGCTGCCTCAATTGAACGGCCGCTACACGCTCTTCGGGCGCGTGGTGGAGGGATTGGAGGTGGTCCGGATGCTGCGTCCGCGGAATCCGGAGGCGGAGCCGGGGGCGCCGCCCGGCGATCGGCTGCTGGAGGTGATCATCGAAGAGCAGCCATAGGCAGGTCGGGTGCCCATGGTTGGGCTGGAGCCCAGAAGACCAGAGGGCTTCTCTACTCCGCGGCTCGAGGACGCTTCAGACAGGGAAACTAGGGGGGATCTCTCAGGAAGCCCGTGGCGTAAATTCCAGAAATGTTGAACTCGGAGATGAACCCTTCGCGCCCCGAGGTCTCTTCACCGATCGTTCGGGCAGGCATTCCCGCATACGCTCCATCCGTAGGGCTCCTGTGGATGGGGGCCGGGGTGCTGGCGGGGGGCTTGTTGTTCAGCCTCTGGCTGGGCCTGGCCGCCCTTGCGGCGATGCTCCGGCTGCCGGTCCCCTCTCCCGGCTTGCCGGCGCTCGGCCTGCTCGTCGGGGGCGGGCTCTTCCGGGAAGGGAGGCGGATCGCGCGGGGCGAGCCGGATGGGCCCTGGCCGGGAGGGGAGGCCTGGACCCTGAGGCAGACGTTGATCTCGCTGTGGATTCTGGTCGGGTGTGGGGCGATGGTGGAAATCTTCAGCCCTCGCCTGTCCATCTTAATCCTGCCATTTCACCTGGGGGTAGCCACGCTGGGGTCCTTTCTGGTGTTCAACCTCCTGTGCTGGCGTTTACAAGCCCCGTGGTCCCGTCGCGCCGCGTGGTGGGCGCTGGGCCTGGGCAGCCTCCTGGTCCCGGCCCTCGCCATATTTCTGGAAGGCATCGTGGGGGTCGCGCTGGGTCTTCTCATGCTGGCGTTGCGAATCCTGGTGGAAGGCCCCGGGTTCCTCAACCGGTGGTTTCCCCAGGGCTTCGCCCCGGAGCGGCTCTCGATGCCCCCGGAGGGCCTGGTGAGGGATCCATGGCTGTGGATCGGGATCCTGATCCTGGCCGTTATCGGAGTCCCTGCCATTGAGGAAGCCCTCAAGTCCCTTCCCGTCGGGCTGCGGATGCGGGATCCGGCTGCCTCCGGGGTTTCGCTGATCCTGTATGGTGCGATGGGGGGAGCGGGCTTTGCCCTGGCGGAGAGCATGTTAAGCTGGCAACCGGGGATCCCATGGACCTTCACGGCGATCGGCCGCCTGGGGGCGACCGCGCTCCACGTTTTGAACGGTGGGCTCATGGGATGGGCCTGGGATCGGGCGCGCCGAGGCCGCTTCCTCGAAGGAGCGGTCGTCTATCTGTTCGCCTGGCTCCTCCATGGCCTGTGGAATGCAGGGGCCATCGTCCTGAGCGGCCTGTTCATCGCTCCCCTCTCCCCGGAAGCCCGCGCTCTGGCGCTTCCCCCGGCGATGGTCGGAATGGGGGCGGTATTGCTTCTGGTGATCGGTGGGCTGGGGTGGGCGCTGCCGATGCTGGGGAAGGCAGAAGCGTCTCGCCATCCTCGATATGGGGAATGAACGCCATGCAGGTCTGGCGGGATTGGCGGATACGATCGGCACGGCTTCGGGTTTCCCTGCTCTCACCTGAGGAGGCCCACGATCCCCATCTCCGCCGGAATTTCACCGCGGGGGTGGTGAACGGGGCGTTTTTCATCTTCGCGGAGACCATCCTGGATCCCAATCTGGTGCTGGTCTGGTTCCTTTCCCGTCTGGGGGCCCCGAATTTCCTGCTGGCGCTGGTTTCCCCGATGCGGGATGGGTTGTGGTTCCTCCCGCAATTGCTGGTTTCCCGATGGATGCGCTATCAGGTCTACTACATGGGCCTCTACCGGTGGATGGCCCTGGTGCGCGCCCTCGGCGCCTTCGCCATGGCGCTGGGGGTCTGGCTGACCGCCCCGCATCCGACGGGGATGCTCCTCGCCTTCTTTATTCCATATTTCGTGATCTCCTTGGCCTCCGGGATCTCCGGCCTGCCGTTCATGGAGATCGTGGGCAAGACCATCCCGCCTCGCCAGCGCGGGGTGTTCTTCGCGGCCCGGCTCTTTTTCGGCGGGCTCCTGGGGCTGGCCGCCAGCGGCATGGTTCGTCTCCTCCTGGAAGAGCAGGCCGGCCTGTCTTTCCCCCACAATGTGGCCTTCTTATTCCTGATTTTCGCGGTATTCACGTCCATCGGGATGGCTGTCTTCGCCATGGTGGTGGAACCGCCCAGCCCCGTGCCGGATGGGCGCGCTTCCCTCACGCCATGGCGGGAGGCCATCCAGGCCCTGTGGCGACGGCCTTCGTATCGTCTCTTTCTGGGAGCTCGGATCGCCCTGATGTGGGCCGCCCTGGCCATGCCGTTCTTCACCGCTTATGCGGTCCGAGAGCTCGGGGTGCCTGACGCGATGATCGGGCTCTATCTGGGTTTCAACGTTGGGGCTTCCCTGCTCTCGAACGTGCTGTGGAGTTGGATCAGTCTTCGGCAGGGGCATCGGGCCGTGCTGGAGAAAGCGGCTCTGTGCGGCATGCTCGGCGCGCTGTGGGCGCTGCTGGTTGGGCCCTTGAGCCTGCTATGGCACACCCTGTCCGCCTGGCTGATGCTTCCGGTGTTCGTCCTGAGCGGAGCGTATGCTTCGGGGGCGGCCATTGGAGGGATGTCCATGCTGTTGGAGATTGCCCCTGGCCACGACCGGCCCCTCACGATTGGCCTCACGAACACGCTTCTGGGGATCGCTCTGCTCTCTACGTCCCTGGGCGGCCTGATCGCAGATCTCATCGGCTATCGGGGCCTGTTTGCTCTCTCCTTCGGATTCTATACGCTGGCCCTGGTGTTGCTGTGGGGGCTGAGGCGGACGGAGGAGGTCGCGCAGGCGGATGAAGGCTCGCCCAGCCTGTGAAACAACCGTCGTCAGCGATCTCAGAGGGGGTTCATGAGTTCATGCTCGGGGCCCGGGGGCCAACCGGAGGCGCCCGCCAGGCTTTCAGATCCCCATAGGAGCTGAAAGAAGATGCCCGAGCAAACGATCGGCGAGGATGTGATCTATTACGCGGTCCACCGGGATCCGGAGGCGCGTCATACCCTGGTTTTGATCCACGGGGCGGGGGGATCCCATCAGGTGTGGCCGGGGGCCCTGCGGAACCTGCCCGGGGCTACCGTTTATGCCCTGGATCTTCCGGGCCATGGCCGCTCTCGCGGGCGTGGGCGATCCTCCATCGCCGAATACGCGGATCGGATTGTAAACTGGATGGAGAAGGTTGGGCTTTCCCGCGCCGTGTGGGTGGGGCACTCTATGGGCGGCGCCATCGCCCTGTGGGCCGCCCTCCACAACCCGGAATGGGTCACGGCGCTCGTCCTGGTGGCCACGGGCGCTCGACTCCGGGTCAGCCCGTTGATCCTGGAGGGACTGCGGACGGATTTCCCCCGCACGGTGGAGCTCATCCTGGAATGGAGTTGGGGAGAAAACCCGCCGGCCCGGCTGGTCGAGGAAGGGCGTCGTATGCTGCTCGCTGCGGATCCGGCGGTCGTTGAGGGGGATTATCAGGCGTGCGATGCCTTCGATGTGATGGATCGCCTGGGGGAGATCCGGGCGCCCACCTTGGTCATCGGCGGCACGGCGGACCGGATGACGCCGATTAAGTATGCGGAATATCTGTCGGCCCATATCCCGAAGGCCGAGCTGGTGCGGATCGAGGGGGCGGGACATATGGTGATGCTGGAGCAGCCGGAGGCGGTGGCGAAGGCCGTGCGATCGTTCCTGGATCGCATCGGTTGTTCATGCGACCGCCCTGGCCTCTAGAAGGATCCCCTTTGAACCAGCGAGAGATCTGCAGATGGTGGCGATCGGGATTGATATCATCGAGATCCAGCGGGTGGAGCGGGCGGTGGCCCGATTCGGCGAGCGCTTCCTCCAGCGGGTGTTCACGCCGGCGGAGCGCCGCGCCTGTCGGGGGAAGGTGTTCGAATACGCCGCGCGGTTCGCCGCGAAAGAGGCGACGGCGAAGGCGCTGGGGGTCGGCCTGCGGATCATGGCCCGCGAGGGCATTGGGTTCCACGACGTGGAGATCCTGCCCGACCCCCGGGGGCAGCCCCACGTGCACCTGCACGGATGGGCGGCGGAGCGCGCCCGGGTGCTGGGTTTGAAGCAGTGGGCGGTGAGCATGACCCACGATGGCGGTTTCGCCATCGCGGTGGTGGTCTCGACCGGCGCATGATCTTCCATTCCCCCAAAACACCCGATGAGCCCATTCGCCTGGCTTCGCCCACCGGATCAATCCCCCGTCCCCCCGGATCCCCACGATGTGCGGATCGCCGACCTGATCCAGGCGGATCCGGCGGGAGCCCATGTGGCGCTGATCGGCATCCCCTTCGACACCACGGTCATCGGCCGGCGGGGCGCCCGCGAGGCCCCCGGGGCGATCCGGCGCGCCCTTTACCGGATGACGGCTTTCGATCTGGAGAGCGGGGTGGATCTCACCGGGATCCTGCGCATGGTTGATCTGGGGGACGTGGCTGTGGTCCATACGGATGTTCACGAAACCCACCGGCGGGTCGCCGCCGTCATCGCTGAAGCCGTCCGCCAGGGGTTGCGCCTTCTGGTGCTGGGTGGAGATCACGGGCTCTCTTATGCCACCATCCGGGGCGTGCGCGAGGGCCTGGGAGGGAAGCCCATCGGCGTGATCCAGTTCGACGCGCATCATGATCTGCGAGCGCCTCTGGAAGGGGAGATCACCAGCGGGACGCCGTTCCGGCGCCTGCTGGAGGAAGGTCTCCTGCAGGGCTCCCATCTGGTGCAGATCGGGCTCCTCGGGGGGCGGAACAGCCGCGCTTACTATGAGATCGCCCGACAGCACGGCGTCCATATGATCCCGGCAGCCCGGGTTCATCCAGCGGATCCGGAGTCCATCGCCCAAACCGCGCTGGTGCATGGGGCCGTTGGGACCTCCGGGTTCTGGATCAGCCTGGATATGGATGTGTTCGATCCGGCATATGCCCCCGGGGTCTCCGCGCCGAGCCCGGGCGGGCTGACCGCCTTTCAAGGGTTGGCGATGGTGCGCCGGCTGGCCGCCCATCCGGCATGTCTGGGGATGGAGCTGATGGAGACCGCGCCGCCTCTGGATCCCGACGGCCGCACCGTTGCCCTGGCGGCCGCCCTCGCATATCGGTTCCTGGTCGGGCAGGGGGAGCTCCGTCGGCAGCGGTGAGGGACCGGCATTGCGCGGCGGATCTCCTTCGGAGTTCGGACGCTGCCGGCACCCGGCCCCCATCTTGACAAGGCTGAAACAACCCCATATAATTTAAGCAAACGTTTGTTAGCAAAAATGGCGCGACGAAGTCATGGGGATCGACGGAAAACCATCCTGCGGGTAGCCGGGCGGCTTTTCAGCCAGCGGGGCTATTACGGCACCTCCATCCGGGACATCGCGTCGGCGATCCGCCTGCAGGGCGGGAGCTTGTATGCCCACATCGCCTCGAAGGAGGAGCTGCTCTGGGAGATCGTGGATGAAGCCGCCCAGGCGTTTCTATCCAGTCTGGAGCCCATCGTCCGCTCCGAGCGTTCCCCTCTGGAGAAGTTCCGACTTGCGGTGGCCGTGCACCTGCGGGTGGTGACGGAGCGCCAGGATGCGGCGGTGGTGTTCAATCACGAGTGGAAAGCCCTCAGCCCCAAGCGCCGTGCGGACGTCCTGGCCCGTCGGGATGCCTATGAGGCGCTGTTCCGCGAGATCCTGCGGGAGGGAATCGAGGCTGGGGTGTTCCGGGCGGACCTGGACGTGCCGTTGATCACCCGGTTCATCCTGACGGCGCTGAACGGCGTCGCCGTCTGGTATCGCCCGAAGGGCCCCCTTTCGCCGGAGCAGATCGCGGAGGCCTTCGCCGATTGGGCGGTGCGGGGGCTTCAGAGGTGGGAGCCTGCGGAAGCAGTCAGGTGATGCCATCGGAGCAGAAGGAGGGGCGTGATGCTCACATATCGCATTCACGGTCACACGGTCCCGGTTCCGGAGCAGGCGCCGCCGCCTCAGGAGGGCCCGGAGTATGAGGCTCGCCTGGCGGAGTTCGAGGCGCGCATCGCCCGGGGGGAGAAGATCGAGCCCACGGACTGGATGCCCGAGGAATACCGGCGGCAGCTGATCCGCATGATCTCCCAACACGCCCACAGCGAGATCGTGGGCATGCTCCCCGAGGGGAAGTGGATCCCCCACGCGCCCACCCTCCGGCGCAAGCTGATCCTCATCGCCAAGGTGCAGGACGAGGGCGGCCACGGCCAGCTGCTGTATCGAGCGGCGGAGACCCTGGGGATCACCCGGGAGGAGATGGTCGAGGCGCTGCTGGCCGGCAAGGCGAAATATTCGGTGGTGTTCAACTATCCCACGCCGACCTGGGCGGATGTGGCGGCCATCGGCCTGCTGATCGACGGCGCGGCGGTGGTCAACCAGCTGATGCTGGCCCAGGGCTCCTACGGCCCCTACGCCCGGGCGATGAAGCGGATCTGTTACGAGGAGTCCTTCCACATCAAGCAGGGCTACGATGCCTTCGTGGCTCTGGCCACCGGCACCCCTGCCCAGCGACAGATGATTCAGGAGGCGGTGAACCGCTGGTGGTATCCAGCCCTGATGCTCTTCGGCCCGCCGGATCGGGATTCGGTGCACACGCCTACTCTGTTGCGCTGGCGGATCAAGACGAAGACCAACGATGAGCTGCGCCAGGAGTTCGTGGATCAATACGCGCCGATGGTGTTGCGCCTGGGCCTGACGATCCCCGATCCGAACCTGCGCTACGACCCGGAGACGGGGCACTGGCGGTTCAGCGAGCCGGATTGGGACGAGTTCTGGCGGGTGATCAAAGGCGACGGCCCGTGCAACGCCGAGCGGATGGCGGCCCGGCGCCGGGCCCACGAGGAGGGCCGCTGGGTGCGGGAGGCCCTGGCGGCGAAGGCCGTGCAGCGGATCAACGGAGGGGGCGATGGGCGATACGCAGTGGCCGGTTTATGAGGTTTTCCTCCAGGAGAAGCGGGGCGATCCCCACGTGCACGTGGGCGCGGTCCACGCCCCCGACCCGGAGATGGCCCTCATCTTGGCCAAGGAACAGTTCGCCCGTCGGGGCCGCTGCGTCAGCCTGTGGGTGGTCCCCGCGGAGGCGATTTATGCCTCCCGGGCCGAGGAGGCGGAGGAGCTCTTCGCCTCCGCCCTGGAGAAGGAGTATCGGGAGCCCCGGGGCTTCCGGGTGGCGGAGCGGGTGCGGAGGTGGATGGAGCGCCATGGCCAGTCCCTTCCCGAAGCCGAATGAGACCGTTGCCCTCCCGGATCCCCTCCGGGAGGCGGTGGGCCAGTTGCTTCTGGCGATGGCCGACGATGAGGTCCTGCTGGGCCATCGGGATTCCGAGTGGGTGGGCCACGCGCCGATCCTGGAGGCGGACATCGCCATGGCCAGCATCGCCCAGGATGAGATTGGGCATGCGGTCCTCTGGTATTCCCTGCTTCAGGAGCTGGGGTGGCCGGATCCGGACCGCATGGCCTACTTCCGGGATCCCCCGGAGTTCCGCAACGCGACGCTGGTGGAGCTCCCTAAAGGGGATTGGGCCTTCACCATTATCCGACAGTTCCTTTTCGATTTTGCGGAGAAGGTCCGGCTGGAGGCCCTGATGGCCAGCGCCTGGACGCCGCTGGCGGCGGCGGCGGCCAAGGTGCGGCGGGAAGAGACGTATCATCTGATGCACAGCCGGGCATGGGTGCTGCGACTGGGGGATGCGACGGAGGAGAGCCATCGCCGGATGCAGGCGGCCCTGGAGCAGGCATGGCCCCATGCCCTGGGGCTCTTCGAGCCGACGCCCGGCGAAATCCTGCGGGTGGAAGCCGGGATCCAGCCCCCGGAGGCCGAGCTCCGGGCCCGCTGGGAGGCGGAGGTCCGGCCGATCCTGGAGGCGGCCTCTTTGAGGATCCCGGAGGCGGAGCCTGTTTACGGCGGGCGGCTCGGCCGGCATACGGAGCACCTGGCCGCGCTGCTCGCGGACTTCCAGGGGGTGGCCCGTTCGGGGTTGGGGGAGACATGGTGAGCGAGGGCGCGGCGCTGACGCGCGAGGCGGTCCTGGCAGCCCTGGAGGCGGTGAAGGACCCGGAGATCCCCACGGTCTCGGTGGTCGACCTGGGGCTGATCTATGAGGTCCGGGTGAAGGGGGATGAGGTGGAGGTGGATTTCGCGCCCACCTTCGTGGGATGCCCGGCGTTGCACGTCATGGAGCAGGAGATCGTGGCGTGCATCCGGGCCCTGGGGGCTCGCAGCGTCCGGGTGCAGCGGGTCTATCGCCCGCCGTGGACTGCGGATCGGATGAGCGCGCGCGCGCGGCAGGCGTTGCGCGAGCTGGGGATCGCGCCGCCCCGGCCGGTCCCGGCGGAGATCACGCTCACGGCGTTTGAGAAATTGCCCTGTCCCTTCTGTGGATCCACCGATACCCGGATGGAGAACCTGTTCGGCCCGACTTCCTGTCGGGCGCTGTTCTACTGCAACACGTGCCAGCAGCCCTTCGAGGCGTTCAAACCCCTGTGAGGCCGAAAGGGCTTCCTTTCTTCCCCAGGATCTAACAGGCGGGCGAGGCCATCTCCGGCGGCCTCGCCCGCCCCTCCGGATCTTCTGTCCGGGCTTACGCGGCGCGGGTGATCCGGCCTCGGGCTATGGGGATGATCCCGTAGATCGCAAAGGACACGATGAAGGTGGGGAAGGTAGCCCCTACCGAGGGGGCCAGGCGGGTGAGAGCCTGGTAAGTGGCCACCCCGGCGGCCCAGGCCGCGAGGCCCTCCCACCGGATGGCGGCCGGTCGATACAGATCCGCCTCGGTGTAGGAGCGGCGCACCACGAAATAATCGGCCGCCAGCACGCCGAACAGCGGGACGAAGGCTGTGCCGATCAGGAGCAGGAAGTTCTCATACTGGGCGATGGGGACCGTGAGGGCCAGCAGGAGGCAGATCGCTCCGATCGCTCCGGCGAAGAGCGCTTGGCGGACCCCCGGCCAGATGTTCTGCAGGGATACGGCTGCCGAATAGATGTCGGCGAAGGCGTTATCGGTCTCATCCACCAGGATGATGGGCAGCACGATCCAGCCGATGGCCAGCGCCCCGATGGCTTCCACCAGCTGACCGGTCTGGGCGGTGAGGAGCAACAGGGCGCCCAGCCCGTAGAACCACACGTTCGCAATGAGATAGCCGATGTAAGTTCCCCAGAAGGCAGGCCCCGCCCGCCGGGCGAACCGGTTGTAATCGGCCACCAGAGGCATCCATGAGATCGGCATCGCGGCCACCAGATCCACGGCCAGCCAGAAGGGCATCTCCCCGGTCCCCGGTCGCCGCCACACAGCTCCCAGGTCATACGTGAGGGCGATATAAATCGTCAGCCAGATGGTGGTCAGCAACACCACCCAGACCGCAAATTTCTCCAGCCACTGGCGCACCACCACCAGAGGCCCTCCGATGGCCATCAGGGTGCACCACAGGGCGAAGAGGATCGCCCAGAAGGGGTAGCTGGAGAACCCGAGGAAGCGGGCGCTGATGAAATCCGCCGCCTGAGCCATGATAATGATCTCGAAGGCGCCCCAGCCGATCAGCTGGAGCACGTTGAGGGCGGTGGGGAGGAACGACCCCAGACGCCCGAGGGAAGGTCGAAGCAGCACCATCGTGGGTGCGCCCGTTCGGCTGCCGATGTATCCCGTGGCGGCCAGCAACAGGTTGCCCAGCAGCGTCCCGATCAGGATGGCCAGCAGGGCCTGGGGAAGCCCCAGGCCGGGCACCAGCAGGGCGCCGGCGGCCATCACCAGCAGCCCCACGCCGAGATCTCCCCACAGGACCGCGTAATCGAGGAACCCCAGGCGCCGTGCTTCCACCGGCACCGGCTCGATGCCCCATTCGGGGGGCGCCTGGATCCGTGGAAACGCGCGAGCCCATGCTTTGAGGATCGCCATGGTGAACCTCCCTGAAGAGGGTGTGGAAATGAAGCGGCGTGGGGGAACAAAAAAGCCCGCCGACGGGCGGGCGAGGAGATCGAAGCGGTCGCGACGGTCCCTCCGCCGGTATGACCCGGATCAGGTTCGATGGGTCGGCGCCAGGGCCGGCCTCCGGCCGGCAAGGCACCCTCTCAGCCCGCTTCCCCGCGGACTCCCCACGTCGCTTCGAAACGCGATTTTAGCGTTGCAAGACGACGCTGTCAAATTCCAGCGCTCTGCCAGGGCTTTTCGAAGATCTTACCCATCCCGGCAGGAGGTGGAGGGACACCCCCCGCAGCCTCCCGGCAGGGGGCAAAAGCCCCCTGCACCCCCCGATCTCTCAGAACATTGAAAAGCCCCGCGCTCTGCTGGAGATCTCATCCTCCCAGGCACATCAGTTCGCGGGGGAACGTGGTGAGGGATTCCGCCCCGGATTCCGTCACCACCACATCGTCCTCGATGCGGACGCCGCCCTTCCCCGGCAGGTAAATCCCGGGCTCGATGGTGAAGGTCATGCCGGGCTGAAGGAGCTCGGTGTTCCCCGCCACAATATACGGGGGCTCATGGACCTCCAGCCCGAGCCCGTGGCCTGTGCGATGGGTGAAGTGGGCGCCATAGCCGGCCGCCTCAATCACCGAGCGGGCCGCCCGGTCCACCGCCTCCGCCGGGATCCCGGGCCGCACGGCGGCGCGGCCGGCGGCGTTGGCCTCCTGAACCCGCTCGTAGATCCACCGCAGCTCGGGGTCCAGCTCGTCCACCGCAAAAGTTCGCGTGAGATCGGAGACATAACCTTCCACGATCACCCCGAAATCCACCAGCAGGAGCTCCCCGGTCCCGATAGGGCGGTCCGTCGGGATGGCGTGGGGGAGGGCCGTGTTTGGTCCGGCCACCACGATGGGCTCGAAGGCCAGAGCGTCCGCCCCGGCCGCGAAGCACGCCTGGATCAGCCGCCGGGTCGCCTCCCGTTCGGTCATCCCCCTTTGAACGTGGGGCAGCCATATCCGCAGCGCTTCCTCCGCCACTGCGACGGCCCGTCGAATCGCGGCGATTTCGTCCGGATCTTTCACCATCCGCAGCCGGGCCAGCAACGGCTCCGCCGCGATCGGTTCGGGGGAGGAAAAGACGTGGGCGAGCATGGACCATTCCAGCACGCGCATCCCCAGGGTTTCCACGGCGATGGGACGTCCGCGCTGGCCCACGGCTGCCGCCGCCGCCTGGAAAGCCCGTGCGGGCCCTTCCTCGTCGGTGTAAGGGAACAGGCGCCATGGGATCGGCGCCTGCCGGGCCTTCTCGATCTCGAAGGCCGGGAGGATCAATACGGGATCGCCATCCAGGGGAAACAGCGCCACGATGGGGCGCTCCATCCGATGGAAAGAGAGGCCGGTCACGTAGAACAGATTGGCGCCGGGGACCAGGGCCAGAAGTTCGATCCCTTCCCGGTTCATTTCCTCTCGCAAGCGCAGCCAGCGTGGGTGGGACATCGTCGCCTCCCGCCTTTCCGTCTCCGGGTCCTTTCCAACCCCCACCGCCTTTCAGGCCCGGGAAATTGGGAAAGCTCTCCTGATCAGTTTGACAAATTCTCCCGCTTGTGGCAACATAGAACCCCGGCATGGGCCGGGAATCGGTTCGACTCTTCCTTCAATACACGAGCTCTGGCGCTCCGCCGATGCCCTCATCGGTGGGGCGCCGGTTGTGCTTTTCAGGCACCGGGAAGGCGATCTCGCTCCCGGTGCTTTTTTTATATAGCCGCCATGCGGGAGGGCCCTCCGCATGACCACCATCCGTCTGCCTGGAGCGGCGGACATCCATGTGCACCTGCGGGAGCCAGGGGAGACCCATAAAGAGGATTTCGCCAGCGGGACGGCGGCGGCGCTGGCCGGCGGGGTGGTGACGGTGCTGGCCATGCCCAACACCCGCCCGCCCCTTACGGATCCCGCGGCCTTCCAGGAAGCTGTGCAGCGCGCTCGGGCGGGGGCGCGCTGCGAGGTGGGCCTCTTTGTCGGCGGCACGCCGGAGAACCCCGAGGTCGCTGCGGCCTTAGCCCCCCAGGCTGCCGGGCTGAAGCTTTATCTGGATGCGACTTACGGCCCTCTTCGGCTGGAAAGCCTTGCCGCGATCCTGCGCCATTTCGAGGCCTGGCCCGGCCACCGCCCCATCGCGGTCCACGCGGAGGGGCGGACCGTGGCGATGGTATTGGGGTTGGCCGCCCTGTTCCGCCAGCCGGTCCATTTCTGTCATGTCAGCCGGCGGGAGGAGATCCTCCTCATCCGCCGGGCGAAGGAGCGGGGCCTTCCGGTCACATGTGAGGTCACGCCGCACCACCTGTTCCTGACGGAGGCCGATTTGCCCCGCCTCGGCCCGTTCGGTCTGATGCGACCGCCGCTGGCCACCCGGGCCGATCAGGAAGCCCTCTGGGCCAACCTGCCGGTGATCGATGCGGTGGCGACCGATCACGCCCCGCATACCATCGAGGAAAAGCAGAGTCCCCACCCTCCCCCCGGGGTGCCGGGCCTGGAGACGATGCTGCCATTGATGCTTACCGCCGTCGTCGAAGGCCGCCTGTCCCTGGAGGAGGTCGTCCGCCTCACCGCTACCGGCCCGCGGCGGGTCTATGGCCTGCTGGAGCCACCGGAGACGTGGGTGGAGATCGAATGGGGCGGGCCCTGGACGATCTCCCGGGAGGGCCTTTTCACCCGATGTGGATGGACGCCCTTCGAGGGGATGACAGTGCGAGCCCGGGTGCGCCGCACCCTCCTGGAGGGACGGGTGGCCTTCGAGGACGGAGAGGTCCGCGCGCCCCCCGGCTCGGGGCGGGTGCTGTTCGCCGATCCATCCTGTTGACCCGATCCATTATTGCAGCGGCGATGATGCCGCCGCGAAAACGATCCGCAAGGAGGTGAACGATGGTGAGCCGACCGCGCCTGTTCCAGTTCGATGGCGTCGCTTCGCGGGAGCCGGTGAACCCGAACAACGGCTTCTACATGCAGGATATCCTCTCTGTCTCCCAGTTCAACCGGGAGAACCTGGCCTACCTCTTCGACATCGCCGAGGAGATGCGGGAGCTGGTCCGCCGCGTGGGCGCCTGCGATCTCCTCAAGGGCTATGTGATGGCCTGTGTCTTCTACGAGCCCAGCACCCGCACCAGCTCCTCCTTCATCGCCGCGATGGAGCGCCTGGGCGGGGCGGTCATCCCCATCACCCAGGGCGTCCAGTTCTCCTCCGTAGCGAAAGGGGAATCCCTCCCCGACACCATTAAAACCCTGGAGCAGTATTCCGACGTGATCGTCCTGCGCCACCCCGAGGTGGGCGCAGCGAAGATCGCCGCCGATGTGGCGGAGGTCCCGGTGATCAACGCCGGCGACGGCATCGGCGAGCATCCCACCCAGGCCCTGCTCGACCTCTTCACCATCCAGGAGGAGCTGGGCCGCATCGACGGCCTGCACATCGCCATGGTGGGGGACCTCCGCTTCGGGCGCACGGTGCACTCCCTGACCAAGCTGCTCACCATGTATGACGTGCGGCTGTCCTTCGTGTCGCCGGAGATCCTGCGGCTGCCGCTGGACCTGATGAATGAGGTCCGGGCGAAGGGGATCCCGGTGTATGAGACCTACGATGTGGCCGATGTGATCGAAGACGTGGATGTGCTCTATGTGACCCGGGTGCAGAAGGAGCGTTTCACCGACCTCAACGCCTATGAGCAGGTGAAGAACTATTATGTGATCACGCCGGAGCTGATGAAGCGGGCCAAGGAGCGGATGATCGTGATGCATCCGCTCCCCCGGGTGGGGGAGATCGACCCGGCGGTGGATCGGGATCCGCGGGCGGCCTACTTCCGCCAGGTGGCCAACGGCCTCTACATCCGGATGGCCCTGCTGGCCGCCGTGCTGGGCAAGGCATGAGCTGGAGGATCGGCCATGGAGTTCTTCGACCGATTGCGCGCGCGGACCGGGCCAGCCCGGCTGGGCCTGTGCGTGGGCCTGGATCCGGTGTCGGCGCGCCTCCCGGAATGGGCGCGCTGGCATCCGGATCCGGCCCTGGCCTTCCTGCGCTGGGTGATTGAGACCACGGCGGAGGTCGCTGCGGCCTACAAGCCCAACCTGGCCTTCTACCTGGCGCTGGGCCCCTCCGGTTTGGAGACCCTGCGGGCGGTTCGGGCGGCGATCCCGCCGGAGATCCCGGTGATCCTGGATGGGAAGTTCGGGGATATCGGGTGGACCGCCGAGGCCTATGCCCAGTTTGCTTTCGATGTCCTGCGAGCGGACGCGGTGACGCTGAGCCCTTTCCTGGGCCCGGAGGTGTTGCGCCCATTCCTGAGCCGGGAGGGCCGGGGGATCTTCTTTCTGATTCGGACCTCGAACCCGGGCGCGGAGGCCGTGCAGGAGCTGCAGGTTGGGGGGGAGCCCTTCTATCAGGCCCTGGCCCGTCAGGTCCAGAGCTGGCCTGGGAGCGAGCGGATCGGCTTTGTGGTCGGGGCGACGGCTCCGGGGGCCCTGGCTGCCCTTCGCCGTATGGCCCCCGATCGCTGGTTCCTGATCCCGGGGGTTGGGCCTCAAGGGGGGGATCCGGAAACCGTGCGGATCCTCGCCGGTCCCCCGGCGCTGATCGCCGTCTCCCGGGAGATCCTGGAGGCGGCGGACCCGGGCGCAGCGGCCCGATCCCTCCTCGAGCGCCTGCAGGGGGCGTCCTCTCCTTCCGCTGTCGCCCGCACCCTGGCCCGGTGGCTGTATGAAACCGGGTGCATCCGTTTCGGGGAGTTCGTCCTCAAGTCGGGCCAGCGCTCCCCGATCTATCTGGATCTGCGTCGGCTGGTGGCCTTTCCCCAATTGCTGGAGAGGGTGGCTGGAATGTATGCGGCCCTTCTGGAGCGCCTCACGTTCGATCGCCTGGCGGCCATTCCCTACGCTGCCTTGCCGATCGGGACCGCGGTGGCGATCCGGACCGGGCGTCCTCTGCTGTATCCGCGGAAGGAGGCGAAGACCTACGGAACCGCCCAGCGGATCGAGGGGGACTTCCGGCCTGGGGAGACCGTGGTGGTCCTGGACGATGTGCTGACTACCGGGGCCAGCAAGCGAGAGGTGATCCAAGCGCTGGAGGAGGCGGGCTTACGGGTCACCGACATTGTGGTTCTGGTGGATCGAGAGCAGGGCGGGCGGCAGGAGCTGGAGGCCGCCGGGTATCGGGTCCATGCGGTTGCCACCCTCACCGCTTTGCTGGATGCCCTGGTCATCGAGGGGAAAATCCCTTCGGCCGAAGGGGATCGGATCCGAAAGGCCCTGGGGCTGACGCCAGCCCCTTCGGCCTCGGGGTGAGGAACGCGATGGATGAAGCCGGACCGCGGCCTGCGGATGTCCGGTCAGGCAGATCGTTACGAATCCCCAGCATGGAGCGTCCTGGATGGGGGATCATCCGGTGGAATCCGAGTGGGCGTCCCCGCTGGATCTTTCCTGCGAGATCGCGGGGGTGCGTCTGCCGAACCCGCTGGTGCTGGCCTCCGGGATCCTGGGGACCAGCGCTTCGCTGATGGTCCGCCTGGCCCGCCTGGGGGCCGGGGCCATCACCGCCAAGTCGGCTACCCGGCTCCCCCGGGCCGGGCATCCCAGCCCGATCCTCTTCGATTGGGGACACGGGCTGATCAACGCGGTGGGCCTGACCAACCCGGGGGCCGAGGGGATGGCCGCTATCCTCCGGGAGGCCCGGGCCGAGCTGGCCGCCATGGGCGTTCCCCTGATCGCCAGCATCTTCGCCGCCAGCGTGGAGGAGTTCGTGGAGGTCGCGCGGATCCTGACAGCGGCCACGCCGGATATGATCGAGCTGAACCTCTCATGTCCCAACGTGGCCACGGAATACGGCGAGATTTTCGCCGCCAGCCCGAAGGCCACCGCCGAGGCTGTGGCCGCGGTGAAAGCAGCGGTCTCCTGCCCGGTGATCGCCAAGCTGGCTCCCAACGTGCCGGACATCGCCCGCATCGCCCGTGCGGCGGAGGAGGCGGGCGCGGATGCCATCACCGCCGTCAACACCATGCCCGGCATGGTGATCGACATCGAGGCCGGGCGGCCGGTCCTCTCCAACCGCGAGGGGGGCCTCTCGGGGCCCGCCCTCAAGCCCATCGCCGTCCGGTGCGTTTACGAGATCGCCCGGGCGGTGCGCATCCCCATCATCGGCACCGGCGGGGTCCTCACCGGGGAGGATGCCATCGAGATGCTCATGGCGGGCGCGACGGCGGTGGGCGTGGGCTCGGCGGTGGCCTATCGCGGGCTGGGAGCCTTCCAGGCCATCCGGAGGGAAATGGAGGAATGGATGAACGCCCACGGCGTCCGGTGCCTGCAGGAGATCCGCGGCCGGGCGCATCGGGAATGAGGGGGCCGGATCCGGATAAAATTAATTAAGAGTTGTGCTGCCTACGGCGCTGGATAGCCCGAAGGATGGAGGTGGAACCGTGGAGGAGCATGGCGTGGTTCAGCAACCGCAAGAGGGACAGGTTTCGCCGACGCCGCAGGAGGCGGCGGTGGCGGAAGCCGAGGCCTCTCTGATGGAGCAGCTCGAGGCGTTAAAGAAGGAGCTGGAGGCGGCGCGGGCGCAGGCCCAGGAATACCTGGAGGGCTGGCAGCGGGAGCGGGCCGCCTTCGCCAACTATCGCAAGCGGGTGGAGGCCGAGCGGGCGCAGTTCGCCGCGGAGGCGACGGCGCTGTTCATCCGCAAGCTCCTGCCGATCATGGACGACTTCGAGCGGGCCCTGCAGACCCTTCCGGACAACCTGCGTCATCTGACCTGGGTGGAAGGGGTTGCCCTGATTTACCGCAAGCTGCAGCTGGCCCTGGAGTCCGAAGGGGTGCAGCCCATCGAGGTGAAACCGGGCGATCCCTTTGATCCCATGCTGCATGAAGCGGTGCTTTACGAGCCTGTGCCGGGCTTCGAGGATGGTCAGATCGTGGAGGAGCTGCAGAAAGGCTATAAGCTGGGCGATCGGGTGCTCCGCCCTACCCTGGTGAAGGTGGCCCGCAAGGTCGAGCCTGTGCCCGAGGCCCCGGGGGACGAATCATAAAAGCAGGACAACGGCTTGCGGTTGTCCTGCATAAGAGTGAGGCCCCATGAGCGCATCCCGCAAGGACTACTATGAGATCCTCGGCGTCCCGCGAAACGCCACGCTGGAGGAGATCAAACAAGCCTATCGCCGTCTGGCCCGCCAATACCATCCGGATGTGAACAAGTCTCCAGACGCCGAGGAGAAGTTCAAAGAGATCAATGAGGCCTACGCCGTCCTCTCCGACGAGGAGAAGCGGCGGATCTACGACATGTATGGCCACGCCGGCCTGGAGAGCCGGGGGTTCCGCCCGGAGCCGGCGGATTTCACGGATTTGTTTGCGGACCTGTTTGAGGATCTCTTCGGCTTCGGGCCGCGGGTCCGGACGCGCCGGGCCCCCCGGCGGGGGGCGGACCTCCAGACGGAGGTGACGTTAACCTTCGAAGAGGCGGCGCTGGGGGCGGAGAAAGATATCGAGGTGATGCGCAACGAGCCATGCCCTCGCTGCCGGGGATCCGGCGCGGAGCCCGGGACAGGCCCCACTCGCTGCCCTACCTGTGGAGGGCTGGGGGAAGTCCGGCGGGTGAGCCAGTCGTTCCTGGGCTCCTTCGTCCAGGTCACCTCGTGCCCGACCTGCCGGGGGATGGGGGAAGTGATCGCCTCCCCATGTCGGGAGTGCAGCGGGGAAGGGCGGGTGCTCACCCGCCGTCGGATCGCGGTGCGGATCCCGGCGGGGGTAGACGATGGGATGCAGATCCGGCTGCCGGGCGAGGGAGAGCCCGGGGAAAACGGCGGGCCGCCGGGCAACCTCTATGTTCAGGTGAAAGTCCAGCCCCATCCGTATTTCCGCCGCCGGGGGGATGACCTGATCGTCCAGGTCACCGTGAACGTCGCCCAGGCCGCGCTGGGGGGTCGAATCCGGGTGCCCACCCTGGAAGGGGAGGAGACGGTGGAGATCCCGCCGGGCACCCAGCCGGGCCATGTGATCCGCCTGCGGGGCCGGGGCATCCCCCACCTGCGCCGCAACGGGCGAGGGGATCTGCTGGTGGTGGTCCAGGTGGAGATCCCGACGCGTCTGACCCCGGAGCAGCGGAAACTCTTCCAGGAGCTGGCCCGCACGCTGCCGGAGGGCGGCGTGCAGAAACCGGAGAAAGGGTTCCTGGAGCGCCTGCGGGAGCTTCTCGGCGGGTAACGATTCCGCGCTCTGTGGGGTTGGCGGAAACCGGTGGAGGATCTGTTCGATGCGCTGGCTGGAGATCTCGGTGCGGGTACCCACGGAGCTGGCGGACAATATCGCGGAGGTGCTCTCCCGCTATGCTCCTCACGGCATCGCCTATGATTATGGTCCCATCGAGACCGATGATACCGATTGGGAGCGTCCCTGTCTCCCCCCACCAATCCTCACCCTGCGGGTCTACCTGCCGATGACCGGGGACTGGGAAACGGCGCGGCAGCGCATCGAGGAGGGGCTCTGGCATCTGCGCCAGGTCCTCCCTTTCCCGCCGCCCCAGTTCCGGGAGCTGGATGAGACCCTGTGGGAGGAGGCATGGAAGGCCCACTATGACGTCCTGCGGGTGGGCCCCTTTGTGATCCGGCCCAGCTGGCGGACCGCGCGGCTGGAGCCGGGGGATCTGCTGATCGAACTGGATCCCGGGATGGCCTTCGGGACGGGCACCCATCCCACCACGCGGATGTGCCTTCAGGCCATCGCGAAATGGGTGCGACCAGGAGATCGGATCCTGGATCTGGGCACGGGCTCCGGGATCCTGGCGATCGCGGCGGCCCGGCGGGGCGCCGCCCGGGTCTGGGCTCTGGACATCGATCCGGTGGCCGTGCAGGTGGCGCAGGAGAACATGATCCGCAATGGAGTGGCGGATCGCGTGGTGGTGATGCGGGGTTCCCTGGAGGAGGCCCGTGCCCTGGGCGAGCGCTTCGATGGGGTTGTGGCGAATATCGTGGCCCCGGTGCTCTGCGGCTTCTGCGAGCGGGGGATCGGGGAGCTGTTGCAACCGAGGGGCTGGCTGGTGGTCTCCGGGTTCTTCCACGGGGAACAGGAGGAAATCGTCCGCCGGGCCCTGGAGGCCGCCGGCCTTACCGTGACGCGCCGCTGGATTGAGGAAAGCTGGGTCGCGCTGGGAGCCCGACGGAGGCGCTCTGGATGATTAAACGCCCGCCTCTGAGCCAAGCCGCCGGAGCTCTTCCCGAATCTCCCCGATGACCTCCTCATTCCAGATGCGCTTCCCCCCACCCTTCTTCGTGATCGAGAACACCACGAAGACCTTCCCGCCCTGCTCGCGCTGGAAGCGTGTGTGGGATTCATGCATCTGAGGAAAACCTCCGGATCATCATCGCCCGGGGATGGGTTCAAGGAGGTTTCGGGCTCCATATGGGATGGATCTCCGCCTGGATGCAGGCGTTCTTCCGCTGGCTCTATCACGAGGGATCCTGGGCCTATGAGGGGATCGCTGCCCTGGTCTCGGTCGGGCGCTGGACGCAATGGGCGATCTCGGCGCTGGAGCACGTGGAAGGGGTGCGGGTGCTGGAGATCGGCCATGGCCCGGGTCACCTGCTGGCGGCCATGGCTCATCGGGGCCTCCGCCCGGTCGGGCTGGATCTTTCCTTCCCGATGGCCCGCCGGGCACAGCGGCGAACGGGCTTTGCGATCCCTCTGGTCCAGGGTCGAGCGCAGGCCCTTCCCTTTTCCGACCAAACCTTCGATACCGTGGTGAGCACGTTCCCGGCCCCCTTCATCCTGGAGCCCGCCACCTGGCAGGAGGCCGCCCGCGTATTGCGGCCGGGCGGTCGGTTCGTGGTGCTGCTCGGCGCCTGGCCCCACGGGCCAGGCCTTCTCATGGGAATGCTCCGGATCCTCTACCGATGGACGGCCTGCCCCCGGGGAGAGGGTTCCTTCCTGGATGTTTTCCGCCTCCGGGCTCAGGAGGCCGGCCTGGCGTTTCGAGAATGGTCCGGTTGGGATGGGCCCTGGCATTTACAGGGGATGATCGCGGTCCGTAAGGATGGGGAAGCCCTGGGGGGCGAAAGACGTTTTGGGCCCGGCGAGCAGCGCGGCGACCAGGGCATGGACCGCTGCGCTGAGCCAGAGATGGCCGGTGAGCCCGAATAAGGCCGTGGCCGTTAGCGCGCCCCCCCAGATCGCCGGTCCCTGGGCTGCCTCCCGATCGCCTCCGAACTTCCACCGCGCGCCCCACCAGATTCCGAAGGCCATCCAGGCGGCCGGAAGGGGACTTTGAGGGAACCACGCCGCGATCAGGATCCCTCGCCCCAGGGCCAGCAGCGCCTCCCGGGCCAGGGCCGTGAAGGCTTCTTCCAGCCTTTCGCTCCACGGGACCGGGCATGGCCTCCAGAGGCCAGAGCTCCAGAGGGCCAGCAGCGTCAATCCTCCATAAAGGCCAGCCAGCCCGATCCCCCGGACCCAATCCGCGGGAGGCCATCCCAGAAACGTCCCAGGGGCGAAGCGAAGCGGCCCCACCAGCCCCGCTTCCCGCAGGCTGATCCATCCCACCCCCAGCGCAAGGCCCAGCGGAAGCGGCCCCGCGATGAGCGGCGCGCTGATCTCCACGAGGGGTTTTCCCCTTTGAGGGGTTCGACGCCGGAGGGCCGGGAGGGCCGTTTCCGCTATCAACGCCAGTATGCCCAGCAGCAGGGCCGGGATCCAGCGGCTCATCGGGTTTCCTCCCGGGCGGAAGCCTTTGCATCCAGGGCGGCGCCGGGCAACGGAACCTGAAGCCGGACGCGGGTGCCCCGGCCGGGGGCGGATTCCACCTGCAATTCCCCCCCGAGCAGCTCAGCCCGCTCCATCATGCTGAGCATCCCCAGGCTGCCCCGACGGCTGTAGTCCGCCCGCAACGCCTGGGGGTCGAATCCCCGCCCATCATCCTCCACGGTCACCTGGAGTGCGGAGCTTAGGCTCCGCACTCCTTCGCCCTCCACCTTCACGCGGATCCACACATTCCGAGGCTCGGCATGCTTGCGGGCGTTGTTCAGGGCCTCCTCAATAATGGAAAACACCAGTCCCTTCGCGTTGGGATCCAGGACCTGATCCACCCGCGGGTCTGCCTCGACGTGGATGGCGAAGGGCTCCGTCTCCTGAAACCGTTCAGCCAGATGGGTGAGGGCTGCCACCAACCCCTGGGATTCGAGGATCAGCGGCCGCAATCGGAAGAGGAACTGCCGCAGCTCCTGAACGGCCTGGCGGGCCATCCGTTCCGCTTTCTCCAGCTCGGAGGGAAGCTGTGCGGGATCATGCTGGAACAGCTTCTGGAGGAAATTCAGCCGCATTGCCAGGGCGGCTACGCTCTGAGTGGGGCCATCGTGCAACTCCCGGGCCAGCCGTCGTCGGGCCTCTTCCTCCACATCCACCAGGCGCTCCTTCTCCCGCTGGAGCGTATGGTAAAGCAGGGCGTTCTGCAGCGCAATGGAAGCCTGGATCGCGATGAGCCGTAGCAAATCCCGACGCTCGCCAGTGAAAGCCTGGGGGTCCAGGCTGCCGATCACCAGGACGCCATAGCGCTCCGGGCCGATCCCCAGCGGAAGAAGCAGAGCTGCCCGGGCGATGCGCATCACCACCAGCCGCCCGAGCTCTGGATCCTGGGCCGGATTCGAACAGAGCGTGGCCTCCCCGCTTTCCAGAGCCTCCCGGATCGCCCCGGCGATGCCATGCAGGCGGATCCGCTCATCCCGGGGCGGCAGGCGTCGAGCGGCAGCCACCTGCAAGCCCTCCGGGTCCAGGAGGGCGATGAACATCGGCGGAGCGGGATGGCCGCTTCCCCGGAACAGGCTCTCGCTGACCTCGAGGGTGGCGTGGAGGATCTCCTCGGTCCGCCGCATCTGCCCCAGGGCGGCGGCCAGCTCAAAGATCCCCTGGAGCTGCTGACGGGCCTGGGCAAGCAAACGCCGCTGGGCCAGCTCCCGCAGATGAAGCTCCCGCAGGATCTCCCGTTTCAAGCGATCGCCCACCGCCCCGGCCAGCAATGCGCCCAGGGCCAGAACGCTGCCCTGGACGAAAAAGGAGGGGAAAACCGAGACGGACCGGGTCCGGATCCATTCCCAGAGGACCAGTCCTCCCACCAGGCCAAGGGTGACCAGCTCTCCCGCCCACCAGTGGAACCGGAGGGCCGCGGTGAGGATGGGGAGGAAAGCGAAGAAGAACAGGGGGCTGTTCAGGCCGCCGGTGATCGCGATGAAGGAAAGGGTGATCAGCACATCGCCGGCCAGTGTGATGCCCGGGAGGGGCAGAGGGGAGCGCGCGAAGACCAGGGCCAGGAGGACCAGGAGATTGTAAAGGCCTGTAAGCAGGAGGAGGGCGATGAAGGCCGTTTCGGACGTCTGCCATGCGCCCCGGTTCAGGGCTGCTGTGATGGCCATCGCCACGATCAGCAACCAGCGCAGGTTGCCCAGCACCCATTCCACCTGGGCGGCATCCGTGGGCGCGGACGACACCGGTCGTGTTTCCATAGATCCTCAGTCCTCTCCTGGCGCCGGGGTTCGTCGGATGTTGTTCTAAGCTAATCGTAATCGAAAGCGGCGGAATCGGCCAGGGGTTTCGAAGGGAGCGCATCTGCGCTTTCCTCAGCAAGACCCCAGTGGAGGTTTGAGAGCTGCTTGGCGTGGCTCCTCAATCTCCAGACGGATTCAGCCGAAACTCGATACAATAAGTGTCATGATCCCAGCGACGTGGTCTGAACCTTCAGGCGGGGAAGATCATTCCCCTCCGGTGCGGCCCTGTGGCGGGCGGAGGAAGGATAGTAGAGCGGCGTGGGGACTCTTCCCCCCTGAACATTGCATCCCCAAGTTAGGGAGGAGTTCAGGCCTCGATGATCAGCGATCAGCCGCTTCGACGGGACATCCATCTTTTAGGGGATCTGCTCGGTGAGGTGATCCGGGAGCAGGCCGGGCTCGAGGGCTTTGAGCTGGAGGAACAGGTCCGGCAGCTGGCCCGGGCCCGCCGGGCCGGGGATGCGGAGGCGGAGAGGGCGCTTCGGGCGCTCCTCGAGGGATTGACGCTGCCCGAGCTCCATGTCATCGCCCGGGCGTTCACGATTTTCTTCGACCTGGCCAACCTCGCGGAGGATCGTCATCGGGTGCGGGTGCTGCGGGCGCGGGAGCAGGCGGTGCACCCCCAGCCTCGGCCCGAATCGATCGTCGAGGCGTTCCACCGGCTCCGATCCGCCGGGATCCCTCCCGCCTCGGTGCGCGCGGTCCTCGAGGCGCTTTCCATCGAGCCGGTGTTCACCGCCCACCCGACGGAAGCCAAACGGCGGACCGTGCGGGGCATCCTGGGCCGGATCCGGGGGATCCTGACCGAACTGGATGCGCCCGATCGATTGCCCCGGGAGCGGGAGGAGCTGCTCCGGCGCCTGCGGGCGGAGCTCACCGCCTTCTGGCAGACGGACCTGACTCGGGTGCGCCGTCCCTCCGTGATGGACGAGGTGGAGAACGGCCTGTCCTTCTTCGTCCGAACGTTGTGGTCCCTCACCCCTCGTCTGTATCGGGATGTTCGGGAGGCCCTCCGGGCCACCTATCCGGAGCTGGAGGATCGGGTGCCGATCTTCCTGCGCTTCGGCTCGTGGATCGGAGGGGATCGGGATGGAAACCCCCGGGTGACCGCGGAGGTGACCGCGCAAACCCTGAAACGCCACCGCCAGGTCGCTCTATCCCTTCATCTTCAGCAGGCTCGTGACCTCTTCATCGCCCTGGGGGTCTCCACGCGCCAGGCTCCGATCTCCTCCGCGCTCGCTCAAGCCCTGGCGGAGGCGGAGGCGCGGTGGCCGGCCCTGCAGGAGCGCCTTTCCCGTCTCTCCCCGTATGAGGGATATCGCCGGTGGATCGGTGTGATCGCCTGGCGCCTGGAGCAGACGCTGCGCTGGGACCCTCTAACGGGTGATCCGCCTCCGGAAGGCGCCTATCGGTCCGCCCGGGAACTGGTGGAGGATCTGGAGCGGATGCGGGAGAGCCTCCGGGAAGGCCGTGGGGAGCGCATCGCCGAGGGCTTCCTGTGGGACTGGTGGATCCAGGCTCAGGTGTTTGGGTTCCATATCGCCCGCCTGGATGTGCGTCAGGAAGCGCGACGCCACGCGGAAGCGATCGCCGAGGTGCTTCGAGCGGCAGGGGTGGCGGACGATCTGCCGTGTTCCGAGGAAGAGCGGATCGCCCTTCTGATGGAGACTTTCCCTCGCGCGGCGGAGCTGGTGGAGCGGATGGCCCCATCGCCGGAGACGACGGAGGTCCTCGCGGTGTTCCGCCTGATCCATCAGGCCGCTCAGGCCTATGGCCCCGAGGCCCTGGGGCCGTATATCATCAGCATGGCCCACAGCCCGGCGGATGTGCTGGCCGTGCTCTGGCTGATGGCCGGCGCCAACGGCCTTTCAGCCCCTCCAGCGTTCTTCCAGGTTGCGCCGTTATTCGAGACCATCTCCACGCTGCGGGAAGCGCCCGGGATCCTGGATCGGATGCTTTCCCTGCCTCCGTATCGGGAGCATCTGAGCCGCCAGGGGGATCATCAGGTGGTGATGATCGGCTACTCAGATAGCACCAAGGATGGCGGATATCTGGCCGCTGTCTGGGGCCTTTATCGGGCCCAGGCGGAGATGGTCCGGGTGGCCCGCGCCCATGGGGTCACCCTCACCTTCTTCCATGGGCGGGGCGGGGCCCTGGGGCGGGGCGGCGGCCCGGCGGCCCGGAGCATCCTGGGTCTCCCGCCCGACGCGGTGGGCGGACGCCTGCGCATGACCGAGCAGGGCGAGGTGCTGGCGGAACGTTACGACGATCCGCAGATCGCTTACCGCCATCTGGAACAGGTCCTGTGGGCGACGCTGCTGGTCTCCGCCCTGCCTTCCCCGGAGCCGGAGGCGGCATGGGTGGAAGCGATGGAGCGGATGAGCGAGGCGGCTTACCGAGCATATCGGGAGCTCCTGGAGATCCCCGGCTTTCTCACCTATTTTGAACATGCGACGCCCATCGATGGCATCGAGGAGCTCCCCATCGCCTCCCGCCCTGCCCGCCGACGCCCGGAGCGGCGACTGGAAGATCTGCGGGCGATCCCCTGGGTGTTCTCCTGGACCCAGAGCCGCCATCTGCTTCCGGGGTGGTTCGGGTTGGGGACCGGCGTGGAAGCCTTCGTGCGGGCGGAAGGGGCCTCCGGCTGGTCGCTTCTGGAGGAGATGGCCCGCCGCTGGCCGTTCTTCCAGGTGGTCCTGGCGGATGCGGCGCTGGCCCTCGCGAAGACTGACCTGGGGATCGCCCGGGCCTACGCCGAGCTGGTCCCCGACGAATCCGTCCGCGAGGCGATCTGGTCCCGGATCGAGAGGGAATACGATCGAACGCGGCGGGCGATTCTGCGCATCATGGGTTTGCCCGATCTCCTGGAGGATATCCCGTGGCTGAAGCGCTCGATCCAGGTGCGAAACCCTTATGTGGATCCCCTGAACTTCATCCAGATCCTTTTGCTTCGGCGCTGGCGGGGACAGCCGGAGGCGGAGGGACTGCGGGAGGCCCTGTGGCTCACCATTCAGGGGGTCGCGGCCGGGTTGCGCACCACGGGGTAAAGGAAGGCCCGGGTGGGCGGGCGCCTTCGCAGTCCGCCCACCCTTCCCTTTATGATTCTTCTACGAACAGGGGGATCCGCTCGAACCGGTTGACATCCACCAGGCCCACGTCAGTGATCTTCAGCTCCGGGATCACCTCCAGAGCCAGGAAGCTCATGGTCATCAGGGGATTGGGGAGCTCGCTCCCCAGAGCCCGGGCGGCCCTTAGCACCTCTTCCATCTGCTGGCGGACGGTTTCAATGGGCCGATCGGACATCAGCCCGGCGATGGGGAGCGGAACCCGGGCCAGCACCCGCTCGCCGTCGGCGACCGCCACACCCCCGCCGGTCTCCGCCACCGCCCGAACCGCTGTCATCATCGAGGGATCATCGGCCCCGATCACCACGATATTGTGGTGATCGTGGGCCACCGAGGAAGCCAGCGCGCCCCGCCGCAATCCCATCCCCTTCACGAACCCGAGGCCCATCTGCCCGGTGGCCCGGTGGCGTTCGATCACCGCGATCTTCAGCAGATCCCGCTCCGGATCCGCCACCGCATCGCCGTCGAGGATGCGGGCGTCCTCGATCAGGTGCGGCGTGATCAGCTGATCCGGGATCACCCCGATCACATGGATCCGGCGACCCCGGGCTGGGATCCGAAACTGGATTCGATCCCAGGCGATGTTCATGGTGCTCCGCAGGTCCACCCTCCGGCTGACCGGCTCCCAGAGCGGCCGTCCATTCTCTGCGACCAGGACCCCGTGGCGGAAAACGAGCTCCGGGCGGAGGTCGTAAAGATCGGAGAACACCACCAGATCGGCGACCCGACCCGGAGCGATGGCGCCCCGATCGTGGAGCCGGAAATGCTCCGCCGGGTTCAGGGTGGCCATCTGGATCGCCGTGACGGGATCCAGGCCCAGGCGCACCGCTTTGCGGATCAGGAAATCGATGTGGCCTTCGTCCAGCAGATCGAGGGGATGGCGGTCGTCGGTGCAGAAGCAAAAGCGGCGGCTGTTCGCCGGGGTGATGGCGGGGAGGAGATCCGCCAGGTTGCGGGCCACGGAGGATTCGCGGACGAAAATATACATCCCCAGGCGGGCTTTCTCCCGGGCCTCCTCCGCCGTCGTGCATTCGTGATCCGAGGTGATCCCCGCCGCCACATAGGCCACCAGGTCCCGGCCGGTGAGCTGCGGGGCGTGGCCATCGCGGACCACGTGGGCGAAGGCTCGGAGCTTGTCCAGCACCGCCGGGTCGCCGTTGATCACCCCCGGATAGTTCATCATTTCCGCCAGCCCCAGCACCCAGGGGCTGGAAAGCAGCGGCTGGAGATCATACCAGTAAAGGGCGGCCCCTGCCGTCTCCATAGGGGAGGCCGGGACGCACGAGGGCAGCATCACGAAAACGCTCAGGGGGTTGTATTTGGCGGCGTTCAGCATATAGCGGATGCCATCCAGGCCCAGGACGTTGGCGATCTCATGGGGATCGATGATCACCGTGGTAGTGCCCCGGGGGACGACGGCGCGGGCGAACTCGGGTGGGGGAACCATACTGCTTTCGATGTGCACATGGGCATCGATGAACCCTGGAGCCACAAAGCGGCCTTTCAGATCAATGACCTCCCGGGCCGTGTAGCCCTCGCCGATGCCCACAATCCATGAACCGTGAATCGCAATATCCGCCTCATAAACGTCCCCGGTAAACACATTGATCAGGCGTCCTCCTTTGAGGAGCAGGTCGGCCGGCTCCTGACCGCGCGCCAGGCGGATCCGATGGGCGAGCTCCATAGGCGATCCTCCTTCGGGAAGGAGAAGTTGCGCGCCAATCCGGGGGGGCGGCCCTTCCCCCTGTATCCTCTGTATCCCTCCAATGTCCTCGAAAGGGGATCCCCGCTTGACTCCGACGGAATGTCGGATTCCCTCGGGGATCCCACGTGTTTGGAAACATTATAGTCGAGGGCGAAGAAGGGGAAAATGCGGGATCGGAGGCGAGCAGGGCTTTTCCATCGCCCGGTGGACAGCCAGGGTTCGGCCGGGCCAGCGGACCGCTCCTTCCGCTCGAGGAACCTCCCCCGTTCCCTCCATCAACCCTCAGCCCCGCGGGCGCCATGCGGGCATCGGAGGGCTCTGGAATCTGGACCACGGAATCTGAATAATTCTTAGCGATCTTGACGCAAACACTAATTAAAACGTAGAATTTTGTCTGATTCGTAGGGAAGGGACGGCCTGGGAGGTCCGGAACGGTGGCGGACGCCGGGTTATTTGGGATCGGCTTTCATCGACGGGAGGGGCTCGAGGGTTTGGCGGCGTGGCTGGGGCTTCCGCCGGAGGAGGTGCGGGAGCGGCTGGCGGCCTTTCGGGCCCTGGGGATGAGGGAAGGGGTCGTGCTGAGCACCTGCGAGCGTCTGGAGATCTACGGTGTCGGCCCGCTGGAGGAGGCCGTGGCCTTCCTGCGTCGCTCTCTTCCCGGCCGGTTCCCCGTTCTCTGGGTGGGTCGAGCGGTTGCCGTCCATTTATTTCGGGTCGCCGCTGGCCTGGATTCCACGGCGGTTGGGGAGACCGAGATCCTCGGTCAGATCCGGAGCGCTCTGGCCATCGCCCGGGAAGTGGGAGCGGCCGGGCCGATCCTGGGCCCGCTGCTGGAGCGCGCCCTGGCCCTGGGCCGGGCGGTTCGCGCCCGGACGGAGCTCGGCCGCCTCCCCGTATCGCTGGCCACTCTGGCGGTCCAAGAAGTCCACCGTCGGATCTCCCTGGAAGGAAAGCGGGTCCTGGTCGCCGGGGCCGGAACGATGGGCACCCAGATTGCGCATGCCCTCCTCCGCTATCGACCCGCTCCGATACGGGTGCTCAGCCGGACGCCGGAGCGAGCCCGCGCCCTGGCCGAGCAGGTGGGCGGGGAAGCGGGCACATTGATGAATCTCACAGCGGACCTGATCCGGGTGGATGTGGCCTTCCTCGCCCTGGCCACCCCTCGACCGATCCTTTCGGCGCCGGATCTGCAAGGGATCATCGCCGCTCGCGGTGGAGCACCGCTCTGGCTGGTAGATCTGGGGGCACCGCCCAATGTGGGCCTCGATGGACCGCTGACGCCGGGAGTTCATTGCATCCGTCTGGAGGATCTGCAGGCCCTCAACGCCCGGTATCGGGAACGGATGGCGGAGGCCATCGCCCGGGCGGAGGAGATGGTGGCGGAAGCGGTGAGGGAGTGGGAGCGATGGTGGCGGGGCCGCCAGGTCGGGCCGGTGATCGCGCAGCTGCAGCGGCGCGCCGATGCGCTCCGGCGACAGGAGCTGGAATGGCTCTGGCCCAAGCTCGGGGAGCTGACCCCCACCCAGCGGGCCCGGATTGAGCAGTTCGCCCATCGCCTGGTCCAGAAGCTCCTCCATTTGCAGATGATGGGCTTGAAAGGGATGGCGGAGGATCCTTACGCGTTTCAGCGGCTGCGAGTGCTTTGGGAATGGGAAAAAGAAGGGGATGGGGGTGGCCCGATCCCACCCGCCTGGGGGGAGTCGTAGTTCCCGGCGGTTGCCTCCAGGCGGGGGGAGATTTCCCGCGATGGAGTGTCCCATGCGCGGCCCACGACCGTTGCGCATTGGCACGCGAGGCAGTGCCCTCGCCCGGGCGCAAACCGAGCAGGTCCTCCGGAGGCTGCGGGCGCTGGACCCGGAGCTTCCCCTGGAAACCGTGATCATCCGCACCAGCGGCGATCGTGGGCAACGGGAGGTGCGGGGGGCTTTCGTCAAGGAGCTGCAGCATGCGCTTCTGAAGGGGGAGATCGATCTAGCGGTGCACAGCCTGAAGGATCTCCCTACGGATCCGGTGTCCGGGCTGCGGCTGGCCGCGGTGCTGGAGCGGGAGGACCCCCGCGAGGCGCTCATCGCCCGGAACGGATGGACCTGGGCGACGCTGCCATCGGGCGCGCGGGTGGGAACCGGCAGCCCCCGCCGCACCGCCCAGCTGCGGGCGCTGCGGCCGGACCTGGTTTACCTCCCCCTGGTTGGCAATGTGGATACCCGGTTGCGGCGATTGGAGGAGGGACATTACGAAGCCATCGTGCTGGCGGTGGCCGGGCTGATCCGCCTGGGCCGGGGCGGGGAGATCGTGGAGATCTTCCCCCTGGAGCAGGTGCTTCCCGCCCCTGGCCAGGGCGCCATCGCGGTGGAGGTCCGGGCGGACGACGCCCCAACCCTGGCCCTGGTGGGGCACCTGAACCATCTTCCGACCTGGTGGGCCGTAACCGCGGAACGGGCGTTCCTGCGGGCCCTGGGAGGTGGCTGTCGCGTCCCCATCGCGGCCTATGCGGAAGTCCACGGGGAGCGCTTAACGCTGGAAGGACGGGTGATGGCGCTGGATGGGACGCGGGGGGTCCGGGGGCAGATCGAGGGGCCGGCCGAGGCAGCGGAGGCGCTGGGGGAAGCGCTGGCGGAACGGATGAAGGCCACGGATGGATCCATGCTGCTGGAGGAAGGGGAATGAAACGACTTCCGCTCGCCGGATGCCGTGTGCTGATCACCCGTCCGCGCCGTGCAGGGGAGGACCTGGCGGAGCGCCTTCAGGCGCTGGGGGCGATCCCCCTGCTGTTCCCGGCCATCGACATCCGGTCCCCTGAGGATCCCCGGCCGCTGGAGGAGGCGGCCCGACAGGCCCCGGCGTTCGACTGGATCCTCTTCACCAGCGCCAATGGGGTTCACGCCTTCATGCAAGCCCTTCAATCCACCGGCGGATCGCCGCGGGATCTGGCCCGGGCGCGCCTGGGGGCGATCGGTCCGGCGACCGCCCGGGCCCTCCAGCGTTACGGCCTGACGGTGGATTACCTTCCCCCTGTCTATCTTTCCGAGGCGATGGCGGAAGGACTGGAGGAGGTGAGGGGGCGACGCATCCTGCTTCCTCGCGCGGACATCGCCCGTCGGGACCTGGCGGAGCGGCTGCGGGCCCGCGGGGCGGAGGTGGTGGAAGTGACGGCTTACCGGGTGGTGCTGGGCGGAGATCCGGAGGCCTTGCAAGGGATCCTCACCCCACGGCCCCATCGGGTGACCTTCACCAGCCCCTCGACAGCCCGTGCCCTGGCCGAGCTCCTGGAACGTCTGCCGGAAGCCCTTCGACCTGCGGATCTGCCGGCGGTATGCATCGGGCCGATCACGGCGGCGGAAGCCAGGGCCCTGGGCTTCCCGATCGTGGCGGTGGCCCGGGAGCACACCCAGGCCGGGCTGATCCGGGCCCTGGTGGAAAGCTGGGCAGGCCATCTTTCGGATCCTCCGGGATAGGAGGCCGCATATGGCTTCGATCTCCCTGCGAACATCCGTGGAGCCGATGGATCGATTGCGGCGCCTGCGCCGCACGGAGGGGCTGCGGGCGCTGGTCCGGGAGACCCGGCTGTCGCCGGCGGATTTCATCTATCCCCTCTTCGTCCGGCCGGGGCGGAACATCCAGGAGCCGATCCCTTCGATGCCAGGTCAGTTCCGCTTCACTGTCGATCGCCTGGAGGCGGAGATCGAGGAGATCGTCCGCCTGGGGATCCGGGCGGTGCTGCTCTTCGGGCTGGCCGAGCGAAAGGATCCCGAGGCCCGGGAGGCTTACGCTGAGGACAGCGTGGTTCCTCAGGCGATCCGCCGCATCAAGGCGCTCGCCCCGGAGCTCGTGGTGATCACGGATGTGTGCGTGTGCGCTTACACCGACCACGGGCATTGCGGCCTCGTGCGGGACGGGGAGGTGGACAACGACGCCACGCTGGCCCTTCTGGCCCGGATGGCGCTGGCCCATGCGGCCGCCGGGGCGGATCTGGTGGCCCCCAGCGCCATGATGGACGGCCAGGTCCGGGCGATCCGGGAGGCCCTCGACGAAGCCGGCTTCCTGCATGTGGGGATCATGGCCTACTCCGCGAAGTTCGCCTCCGCCTTCTACGGACCGTTCCGGGAGGCGGCGGACTCCGCCCCGCGCTTTGGCGATCGCCGGAGCTATCAGATGGATCCCCCAAATGCGCGGGAGGCCCTGCGGGAGATCGAGCGGGACATCGCCCAGGGGGCAGACATCGTGATGGTCAAGCCGGCCCTGGCCTATCTGGACGTGATCCGCCGGGCCCGGGAGCGCTTCGATCATCCCCTCGCAGCCTACAACGTGAGTGGGGAATACAGCATGGTGAAGGCGGCGGCGCAGATGGGCTGGCTGGATGAGAGGCGGGTTGTGATGGAGATCCTCACCGCCATCAAGCGAGCAGGGGCTGATCTCATCATCACGTATTTCGCCCGGGAGGCGGCGCGCCAGTTGCGCGAGTAGGGATGCGTGCCGCGGCATTTCCACCTTTCCATCCGGAGGGACACGATGGAGAAAACGGTCCTCGGGCATTTCGCCTTCTTCCGGCTGAGCGATTCCTTCTGGGCACTGCCGGCGGCCCAGCGTCGATCTCAGGCTTCCGCCTGGTGGGAACGGCTTCAGGGCATCGCCGCGCGCGTGGAGCTGTATCAGGTCTTCCCCAGTCGCGTGGAGGCCGATTTGCTGGTCTGGAGCGCGGATCCGGTGGAGGCGACGGACCTTCCTGCCCGCTTCTTTGAACGGTTTGCCCGGGCTGTCAACGGCTGCCGGACCCTCTTCCAGCCCGTCCTCACCCTCTGGGGTTTCACCCGCCCCTCCATCTACGCCGCCGGACGCTCCCCTCAGGAGATCGATCCCTTCGATGGGGACCGCAAGACCTATCTGATTGTATACCCCTTCGTGAAGACGGCGGACTGGTATCGGATGAGCAAGGACGCCCGTCAGGGGATGATGAACGAGCACATCCGGGTGGGGAAGCAATATCCGGCGATCCGCCAGTGGCTGCTTTACGCCTTCGGTCTTCAGGATCAGGAGTTCGTGGTGGTCTATGAGACCGAGGACCTGGTCCTGTTCTCCGATCTGGTCCAGGCTCTGCGGGGCACGGAGGCCCGCCGATACACCATGCGGGACACGCCGATCTTCACCGCCCTTCACCGGCCGCCGGAGGCGGTCCTGGATCTGCTGGGCTGAGGGAGGGCCCCCCATGCGCTATACAGAACGCCCCCTGCTCATCTACTGGGAGTTGACCCGCGCGTGCGATCTGGCCTGCCATCACTGTCGAGCGGAAGCGATCCCCTGGCGGGATCCGCGGGAGCTTTCCACGGCCGAGGGGTTCGCGCTGCTGGACCGCCTGACCGCCTTCGGAGAGCCCCGACCCCATCTCGTGCTCACCGGTGGGGATCCTCTGAAGCGCCCGGATCTGTTCGAACTCATTGCGGAAGCTCGACGCCTGGGCTTTCCGGTGGCCCTCACCCCCAGCGGCACCTATGCCCTCACCGAGGACGTGATCGCTCGCCTGAAGGCAGCCGGGATCTGGATGCTGGCCCTGAGCCTGGATGGATCCACGGCGGAGCGCCACGACGCCCTGCGCGGGGTGCCGGGGAGCTTCGCCCAGACGGTGCGGGCCGCTCAGTGGGCGGTCGCCGCCGGCCTTCCCCTCCAGATCAACACCCTGGTCTGCGCGGAAACCATGCCCGATGTGCCGGCGATCGCCGAACGGGTGGTCGCCCTGGGGGCCCGCCGCTGGAGCCTCTTTTTCCTGATCCCCACCGGCCGTGGCCGGCTCCTCCGCGAGATCTCGCCGGAGGAAAGCGAGCAGCTGATGCACTGGTTGATCGATCTGGCCCCCCACGTGCCCTTCGAGATCAAGACCACGGAAGCCCCTCACTACCGGCGGGTTCTGGTGGAGCGGGCGGGCGGGCGCCTCCCCCCCGCCGCGCGCCGCGGGTTCGGAGTCCGGGACGGCAATGGGGTGATGTTCATCTCCCACATCGGAGAGATCTATCCTTCCGGCTTCTTGCCGATCCCCTTGGGGCACGTGCGCCGGGAGGATCCGGTGGCGATCTACCGGGAGCATCCCCTGTTCCGTGCCCTGCGGGATCCGGATGCGCTGAAGGGGAAGTGCGGGCGCTGTCCCTTCCGGGCCATCTGCGGCGGATCCCGGGCCCGCGCGTATGCGCACACCGGAGATCCCCTGGAGAGCGATCCCCTGTGTCCCTATCTTCCGGCCTGAGGAGGCGGCGATGCGCACCGAGCGCTCCGAGCAGCTTTACGCCGTGGCCCGGATGCGGATGCCCGGCGGGGTATCCAGCCCGGTGCGGGCCTTCGGGGCGGTGGGCGGCACGCCCCGCTTCATCGCCCGCGGGCGCGGCGCCATCCTCGAGGATGTGGACGGCAACCGCTACATCGACTACGTGGGCTCATGGGGGGCGCTGATCCTGGGCCATGCCCACCCCGCGGTGGTCCGCGCATTGCGGGAGGCGATCCGCCGGGGCACCAGCTACGGCGCGCCCACGGAGGCCGAGCTCGAACTGGCCCTGCGGATCCAGGAGGCGTTCCCTTCCATTCAAAAAATTCGATTTGTGAACTCAGGGACCGAGGCGACGATGAGCGCCCTGCGGGTGGCCCGGGCGGCCACTGGCCGCTCGAAGATCATCAAGTTCGAGGGCGGCTATCACGGCCATGCGGATTTCCTCCTCGCCCGGGCCGGCTCGGGCCTTGCGACGTTCGGGCTCCCGGACAGCGCGGGGGTTCCCGAGGCCTGGGTTCGGGACACCCTGGTGGCGCCCTATAACGATCTGGACGCTGTCGCCGCTCTCTTCGAGCAGTTCCCCGATCAGATCGCGGCGGTGATCGTGGAGCCGGTGGCCGGGAACATGGGTGTGGTGCCGCCGAAGCCGGGTTTTCTGAAGGGGTTGCGGTCGCTCACGCGCCGCTACGGGGCGCTGCTGATCTTCGATGAGGTCATCACCGGCTTCCGGGTGGCGTGGGGAGGCGCTCAGGCCCTTTACGAGGTGGAACCGGATCTAACCTGTCTGGGGAAGATCATCGGCGGCGGGCTCCCGGTTGGGGCCTATGGAGGCCGGGCGGATCTGATGGATCAGGTGGCGCCGGCCGGGCCCGTCTATCAGGCGGGCACGCTCTCGGGCAACCCCCTCTCGATGATCGCAGGGCGGGTTACCCTGGAGCAACTGACCCCTGCGCTCTACCGGCAGCTGGAGGAGCGATCCGCCGCCCTGGCGGAGGGCCTGCGGGAGGCAGCGGAGCAGGCGGGCGTGCCTGTTCACATTCACCGGGTCGGGTCCATGCTCAGCGTGTTTTTCACGGAGCGCGCGGTGGTGGATTACGCCACGGCCGCCTCCACCGATCGCGCCCGCTACGCCCGGTTCTTCCACGCCATGCTGGAGCGCGGGATTTATCTCCCCCCTTCTCCGCTGGAGGCCTGGTTCGTCTCCGCCGCCCACACGGAAGCCCACATCGAGCGCACCCTGCGGGCGGCCCGGGCGGCGTTCCGGGAGGTGGCCCGTGGGATCCTTTAACGATCGGTTTCTACGGGCCTGCCGTCGCGAGCCGGTGGATGCCACGCCGGTCTGGTTCATGCGCCAGGCCGGCCGCTATCTCCCGGAATACCGGGCGCTCCGGGAACGGTATGCCTTTCTGGATCTCTGCCGTCGGCCGGAGCTGGCCGCGGAGATCACGCGCATGCCCCTGCGCCGCTTCGCGGTGGACGCCGCCATCCTGTTCTCGGATCTGACGATCCCCCTTCTGGGCATGGGAATCCCCCTTGCCATCGAGGAGGGAAGCGGTCCGGTGATCGAAGCCCCGTTGCGCCGGGAGGCCGATGTATCTCGCCTGCGGCTGCTGGAACCCGAAACGGACGTCCCCTTCGTCCTGGAGGCCATCCGCATCCTGCGGGAGGAGCTTCCGGTGCCGCTCATCGGGTTCCTGGGCGGGCCCTTCACCCTGGCCTGCTATCTGGTAGAGGGTCGGGCCGCGCGGGATTTCGCCCGGACGCGGGCGCTGATGTTCGCGGCGCCCGCCACCTGGCATGCCCTCATGGAGCGCTTGACGGAGAGCTTGCGCCGCTACGCCATGGCTCAGATCGCCGCCGGCGTCCACGCCCTTCAGATCTTCGAGAGCTGGATCGGTATCCTCCATCCTCAGGATTACCGGACCAGCGTCCATCCCTACCTGCAGCATCTGATCGAATCCCTGCGCCCGATGGGGATCCCGGTGATCCTGTTCGGGACCGGAACGGCGGCGCTGCTGGAGGATCTGGCGGAGGCGGGGGGAACGGTGATCGGGCTGGACTGGCGGGTGCCACTGGATCAGGCGTGGGCGCGCCTGCGCCATGGCGTAGCCGTTCAGGGGAATCTGGATCCGGCGGTGTTGCTGTCGCCCTTTGAGGTGGTCGTTGTCCATGCGGAGCGGATCCTGCGTCAGGCCGGCGGCCGGCCGGGCCATATCTTCAACACAGGCCACGGGCTGCTGCCGGAGACCCCGCCGGACACGGTGGCCCGTCTGGTCGACTGGGTGCACGCCTATCGCTGGGATCCCTCCATGGAGCGGCAGGGATGAACCCGGAGGCAGCGCGATGCGGGTGGTGATCGTCGGGGGAGGGATCGCCGGGCTCAGCGCGGCGTATTTCCTGGAGCGCGCGATGGCGGAGGGACGGTGGCGTGGCGAGATCTTTCTGATCGAGCGGACGACCCGGCTGGGCGGGAAGATCCTCACGGTGCGCGAGGACGGGTTTGTGGTGGAAGGAGGGCCGGATTCCATCCTGCGGACGAAGCCGGAGGGCATGGCGCTGCTCCGGGAGCTGGGGCTGGAGGAAGAGGTCATTGCGCCCTGGTTTCGCACGGTGTATCGGCTTCATCGGGGCCAGCTCGTTCCGATCCCGGAAGCGCTCCTCGCTCTGCGCCCGGATCCCCGGGCGATGCTTCGGACGCGCGGCCTGCCGTGGTGGGGGCGGCTCCGGGCGCTCCTGGAGCCCTGGATCCCGCCGCGCCGGGATGAGGGCGATGAGCCCCTGGCCACCTTCCTCCGGCGCCGGTTCGGCCGCGCTTTCGCAGAAGGCATCGCCGAGCCGTTAACGGCCGGCATCCATGCCGGGGATCCCGAGCGCCTGAGCACGCAGGCGCTTTATCCCCACCTCCTCGCCCTGGAGCGGCGGTTCGGAAGCATCGCGCGCGGGTTGAGGGGCGCCGGCCCCTTCCCGCCTTCCGATCCTCTCTTCGTTTCATTGCGCTCCGGCATGGAGGCCCTGGTCGATCGACTGGTCGCTTCTCTCCAGCGAACGCATATCCGGATGGGGCGCACGGTCATCGGCCTGGCCCTGAGTGGCGAGGGCAATGCCCGTCGCTATCGGGTGGCGCTGGAAGATGGGGAAACCCTGGAGGCCGATGGGGTGGTGCTAACTGTTCCCGCGATGGAGGCCGCGCGCCAGATCGCCGCGTTCGCCCCGGTGGCGGCGGCACGGCTCCGGGAGATCCCCTTCGCCTCCACGGCGGTGGTGACCCTGGCGTTCCGTCGGGATCAGGTCGCCCACCCCCTGCAGGGGAGTGGATTCCTGGTGCCGCGGAAAGAGCCTTTCCCCCTGACCGGCTGCACCTGGTCCTCCTCCAAATGGCCGGGTCGGGCGCCGGAGGGGTTCGTATTGCTGCGGGCCTTTCTACGAGGAGAGGAGAATCGCGAGGCGATTGAAGAGGAGGACTCCGTTCTGATCCGGAGGAGCGTGGAAGCGTTGCGGTCCCTTTTGGGTCTGCGCGGGGATCCGGTGCGGGCGTGGGTGCACCGCTGGCCCCAGGGGATGCCCCAGTATACCGTCGGGCATCTGGAGCGCCTCCAGGCGATGGAGGAAGCGCTCCGGGCGTTCCCCGGCCTCCTGCTGACGGGGGCCTCGTATCGAGGGATCGGGATCCCGGATCTGATCCGACAGGCGCGGGAAGCGGCGACGAGGCTTCTCTCCGCTCAGGGGATCGACCGCCCGGATCCGCCGACCGCGGCCTGGGGGGAAGACCGGCCTCCCGTGGAAGAGATCATCCGGTGAGGGTCTGGACATGGCGCGCATTGGGGTGCTGCTGATGGCTTATGGGACGCCGCGATCGCTGGAGGAGGTGGAGGCCTACTACACCCATATCCGGGGAGGACGCCCGCCTTCTCCAGAGCAGGTGGAGGCGCTGCGGGAGCGCTACTGCCGCATCGGCGGGCGTTCCCCATTGCTGGAGATCACCATGCGAGAGGCTCAGGCCCTGGAGGCCCGGCTGGCCCGGCTCTCCCTCGGGCACTCTTTTTGCGTTCGGGTGGGGATGCGGCATGCGCCCCCCTTCATCGAAGAAGCTGTCGCCGGGCTGCTCGCGGAAGGCGTGGAGCGTCTGATCGCCCTGGCCATGGCGCCCCATTTCTCCCGCATGAGCGTGGGCGCCTACCATGCCGCCGTCCGGCGCGCGCTCGTTGCTCACGGCGCGGCGATCCCCGTGGTGGAGATCGGGGGCTGGGGTGCTCACCCTCTCTTCGTGATGGCGATGGCGGAACGCCTGAAGGAAGCGCTGGAGGATCTTCCGGAAGGGGAGACCATTGTGATCTTCACGGCCCACAGCCTGCCCGCCCGGTTGCGGGAGGAGGGGGATCCTTACGAGGTGGAGCTGCTGGATTCCGCGCGGCGGGTGGCGCGGATGCTGGGATGGAAGCGCTGGCGCTTCGCTTATCAGAGCATTAGTGCGACGGGCGAGCCGTGGCTGGGTCCGGATCTCCGGGAGGTCCTGGAAGGGATCGCACAGGGGAGGGAAGCGCGACATGTGGTGATCTGCCCCATCGGCTTCGTGGCCGACCACCTGGAGATCCTTTACGACCTGGACGTGGAGGCCCGGGAGGCGGCGCAAGGATGGGGGTTGACCTTCCGGCGCACCCGCTCTCTGAACGACGATCCCCTCCTCATTGAGTGTCTGGCTGCGCTGGTCACCGAGGCCGTCGCCGCCGGGTGAGCGCCTGATCTCACCGGGCGGGGGAGGCGCCTTGAAGCAGCTGGAGAAGGGCCTCCGCCTCCTCCCGGAACGGAGAGGGGCCGGGGCTCTCCAGAAAGGCCTGGAGGTGCTGCTGTGCTTCGTCCACCTCTCCCTGCTGGGCCAGCAGCCGGCCGAGCCAATAATGGGCCTCCGGCATCCCGGGGCGCTGAGCCAGAGCCCGTCGGAGATCCGCCTCGGCGCCGGTGAAATCCCCCTCCAGCAGGCGGGCCGCTCCGCGTCCGACGTAGGCTTCGGGGAAATCGGATCGGAGCCGGAGGGCCTGTTCGAAGGCCTGGTGGGCCTCCTGGATTCGATTCTGCTGAAGGAAAGCGGCGCCCAGCAGATAATAGGCCCGCGCCTCCTGCGGATGCCTCGCCAGAACCGCCTGGGCCTCGGCCACGGCCTCGCTCAGGCGGCCGCTTTGATACAGCACGGCCCCCAGGCCCAGGCGAGCGGGCGCGTGTTCCGGAACCCGCCGCAGCACCTCCCGATAGGCCTGCTCGGCCTCCGCCATCCGGCCCGCCATCGCATAGGCGTCCCCCAGCCAGACCCGGGCGTCAAGGGCTTCGGGATGTTCCCGGACGAAGGGCTCCAGCACCGCGAGGGCGGCGATGCCATCGCCCCGTTGCAGCGCCTCCCGAGCCTGGAGCAGCCGGGGCTCCAGGGTGGGGACGGGCGCGGGGGTCGGGGCGGGGCGACAGGCTGCGGGGCCTCCCATCCACGCCAGGGCCAGCGCGAAAAGAAGCGCCCGCCTCATCCTTCCTCCTGCGCCTGGAGGTTGAGCACGATGACCTGCGTCTCCTCCGGCAGCTCGTTCCGGGAGATCTTCAGAACATCCACCGTCGGGGCTTTCTCGCTCCCCATCTCTTTCAGGAACTTCTGGACCGGATCGAGCTTGAGGGCCAGCCCGGGCACCCGGTAATGCATCGGGATCACCACGCGGGGCTCGAGGAGGCTGACGACCTCAGCGGCCTGGGCCGCGTTCAGCGCCCCTCCTCCGCCGACCGGGATGAGCAATACATCTACCTCCCCCAGTGCCTCCTCCACCTCAGCCTGGGAGGGCACATGCTGGAGATCCCCGAGGTGGCAGATCCGCAGATCTTCCAGCTCGAAGAGGAAGATCGTATTCCGCCGCTCGCGATCCCGCTTGCGGCGGTTCTCCGGCCGGATATCCAGGCCGGTGATGAACACCCCGCTGATTTCGTATTCCCCCGGCCCGCTGAGAACGTGCGGCTCGCCCTTCACCAGGCGAACGGCGTTATGGCCGGGGGCGTCATGGCTGACGGTGACGATATCCGCTTTCAGGCGGGGCAGGTTGAGCCCCACGCTTTTATCATACGGATCCGTCACAATCGTCGCCGTCCGGCTGCGGATACGGAAGCAACTCAGGCCGAACCAGGTGATCTCCATCGCTCCAGCACCTCACCTTCAGGATGCATTTCAAGGAGACCAGCCCCATGGGCTTGGCCCCACTGCGGATCCATCGTATCACAGAGAGATTGGTCCGTCACCCTGAAACCCTTCGATTGGATCCCAGAGAAAAGACCCTCCGCGCTGAGCGTGTTATAATCATCAAGAATGCTGAAAATTGGTGTCTGTGCGATCATCTCCCTCCGATCCGGAGCGCTGTGAGGAGGTCACCGATGAGCGGTCGAGGGAAGGGAAATGCCCCGAAGGCGGCCGCGGCGGCGGGCGTGCAGCTGGATACGGCGACCAAGCTCTCGTTTTACCGTCAGATGGTCCTGATCCGCCGCTTCGAGGAGCTGGCCCGCATCGCCTATCAGCAGGGGAAAATCGCTGGCTTCCTGCACCTTTACATCGGCGAAGAGGCTGTAGCAGTAGGAGCCATCGCCGCTTTGAAGCCCGAGGATCATCTCCTCACCCATTACCGGGATCACGGCCATGCGATCGCCAGGGGCCTGGATCCCCGCATCCTGATGGCGGAGCTCTTCGGAAAAGTGACCGGGTGCAGCCGGGGCCGCGGCGGTTCGATGCACTTCGCCAGCCGGGAGCACAATTTCTGGGGCGGCCATGCCATCGTGGGGGGGCATCTCCCGATGGCCGTGGGCCTGGCTTTTGCCGCCAAATATCTGGGGGAGCCCCGGGTGACGATGGCCATCTTCGGGGATGCGGCCACCGATATCGGGGAATTCTATGAGTCGTTAAACATGGCCGCTCTCTGGAAGACCCCGGTGGTTTTTCTCTGCGAGAACAACCTCTACGGGATGGGGGTGGCCATCGAGAAGGCCTCCGCGGTGACGGAAGTTTACAAGAAAGCCTGCATGGCCAATATCCCGGCGGAACGGATCGACGGGATGGATGTCCTGGCGGTCTATGAGGCGGCCGCTCGGGCGGTGGAGTGGGCCCGCGCCGGGAACGGCCCTTACTTCCTGGAGGCTCTCTGCTACCGCTTCCAGGGCCATTCGGTTGCTGACCCTGAGCTCTATCGCACGAAAGAAGAGGTCGAGCAGTGGAAGCAGCGAGATCCCATCCAGCGCTTCCGTCGGCATCTGATCGAGGTGGAGGGGATCCCGGAGGCGCAGCTGGATGCGATCCACGAGGATGTGGAGCGGGAGATGGAGGAGGTCATGCGCTTTGCGGAGGAAAGCCCGGATCCCCCGCTGGAGGAGCTTTACGATTTTATCTACGCCAACCCGGTGGGGGCCTGGCGTGGCGATGAGCGATTCCTCCGCGAATGGGAGAGCGCATGATCGGGAGGCCTCGCTGACAGGACAGGCCATCCAGAGAGGCGTCCCTGCGGTTCTATACTCTGCATCCCAGCGGAAATCCGAGGAGGAAAATCCACCATGCCGGTCATGACCATCCGGGAGGCGATCCGGCAGGCCCTGCGGGAGGAGATGCAGCGGGATCGCCGGGTCTTCATTATGGGAGAGGACGTCGGGGCTTACGGTGGAACGTATGCCGTAACTCGCGGCCTTTACGAGGAGTTCGGGGAGGAGCGGGTGCGCGATACGCCCATCGCCGAATCCGCCATCGTGGGGGTGGCCCTGGGGGCGGCCCTGGGAGGGCTGCGCCCGGTCGCTGAGATCATGACCATCAACTTCGTCCTCCTGGCGCTGGATCAGATCGTCAACCATGCTGCCAAGATGTCCTACATGTTCGGCGGCCAGTTCAAAGTGCCCCTGGTCATCCGCGTGCCTGCCGGCTGGGGTCAGCTTGCGGCCACCCACTCCCAGACCTTCGAGGTTTACTTCGCCTATGTCCCCGGGCTGAAAGTGGTCTACCCGGGGACGCCCTATGACGCCAAGGGGATGCTCAAGGCCGCTTTGCGGGACGAAGATCCGGTGATCTACATTGAACATACCGCCCTGTATCCGGTGCGGGGCGAGGTGCCGGATGGCGATTACGTGGTCCCCATCGGCAGGAGCGAGGTCAAGCGGGTGGGGCGGGATTGCACCATCGTGACGTATGGGCGGATGCTGCAGGCCAGCCTTCAGGCGGCGGAACAGCTGGCCCGGGAAGGCATCGAGGTGGAAATCGTGGATCTGCGCACCTTACGCCCGCTGGACATGGAGCCGGTTTATGAGTCCATCGCCAAAACCCATCGGGCCCTGGTGGTCACCGAGGAGTGGCGCTCCTTCGGCGTGGGCGCCGAGGTGGCGGCCCGTATCCAGGAACACGCCTTCGATGAGCTCGACGCCCCAGTGATGCGCCTGGGGAGCCGGGAGGTTCCCATGCCCTATAACAAGCACCACGAGCGGGCGGTCCTTCCCTGGCCGGAGGATGTGGTGAAGGCGGTCAGGATATTGCTGCGCTGAAGCGAAAGGATCATCGCCCCGATGATCGCGCCCTCAACTCAGGCGGTGGAGGCAAGAGATGGCCACAACGGTCACAATGCCCAAGATGGGCTTCGATATGGTGGAGGGGAAGCTGCTGCGCTGGCTGAAGAAAGTGGGGGATCCGGTTCGGGCCGGGGAGCCGTTGGCGGAGATCGAGACGGAGAAGGTCAACATCGAATTCGAGGCGCCGGCCTCCGGCGTGTTGAAGGCGGTGCTGATCGAAGAGGGGACCACGGTGCCGGTTGGCACTCCCATCGCCATCATTGGAGCCCCCGATGAGCCGGTGGAGGTTCCTGGAAAGACCCCGGCGCAGGCCCCCACACCGACCCCCGCGCCGGCTCCAGCGCCTGCCGTCCCCACGCCGGCCCCCGCCCCGGCCCCCTCCCCGGCGGCGACCCCGACCCCGATGCCGGAGGGGCGGGTGAAGGCCTCCCCCCTCGCCCGGCGGCTGGCCCGCGAGGCCGGGATCGACCTCCGGGAGATCCCTGGAACGGGCCCCGGCGGTCGCGTGGTGAAGCGGGATATCGATCGCTATCTCCAGGCCCGGGCTCCTGCTCCGACGCCGGCGGTGGCCCCTGCTCCGGCCGTTGCCCCCACGCCTCCACCCCCTCCACCGCCGACGGCGATCCCCGTCAGCCCGCTCCGTCAGGCCATCGCCCGGCGGATGACGGCCAGCAAGCAGACCGTGCCGCATTTTTATGTCACCGTCGAGGTGGATATGGACGAGGCCATGGCCTGGCGGGCGCGGATCAACGAGGCGCTGGGAGAGCGGGGCAGGGTCTCGGTGAACGATATGGTCGTGAAAGCGGCGGCCCTGGCTCTGCGGGAGTTCCCCGCGTTGCGCTCTTCGTATCAGGAAGGCGGGATCGTGCGCCACGAAGCCATTCATATCGGGATCGCCGTGGCGCTCGAAGAGGGGTTGATCACCGTGGTGCTGCGGGACGCGGATAAGAAGCCGCTGGCCCAGATCGCACGGGAAAGCAAGGAGCTGGTGGAACGCGCGCGGAGCGGAAAGGTCCGGCCGGAAGACATTGAGGGAAGCGTGTTCACGGTGAGCAATCTGGGGATGTATGAGGTGGAGCATTTCATCGCCATCATCAACCCGCCTGAAGCGGCCATCATGGCTGTGGGCAGCGTCCGCGAGGTGCCGGTGGTGAAAAACGGTCAGCTGGCCGTGGGGCGGCGGATGAAAGTGACGGTCTCCGCGGACCACCGGGTGACGGATGGTGCGGAGGTCGCCCGGTTCCTCCAGGCCTTCCGTCGATATCTGGAGAACCCCCTGCTTTTGCTCATCGAGTAGATCGGGAGCTGTGAATCGATCCCGCGGAAGATCCCCGCGCGATGCTTCAGCTTTCTCCATCACCCGCGATCTCGAGGGGTTGGGGGCTCCCGAAGGCGGCCTCCAACCCCTCACCGGCGCAGCCACCGGAGCAAGGCCACGCAGAGCAGTAGACTCCGCACCGGCGATCGCAATGAATACATCGAAAAGCGATGGCGAGGCGGGGGAAGCCCTCTGGTTGTGAGGAGGCCCCCGAAAGCCGCGCCCCACAGCCCGGGCGCTCTTTCCGATCCGCCGCCGGCATCGCCCGGCAGCGAGGACACCCGAGCACCGGAAGGACGCGGGCGTTCCTCATCCATACCCGTGACCCCCTTTTCTGAACGAATAGCCCCATCGGATCGCGCCCCCAACGGCCAGCAGGCCGATCCACCCTCCGATGCAGCCGGGAACCGGGCGCACCGGGCGCCATGTCACCTGGAGCGAGATCGCCGGCTGATCCGGGCTGAGCGGGACCATCCAGCGAATCCGTCGGCCTTCCACCTGGGCGCCGCTCCGGGGCGAGTAATCCACAATCGGGCCGGGGAGCTCTACCTCATAGAGCATCCGGAGCTGGGCTGCGCGCAGCAGGGAGAGCTCCTCCGTCGAAAGCGGCGGCTCCCCGGCGGCGATCCGCAGGCGATCCAGGATCCCCGAGATGGATAACGTCACGCTCAGGGTCTGAAAGCCCCTCTCTTCCCCCAGAGCCACCTGCTCCAGCCCGGCGAGGGGATCTCCTTCGGGCAGGCGGTTCAGGTCCTCCAGCGCGCCCAGCGCACGACGCAAGCGAAGCCCCTCCTGTTCCCGTGTGGGATCCTGATAGCGTTCCACCTGCCATCCGCTTGCTTCGGATTTCGCGCGGAGCGCCTCCAGAGGGTCCACGGCCGCGGTCTGCAGGAGAACCGAATCCACGGCGATCACCACCGTCCGCTCCACGGAGCCGTCGTTCCGCAAACGGGTTCTCACCTCCAGGGTGAGACATCCGCTGAGCCCCAGAAGGGCCAGCGCCATCAGGATGATCCGGGGGATCTTCTCTCTCGGGCTCATGGTCGGTTCTCCCCGGCGTGACTTATGGGATCCCCTGGAGCGCGCGGGCCTGCGCCTCCAGCAGCTCCGCAATGCCCTTGCGGGCCAGGCTCAGGAGCGCCTGAAGCTCTTCCCCGCTGAAGGCCCGACCTTCCCCCGTCCCCTGGATCTCCACGAAACGCCCTTCGCCGGTCATCACGATGTTGAAATCCACCTCGGCGATGCTGTCTTCCGCGTAACAGAGATCCAGTCGGGGCTCTCCCTCTACGATCCCCACGCTCACCGCCGCCACCGGCGTCCGCAGGACCTCTGGAGGAACCGTCCCGGCTTCGATCAGGCGGCGCAGGGCCAGGACGACCGCCACGTAGCCGCCCGTGATCGCCGCCGTCCGGGTGCCGCCATCCGCCTGGATCACATCACAATCCACGATCAGGGTTCGCTCTCCCAGATATTCCAGGTTCAGAGCGGCCCGCAGGCTCCGGCCGATCAGCCGCTGGATCTCTTTGGTGCGCCCGCTCTGCAGCCCCGCCTCCCGCGGCGTCCGCGTATGGGTGCTGCGGGGCAGCATAGCGTATTCCGCTGTGAGCCAGCCTCGCCCCTGACCCTTCAGCCACGGGGGCACGTTTTCCTCCACGGTGACGTTGCACAGCACGCGGGTGCGCCCCATCTCGATCAGCACCGATCCCTCGGCGTATTCGGTGAAGCCCACATGGAAACGAACCGGGCGCAAGGCGTCATTCAAGCGCCCATCCGGCCGTGGCATCCGATCACCTCCAGAGCGAGACTCCGGCTTCCTTCAGGCTTTGGGGATCGGGCAGGGCGCTAAGGGGTCCTCATCGCCCCGCCTGAGGGATGAGACGAAGGCGAGCGATGCGCAGGCCGTCCATCGCCTCCACCCGCAGGCGGACCGCCCCGGCGTCCACCTCGTCGCCCACCCGGGCGATGCGCCCCAGGCGGCCCAGCACGAACCCGGCGATCGTCTCATAGTAAGGATCCCGCAGGTCCAGTTGGAACCGTTCGTTCACCTCCTGGATCGGAAGCAGCCCGCTGATCAGATAAGAGCCATCGGGCATGGCGACCACATCCGGCTCTTTGGGCTCCATTCGTTCATGCAGCTCTCCAACGAGTTGTTCCAGCACGTCCCGCAGTGTGACCAGGCCGGAGGTGCCTCCGAACTCATCCACCAGGATCGCCAGGTGCTCTTCCCGCTCCTGGAACTGGCGCAGCAGATCATCCACCCGGATGGAGTCCGGCACCACCATCACCTCGCGGCACAGGTCCCGCGCCTGGACCGGGCGGCCCTCCCGCCATGCGCGCAGCGCCTCCCGGAGATGCACCACCCCGATGATCCGATCCAGATCGCCCTCATAAACCGGGAACTTGTCGTAGCCGGTCTGGATAGCGGCGTCGATGATCCGCTCCACGGGGGCCTCAGCTTCCACCGCCACGATCTCCGTCCGGGGCACCATGATCTGGCGGGCCGGGATCTGACCTAGGTCGAAGACCGCTTCCAGGATCTCCCGGGCTTCCGGCTCCAGGATCCCCGCTTCCCCGCTCTCGTCCACAATCCGCTTGAGCTCCTCAATGGTATACATCATCCCATAGCCGTCCCCTGAGATCCGGAGGGCCCGCAGGGTGAAATCGGTGACCCGATGGAGTGCCCAGACCAGGGGGCGCAGGAGCCAGTAGATCGCCCGCATCGGGCCCAGGGCCGTTAGCAGCACCCGTTCGGAGGCCCGCAGGGTGGCGATCTTGGGGACCTGTTCGCCCAGCACGATCTGGAGGCCGAGGATGAAGGTCAGGTTGAGCGTAAGGGGGAGGAGCTGCAGAGCCTGTCGAACCAGCGGGGTAGGGGGAGGAAGGACCAGTATACGTTCCAGGGTCGCCGACAGGGTGCGTTCCCCCAGCCACCCCAGCGCCAGCCCCACCATGGTGATCCCCACCTGCACGGTGGCCAGGATCTCATCCCGATGCCGCGCATCCTCCAGCCAGCGCAGCGCAATCCGTGCGGCCGGGGAGCCCGACTCGGCCAGCACCGCGATCCGGCTCCGGCGGGCCGATACCACGGCATACTCCACCGCGGCGAAGAAAGCGTTCAGGCCGATCAATCCGAAAACCGCCAGCCATTGCAATAGCAGAGAACTATCGTCCATCGCGGATCCCTGACGGCAACCCCACCGTTTGGGGCCACGAGAAGCGCCGAAAGCGTTCGTCCGGCCCCCGGCTGAAAGGCGTTCAACGGCGTGACCTGCGGGAGCATCCGAGGCGGGGCTGCTTTTCCAGAGCAGTTATTATAGCGGCGGCCCGCGCCTTGTGAAAGCCATGCCGTGCGCCGATGGAAATCGGCCTCGCGAGGCGCTTTGCGTCAGGCGTCGGCCTGCGCCGACGTAACAGCCGGCGAAGGCCTCTTGAGGTCGAATTCCTTCGACGCGTCTCTTAATATCCGGTCTCCCGGTCGATGGCTCCATGCTGTCGGGCTTTCCGCTCCGCCAGCCGATACAGCCCAAACCCCAGGCCCAGGGAGAGCAGGGTCATCCCTCCCAGAATCGACAACAGCTGTCCATCCGACCATCCGGCGAAGGTCGGGAAGCGGGCAGCCGAGGAGCCCAGCAGGGCCCGACGGACGCTTTCCAGCCAGTAGGTCAGGGGAAGCGCATATCCGATCGGGCGCAGGAAGGGCGGGAGGACCTCCAGGGGGAACACGGCGCCGCAGAACAGGTAGAGGGCGCCGGCCACCGCTTCCCCGATCACCCAGACGTGGCGGGCGGCCAGAAGGGTGGCTCCTGCCAGCCCCACCCCCAGGCCGATCATGGCCAGCATCCCCAGCATCATCGCAATGAGGAAGAACCCCCCGCCCGCCCCGGAGACGCGCAACGGGAGCCGGAAAACCAGCAGCCCGAACAGGAGCGTGATCGCCACGGCGATGGTGCCAGTGGCCATGCGGGCGACCCCTCGCCCCACCAGGTAGGCTTCCGTGGGGATGGGAGCGATGTAGAAGTATTTCAGGATCCCATATTCCTCCCGGTCGATGATCAAAACCTGGCTGATCCCCGTCAGGACGGCGCCCACGTAGATATAAAAGGCGTTGCCCAGGTAGAGGTAAGCAAAGAGGGGGTGGCTGAAATCCGCCCGGGCCACCACCTTATACATCAGGATCAGGATGAGGACGCTGGCGATGGGCTTGGCGACGGAGTAGATCATAAACAGGAAGGGATCCGTCCAGTTGGACTCGATCTGCCAACCCAGCCAGGCGGCGGTCCGCAGGGTGTGCCAGAGGGTTCGCATCAGCGCCTCCGCTCCGTGAGTCGACCTTCCCGTCGGGCCAGCCATTCCAGCGCATCGAGGGCGTGCTTTGCGGCGAGGAGGAAGATCGCGCTCAGCACCCCCAGGCCCCCGATCTCCCATCCCACCGGGAAGAGGCCGTTGGCGGCCCTTGGGAACAGCAGCTGCCGCATCGCATCCAGGCCCAGGGTGAGGGGGATCAGAGAGGCCAGTGCGCCGATCCAGAACCCCAGCGCCCGGATGGGGAAGTAGAACCCGGAGAGCAGGTAGATCGGCTCCTGCAAAAGGTTCGAGAGGTGCCAGGCCTCCCGGCCCCATATCAGGAAGAGAGAGGCCAGCAGCATCCCCAGCCCGTAAAGGGCCAGCAGGGTCAGCAGGAAGGTCCCCCCCAGGGCCAGAGGGTTCGCCGGGGCGTAGCGCACCCCGAAGAGCAGGGAGCCGGCCAGGACGATCACAGTGGCCCGCAGGGCGGTCGCCAGCATCCCGCCCAGCGCCATCCCGGCCAGGATCCCCATCATCGGCCCGGGGGCGATGATGAACAGGGGAAGGTTCCCCGATTCTTTTTCCCAGTAGAGCTGGCTGGACATCGACCACAGGACGTTGAGCCAGAAGGCGGTCATGGCCCCGCCCAGGATCACGAAGCCGATGTATTCCTCGGGGGCCTGAAGGGCGCGGTAGATGAACACATAGGCGGAGGTGCCTAGCAGCGGCAACCCGATATCGAAGAGGATCCAGCTGGGCTCCCGGTTCTGGCCGATGATCCGCGGGTAAGCCCGCGCGATCATCGTTCGCAAAAAGAGGGCCACAGCTTCCCGGCTCATCCTGGCTCCTCCTCGCCGGTTTCCGAAAGCCCTCGCCCCACCAGGCTGACAAACACATCCTCCAGGGTGGGCTCCCGTTTGCGGAGGGCCCGGATGTGGGCGCCGTTCGCGGTCAGTACCGAGATCACCGGCCCGATCACTCCCTCCTCCTCCAGGATGAGGTCCAGCTCCAGATGCCCGTCATGATGGCGATGGTGGACCTGGCGCACTCCGGGGATCTCTCCGAGGAGCTGGGCGTGATGCGGGAACTCGGTCACCTCGATGGAGAAGATGGCATCCCGTTGGAGGCGACGCTTCAGCCCCTGGGGGGTGTCGCAGGCCAGGATGCGTCCTCGATCGATGATCGCCACCCGATCGCACAGCTCCTCCGCTTCCAGCATGTAGTGGGTGGTCAGAAGGATCGTCCGCCCCGGCCGATCCTGGATCCACGCCCGGATGAACGAGCGGATCTGCCGCGCCGCGTTGACGTCCAGCCCAAGGGTGGGCTCGTCCAGGAACAGGATCTCCGGGTCGGTGAGGAAGCCCCGGATGATGTTCACCTTCTGCCGCAGCCCGGTGGAGAGATCCGACATCTTGGAATCCCCGCGATCCCGCATGTCGAAGCGCTCGAGCAGCTCCTCGATGCGGCGGCGCGCGGTCCGGTTATCCAGGCCGTAGAACTGGGAGAACATCCACAGGTTCTCGCGCACCGTGAGCAACCCGTAACCGCAGGATTCGCCGCCCGCCACCATATTGATGCGACGTCGGATGGCCTCCGGCTGGGTGGCCACATCGTAGCCGGCGACCCATGCCCGGCCGGAGGTCGGCAGGAGCAGGGTGGTGAGGATCTTGATCAGCGTGGTCTTCCCGGCCCCGTTCGGCCCCAGCAGGCCGAACAGCTCGCCGGGGCGGATCTCCAGATCCACCTCCTGCAAGGCGACCCGCTCCTGAGGCGGCTGCCCCCGTTTCCGGGCCACCCGATAGACCCGGGTCAGCCGCTCGGTGCGCACCGCCCAGACTGCTCCCTCCATATGATCGCTCCTTGTGGATTCACGTCCTGCCTGTGGGCTGACGAAGGGAATTCCCCGGGCCAACGGCAGGCCTCTGACCCCCGGTTGGCCCACCCCCAATTATTTTTCCTCTCTTCTCTTCTCTGCGGGAAGGGCTTAGGAGGGAAGGGCCCAGCGATCCGTGCTCCACCAAACTTCCATACTCCGCGGGACAACCTGCCGCCTGACTCCTGCCGGGCTGGGATGCGGGAAAGCGGGACGGTCCTTTCCCCGGCGTTTCGAGGCGGAACTGGCCGTTGAAGGCGGCCGGCCCAGCCCCGAAAGCCCCCCAGCGGGGAAGGGAACGAATGACGGAGCTCCGACCTGATATGGGAATGGCGCTGTGGGAGGGGCCAGGGGGTTCCCCCCCGAAGGCCCGGTCCAGGGGATCGCCTCCGACGTCGAGGAAACGTCAGGGAAACGTCGGATTTCCGTCCAGCGGAGAAGCCGGCCGTGGCGTATCCTGTAAAGTGAGCAGCGGGCGGAACCTCTTCTCCTCCTTTTAGCCGAGCGCCGGGGATGGCGGCCCCCGGCGCTTCGCTTTTTATGCGGGACGGACGCCGCTAGGCCTGGATCCGGGGGGGGGCGGGATGGCCCTTCCCCCCGCCGGGGATCCGACGGCGCTGGGGAACTCACCCGGATCACGGCCGGATCGGGGGGTCTGGCGCGGCTTCCCCTGCCGCCGGCCGGGGCACCCGGGAGAGGGCCCGGGCCTGGGCCTCCGCCCGGTAGCTGCTGCGCACCAGCGGGCCGCTTTCCACCCATCGGAACCCCAGCTCGTAGCCGATCCGTTTCAGCTCCTCGAATTCCTCCGGCCGGTAGAACCGCTCCACCGGAAGATGGTTCCGGGAAGGCTGGAGATACTGACCGATGGTGAGGATATCCACGCCCACCGCTCGCAGATCCTTCATCACGTCGATGATCTCCGCCCACGTCTCCCCCAGCCCGACCATGATCCCGGATTTGGTGACGCATTCCGGCCACAGCTTCTTGGCGTTGGAAAGCGTGGCCATCGCCCATTCGTAGCGATCCTGAGGTTGCACCTTCTTGAAAAGCCGGGGCACCGTCTCCACATTGTGGTTGAAGATGTCCGGCCGCGCCTCGATGACGATGCGCAGGGCATCGATCGATCCCTTGAAGTCCGGCGTGAGCACCTCCACCGTGCAACCCGGAACCCGCTCCCGGATCCGGCGGATGGTCATCGCGAAGAGGGTGGCACCTCCATCCGGCAGCTCGTCCCGGTTGACCGAGGTGATCACCGCGTGGGAAAGCCCCATCGCCCGGACGGCCTCCGCCACGCGGTTCGGCTCATCCCAATCCACGGCGAGCGGGCGGCCGGTTTTGACTGCGCAGAACCGACAGGAACGGGTGCAGACGTCCCCCAGGATCATAAACGTCGCCGTGCCGCGCCCCCAGCATTCCCCGATGTTCGGGCAGTGGGCCTCCTCACAGACCGTGTGGAGGCGCTTGCTCCGCATCAGCCGGAGCACGAATTCATAGGTCTCCCCCTGGGGGGCCCGAACTTTCAACCACTCCGGGCGCCGCGAGAGACGGGGCGGGGAGACCGGGGCCGCTTCCAGGGGGATGGGCTCGCGGATCGTGGAAGCCATTCGCTCACCTCGTTCCGGAGGTTGGCCGATGACGCGTTCATCCTAACACAAAAGCGGGCCGGGATGCAAACTCTGGCCCCCTTTCCGTTTCAGGGCGTCGGCACGGCCGCCCCGTGGCGCTCGCGGAGGCGCCGGGCCGCCGATACCATATGGCGCAGGGAGGGGATCACCTCCTCCCACCGTCGGGTCTTAAGCCCGCAGTCCGGGTTCACCCAGATGTTCTCCGGAGGGATCACCCGGATGGCCCGTTCGATGATCGCTTCCATGGATTCCGGCGTGGGGATGGCGGGGGAATGCACGTCGTAGACGCCCGGGCCGATCTGGCGCTCATAGCGGTGGCGCTCGAACGCGTGGATGACCTCGCCCCGGCTCCGCGTGGCCTCGATGCTGATCACATCGGCGTCCAGGGCGTCGATGTATTCGATGATCTCATTGAACTCCGAGTAGCACATATGGGTGTGGATCTGGGTCTCCGGCCGGGCCCGGGAGGCCAGACGGAAGGCCTTCACCGCCCAGTCGAAGTATTCAGGCCACCGCCGCCGCTTGAGAGGTGCCCGCTCCCGAAAAGCCGGCTCATCGATCTGGATCACCCGGATCCCCGCCGCCTCCAGATCCCGCACCTCATCCTGAATGGCCAGGGCCAGCTGGAAGGCCACCTCCTGCACCGGGATGTCCTCCCGGATGTAGCTCCAGGCCAGCATGGTCACCGGCCCGGTGAGCATGCCCTTCACAGGCTTCGCGGTCAGGGATTGAGCGTAGGCGATTTCTTTCAGGGTCATCGGCCGGGGCCGATGGACATCCCCATACAGGATCGGCGGCCGATACACACGGGTGCCGTAGGAGAGGATCCAGCCGTGCTGGGTGATGGCGAAGCCCTCCAGGCGCTCGGCGAAGAATTCCACCATGTCCGAGCGCTCGAACTCCCCGTGGACCAGCACATCCAGGCCCAGCTCTTCCTGGACCTGGATGACATACCGGATCCGCTCCCGGATGAGGGCTTCGTATTCGGCCTCCGGAAGCTTCCCCGCGCGATAGGCCGTGCGGGCCCGGCGCAGATCCTCCGTCTGGGGGAAGCTGCCGATGGTGGTGGTGGGGAAGAGGGGAAGAGGCAGCCGTTCCCGCTGCCGTCGGGATCGCTCTGCGTAGGGGAGGTCGCGGGAGAAATCCTCCGGCCTTAAGCGGCGCACCCGCTCCTGGACCTCCGGGCGATACCAGTGATCGGTGGGGTGGGCTGGGGCATTCCATCGCCGCACCGCTTCGGTCTCCCCTTCGGTCATCAGGGTTTTGAGCAGGTGGAGCTCCTTGAGGCGTTCCGTGGCGAAGGCGATGCGCTCCTGAAGGGCCGGATCGAGACGGGATTCCAGCTCGACGGTTACGGGGAGGTGATAGAGTGGCCCGGCGTTGGAGATCCAGATCTCGGCGGAAGTCCACCGGCGGAGCGCCTCGATCTGCCGCGCGGCCTTCCGGAGATCCGTCTTCCAGACGTTGCGGCCGTCCACGATCCCGGCGATCAGGATCTTGTCGGAGGGGAAGCCCGCCCGCCGGAGCGTGTCCAGGTTCTCCGCGCCGTGGATGAGATCCAGCCCGATGCCCCGCAACGGCATATCGTAGAGTTGCTCGAGGAAATCCACGCTATCGTAGTAGGTGAACACCAGGAGCTCCGCCTCCCGGCCCAGGGCGGCGTAAGCCTCGCGGATCAGCGCGATGTGCTCGGGCGGCACGTCCGTCACCCATGCAGGCTCATCGACATGGATCATGGCGGCGCCGGCCGCTTTCAGGGATCGGAACAGCTCGGCATAGGCTGGGATCAGCGCGCGGAACAGCGCCCCGAAGGCCTCCGGGGGATATCCCTTGCTGAGCCGGAGGAACGTATACGGGCCGATCACATACGGGATGCCGTCCGGGGTCTTCCGGAACGCTTCGAGGGGTTTGTTCCAGGCGACCCGGAAGGCCGGAGGTTGCCCCCCCGCAAAGGGGATCTCCGGGACCAGGTAATGATAGTTGGTGTTAAACCATTTGGTGAGCTCCAGGGCCTTCTCGCCCCGCGCCAGCGCGAAGTAATCCTCCAGCCGCTCGCCGTTCAGGTAAAGCCCCAGGATCAGGGCCGTGTCCAGCATCGGGTCATACAGGGAGAGCTCGCCGACCGGGAAGCGATCCACAAAGCGTCGATAGGTCTCCAGGCGCTCCGCCTCCAGGGCCTCCAGGCCAGCGACCAGCTCCGCCTCCTGAAGCTTCCCGGCCCAGAAGCCCTCGATCAGGGATTTATATTCCCGTTTGCGCCCCAGGCGGGGATAGCCATACGCGTAGGTGTGCATCGGTCCCTCCTGCGAGGAGAGTATTGAAGGATCCCAGGCCCATCCCGGCCTTCCGCTCACCATTCCCGATACCGTTCCTCCCGCCACGGGTCCCCCCGCATATGATAGCCGGCCTGCTCCCAGAAGCCCGGCCGATCCTCGGCCATGAACTCCAGCGCCCGGAGCCATTTCGCGCTCTTCCAGAAATACAGGCGGGGCACGATCAGGCGGAGGGGGTAACCGTGCTCGGGCGTCAGCGGCTCCCCGTTGTAATGGGTGGCCAGCAGGGCGTCTTCCATGTATTCCATCGGGATGTTGGTCGTGAACCCGTATTCGCAGTGGGCCATCACGTAGCGGGCCTCAGGCTTCACCCGAACGAACCGCAGCAGATCCCGAAAGGCCACCCCGGTCCAGGTGGTATCCAGCTTGCTCCACCCGGTGACGCAGTGCACATCGATGGTGATGGTGGTCCGGGGGAGCTGCTGGAACTCCTCCCAGGTCCAGCGCTTCTCCTCTTCCACCAGCCCGAAGACCCGGAAGTCCCAGGTCGCCGGATCGAACTTCGGGATCGGCCCGTAATGCAGCACCGGGAATTTCTCCGTCAGGACCTGCCCGGGCGGCAGGCGCCGGGCGAACCGGGCCGCTTCCTCATGAATCTTCCGTTCGAACCGCATTGCCCCCTCCATTGGATGATCGGATTGTGGGTTCCCGGAGCGCCATAAGAAAGGATAAAGGATAATGGAAACCACGCAGTCTCCGGATATCCCCGGGCCGGATGCTGTGCGGCCCGGTTACTGGAGATTCTACACGGAATGGCGCCCGGAATCGAGAATGGGCAGATCGCCCAGCGCCTGATCCTGGGCCTGGCGCTCAGCGGCCTCACTGGGGGCATCGCCTTCCGGCTGGGCATGCTGGCCGGGAGCGGATGGCTGGGAGCGGTGCTGGTGGGCACGGCGGTCTTCGGTTTCGGAGGATGGCCGTGGGCGGTGCTGCTGATCGCGTTTTTCATCTCCTCCTCGGCGCTGACCCGCTATGGATCCCGGCGGAAGGCGGAAGCGGCCCTGGACTTCGCCAAGGGCGGGCGTCGGGACCTGGGGCAGGCGCTGGCGAACGGGGGGGTCGGGGCGATGCTGGCGATCCTCTGGGGGTTCTCTCCGCATCCGGCGTTCTGGTGGATGTTCGCCGGGAGCCTGGCGGCCGTCACGGCGGATACCTGGGCGACGGAGGTCGGGCTGCTCCGTGGACGTTCCCCCTGGGATATCTGGAGGGGGAAGCGGGTTCCTCCGGGAACCTCCGGGGCGATCACGCGGGAGGGGACGATCGCCGGCGGGCTGGGGGCGCTGGGGATCGGGATCCTGGCGGTCGGGCTGAGCCCGGTGGGCGGATCCCTCGGGATGGCCCTGCCGGTGGGGCTGGCCGGCTTCCTCGGGATGCTGCTGGACAGCCTGCTGGGCGCGACGGTGCAGCAGATCTACTGGTGCGATCGGTGCGGGAAAGAAACGGAGCGTCGGATCCATCGCTGCGGCCAGCCGACCCGCCCGCTGCGGGGATGGAAAGGGCTGAACAACGATGGCGTCAACGCCCTGGCCGCCCTCGCCGGAGCCCTTGCGATGGGTCTGTGGATCATCGTCCGGGGATAATCCATCCGGTTGGGACACCTGTCTTTCCCATCGGAGATCAGCGGCGTAGGTCTTATCATGATAAAGGAGGCCATGGATGGCCGGGGAGGAAACCCTGTTCTGCGCCTTTCATCCCGGCACCCCCACCGCGTTGCGTTGCAACCGATGCGGGCGGCCGATCTGCATCCGGTGCGCGGTTCAGACGCCGGTGGGATATCGCTGTCGGGCATGTGTGGCCGGCCAGCAGGCGGTTTTCTTCAACGCCCGCCCGCTGGATTACGGCCTGGCGGCCCTGGTGGCGACGGCGATCGGCCTGCTGGCCGCTCCCATCGTCGCCGCTCTGGGCTTCTGGGTGATCTTCATCGGCCCGCTGGTGGGGAGCCTGGCCGCGGAGATCGTGCACCGGCTCATCGGGCGGCGTCGGGGGCGCTGGATCTGGCTGGTGGTCAGCGGGGGATTGGTCGCTGGGCTTGCGCCCTTTCGCCTGCCGCTCCTGCTGGCTTTTCCCCTGTTTCTCCCACGCCTCCTGTGGGATGGGATCTATCTGGCCATGGCCATCAGCACGGTGATCGGCTACCTTCGGTTCTGGCGATGAGAGGATCGACAGGCCGCGAGTCTATCGATACGGGAGACGGGATGCTTATTGAGCTGCACGTTCGGGATTTCGCCATCATCGATGAGGTCACCCTCCGCCTGGAACCCGGGTTGAATGTGCTGACCGGGGAAACTGGAGCCGGGAAATCCATCCTGGTGGATGCGGTGGCGGTGCTGGTGGGCGGCCGGGCGGATGTGGAGATGATCCGGGCCGGCGCGGAACGGGCCCTGATCGAGGGGCTGTTCCAGGTGGACGCCGCGGTGGGTGCGCTGCTCGCCCCGATCCTGGAGCAGCATGGCCTGCTGGAGGCGGAACCCCCAGGGGAAGTGGTGTTGAGCCGGGAAATCCGTCCGGGGGGTCGACATGTGGCCCGGGTGAACGGCCGGCTGGTTCCCCTGCATGTTCTGAGGGAGATCGGGCAGATCCTGGTGGATATCCACGGGCAGACGGAACACCTCTCGCTCCTGCGCCCCCGGGAGCAGCTGGAGCTGCTGGACCGATACGCGGGGGTCGGGGAGTTGCGGGCCGCGCTGGCGGAGCGGGTTGCCCGCTGGCGGGCGGTGCGCCGGGAGATCGAACAGCTGCGCCAGGACGAGCGGGAGAAGGTCCGTCGGATGGATCTCCTCCGCTTCCAGATCGAGGAGATCGAGGCGGCCCGGCTCCGGGAGGGCGAGGAGGAGGCACTTCTCCAGGAGCGAAATCGCCTGGCGAATGCGGAGCAGCTGGCCCATCTCGCGGATGCCCTCTATCGAGCCCTTTACGAGGGGGAGGAAGAAGCGCCCTCGGCGCTGGATCGTCTGAGCGAGGCGGCGCGTTCCCTTCAGGCCCTGGCGCGCATCGATCCCCTCTTCCAGCCTTATATCGAGACCATCGGAAGCCTGATCGCTCAGGTGGAGGACCTGGCCCACATGGTCCGGGATTATCGGGAGGGGATCGAATTCAACCCCCGGCGGCTGGCCCAGATCGAGGAGCGGCTCGATCTCATCCGGCGGCTCCAGCGGAAATACGGGGATACGATCCCGGAGATCCTGGCCTATGCGCGGCGTGCGAAGCAGGAGCTGGAGACCCTGGCCCACGCGGAGGAGCGACTCACGGCCCTGGAGGAGGAGGCCGAGAGCCTGCTGCGGGAGATCGGGGAGCTGGGGCTGCGGCTCTCCCGTCAGCGCCAGGAGGCCGCGGAGCGGCTGGCGCGGGAGGTGGAAGCCCAGCTGGCCGATCTGCGGATGGCCGGGGCGCGGTTCGCGGTAGCCCTGGAACGGGTGCCGGACCCGGAGGGAGCTTATGCGGATGGCACCCGCTGGGCGTTCGACGCCACCGGGCTGGATCGCGTCACCTTTCTGATCGCTCCGAACATCGGGGAGGGATTGCGGCCCCTGGCTCGCATCGCATCGGGGGGTGAGACCTCCCGGCTGATGCTGGCGCTGAAAGTGGCCCTGGCCCAGGCGGACCCCGTCCCCACGCTGATCTTCGATGAGATCGATCAGGGGATCGGGGGACGGGTGGGGGCGGTGGTCGGGGAAAAGCTCTGGCGCCTGGCCCGCCACCACCAGGTCCTCTGCGTCACCCATCTCCCTCAGCTGGCCGGGTTCGGGGACACCCATTTCAAGGTGGAAAAGCATGTGATCGGCGATCGCACGGTGGCCCGGGTGGCCCGGGTGGAGGGGGAAGAGCGGGTGGCGGAGCTGGCGCAGATGCTGGGGGGAACCGGCCGGGCAGCGGTGCAGAGCGCCCGGGAGATCCTGGAATATGTGGCGCGGGTGAAGACCGGGGAGACCGCCCGTTCCGCTTCCCGTCGCCGGTGAATCCGAAGGATGGATCAGGCCCTCTTGTCTTCTCCCGGGGCGGGCGCGCCGAAGGCCTGCCCCCCTATTGCCCCAAAATCCTCCCGTCCTCCGGCTATCCATCGTTCGCCTCCCGCCCGGAAGCAAGAACCGCCTCTCCGATCGGGAAGCGACCCGGAAGGCCCATGGGGGGAACACCCTGCAGCGCAGCTCCGAATTTTTGACAGAGAGGCTTCTTCCCGCTACGATATTATTGAAAAATTTTTTCAGTAAGCGAGGGGCGGCGTGAGCTGGGAGGAGCGGTTGAATCGGGCCGGGTGGCGCGTCACAATGCCCCGTCGGGTGGTGCTGCGGGTCCTGCAACAGGCCAGGCGTCCGCTGTCCCCTCAGGAGATCCACGCCCGGGGGCGGCGGATGCATCCCTCGCTGGGGCTGGTGAGCGTCTACCGGGCGCTGGAGGTGCTGGAGCAGGCCGGGCTGGTTCGCCGGGTTCATCAGGAGGCGCGCTGCGACGGTTATATCCTGGCCTCGCCGGGCCACCACCACGTCCTGATCTGCCGCCGCTGCGGGCGCGCCGTGGAGTTTCCCGGCGCGGAGGACCTGAGCGGCCTGATCGCCCAGGTCGAGCAGCGGACGGGGTTTCGCGTGGAGGATCATCTGCTCCAGCTGATCGGTCTTTGCGCGCCATGTCGGAAGTAGAGAGAGGAGGAACCTATGCCTGGGTTTCCACGCCTTCCTCACATCGGGCGGATCGCCGTGGCGCTGACGATCCTCCTGACGGCGTGCGGAGCGCCGGCGGCCGCTCCGATCCCCACGCCTCGCCCTCTGACGGTCGCCGCTACGACCCCTATCGTGGGCGACGTGGTGCGCCGGATCGGCGGCGAGCATGTGCAGGTGACGGTCCTTCTGCCCCTGGGAGCCGACCCCCACGCCTTCGAGCCCAGCCCTCAGGATATCGCCCGGGTGGCCGACGCGGACGTGGTGTTCGCCGTCGGGGCGGGCCTGGAGGTCTTCCTGGAGCCGCTGTTGCGGAGCGCGGGGGGGAAAGCCCTGCGCGTGGAGCTAACCGAGGGGATCCCCCTGCGTCCATTCGAGGTGGAAGCCCATTCCGAGGGACAATCCGCGGGGGGGACCGAGCTTCACGCCCACGGGGAGTGGGATCCCCACGTCTGGCTGGATCCGAACAATGTGATCACCTGGACCCACACCATCGAGGCCGCGCTGAGCCGGGCCGATCCGGCGCGGGCGGATCGGTATCGGCGCAACGCTGAGGCCTATCGGGCGCAGCTCCGGGAGCTGGATGCCTGGATCCGGGAGCAGGTATCGCAGATCCCTCCGGAGCGTCGGAAGCTGGTCACCGATCATCAGGTCTTTGGCTATTTCGCCCACCGGTATGGATTTGAGCAGGTGGGGGTCATTCTCCCCGGCGTGAGCACGGTCGCCCAGCCGTCGGCCCGGGAGATCGCTGCCCTGGAGGAAACCATCCGTGCTCTGGGCGTCCCGGCGATTTTCGTGAGCAGCACGGTGGATCCAGCCCTGGCCCGGCGCATCGCTCAGGATACGGGAGCGCGGCTGGTGCAGCTGTATGTGGATTCCCTCAGCCCGCCGGGGGGAGAGGCGGATTCCTACATCCAGATGATGCGCTATAACGTGCGGCGGATCGTGGAGGCGCTGCGCTGAACCGGCCAGCATTCCGGTCCAAAGGGAGGGGGCGATGGGGCTGGTGAATCTGTGGCGGAAGGCCACCTTGCGGGAGCGAGATATCGATCATCCCCCGGGAGAACCGATTGTGGAAGTCTCCCATGTGTCCATGCGCTATGATCGCGTGGTGGCCCTGGAGGATGTTTCGTTCACCGTGGAGGCGGGGGAGCGGATCGCGATCGTGGGCCCCAATGGAGCGGGCAAGAGCACGCTTCTGAAGATCATCGCGGGGGTGCTGACACCGACGACGGGCTCGGTGCGGATCTACGGCCGTGGCCCCGGCGGGCATCTCTGTATCGCCTACATCCCCCAGCGGAACCAGGTCGACTGGAATTTTCCCCTGACGGTTGCCGATGTGGTGATGATGGGTCGGATCGGGAGGATGGGCTTGTTGCGCCATCCCGGACCCCGGGACTGGGCGATCGTTCGCCGCGCCCTGGAGCAGGTGGGTATCGCGGATCTGGCCGATCGCCCCATACGGGCGCTCTCCGGCGGGCAGCAGCAGCGCATGTTCATCGCCCGGGCCCTGGCTCAGGAGGCGGAACTGCTGTTGATGGATGAGCCGTTCACCGGCCTGGATCTGCCGGCCCAGGAAGGCATCCTGGAGATCCTGGAGCACCTCCGCCGGCAGGGGGTCACTATCCTCCTCACCACCCACGATCTGGAGCAGGCGTCATCTTCTTTCGATCGCGTGTTGTTGCTGAACCGGCGCCTCATCGCCTTCGGGCCTCCCGATATGGTCTTCACCCCAGAGGCCCTGCGGGCGGCTTATGGGGGGCACCTGCGCCTGATCCCCGTGGAAGGAGAGCTGGTCGCTATCGGGGATACCTGCTGCGAGGGAGGATAAGCGGTGGGGGAGGTGCTGCGCGTCCTGCTGGATCCTCTGCAGTATGCCTTTATGGTGCGGGGGTTGATCGCCGCGGTGGTGACCGGCGGGCTTTGCGCGCTGGTGGGGACGTATGTGGTGTTGCGGGGGATGGCGTTCTTCGGTGACGCCCTGGCCCACTCGATCCTTCCCGGCCTCGCCCTGGGTTACCTGCTGGGAGGCGGCTCCCGGGATTCCCTGTTCTGGTGGGGCCTGGGCACGGCGATCCTCGCGGCGCTGGGGATCGGGAGCCTCAGCCGGGGAGGCCAGTTGAAGGAGGATACGGCCATCGGGGTGTTGTTCGCCGGGGCCATGGCCCTGGGGGTCCTCCTCATCTCCACCTCCCGAAGCTACGCCGTCGACCTCACCCATCTGCTCTTTGGGGATGTGCTGGGCGTGGGGGAGAGCGATTTGATCCGCCTCGGGATCTTCGCCGCTTTCGTGTTCGCTTTCATCATTTTCTTTTACAAAGAGTTCCTGGTGATCTCTTTCGACCCCACCCTGGCGATCACCCTGCGGCTTCCTACCCGCCTGCTGGAGGACCTGCTGCTCATCCTGATCGCGGTCACCATCGTGGTGGCGCTGCAGACGGTGGGGGTGGCCCTGATGGTGGCGATGCTGGTGACCCCGGCGGCGACGGCGTATCTGCTGGCCCGCCGCTTGCCGACGATGATGGCCCTCTCTGTCGCCCTGGCGTCCTTTTCCGCCGTCGTCGGACTGTATGCGTCTTACTACGCCGGCGTGGCCTCCGGAGCCGCCATTGTGCTCACCGCGACAGTGGTCTTTCTGGTGGTCCGGCTCCTGCAGATCGTGCGGGGATCGTCCCGGGCGTGAGGGAAGGTGTGCGCCGTTGATCCTCCTGTACCGACCTCTCGTGAGCGAAGAGCTCGGGCGTTATGGCGGGGGAACGGATCCTGATTGTGGAAGACGAGGCGGCGGTCGCCCGGGGCCTGGAATACGCTTTGAAGAAGGAAGGATACGAGGTCCTCTGGGCGGATACCGGGGAGAAGGCCCTGGAGGCGGCCCGCCAGTGGGATCCGCATCTGATCATCCTGGACATCCGGCTGCCGGACCTCAATGGCTTTGAGGTTTGCCGCCGGATGCGCGGCGAGGGCCTCCGCCAGCCGATCCTGATGCTCACCGCCCTGGACGAGGAAGTGGATCGCGTCGTGGGCTTGGAAGTGGGGGCTGACGACTATGTGGTCAAACCCTATCGGCTGCGGGAGCTGATCGCCCGGGTGCGGGCGCTGCTCCGCCGCGCCTACGGCGAGCTGGCCATGGTCGCTCCCGGGGAACGGATCCGCTTCGGGGACATCGAGGTGGACCTGGGGCGGCTCCAGGTGACCCGGGCCGGCCAGCTGGTCCCCCTGACCCCCACGGAGTTCCGATTGCTCCGGTTCCTGGTGACCCATCCGAACCGCCCTTTCTCCCGCGAGGAGCTTCTCGAGGCCGTCTGGGGCTACGACCGTGAGGTCCTGGATGATCGCACGGTGGACGTCCACATCCGCCACCTGCGGGAGAAGCTGGAGGAAAACCCCTCCGCCCCTCGCTGGATCGTCACCATACGCGGCGTGGGCTATAAGTTCCAGCCGTAGAGGAAGGCGAGCATCCAGTCGCCCACCAGGAAGCGCCGGTCCAGCGGCGTGATGCGTCAGGTATTAAATGCCAGGGAAGTATAGCATGGGGTGGAATAAAGGCAAAAGGGGAGGGGACAAGGCCAGGGGATGCTCTCCCGTGGGAAGACCAAAATGGTTACAAAGCGGTATCCTACAGAGGTGTTTCCATGCCCACATTGACCATCAAGAACATGCCAGAAGACTTGTACCGGCGGTTGAAGCGTCGGGCCGAAATGCATCGCCGCAGTCTGAACAGCGAAATTATCTTCTGTTTGGAACAGGCGGTGGGCGCTTATCGGGTGGATCCGGAGATCTTCCTGGTCCGGGCCCGGCAGTTGCGGGAGAAGACGCGCATGCATCCCCTTGACGAGGCAACTTTGAACGCGGCCAAGCGGACAGGGCGGCCATGATTGTTGTGGACATCAACATCATCGGGTATTTGTACCTAAACCAGCGAGTACTCTGCTCTGGCGGAACGGGCTCTGTTGAAGGATCCGGAGTGGGCGGTGCCCTTGCTGTGGCGGAGCGAGTTGTGGAATATCCTCGCCCTCTACATGAGGAAGGGGTGGTTATCCCTGGAAGATGCTGTGAGTATCATGGATGAAGCCATGCGCCTGATGGCGGGGCGGGAGTACATGGTGAACTCCCTTCACGTTCTGGAGCTGGTGGAAAAGAGCACATGTTCGGCATATGACTGCGAGTTTGTGGCCCTGGCGCAAGAGCTGGGAGTGCCTCTGGTAACGAGAGATCAGCAGATCCTGCGCGATTTCCCTCGGGAGGCGGTGTCCCTGGAAGCTTTCGCTCAAGGCTGACCTGGCCCAGGAACGTTGCGCTTCCCCCGCTCCTGACCGGCCCGCGACGCCTGCCGGTGGGTGAACCGTCTCCTCGAGCCACGGGAGGGTCAAAACGAGTATGGTCCTGAATTCACTGGTCGGCCCGCAACCGACACGTCCTGTACCCCCGCCGCAGCCGCCTCCGGATAAAGCGTTCGATGTACGGCCGCGCGGCCTCCGGGTCGGGAAAGCGCACGGGCGGGAGCACGCGCGCCAGGCTCCCTTGCGGCCGTGCACGCGGACAACGGCCGGGCCGAGGAGGGTGTTCGCGAAGTACACGGCGTAGAAGCGGCGCCCGTTCCTCTCCGGCCGGGTCCGTTCCAGGTAGGCGATGAGCATCTCAACCCCTGACGAGCTCCTGTTTCCCTCATTCCAGCACCCGGTGCTTTCTCATCTGCCTGGACAGAATTTTGAAATGACTTCCCAGTTACCGAAACGATAGCACCCGCTGGCGTTCCGATCAAGCGCCTGGAACAGAGGTTCGAGTGAGCGAGGCCCCATCGACACCTTAGCCGCCCTGTTAAGAAGCCTTAACAGGAGGACAACCGGGGCACAATGCTCCGGGCATAGCATGTTCCTCACGGACAGGCCTTCTGAAGAGGAGGGGAACCGATGCGCCGGTGGGTGTGGATCGGTCTGGGGGTTCTGGGAATCGCGGGGCTGATCGGCGTCGTTGTGGGGACGCTGTTCCTGCTCGCCCGCGGAGGGGTGCTCTTCCGGGTCATGGCCGCTCCGGCTCCCGCTGCCTCTCCGACCCCGGCCCCCGCCCGGACGACCGGCCTCCTCATCCTGGAGGTGGAGCCCGGCGGTCCGGCGGATCGGGCGGGGCTGGTCCGGGGGGATCTCCTGCTGGAGGTGGACGGCGAGCTGGTCCGTTCCCTTATGGATTTGCGAGCCATCCTGGGCCGCCATCGGCCTGGGGATGCGGTGACGGTGACGGTGCAGCACGGGGATGAGCGACGCTCGCGGATGGTGATCCTGGGGGATCGGAATGGGCAGGCCTATCTGGGGGTGGTGATCGCCCCGGAGTCCGGTGAGCGCTTCCCCTTCCCATGGAATGGAAGGGGGTTCTGGGGTTGGGGTGGGCCGTGGGGGCGTTTCGGGCCCCCTGCGCCGGCGGCCCTGATCCTTTCCGTGGAGCCGAACAGCCCGGCCGAGCGGGCGGGTCTCCGTCCTGGAGACTGGATTACCGCTGTGGATGGGCAGGCCCTGGGCCCGGATGGGGATCTGGCCGTCCGCATCGTTGCCCACCGCCCCGGGGATCGCGTGACGGTGACGGTCTGGCGGCCGGGGGAGGGCGAGCGGGGGGTGGAGGTGACCCTGGGCGAGCACCCGCAGCAGCCCGGTCATGCTTATCTGGGGGTCCGATATCGCCCGTGGGGCTTCGGCCCCCTCCGCCGGCCCACCCCCACACCTTCCGGTGAGTAGGGCAACGGCAAGCCGTTGCCCTACGAGGAGGCACCATGCGGACGTTCTGGCGGATCCGTTCCATCCGCGGGTGGCTGATCGGAAGCTACCTGCTCCTGAGCGTGGTGGCCGTTGGGATCACCGGGGTGCTGACGGTGAGCCTGCTGCGCGCCTATGGGATCCGGCAGGAAGAGGCCGTGCTGCAGGCGAATGCGGAGGCGGTGGCCCGGCAGGCCCGGGCGTTCATGGAGCCGGCGCCGTGGCCCGAAGGGTTGGCCCGCCTGGCCTATGCCACCGCCTTCCTGGGGAACGCCCGGGTGCGGATCCTGGACGCCCAGGGCCGGGTGCTGGCGGACTCCGGCCCGCTGGTGGAAGGCGGCAGGGCGCTGTGGGTTGCGCCGGCTCCTCCAACCGCTCCCAGCACCGGTGCTACTGAGTCTCCACCCTGGGCCTCTCTGTATCTCCCGGGTCCGGAGATCCCCTCGGAGCCGGGATGGGGGCCTCGGGGCCTGCGCTGGATGCGCATCCGCCAGTTCCGCAGCCCGTGGGGAAGCCGGTTCCATTTTGAGAGCTTCCCCGGATCACCGGGGGCTGAGGCCGAGGGGACGGCGTTTGTCCTCCCCCTCATCGCGCGGGCTCCCATCGGGGATCCGCAGGCGCCCATCGGTTATGTGGAATTGCAGGCGGGGGTGGAGCCCAGCCTGGAGGTGATCGCTGCGACGACCCGCGCCTTCATCCTCGCCGGGCTGGGCGCGGCGCTTCTCGCCGGGCTGCTGGGCCTGGGGGTGAGCGAGGCCCTGAGCCGCCCGATCCGCCAGCTGGCCCGCGCGGCGGTGCAGATGGGAGAGGGAAACCTTCACATCCGCGCGCCGGAGGCGGGCCCGGTGGAGCTGCGCCATCTCGCCGCTGAGCTCAACCGGATGGCGGAGCGCCTGCAGGCGAGCTTCGACGCCCTGGCCCGGGAGCGGGATGCCCTGCGCCGCTTCATCGCCGATGCCTCCCATCAGCTCCGCACGCCCCTGACGGCTCTTCGAACCTTCCTGGAATTGCTGCAGGGGCCGGTGGCGGAGGACCCGGAGGCCCGGGTCGCCTTCCTCGCCGAGAGCCAGGCCCAGGTGGATCGACTCGCGTGGATCACCCAGAACCTGCTGGATCTCTCCCGCCTGGAAGGGGGGCTGATCCAGCTGGAGCGGGCGGAGCACCCCCTGGCGGATATCCTCCGCGCCGCGGTCTCCATGTTCCGGGAGGCCGCCGCGCGCAAGGGATTGACCGTGGAGCTCACGTTGCCCGAGGGGCTGGGGGAGATCTCATGCGATCGCTGGCGGATGGAGATGGCCCTTTCGAATCTGCTGGACAACGCGGTGAAGTTCACCCCGGCCGGCGGGCGGATCGTTGTCGGAGCACGCCGGGAGGAGAACCGGGTTCGGATCTGGGTGGAGGACACCGGCCCGGGGATCGATCCGGAGGATCTGCCCCACATCTTCGAGCGCTTCTATCGCGGGCGGAACGCCACAGCGGAGGGAAGCGGGCTGGGTCTGGCCATCGTGCGCTGGATCGCGGAGGCCCACGGCGGGCGGGTGGACGCCCACAGCCAGCCCGGCCGGGGCAGCCGCTTCGAGTTGATCCTCCCTCTATGAAGGGGGGCCCTCATGCCGATACCCCGAGAACCGACGATGGCTCGTGAGGATGCGGACAGTTGATCTGCCGCCGGCGCATGATCTGGCCACCCACCCGGAGGCGCGCCTCACCGATCTGGAGTAAGGAGGTGCCGATCCAGGGCGTCCAGGAGACGCTTTCGCGCTGAATCCTATGGGATGAGGAGGGTGTGATGCGAAAAGGATGGCGGGGGATTCCCATCCTGCTGATGCTCGCGCTGATCACCGCTTGCGCGGGGGCTTCCACCGCCCGGCCCCCCCAGGGCCAGAACGCGGTGGTCCGGGTGCGCCGGGGCACCCTGGAGGTCACCGTCAGCGGGTCCGGCAGCCTGCAGCCGCACACCCTGGTGAACCTGGCCTTCCCCCAGTCCGGCATCGTGCGCAAAGTCTATGTGGGGGTGGGGGATGCCGTGAAGGCCGGCCAGGTGCTGGCGGAGCTGGACACGAGGGATCTGGAGCTCCAGCTGCAGAACGCCCGCGTCAATCTGGAGATCGCCCGGATCCGCCTCGCCCAGGCCCAGGCCACGGCGCGCACGCGCCCGGCGGATCTCGCCGCGGCGCAGGCGGCCCTGGCCAGCGCCCAGGCCAGCCTGGAGGCCCTGAAGTCCGGGCCTGATCCGCGGGATGTGGAGATCGCCCGGCTGAACTATGAGGTGGCCAAAAACGCCCTCTGGCAGGCCCAGCTCAGCCGGGATAAAACGGCCGGTTCGCCCAGCGTCTCCCCGGTGGACCTGGAACTGGCGCAGGCGCGGGTGGGCCAATCGGATCTCCAGAAGGAGATCGCCCGCCTGCAGTATGAGAAGGCCCAGTCCGGACCCACGGAGCAGCAGCGGAAGGCGGCCGAGGCTTCCCTGGCGCAGGCTCGGGCGAACCTCGCCCACCTGCAGGCGCAGGATCCCAGCCTGGACGTCCAGCTGGCCCAGTATCAGGTGCAGCAGGCAGAGATCGCCGTGCGGCAGCTGGAGCTTCGGCTGGAGCAGGCCCGGCTGGTGGCGCCCATCGATGGGGTGGTGACGGCGGTGAACCTGGTGGAGGGAAGTCCGGCCCCCACCGGGATGCCGGCGGTGACCATAGGGGACCTGCGCCATCTGGAGGTGGCGGTGAACCTCCCGGAGGTCGATGTCGCCCAGGTTGCCCCGGGACAGGAAGCCGTGATCATTCCGGAGGCTGCGCCGGACACCCGCCTCAAGGGGAAGGTCCTCTCGGTGTCGCCGATGGGAACCCAGGTTCAGGGGGTGGTGAACTTCCCGGTGACCATCGCCCTGGAGGAGAACACGCCGGCGGTGCGCGCCGGGATGACGGTGCAGGTCCAGATCACCGTCGCCCGTCGGGAGAACGCCCTGCTCGTCCCGCGGCGGGCCCTGATCACCCGGGGTGGACAAACGTTCGTGAACGTGATGCGGGATGGTCATGCGGAGACGATCCCGGTGCGCGTCGGGCTGCGCGGGGACACCATGGCGGAGGTCCTGGAGGGGTTGCAGGAGGGAGATGGGGTGGTGATGCCGGCTGCCCAGGCCGGGGCCTCCAGCACCCGGGTTCCGGGGCCCGGGTTCTTCGGCCCGGGGATCTTCCGCTGAAGTCAGGCCAGCCGCCGGACCGCCGTCTTGCGGCGCCCCGACATCTCAACAGGCGCACCCTCTTACGGGAGCGGCCGGAGCGAAGGGAGGCGAGGATGAATCTGGTCGAAGGATTCCGGATCGCCATCGCCAGCCTGATGGCCAACAAGATGCGTTCCTTCCTGACGATGCTAGGGGTGATCATCGGGGTGGCCTCGGTGATCGCCCTGCTGAGCATCGGCCGGGGAACTCAGGAGGCCGTGCGCGCTCAGATCGAGCGCATCGGGACCAATCTGATTTTCATCACGCCCGGGTCGATTCGGGTAGGGGGCATCGCCCAGGCGCAGGGATCCGCTCCCACCTTAACGTATGACGATGCCCGGGCTCTGATGGATCTCCCGGGCGTTGCATCGGTGGCACCGGTGTTCCAGACCAGCGCCCAGGTGATCTACGGGCGGACCAACCTGCGCGTCTCCGTCCAGGGGGTGACGCCGGCGTTCTTCATCGCCCGCAACCTCCAGGTCGCCAGCGGCGATCCCATCGCGCCCTCCCACGTGGAGACCGGAGCCCCTGTGGCCGTTCTGGGCGCGAACGTGGCAGCCCAGCTCTTCCCCGATGGGGATCCCATCGGGGGCTTCGTCCGCCTCAACAACCTTCCCTTCCGGGTGATCGGCGTCCTTGCCCCGGTGGGCGGCACCGGGTTCGGCAGCCCGGACAACCAGATCTTCGTCCCGCTGCCCACGGCGGTTCAGCGGCTGGCCCGGGGCGGCCAGTTCCGGGGCAGCGAAGTGGTCTCCCAGATCCTGGTCCAGGCGAACGGAGCGGACCAGATACCAGCCGTGATGGAAGCGATCCGAGCGACCCTCCGGGAGCGCCATCGCCTGCTGGATGGCGATGAGGATGATTTCACCATGGTCAGCCAGCAGGATCTGATCCAGGCTTCCGCCCAGATCACCGGGACCCTCACGATCTTCCTGGGGGCCATCGCGGCCATCTCCCTGATCGTGGGCGGCATCGGGATTATGAACATCATGCTGGTCTCGGTGGCGGAGCGGACGCGAGAGATCGGCCTGCGCAAGGCGGTAGGGGCGCGGCGGCGGGACATCCTGCTGCAGTTCCTCACCGAGGCCGTCACCCTGAGCGGCCTGGGCGGGCTGATCGGCGTGGGCCTGGGGATCGGCATGGCGAACCTGATTCGCGGCATCCCGGTCGGCACCGGGACGCTCCGCCCGGTGGTCGCCGGAGATGTCATCGCCCTGGCCCTGCTCTTCGCCGTGGCGGTGGGCGTCTTCTTCGGCATCTACCCGGCCTTCCGGGCCGCCGCCCTGAATCCTATCGAGGCCTTGCGATACGAGTGAGCGGGGAGGGATCCCGGAGATCGCCGCGCCCGCTCGAATTCCAGGGCAAAATGGAAGGCGTGCGGAAGGCGGACCGCGATCGCTGCCGTTCTTCGTCATCCCATGCGAACGGGAGGATACAGGATGGGAGATCCGGTGATGGTGATGGAGAAGGTGGAAAAAATCTACCGGCTGGGAAAAGTGGAGGTCCCGGCCCTGCGTGGGATCGATCTGGTGATCCGGCGTGGGGAGTTCGTGGCCATCATGGGGCCGTCCGGCTCCGGGAAGTCCACCTTGATGAACCTGCTGGGCTGCCTGGACACGCCCACCCGGGGCCGCTATATCCTGGAGGGCCAGGACGTCTCCCGGCTCTCCGATGACCAGCTGGCGGAGATCCGGAATCGGAAGATCGGCTTCGTGTTCCAGCAGTTCAATCTGCTCCCCCGGGCCACGGCCTTGCAGAACGTGGAGCTGCCGCTGATCTATCGGGGGGCGCGGGATCGACGGGACCGGGCCCGGCAGATGCTGGAGCTGGTCGGCCTGGGGGACCGGCTACACCATCGCCCCAATGAGCTCTCCGGCGGCCAGCAGCAACGGGTGGCCATCGCCCGGGCCCTGGTGACGGAGCCGGCGGTCATCCTGGCCGACGAGCCCACCGGCAACCTGGACTCGAAGACCGGCCGGGAGATCCTGGCCCTCTTCCAGCGTCTGAACCGGGAGCGCGGCATCACCCTGGTGGTGGTGACCCACGATCCCTTCGTGGCCCGCCACGCCGAGCGCATCGTCCGCATCCAGGACGGCCTCATCGTGGGGGATGAGCCGGTGACGCCCGAGGAGCGCATCCTCGAGGATGGAGCGTGAAGGGGGACGCGATGACCGCCCATGAACGGCGTTTCGACCCGCACCATCGCGATCGGTTGCTGGATCCCGCCCGCTGGGCGAAGTGGGACCCGCAGCCCCCGCCATGGGTGCGCCTCTTGCGCTCGGAGCTCCCACGCATCGAGCTGCCGGACGCCTCCGTGGACGCTGCGTGGGGGGCTTTCATCGTCCACGAGGTGGAGCACCTCGACGCGCTGATGCGGGAGCTCCATCGGGTCCTGCGGCCCGGGGGACGAGTGGGCCTGCTGGACTGGCGGCCGGATGCCGTGAGCGAGGAGGGCCCGCCCCGATCCCACCGCGTGGCTCCGGAGATCGTCCGTCAGGCCCTGGAGGCCGTCGGCTTCCACATCCTCCCCACCAGGTGGCAGTACGAGGACGCCTACCTCATCCGGGCCCTCCGGCCTTCATAAGCGGGGGAGCGGCTCGTGGTTGCCCTCTTGCTCGACCCGCCATATATTAAGGACAGGCAACAACGATCCCGTTGAGGAGGAGAAGGACATGGCTCCAGCCCATCGCCTGTGGAAAGGGTTTCTGCTGCTCTGGATCGCAGTCGGGATGGCCGCCTGCGCCGCCCCGGCCTCGCCCGAGCTGCCCTTAGCGGTCACGCCCACGACCGTTCCCACCGAAGCGGGCGCGCCGGCCACCCCGGCCATTGTTCCAACTCAGGCCCCCTCCACCGATACCCGGGGCGATCGCCTCACGTATCTCGTGATCCCGGAAGAAAGCGAGGCCCGCTATCGGGTGCGCGAGCAGCTGGTGGGGGTGGATCTGCCCAGCGATGCCGTGGGCGTCACCCGGGCCATCACCGGCGTGCTGGTTCTGGAGGGCAACCGGGTCGTCCCTCAGGCCTCGCGCTTCCAGGTGGACCTGCGCACGCTGACCAGCGATCAGGCGCGGCGGGACAACTTCATCCGGCGCAACACCTTGCAGGCCGACCGCTATCCGTATGCCGTCTTCGTCCCTCGCGAGATCCAGGGGCTGCCCTCGCCCCTCCCCACCTCGGGTGAGCACACCTTCCGGCTGATTGGGGATCTGACGATCCGGGAGACCACCCGTCCGGTGACCTGGGAAGTGACGGCGCGGGTGGAGGGGGATCGCATCATCGCCCGGGCGCGCACCCAGTTCACCTTCGCTGACTTCGGGTTGGAGCCGCCTCGCGTGCCCGTGGTGCTGAGCGTGGATGAGACCATCCGGCTCGAGGTGGACGTGGTGCTTCAGCGGCAGCCGTGATCCATAGGGCGTGGGGTCGACAACCGTCCAGGATTTGATTCGCATGCGTGACGGGGAGGGCCGGACCGAGCCGGGGAAAACCCGGTCGGCCTGCGGCCCTCCCTGCCTTTACGCGGAAGTCTCCTGATCCCTCCGCTTGAAACCCGTGCGCGGGTCGCCCGCCCAAGCCCGGCCGAAAGTCCCCCCCGGAGGCGCCGAACGACCCGCCGGATCGTCCCTCCCGCTCGTGATCTGCTCCAGAATTCTAACACACCGGGGCCCGGTTTTGTCACGATCTTGTCACGATCGGCATGGAGAATTCGAAGAGAGATCCCCCACCATAAGACGGCTCACCGGGTATTTCACATGGGAAGCAACAGCAAGGAGGATCGGATGGTCATCGGGATCGCGGAGCCCTGCCCCCTGCGTCGGAAAGCCCTCTGGAGGGCGCTATGGAGCGTTCTTTTCTGGTTATGCGGGATGCTTGCCTGTGCGCCTTCAGCCTCACCCTCTGCTCCTCCTTCTGAAAGTTTCCAAGCTCCCGGGCGCGAGGAGAGCCCCGTGGCTTCGTCTTCTCCTCTGCCAACCCGGGAGCCCCTGCAAGCCTTTCCGGGGTTCCAGCTGGAGCGGGTGATCGGCAAGGGCATCCTGCAGGAGATTGCCTGGAGCCCAGAGGGGTCCTGGCTGATCGTTGAGACTGCGAAGGGCCTGGAGGGCCTCGCGCCGGAGACCGGCGAAGGAGTGTGGCAGCAACCGCTTCCGGCCCGGCTGAAAGCCCTGGCCCTCTCCTCGGATGGCCGCTGGCTGGCCGCCCTGATGGGCCGGGACCTGTGGCTGTGGGCCCATAGGGGTCAGGGAATCGAGCGAATTCGGGTCCTCTCCGATGCCATCGATCCCGCTTTTGAATCCCCTATCCTGGCTTTCTCCCCGGATGGCCGTCAGCTGGCCTGGACCGTTTCGAACGCCGTGCGCCGGATCCGCGTCCCCGAAGGGGACGAGCTGAGGAAAATCTTCTCGCCCGGGGCCGGATGGGTTGCCTTCGCCCCCGATGGGGAGACGCTGATCCTGGCAGGTCCATCGGAGGTGGAATGGCGACGGATCGCAGACGGAGTGGGGATCCGCCGGGTGGCATGGGCCCTCCCGCCGGGGGAGAGGGCCAGAACCTTCGCCCTCTCCCCGGATGGCGCGTGGCTGGCGATCGGGATCGGGGAGGAGGTGCTTCTCTATTCCGGGCGTGATGGACAACTCCGCAGGAAACTCCCTATCGGCAGCCGGGGGATCATCCGTCGTCTGGCCTTCTCGCCGGATGGGCGATGGTTGGCAGCCGGCACCGAAGGAGGGACGGTGGCCGTCTGGGAAGGAGCCGGGCAGCGCCTCCGATGGAGGCACGAGATGGGAGAGGGCGCCGTGGTGGGACTGGCCTTTGCCCCCAGGGACTTGCGGCTGGCCATTGCCCACGCCGGCGGCATCCTGGAGATCCGGCGTCTCCCGGAAGGGACGCAGGAAGGCCGCTGGGAGGGATATCTGGAGCCGGTGCTGGACCTGGCCTTCGGAGAAGATCGCCTGTGGATCGCGACCTACAGTCAGCGACCCCTCGAGGCCCCTCAGTGGATCGTGTCGCTCTGGGGAGGCCATCGGCCCCACGGCCCGGCGGGTGCAGCGCCTGACCCTGCCAGCGGAGCCGCTGGGCGCCTTCGCGCTTTCCCCTGATGGACGCTGGCTGCTGGCCCCCGATCCCGGCGAGCTCGGAGAGGGCGGGTGGGGAATCTGGCGAACGACGGATGGACAGCGCGTGCTCTGGATCCCTGGAGGTGGCACGGCCGCCTTCTCCCCCGATGGCGAGGCCCTCGCCCTGAGCGATCCGGCAGGCGGTCTTCGGATCCTCCGCCGCGCGGATGGGCAAGCCCTGCGCCGGCTGGATGGACTCTCCGGGAAGATCCTCTCTCTGGTGACCTTCTCGCCGGATGGCAACTGGGTGGCCGCCTCCGACGGCCGGGAAATCGGGGTGTGGCGGGTCCCGGATGGCGCCCTGAGGCAGCGCGTGAAGCCGGGAACCGGAAAGCCGATCGAAGCGCTGGCCCTCTCGGAGGCAGGCGAGTGGCTGGCCATCGCGGAGGGCGGCAGCAACGGCCCCTGGATCGCCCGGTATTCCGTGGCGACCGGACGGCTCCTCGGGCGCTGGGCGGCGGACACCGCGGCGGTGCTCCGCCTGGCCTTCGGGCCGGGAGGAACCTGGCTGGCCTCAGGCGGTGGAGAGGGAACCGTGAAAATCTGGCGGGTGCCCGATGGGGCGCTGCTCCAGATCCTGGAAGGCCACACGGACGCCATCCTCACCCTCAAAACCTCCCCCGACGGCCGAACGCTGGCCTCCGGATCTCTAGATGGAACCGTGCGCCTCTGGTCCCTGCACTGAACCCACCCCAATGGAGACGTTGTGCGGATGGCGAGCGAAAAGGCGGATAGGGAGGTCGTCGGGTTCCCAGCCGCCCTGGGCTGGGAACCCGGAAGGCCACTCTGTGTCCTCCTTTAGAGGACCACGGCTCCTGCCGGCTGGATCGAATGAAAACCGAAGGCTGATCCGAGCGGAGGGGAAGCGAGGACCGAACAATGGCTGCTGTAGGATGCGGGACGTTCCATATGCGTCGCCCTGACCTGGGAGGTGGAAACGCTCAGCGGCGGGCGGCTGGGCGTGCGGTCGCTACGGGAGCCCGAGGTCCAGGCGCTGCTGGACCGCGCCCGTCCCGGCTGGCAGTGGGAGCTGCCTCAGCGCAGGCACTTCCCTTGTAGGAGGAACATTATGTTGAAAAAGCGATCCGAATGCATGGCCTTGCTGTTTATCGCGCTCGCGTCGGGCTGTATCTCCGCGCCGCCTCAGCGCCCGCCGATCGCCACGCCGCCGGCCGGCGAGGGCTTGCGGCCCACACCGTCCACCCCCTCCGCCGCCCGCCTGTTGCCGCACAGCTGGTCCCCCACCGGGGAGATCCAGGTGGACTTCCTGTATCCGCCGGGCCATCTCTTTTTCTACGATAGGACAACCGGCCGGGTGTGCCCTTCCCCGGTCCCCGTGACCTATCCCTACTTCGCCAGCACCCTGGCCTGGATGCCCGACGGAACAGCCCTCCTGCTCTCGGCGGAGAACCAGCTCGTCGAGTTCACGCCATGTCGTGACCGATCCCCCGAAGCCGTTCGAGATCTGCCGGAGCCCATTTGGAGCATTCAGCGGGCGTCCCACCACCGTCTCCTCCTCCGAACCGCCGCCGGGACGTTGACCGGGGTCGAAGTGTCAACCCCTGAAACCACCCTGATCCTGAGCGGGGAAAGGAGCGATTATCTTTACGACCGGGAGACGCATGCCCTGCGCCGGCAGGATGGCCGCCTGGTGGCCGGCAGCTTCTCCCCGGATGGCACATACCTGGCCGTTTCCGACGACACGGGCACCCGAGTCATCCACCTGACGACCGGAAAGGTGAAGGCGGAAGCCACGTGGCAGTCCCAGCCGGCGGAGGGCGCGCCCGGCCCCGACCTCTGGTTGAGCAACCGGGAAGTGCTCATCACGGCTCCCGTGATCGGAGGGCCTTTGATCCTGATGCCCGGGAAAGGAGTGGTGCGCGGGGCGCCGGAATATCTCGGCATGGACTGTTCCAACCGGGTCTGCAGGGCCCTGGGCACCCGTTCCGCCGACACCTATCATCTCCTCGTGCAGGCCCTGGGGAGGGAGGGACACGACGTCTGGTATCTCTACCACGCCGAGTCGGGTCAGGCCGAGAACCTGGGGCCGCTGACCGATCCCCGTTTCTCTCCGAACGGCGAGTGGCTCGCCGCCCTTCAGGATCTCAACGGTCGGGAAGCCTCCGCCGCCTGGGTGCGTTCCACCGATCCGCCGGGCCGCGAACCCCTGGTCTTCGCCCCGGTGCGCCCGCACGGCTTCCTGGCCTGGTCCCCGGACTCCAGGAGGCTGGCCCTGCACCTGGACGACGGGGTGGCCGTTCTGGAGCTGGCCCACGAATGGCGTTGGGCAGGGCGCTGGCGCACGGCGGGATTCGAGCCCATTACGGCGCGGTGGTCGCCCGACGCTCGCCATCTGGCGATCCAGGGGGTATCTCCACAGGCGGGAGGAGACAACGCATTATTGGTTGTGGCGGTTCCATGAAGATCTCCGCTGCCTCCCGACTGGGATCGCGCCCCCGGGATGAGGCCCATCGCCAGCCCCTCTGGATCATCGGGCCACCGCCGGGCCCGCTGGCACGAAGGCCCATTCCCGGGCGTTCAAGCCGAATCCGATCCTCCTGGTCCACCCTTGATCCGAATGTATGAGAATCCTAAAGTAGAATCCGGGTGGAGGGAACGCTATGGCGATCGGCGTGGTGAGCGGATGCCCCCTCCGGGCC
>ERZ511473.167-NODE-167-length-155388-cov-38.899093_pt1 | contig 155388 bp, 138 predicted proteins | sample MGYA00374947_ERZ511473 | MGnify/ENA primary metagenome ERZ511473 (study PRJEB26303, sample SAMN06343854) | sediment metagenome | isolation source: hot spring sediment | place: Canada: British Columbia | collected 2012-09-26 ... | reverse complement strand
AAGTGCAAAAAATGCGTCCCTTTAACGACCCTCCCGTCCTTGACATCCAAGCAAGGAATGATTCGTTTGGCTAACATGGCTGTCACCTTCCCTTTGCAGCAGCCGTCACCTTTCGCGGGCAGCGACTTTCTGCCGCAGTCGCTCAAAAATTGCCAGCAAATCTGCAGTCTCTAAGGCTTCCGATCAGCGATATCCTGAGGGTGTCCTGCGACCAGTTGATATCAAGTCTTCGGCGAAACATAACCGAATGCCCCGACCATCACTGAGTTCATACTCCAATGCTCGCTGCGCTGCCTGCCTTTCATACCCAGAAAGCAACGAAATGTCCACCTCACATAGGGAAGGGATGGCGAGAAGGGCGACCCGATGTTGAAGGGCAAAATCCAAGGCATTTTCTCGGTGTCACTTGCGTCATCTGCAGAATGCAAGTCACTATCGTCCCGAAAGGTTGCCTGATAAGACTGCCGCTTTTTGGGGTGTCAGCGTTGCGCTGGCATCAGGCGCAGCACGGTAGTCTGTCGGGAAGGCGGGGTGTTGCAGCGCTAACAGCGCCGCCCGCCTTACCTCTCCATCGCTGTCTTTCAGCCGCTCCATCAACTTCGTCACCAGCCGCACATCTTTGCTCAGTCGCACTGCCACCGCTGCCTTCGTCGCTTTCAACCGCATCACAGGGTCGGGATGTTCCAGCAATGGAAGCAACGCGTCCGCCAAGGTCTGCGCTGCTTGCTGGTCGTAGAAGGTGATGAAGTCGTAATCGTTGCCGACACCGCCTCGCAAGTAGAAGTAGCCGAACGCCGTCAAAATGGTCTCCTTGCCCACATCGTCATAAGCCCGCAGGGCGTCGGCGATTTCCTTTGCCAATGGTCGTTCCACGAACTCAATGCGTGCCTGCTTTGCCTTCTCCTTGTCGGCATCCAAATGCACGACCCGCAGCCAATTGTTGAAGAACTGGACGGTATTTTCGTCCAAGATGTTGTGGAGTGCCTGAGCGATGTTCAACCGCACCAATGGCTCCCGCTCGCTGGCTGCCAAGCGAAGGAACGCTTGCTCTATCTGCCGACGCAACGCAAAATCGGTCGTCCGATACCACCAGCGCCACAGCGATTGCAAGGCATGAATGCGCACCAACGGGTCGGTATCTTGTGTCAAGGCGCACAACTGCTGGGCGATGTCCTTACGGTCAACGAGGTGGTAGAAGTAGCGCAGGAAGATGCGGGTGGCGCCTCGGCGGACACGAACATCGTCGCTGCTCAATGCTGCTTTGATGGCGTCCACGCCGATGCCGTTGTTTGCCAGTTGTCGCAACGCCCATGCTGCCGTCCGCCAGACCATCTTGCTGTCATCGGCGAGCAAGCGGAGGAGGGGTTCAACCGTTTCGTCCAAGCCCTCCTTGACAACGGTGTCACACGCCATTTGCCCGATGGCAGCGGCGGCTTTCTGACGGATAAGCGGGTCGGGATGGCTCAGCAATGGCAACACCGCCCGAACGATGCGCCCGTTTTGCGGCGCCCACAAGCCATCCAACCAATCCAACAATGCGGTGTAGGTGGCGGAGCGGATGTCCAACGGTTGGCGGTTCTGCGCTGCCTGCAACTCTTTCTCCCGCGACCAATCGCTGGGGAACAGGTGGCTGAGTAAGATGAGTGACCACTTCGTCTCCAAGTAAGGCGTGTAGAAGAGTTCACCCTTCGGGTCAAGCCACGCCCCGAATTCCTTCTGCTCGCTCAAAATCCACTGGACAGCCCTTTGAAGGCGGGGATGGCGCAAGATGTCTGAAGGTTTCTGGATTTCGCCCAAATGCTGCAACGCCATCGTCAGCACATAGACTGTTTCGGCAGTGAAGAAGACCAGAGACGGGTCGGACTTTTTGACTTTTTCCGCCAATTCCCATGCGGGGAAGTAGTGGGCATTGCTGAGGTATTCGGCAGTCAGCCAACCGCCGTCATCCTGCTGGCGGTTGAACAACTCCCGCACATTGGCACGAATGAGGTCATCAAATTCGTCGCTTTTTTGCGTCACATAACCAAAGCGCGGGTCGCTCATGGAGAGTGCCCACTTCGTTTGCTCCACGATGTCTTCCGTGTCTTTAATGCGTCCCGTTCGGAGAAGGCTTTTGAGGTGCTCGGCAGCCTGCCGCCATTTCTCGTCGCCCGTCCGCTTGTAGGCTTCCATAAAGCAGACCCAACTGTCGCAGGCGACGCGAAAGTCACTGATAGGGCGGTTACCGTCGTGCTCAAAGTTGCGCTTGGGGTTACCATCGTAGCCGACTTGCGGCAACTTGTCACGCCCGCGATAGACCAGTAGCGGGAAGCCGCCACCTTTTGCGGGAAAATCCGTAAAGCGTCCGCTGAAGTAATTTTCGTAGAGGGCAATCATGTGTCCCAAGCGCGAAACACCGTTAGCGGGCGCCAAATCAAAGCGCGTCCAATACGCCCCTTCGTGCCCGTAGAAGGGCGCCATGGCGTTGTAGAGTTTGTCCATCATCCACTTGAATTGGCTGCGGTTGGCGATGGGGTAGCCATTTTTAACGGCACTGAGGACGCTGAACATCGTAAAGTGCCCAGGATGGCAAGTCAAGCACCGTTCCGTCTCGTCGGTCTGATTTTCTGCCCGAACACGGATGCCCCCTTTGCGGGGCGTGTTGTGGAAGAAACTGTCGCCGCCGTCCACCATGTAGCGCATGGCGACAGCGATGGCTTTACGGGCGGCTTGTGCCACTTTCTGCGGGTCGGCTTTGCCCACTTCGTCGGGTTTCAGGTAGGGCGGGACATCGTAAACGGCGGTGCGCAGGGTGTAGACAGGATGGTTGGGTCGGACGGCGAGGTAATAGCGACCGGGCGTTAGGATGCGGGTGATGAATTTCCACGCCAACAATTCATCGCCTTGGTCGTCGTGGCGGACTTCCGTCGGGTCTTTGCCTTGCGTGTATTCCACCAGTTTCGTCTTGCCGTCGGGGGTTGTTTCCTGTTTGTAAAGTTTCAGGGTCGTGATGATGTCGCGGTCTAACAAGTCCACCTCAAAGAAGACAAGTTTGGGTTCGCCCTTCCACTCAAAGGTGAACCAGTCCCAACCGTTTTTGCCCTCGTCGGTGTTGTAAAGGTAGTCCACATCGTCGCCCGTGCCGTAGACGGGTTTGCCAATTTCCATCGGATTAGCCTCTTCAGGCGTATCGTCGGGTTCACACTCAATGCGCCTTCGTTCGTCAGGTCGCAAATTCAGGCGCAAAAGTTGGACGGCTATTTGCGCAGTGCCCTTCAATTCACCGTCCAATGCTTTCAGTTCCAAATAGTGGTCGCCTGACTGCTTGGGTTGCAGGTGAACGAAGAAAGATGGGTCGCCCCACCATAGCCGCTTGCTCAAAAGGAGGCGGTCACCGGGGCGAAAGAGGGCGAGATGAACGGCGCCCTTGACAGGGCGGAAGTTTTTCGGCTCCACATTGAAGACGCTGGGTGAAGCGACAAAAGTGCCCTCATGGCTGCCCCGCAAACTTTGGGGATTGCGCCCTGTCACAGAAAGGCTGTAAACAGCGTCGCAGGAAAGGTCAGGCAACCGCACTTGTATCGTCTCGCCTGCCCGAAGGGAAAGGACGACGGTTTTATTGGCAGGCAGTGTCTCCACACGGGTCGTGGCGAACGCCGCCCCGCCCGCCAGCAGCATCAGCAACATCATCCACCGATGGTGCGCCCCCATGATGCGGCACCTCCCAAAACGCCTTCGTTTCGCCCCTCATTATAGCCTGCTGCCTTGCCTTGTCAAGATGGCGGGAGAGCGTCCGAAAAAACCGACCCCAAACAAGCCTTCCGTTGGAGCGGAAAAACAGCCGCGATGGCTATTAGCCACAAGCCATGCCCGCAGGGCGAAAGAAGGGACGGCGTTGACGCTGCAGCCAAAGGCTTCCGAACGCTCTCAGATGGCAGTTTTCACGGCAACAATCGCAGCCCCATCCGTCCCCTTCGGACGAGGACGCGATGGAACCGCAAGTCGGTCACCAGCGAGTTGACAGGCGAAAGCGCCTTAGGATGCGCCTGGCGGGTCGGTGAAAGCAGTGCCAGCAACAACTCACGCGTCAAATTGCCCCGTCCTTTCGCTCGCTGCCAACTGCCGTCGGGAAGGATTTTGTAAACTTGCGCCGCCACCCAGTGAGGATTTTCAGCCTCCGTCACCAACGCGTCGTCATCGCCATCCGCCCCAAACCCCAAAAGGAGCAATCGCAACCGCTCATTGCCCTTGCGCACCAACACTTTCGGTCGCCCGCTACCCGATCGGTTCAGGTCGCTCATCAGGAAGGCGATGTCACCTTGAAAGTCCACGACTTCCACGACAGGAATGTCTCGGTCGCCCGGCTGCGGGTGGGCGGCGTAGCAACGGCTGCCGTGCAAGACGAAAGTGCCACTCCCTTTGTTGAACACAGCAAAGCGCGGCTTTTTCGCCGACTCATACCAAATGTCGCGCACGACGAGGTAACCGCCGTCCGTCACTTCGTAAGTGAGGTCGTTGTCTGCCGAAGCGCCACTGAAAATCACGACAGGCGCCGTTCGCTTCGGGTCACCACTGCCGACAACCTGAACACCCAGTCGGCAAAAGGCGAACTGGAAGTTGAAGAGTTGGACGCTCAACCGTCGCAAGCGCTCTACCGATAGCCCCGTCTGACCGCCATCGTAGCCCAAGTAAAGTTGATCGGCGATGAAGCACCCATCGGGTTGATCGCAACCTTCCACGACGATGCCATCGCCTTGCCCCCCATCCACCATCAGGTCTTTCACCACAGCGTGGGATGGACCGATGATGCGCAAAACAGGTCCGTCGCCCTTGCCCGCCCATCGCAGCACCGTCTTGCCCCCATCGCCCACCAACCGAACATCGCTGCCCTTCGGGATGACGAGAGTTCGGTCAACGGCGAAGTCGCCGACGGGCAAATGGACGACGGGTCGCTTACCCCGATGCTTCGCCGCTTCGTTGATGGCGCGCTGGATGTCCGTCGCCGTCGCATCGGTCGGCAAGTCAAAAACGAGCCGCTTCTCAATGGGTGGCGTCTTTGGCTCTTGCATTTCGGCAACCCGCAAAGTTGACGGTTTGACAATTCGGTCATCTCCTTGCCACGCATTTTCGCCCGCTTGAATGGGATTGGGTGTGGTGAAAGTGTTGCCGACGGAAACCAGCCCGCCTTCCGGATGGACGATGACGGAAGGTGTGGAACGGACGCAAAAGGTGTTGTCCAAAAGAAAGACGGGACCGAGGCTGCCGACGCGCACGGGTGTTTCCTGCGCATCCAGCACGGTGTTGCCTTGCAGTGTTAGGAAGTGGCAGCAATTCATCTTAGCGGTGACGACGAAGGCGCGGGAGTTTTGGGAGAAGTTGTCACGCACCGAAAAGAAGCCACAATGCCCCATCCCGATGTCGGCGATGCGGGAACGGCGAAAGCGGCTGTGGTAGATGTGGAAGTTGCCTGCCCCAAAAGTGTTGGTGACGCCGTAACCGCAATCGTCAAAGACACTGTGCCAAATCCACCAGTCCAGCGAGTTGAAATTTTGGACGCTGATGCCCGCTTGGGAACATCGCAGGAAGCGACACCGCACCACCGCTGTCTCCGCCACGCCTGCTTCCTTCATCGTGCCCGCTTCTATCCCGAAGGCGACATCGCAGAAGACCATGTCGGCGAACTCGTTGTAGGTGACGAAGTGCGGTCCGCACAAGACCGCCGTGCGGGCTTTGCCCGCTCCGTCCAAGGTCAACCGCCGAAATGCCGAATACCAAGCATCGGCAGCGATCATCACGCCCCCCGCTTCCCCGTCCCATCGCAACACCGTCGTTTCAGGATGCTCGCCGACGACGATCAGATGCATGGATTCGCCATGACTTTGACGCTCCAAGCGAAGGGTTTTGGTGAGGCGGTAAGTGCCCGACGGAAGGTAAACGACGGCAACTTTCGCCGTCGGCGGACGGACGAGGTTGAAGGCTTTCTGCAACGCTTCTGTATCGTCGGCGATGCCGTCACCCCTTGCCCCACAATCTCGCCGAACATCCAGCCAACTGGTGAACGGACCGACGAACTCATCGGCGTTCATCGGCAGCAACCCTTTCGCCTTTCCCCGCTGCCCTTGCGTCACCGACAACGCCCCCAGCGCCATCAAGAGGAACGCCACCGACCAAGCGACCACTCCCAACACAACACTCCTCATCGGATCACCCCTCGCCATTCACCGTTCATCATTCACTACCGTTTTCCAGTCGCTAATCGCCGCCGTTCCTGTCGTGGCTAATAGCCACTCCAACATTCGCTACTCACCCTTCACCATTCGCCACTCGCTATTTGCTTCGCTCATCCGCTGGGTTCAATCGCCACGCGTAGTTGGCGTCGTAGTAGCGCCGAAACTCATCGCTTTCGCGAATTTGCCGCCACCACCACTCGTTGGTGCGATACCAATCCATCGTTTGCGCCAACGCCGTCTCAAATTCGCAGGTCGGCTCCCAGCCCAACGAGCGCAGTTTTTCCCAGTTGACGGCGTAACGGCGGTCGTGGGCGGGTCGGTCGGCGACGAAACGGAGGAGACTTTCGGGTTTACCCAAATATCGCAGGATGAATCGCACGACCTCAATGTTGCGCCGCTCTTGCCCCGTTCCGATGTTATAAACCTCGCCCGGCGTCCCATGCTCAATCAAAAAGTCCAACGCCCGACAATGGTCTTCCACGAAAATCCATTCCCGAACTTGCTGCCCATCGCCGTAAACGGGCAGGGGCAAATCCAGCAAGGCGTTGGTGATCATCAGCGGGATGAACTTTTCGGGATGTTGGAAGGGACCGAAGTTGTTGCAGCAGCGGGTGATCAGGACGGGAAGGCGAAAACTTTTGGCATACGCTTGCGCCAACAAATCGCCCCCTGCCTTGCTGGCGGCGTAAGGGCTTGTCGGTCTTAGCGGCGCATCTTCCGCGACCTTGCCGTCCAAAACGGGTCCGTAAACTTCGTCGGTAGAGATGTGGACGATGAGAGGTGTATGGTGCTGTCGGGCACATTCCATCAGCGTGTGGACGCCCAAGACATCCGTCCGAACGAATTCGCCTGAAGAAAGCAAGGAGCGATCCACATGGGTCTCGGCGGCGAAATTCACGACGATGTCCGCCTTGGCAACCCATTCGTCCAGTTGCTCTCGGTCACAAAGGTCACCTTGGACGAAAGTGACTTGCGGTTGCCCGTCAAGGTCGCGCAAGTTGTTTCGGTTGCCCGCGTAGGTCAACTTGTCGTAGATGACCAAATCCCAATCGGGATGCTCCCTTCGCCAATAGCGGGCGAAGTTGCTCCCGATGAAGCCTGCGCCGCCCGTGATCAGAATCGTCGGCATCCCTTGTCACCTCACCTTTTTCTCACCTCCCTAAAGGTTGGCACAACTTGCCAAGCGAACCAGATAGCCCACTCTTTCCCGTCATCTTCGTCAACCCCCTTGTCCGATGCGTTCCAACACTGACCGCATGAAGGTGACGCTTTCGGCGAACTCCTGCGATTCCTGATGGCGTTGCGGGGCGTCCTCAACGGGCGACGCCTTGTCGCTTTCGTCTTTGCTCATCCGCCCCATCCACTCCCGAAGTGTCTCGGCATCGTCGCGATGGCTCGGTGGGAAAGTGTCCCACCAAGATGGGTCGCGCCAACGGATGTGGCGCTTTTGAAGCGCGCCCAACTCAATGTGCAAGGTCAAATCCTTTGGCGCTTGATTTGTCAACACCCGCAACACCGCCTCAAAGTCCACGACGCCCTTCCCCAACGGGCAGCGTTGCAGGTAAACTCCTTGCGGCGCTGGCAACAGGCGGTAATCCTTCAAGTGCACATCGCGGACAAAGGGTGCGACGCTTCGGGCGAACTCAACAGGGTCTTGCAAGACCGCCAGCGGGTTGCCCGTGTCAAGGCAAATGCCGACGAACTCTGTGCCACTTCGCTCGCACAGCCAGACTAACTCTTCCGCCGTCGCATCCTGATGATTTTCCACCGCCAATGGGACGCCGAAGCGTTCCAACATCGGGACGAGTTGTCGCAACCTTTCAGCGCAGCGACGCAAATGCGCCTGCCAATCGCCTCCATCCACCTTCCTTCGGTCACCCTCCAACACGCCACTCAATACCACCCGAACTGCCTTTGCTTTCAATTGATGAGCGAGCGCCAGCAAACTTTCCATCTCTGCCTGCAGAAGTTGTCCGCCTGCGACGACGCAACTTGTGCCACTGCGTTCCAGCAACTTTCGCACCCGCTGCGGTTCAGACGCCAGCATTGAAGCATCCGCTTCAACGCTTTGCAACTGAAACCGCTCCGCCAACTCAATGAGTTCGCTTGCCGAAGCAGGGCGAGCCGCAAAGAAACTGAAGACGCAAACGCCCAAACGCAACCGTCATCCCTCACTTTCACCCACCAACAACCGCAGGTGAGCGGCAAGTTGCTGTGGCAAAGCATTGCGGTTGTGCGCCGTCACTTCCCAAAGTTGCCCATCACTCCTCGCCCGCACCTTGTCTAAAAACGGCAACCGACTTTGTTGGATGACCGCCAACACAGGCTTTGGGCTGTCCAAGCATCGCCAGACGAGAGGTGCAAATTGCGGATGGCACAACTCCATCTTGGCGATTTCGTCCACGACGATGAGCGTCGCTTCTCGCAAGGCTTTTTCCAACGCAGGCAACGCCGTCCGTTCCACAGCGTCCACATCCACGCCGTATTTGCCGACGCGATAGGGCGATGACAACCCTTTGCGAGCCAACCAATCGCGCCGACCATCCAGCGTGACGATGTGAAAACCAATCCGTTCTCCACCCTCTCGCACCTCCTCGGTGAAAAAGCCACCGACCCGCCACGACGGCGGCAGCAAGGACAAAGTGCGTCGGATGACCGTCGTTTTCCCGACACCCGGCGAACCCACAAGCAGCAAGTTTTTGCGCCGCACCTCCATCGCCTTCCGCCCCTCGTCACTGAACGGGCACGGTGTCGCCCTGCTGAAACGGAGGCGCAAAGAGTGCCAAACCGATGGACAGCGTAGCGTCGGTGTTGACGAAACGGTGAGGGACACCTTTAGGGATGAAAACGATGTCACCCGCTTGCATCAGCAACTTTCGGTCGCCGACAGTCATCTCACCCTTGCCCCTCAACAAGATGACGAGTAAGTCGCTCTTTTCGTGCCGATGAAGTGGCTCGGCGGTGCGGATGGCGACGGCAGCGATGGTGGCGTGGTCGGTCTGGACGAGCAACTTGCGAGCAAGGGGCGCATCAGGCGGGATAGTCAACTGCTCTGCCAACTTTTCGGCATCTGTCGGAGCATTGACTTGAGGCACACACAGCCAAACTTTCGCCGACGACTGGGCTATCACGGTCATCCCCGTTCCCAAAAGCCAACCGATGAACAACCAAGCCCACCGACGCATTACTCGTCACCTCCCGACGGTCGTGAGGGAAACTGACGAACAAGGTCACGGTTGCGGGACGCTGAACTTCAGCACCCTATCGGCATCCCGAACCCGAACGGCGAGCGCCCAATCGCCCCCGCCGTTTTCCACTTTGACCAGCAGCCAATTTGTCCCTTTGCGCAACCGCACTCGCACGCGGTCTTGGTCAACGGTCAACCCGCGATGGGCATGGTTGCTATGCACCAGTTCACCGTTGAGCCACATCTTGACGCCATCGTCGCTGCCGACCAGCAATTCCGTCGCCATCTCGTTGGGAGCGTCAATGACTGCCAATGCGTAAGCGACGACATTGGTGTTGGGTTGAAAGTGGGGCAGCAAGTTCAGGATTCCATCGGAAGCCTTGACCCGCCTCCATTGGGCAACTTTCAGGGCGTCTTCCAAAGTGCGCGCTTGTTCGGGCGGATAGGCGGCATCCAATCCCTTGTCACCCTCATTGGGAAACGGACCAGCGAGCAGCCACTCAGTGATGAAGGGACTTTGCGAGAGCAATTCAAACCCGACGACGGCAAAGATTCGTTTGCCATCGCCGATAAGGCGGATGGTTTGCTCTGGTGTCAACCGCACCTCGCCCAACACGACGCGGGCGACCCGCCCATCGTCCGTTTCGCTCCGCAAATTCACTTCACCCAAATCTTGCTCGCCGACGAAAACCCGCACGACCCCAAAATCCCGTCGCTTGACAAAATAGCCGATGAGGGTGCCTCGGTCAGGGGCGATGTCTTTCAAGGGTAAGGTTAAAGTGCGTTGAGGCGGTCGGACGACGACAGCGTTCATGCCTGCCATGTCAGTGAAGCGAAAGAGGGGCAACACCTCCACACCCTTTTGTGGCATCACCAGTTCCGCCGCCACCAAACTCCCAGGTGGCAACGCAAAAGGTTGATGGGGGAAGTTCAAGACGGTCGCAGGGGGCATGGTGAAAAAGTCGGTGTGCGGTTCGGTTTGATACCACCAAGCCCCACTGGAATACTCCACGCCCTCCGTGTCGTTCGTGCCTCCATGCTCAATCTTCAAGTCGGCGCTTTTGTGCCAAACGACGGCGTCGTTGATGTGCAGGCGATAAGCGACGATGCTGTTGTCCGTCTTGCGGACGCACCCGTGCAGGGGCGCGATGACAGGTCCCGTCTGGAAATACCAGCCGCTGTTGAAGTAGTCTTCCGTGCCCGTGCCGTTGAAGGCGCGTTCACCATCCACATCAAACAGTTCATCGCCCTCCAAAAAACCCAACCCAGCAGCGCTTTGCATCGTCATGGCGACGCCAACAAGGTGTCCCCGCCCTTTCTCCGACTTCACCAATTGATGCGGGACGCCTTTGCGGGTGAACCACCAGAACCACTTGGCGTGGAAATAGCCCATGCGTTTCAATTCGTCGGCAGGGATGGGCGTCAGTCGCACCGCCAACCGAACCGTCAAGGGAACGCTCAACCCGTTTTCCAAGACGATGCGCGCCGAGCGGGCGAAAGGCATGGGAAAGAAGCAATAACCGATGCCTTCATCGGTGAAACCGATTAGGCGCGAGTAAAGGTAAGTCGCTCCGAAACCGCTACCGAAAAAGTCGCCCAACGGCGCTTCCACGCTGGGCGATTTTTCGCCGTCCCAGTAAATCCGCAGGACACCTTTCCGCCACGCCACAAATTGTTCTGGCGGCACCATGACGAACAATCCCTTGACCATCGCCGGACCACGCACTTCAAAGACCATCCGACGGCTGCGGGGCGGGATGGTGTGCTCTTCAAAAGTCAGGTTGCTGGGCAACCGAACAGGAGAAGACCAAACGCGCAACACTTCGTCCAACGCCGCCTGCTCCGCTTCGCTCAATGGCAACCGCAAAGTCCGCACCTTTGTGCCCTTCGGAAATTGCACGACGGTCACATGGTAATACATGGCGCCAGGGTCATCCACCGTCACCTGCATCTTTTGAGCGAAAGGTATCGGGAAGTAACTGATGACGCCGCCGCTGGACGGCATGGCGATGGGTGGGCGAATGGGGGCAATGCGCCCCTCAAAGAAATCGCGCATCGGACAATCAATGACGGGCTTGTCCATGTCGTCCAAGTAAATCCGCATCCGCCCACGCGGGTTCGCCGACCAAAGGCGGACGATGGCACCAGGTCCGTCCATCTCCGCCAGAACCGCTGTTTTCCCTTCCATCCGCAAAAAGTTGCCAAAATCGCGATTGCCGCCCGTTCGGTCGTAACTGGAAAATTGAAAGCACTTCCAATCCCGCAGGTAGGGCAAATGCTCGGCGGAGATGAGCCATTGGAGCATCGTGTCCACGCCAATTTCCGTCGGCAACGGTTGCGCCATCCCGAACGCTGCCGTCACCATCATCACCGCCATCACGCTGCTCCATCGCCATCGCATTACCAAACGCCACCTCCATCCGACGAGTTTCGCTGCCAAGATTTTGGCACGCAAGTTTCCGGCACAAGGGAAGGTGAAGGCAAGCATGACGCGATGGACCTTCGTCGCAGCGGCGTCGGTATTGATGCTGCTTAGCATCATCGGCAAATTGCCTGCCCGCTCGCAAATTGGCGGGCGCACCTTGCGCGTCGCCGATGACATTTCCTTGCGACAAGCCCTTCGGATGGCGACAGCCGGGACGACGATTTTGGTGGCATCGGGCGAATATCGCGGCGGCATTTACCTCTCAAACTTGCAGGGCACACCCGATAAACCTATCCGCATTGCCGCAGCCGACCCACAAAACCCACCCATCATTCGTGGCGGGACAGAAGGCTTGCACCTCACCGACGCCGCTTACTTGGAACTGAGCGACTTAGTGTTGGTGGGTGCATCGGGAAACGGGTTGAACATTGACGATGGCGGCAGTTTTGACACACCGTCCCACCACATCACCCTGCGCAATTTGCGCGTCCGAGATATCGGTCCGAAGGGCAATTGCGATGGCATCAAGTTGTCGGGCGTCGTTCATTTTCGCGTAGACGGGTGCGTCATAGAGCGATGGGGCGATGGCGGGCAAGGCATTGACATGGTGGGTTGCCACGAAGGTGTCATTGAAAATTGCACGCTGAAGTTTGACGACGACAAAGGCTACGGCATTCAGGCGAAAGGCGGTAGCAGTCGCATCCGCATCGTCCGCTGTCGTTTGGAACATGCGGGTGCTCGCGCCATCCAGTTGGGTGGCAGCACTGGGCTGCAATTTTTCCGACCGCCTCTGCGTTCGGGAGAAACTCACTCGGAAGCCCACGATTTAACCGTAGAAGGGTGCATCATCGTCGGCGGGACGGCTGCCATCGCCTTCACGGGCTTGGACGGAGCGACCGTTCGGTTCAACACGATTTACCGCCCGAAGCGATGGGCGTTCCGCATTTTGCAAGAGACAAAGGCGGAAGGGTTCGTGTCCTGCCGCAACGGCATCGTGACCGACAACTTGATTGTGTTTCGCTCCGACGAGTGGGCGGAAGGAGGGATCAACATCGGACCCGACACCGCCCCACAAACTTTCACCTTCGCCCGCAATTGGTGGTTTTGCGCTGACAAGCCGACCCAAAGTCGCCCCCGATTGCCCGTGCCCGAAAAAGATGGCGTTTACGGGATTGACCCTAAGTTGCGCGACCCAGAAAAAGGCGATTTGACCGTCGCCCCCGATAGCCCCGCCCAAAATGTCGGCGCTCACGCCTTTCGCCCGTCAACTCAGTGAACTCATGAGGTCTCCCGCAGCAGTTCGTCCAGTGCGGCGCTGATGCGCTCGTAATGGCTGCCCGCCCAGTAAATTTTCCCACATTGCGAGCATCGGGCGAAATGCTCATGTTGGGTGAAGACGAAGAAAGGGACGCGATAACGGACGGACTCTTTGCTGACGGTTTCCAAAACGCCGTTGCAATCGGGACAACGGGTGAGCCGACGGTTGCGAATGTCTAAGCCGAAATGTGCCACCGTCTGGCGCAACTGTTTTCGCCAATCGTCACTGTCCAGCAGCAAGTAACCGTATTGCCGCAACTTTTTTCGCCAACGCTCCACCAACCGTCGGTCTTTGGTCAACAGGATGCGCCCCTCGTTGACGGCACGCTGCACCAAGGCTTCATCGTCGGCGTTGGGGTCGTAAGCGACATCGTAACCTAAAATCCGCAGCCACCGTGCCAGTTTGCCCAACATCACATCGGCGATGAACTTCAGATTGCCTTCTGCCATCCTCGCTCCCCCACAGCGAGGCGCTCATTCGTTTATTTCAGCGACAGCGAAAGCATCGCATGTAAGGTCGCTCTCCGCCAATCCCCGCTCTAGCCGAAAACTGGCGGCGCAAGCGATCATGGCAGCATTGTCAGTGCACCACTTTAACGGAGGCAATCTCAATTGCCATCCCTTCTCCTGCGCCATTTCCAGCAATTTTTGTCGCAACCGACGGTTGGCGGCGACGCCACCGACGACAGCGATGCGTTCTGCACCCGTTAGTTCTGCCGCTCGTCGTAAATTGCCCAGCAGCATGTCGGCGACGGCTTCCTGAAAACTGGCGGCGATGTCCGCCAAAGTCGGGGCAGATTTCCGTTTAAGCCGTTCCTCCATCCCCTTCAGGTAACGCACGACAGCCGTTTTCAAGCCCGCAAAGGAAAAGTCAAGGGACGGCGTTAAATCGGCGCGCGGAAAAGCGATGGCATTCAGGTCGCCCCCTTCCGACGCCCTGTCAATGGCAGGACCGCCGGGGAAACCCAACCCCAACGCCCGCGCCACCTTGTCAAAGGCTTCCCCCGCCGCATCGTCCCTCGTCCGCCCCAGCACTTCGTAATCGCCCACATCCTTCACCCAAATCAACTCCGTATGCCCACCAGAGACCAAAAGGCACAAAAACGGAAAATCCCATCGGTCATCCGTCATCCCTTTCTCATCCCGCAAAAATACCGAAAACACATGCCCCTCCAAATGATTGACAGGGATGAGCGGCAAGTTGTGCACCAACGCAATCGCTTTAGCAAAACTGACGCCGACCACCAACGAGCCAATCAAACCGGGTCGGTTGGTGACGGCAATGGCATCCAAATCACGCCAACTCACCCCCGCTTCCGCCATCGCTTGATGCACGACAGGGGCGATGAACTCCATCTGCTTGCGGGAGGCGATTTCAGGGACGATGCCGCCAAAGGGTTCGTGCAATTTCGTTTGCGTCAGCACGACATTGGCGCGCACGAACATCTTGTCTTCCACGACGGCTGCTGAAGTTTCATCGCACGAAGTCTCAATGCCCAACACCCTCATGTTGCGTCACCGCCCCAATTGTGCCACCGACCATCAGAACGAGCGGCAACTTGACGAAAAAAAAAAAGTTCCGTCACAATGTAGCCGAACGCTTCATCCCTTGGGGTGCAGACGTCTCCTGTGGCGAGGGGAGCGAAGGCGATGAAACGCAAAAGGCACAAGACGAGGCGAATAGCAGAGCAACAACTTACCGTCGTCATTTTTTGTCGCAGCCCTTTGGGTGCAGCGCTCATCAAGCAGGTTCTCCCTCCAGAGTTCTTCATCGTCAAAGAGCCACCATCGCTTGATGCGGACTCGTTCATCGTAGAGGAAGGATTGCTCACACCACTGGAACGGAAGATTTTGAGCGCCCTCGTAGAATTGGGCACCATCAAGGCGGTTGCGGAACACTTACACTACAACCCCACCACCATCAAGCGTTACCTTTGCAGCATTTACAGGAAGTTGAGGGTCAAAACCGCCCCGCAAGCGACCGCCCTTGCCGTCCGCTTGGGCTTGATTTGAGTTTGGGTTTTGGGGTCGGGTGACCCAATGGTAGCCGGCAAAATGGCTACCATGGTAGCCTTGCGTCGGCACTTTACTTGATGCACAATGACGGCAGCAACGCAAGGCACAAGGGGGCGCTTCCTATGTTCATAAGGCAAGGCACAAAGGGTGAAGCGCTTCTGGCTCAACAGTCAAGGGACATGGGCAAAGCGAAACTTGCGCTTCCGTGCCTTTTCCGGAAGGGCGAAACATTGCCACCGACCCCAAGGCAAAAAAAATCCGCTTGCGCAGACCGCCTCACTGTTCTGTCGCTCCTTTTCCTCGCCCTGACCTTCCTTTGGCTTGTGCTTGCCCCTTGCAGCATAGAAGTGCAGCGGCTCTTCGTTGCTTGGCGGGTCCGCAGTTACAACGCCGTCGCTGCCGAAAAAGCCCGCCAAGACTTGCAACAGCGCCTTTCCCATGACCCTCCTTTGGGGATAACTGTGGAATCGCTTCAAGGCAAGCAGCCTTGCAACGGAGTGTTGGTGTCGCCTGACCTCCCTTTGTTGTTAGTGGTCATGGGAGATTGCAAAGGCTGCAAGGCTGGGAATGTCAAGGTATGGCAAGAGGTGGCAGGCTCTACGACTTGGCGTCAACGCCTTCAAGTGGCGGTGTTGTTCCAAAACGGGGAAGAGGAGATCGCTCAGGAAGCGCGAGCGAGGGGATGGGCATTGCCTATCTTCGCCGACCCAAAGGGGGAGATCACGCAAGCCCTCAATGCTCAATTTACGCCTCGTGCTTATGGCTTCGTCAAGGGGCGGTTAGTTTGGAAACAGGACGAACCGACGGAGGGGGAAGTCAGTGCGCTGCAGCAGTTCGCCGAACACCTTTGGGGACAGCAAAAGGCAAACCGGTTGTTGACCGCGTGGGCAAGGGAATTACGCCAACAAGCATGGGGAAACGACAGGCGAAGGGGGTGAACGCCGTGATGGCTGCAAAGTTGCGATGGCGCCTAAAGCGTGGGTTCACTCTGGTGGAGTTAATGGTGGTCATCGGGATCATCGCGGCGCTGTCGGGGATCCTGTTCGTCGTCTTTAGTTCGGCACGGGAAGCGGCGCGGCGGCAAGGATGCGTCTCTAACCTCCGACAGATAGCCCAAGCGATGGCGATGTATCGGGCGGATTGGAACGGTGTGGAAGCGTCACCAGGGCAAGACTTGAGATATTGGCAGTTGGGATTACCATCCAGGGAAGACAACTCGATGTTTTACTTCGTGGAGCATTACTGTAAAGGTTGGGCAGTTTGGAGATGCCCGTCGGCTCGCATCCCTCCTACCCAATTGAACTCCTATGTTTGGTATCCCGGTCCAGACGACCCCAGCATTCCGGCATCGTGGGAACCGTGGGTAAAAAAGCGCGGCGAGGAAGCGATTGTAACTTTCTGTGACTGGCACAACCCCGTGTCTGATCCAATTGAACTTTTCCATATGCCCTACTGGGAGACCAAGTTGTTGATCCTTTTGCGCTTGAACGGGCAAATCAACATCAAGCGGGTACCTGTGCGGGATTGGGCACCGGACAAGTGGTAGACGTTCAATCTCCAAGGGAAGGAGGTGAAAAGGTATAGGGCGTCGTTGGGCGAACCGTCTCCAATTAGCCTTGTTGTCTCTGTTGGCAGGGATAGCAGGTCTCTCAGCATGGGTGGCTGCTGTTTGTCCTCCCGCCACTGTTTGTCTAACTCCCCCACCTGGTTGTGTCTCCTCGGTGATTTGGTCAGGACCTGCTTGTTCTACAGATTCACCCTACTGCTGCCAGTATTATGTGAGAAAGTATGCCTACATCGGTCCCACCTGCGGTAGTATCAGCACCTGCGTATCAAAATCGTTCGTTGGTAGCTTCTCAGGTTACACCTGTGTATCAGGAACTTGCGTCCAGGGTAGCAGTTCTGGCGGTTCTGGGTCTCGGAGCAGTTGACCACAAATTGGCAGGGGTGGCGACATTAAGCCGCCCCTGCCGTCACCTCCTGAAAAGGGAGTGGTAGTTATGCGGGTCGTTATAAAGGACCGTCGCAAATGGGCGATTGTGGCGGTTGCTGTGTTGTTAGGCGGTGCCTACCTTGCTTATCGCCACTATGTTTCCTCGCCTTATTTTATCAAGGAACGAGCGGTTAAGGCGCTTTTGAGCGGCGATTGCGAAACCCTCTGCCGTCTGACCGATGAGGAGGAACTGAAGCGGCTGAACTTGACACCAGAAATCGTTTGCGCTGTCCTTAAGGATGTTTTGGGTTTGTCGCAACTGCCGCCTCGTGTCGGTGACCGACTGGTAGAGCCGCCCATGCCTGATCAGATGACCTGGAACATCTACCTGCAAGGTGACCCCATTGATCAACCCCATTACCCATACTTGAGCATCCTCCTTATTTACACACCTAAAGGTTGGAAACTGTTGCTAAGCAAGATCCTGTATGGGGTATGCATTTGGAAACTTGTCCGTGCTGGTTACAAGTATGAGCAAACCTTAGGGTTAAGCGTAGACATCCTCCGCCGTCATGGGATACGAGGATTGCGGGCAGAAGATGGCAGTTTTAACCTTTTCGGCAAAGAGGAAAAGGAATGGTAATGCGTTGGATTGGGGCTAGGGAGGGGAGACGTGATGCTACCTGCTACCGTCGGTTTATTGCTACCGGGCACCTTTTTGCGCCATCCCGATGCTATTTCGGGAGAGCCAGGTTCATCAGTGGCAGGGCGGGAATTGTTGAGGGCGTTACTGACCTACTCGGAAGTCCCCCTAACCTTGTTTGTCAGTGAATATCATGCCGATGCCATGCGAAGAGAATGCTTGATCCTTGCCGACATCACGGGGTTTGACACCTTCCCCTCACACCGCATCATCCCAATCCACCAGATGGCTTATGCCCTTGCCAATATGCCTCTTTTGGCGTTGCACGATTTGAACGGTCCCTTTTTGGATTTGGTGGCTTATGCTCGTTCTCGCTTTGCCGATGGTGCTATGTTTCCTGTCACTTGTATGGAGTATGGCTTCAGTTATCAGAACTTCTTGCGGGAGTTAGTCGTTCGGTTACTGCTGACACCGACTTACCCTTGCGATGCCCTGGTGTGCACCACACAAGTCGCCAAACAAGCGACGCAAAACATTCTGCAACGGTTGCGAGAGCGGCTTCAAGAGGACTTCGGTTGCTCGTTGCCGTCCCCTTTTCAATTAGCAGTCATCCCTCACGGTATTGATACTGACCTTTTCAAGCCTCGCGACAAGGCGGACATGCGCACCCTGTTGGAGTTGCCGAAGGACAAACTCATCGTCCTTTACATGGGTCGGATAGATCCAGCCAGCAAAAGCGATGTCATTCCATTGTTGATTGCGTTTCAACGCGTTGCTCAAAAGCATGCGGATCAAGTGTTGCTTCTGCTTGTTGGTCCTATCACTGACATTTACCGAGGCAAAGTGGACGAAGTGATTAGGGAGTTGGGGCTACAAGGCAAGGTTTTACTGCGCACAGGTATACCTAAAGTCAACGTGCCTTTATATTACTCCGCCGCCGATATTTTCATTTCTCTGAGTGACACACTGCAGGAGAACTTTGGTTTAACGCCCTTAGAAGCGATGGCGTCGGGTTTACCCGTCGTCGTTTCGGATTGGGCTGGCTACCGAGAACTGGTTGTGCACGGAGAGACGGGCTTTAAAGTGCCAACGATGTGGGGAGAGTCGGACGAGACGCTATGTGACTTAGCGCCTTTTTACGATTGGAGTTCTGACCACTTTTATGTTGGGCAGACGGTGGCAGCCAAACCTGAAGCTGTTGCTCATTTCCTTGACCTTTTGGTCAGCAACGAACCCTTGAGACAGGAGATAGGTAAACGAGCGCGTCAACATGTGTTAAGCCACTACCATTGGCGTAATATCGTTCGTCAGTTTTGGGAACTTTGGTCGACACTGAGGGAAGTCGCAACATCAATTGAACGGAGTTTTAAGACGGATGGCTTGATACGACCTCGCTACTACTGCGACTTTCAACACTTTGCGACTTTTGCCATACATGGCGATGACAGGGTTTATCTGACCCAGCGGGGTTTTCGGGTTTGCTGTCGCAAAGAAGGGCTATTTCTACTGGATGATGCCCGCTCCTTACTTCGCTCCGATGCAGCGATGAAATTTTTGCGGTTCATTCGTTACTGCACAGCCCTTAGATTGCCATTGACGATTGCTCAAGTGGAGAAAGTTGTGGGACACAAATGGAAAATGTCACCAGAGGAAGTGCGACGCTACATCCTTTGGGCGTTCAAATATGGACTGATTCACATTCATCATGCTGGGGAAGAAATTAAATGTTCTTCCTTGCCCCAAAGGTAGCCGGCAAAATGGCTACCATGGTCGCCTTGCGTCGGCACTTTGCTTGGTGCACAATGACGGCGGTGGGCAAAGGAGAGACCAACGACGGGGCTCTCTCTTAGAGGTTGGCATTTACCGACGGTAAATCGGGAGGCTTTGACGATGGGAAAACAAAAGGCGGTTGAAAGGAAAATATGGCAGGTAAGGGTATGGTTTCAATCCAACTGGCAAGTTTTGCTGTTTTGGTTGGCTTGCTCCTTTGCCGGTTGGTTTCTGGGCGCCAAAGGTTACGGCATGGCGCTCTACTTTCGGTTGACGGGCATTGACCCTGAAGAGTGGATTCCCCTTCTACGCCTCACTGCTCAGAAAGACCCCAAAGTCGGCGCAGTCGTTTCGCTGAATGGGTTGACCGATTGGCAGGGGCACCCGATGAAATTGCCCTTTCCCGAAAAGATGACAGCGGTGTTCTTTCTTTGCGCCCACTGTGGGATGGAAGAGAAGTTGCAGGTCTTTCAAACCTTCGCCCAACGCCACGCCGACAAAGTCCGAATGGTCATTGTCTTTATCGGGCATCCCGATGCCGAAGTCGTGCGCTTAAGCCAGGGCTTAACAAGTGTCATTTGGGCGCGTGACCCGCAACTCGCTGTTTTTCAACGCCTCAACGCCCTCTACATGCCTCGTCTTTATCTCATCACTCCCGATAGCACACTTCGCTATCTCAGCCCGTTGGTAGGTTACCATTGGAGCGCCGAAAGGTGGGCGAAAGAATTGGAGCGCGTCAGCCAAAAGATAGGTAGGTGAGTGAGGATGCAAAAAGGGATGACTTTGGTGGAGTTAGTCATCGTCCTTGCGGTAATAGCCGTCCTTGCTGCCTTAAGTTTCACCGCCATCAGTAAAGTTCGGCAGCGGGCTTACTTGGGCAACTGCATCCACAACCTTCGCCAACTCGTTTTAGCCGTCCACATGTATGAAAACGACTATGGCACTGTGCCCATTGAAAGTCCGACGAAAACGCCTGAAGGCATTTATGGGGTCGTGCAGCAGATGCTCAACCCTTATGTGCATGGCAAGGAAATTTTCCTTTGCCCTGCCGATTTCACGGGTGGGCGATACCACTACGCAGAGGACGCCTTCGGAAATCCCAAGCCGATGAATTCCAAAGTCATTCGTTGGAAGGGACAGGAGTGGTTGACGAGTTACGATTATTTCGTGAACGATTTGGTCGTGCGTGATTACGGTAAAGGCGCCACAAGACTGAAAAGCGAAAGTCCCCTTTTTGATTGCAATTGGCACATCCCTCACTTCAAGGCATTAGTGATCGCCCGCTACAATGGGACGGTTGAAGTTATCCCAGGAGGGTCGGTAAAAGAACTTCGTGCCCTTTTTGAGGGTGTCGGCAAATAACAGGAAGGGAGATGATTGCCGTGAGGCGAAGTGATTGTCGGTGGTTCGTTGCGGCTGTTGTTGTCACCGTCGTTTGTGTCGGGCTTAGCCACATTAAACCACAGCAGCCGGGACTAACCCAATGCTTAGACCAAATAACCGACTTCAACTTGTGCAGGAAAAAGACGGAGACCGAAAGATGGTGTTGCGTCGCCTATCCAGTTCAAAATTGGCGAGCGGCTAAGTGCCTGATAGATGTATACGAGCAACTCAGACCACCACCTTTGCCCCCTTCCGTCTATTACACCAATCGTCGCCTTTGTGGCTTTCCCGGTGATCCCTGCACTCCCCTTGTTGTCTTGCATTGTCCGTAGCCCATAGTGATTATGGGTCGTGACACTACAGGTTAAGCCTAAGGTGATGGGAAGTGACTTCGTGGCGTGTCATCGTTGTTGGTGCTCTCATCTTTCTTGTGACGTTCTGCTTGGCTACAGGGCGCCTGTGGTTACGGTGGCAAGGGGAATCAATTGTTAACCCTTCCTGCCCTTACAATTTGAAAGCCCTTTGGTTTGTTGCTCGCCTTTGTAGCGTCAAGGACAAAGTGCCTTTCCCGCCACCGTTGCCCTTCCTTCAACGCTTTTGGGTGGACTCAGGGCGAGAAGTTCTTTTGACACCCGACATGAGGAAGTTCCTTGACCTCCCTGCTTTCTCGGAGGGCACTTACATGGACTTTCGGGGCATCTTGCTTTGCGCCCGTGACCCCGATTACTTGCTCAAGATGGCGGAGATGACGCAAGGGTTGCCTTATGAGCCCAGTTACCGTTGGCTCCCTGATGCCCGCACCCTCGCTGAGTGCCCCTATTGTCGGCTGGCGATTTCACTGGACGGCAAGTTGACGACGCGGTGACGAAGATGTTACGACAGGACGATGGGCTCAATGTCCAAGTATTCACATGCCGCTACCAACTCGCCGACCCAATCGCCCAAGATGGCGTGGATGTGGTTGCAAGAGAAGTGTTTGGCGATGACCTCCATCGGGCAATCAAAGCGGGCGAAGGCATGCGGCCACTCCCAAGTCGTCATCCGTGCCAGTTCTTCGTCCTTCTCCTTGCCAAACCGAACGAAACTTCCCGTGAAGAGATGCATCCGATAGCGTCCCTTGTGGCGGGTGATGCGGGCGAAGGTGACCTTCTCGGCAGGGTCGGAAAAGAACGCCACCGATGCACCACCGCAGGGGAAGTAAAGTTTCGGCGCTGCCCGCAGATGGACTTCTTTCCAGTTGACCCGAAAGTCGTCGCTGTATTTCGCCAACCAAGGTGAATGCTGCCCTGAGTTCACGAGGTCGTAGACATCCAAATCAGCATGGTAATGGCGCAGGTCGGCGAACAAAACGGGCGTGCCTGAAAGGTGATGCATCAATTGCATCGTCAGCGCTCCATTGCTGTCGCACTCCGTCGCCGTGATGATGACGCGTTTGGGGTTTTCTTCCCAATCAGCGATATCGTTGAGGAGCGCTTCGGGCAAGTCCATCGTGATGCCCCGCTCCCACTCCGTAAAGTCCAGTTGACCTGTGATGCCGCAAAAGTCCAACCCCTCTTCCTTGCACAAATCCTTGATGGCGAGGTAAAGGCGGATTTGGCGCGCTAAGGTTCCGTCCAAGCCAGGCGAAAGGTAGGGCGGGTCCCACTCAATGGCGGCGGCATGTTCTTCCAGCCACTTCAATCCCGCTTCCACCCGCTCATCGCTGACCTTTTCCATCCGCCACGCCAAAGTCAACTGGCTGACATGGTGGACATGGACGCCGAACTGATGCATCCATTGGCTTTGGTCAATGTGTCCCGTATACATGCCCATAGACGGACCGTCAAATTCGCCGTAGCGCAGCCCTTGTAACTTTTTGGCGGCTTCGTAACCTTTCTGGCGTTTGTCAGGCGAATGGCGGCGCAAAAACTCGCGGATAGTTCCTTGCACCTTCGGGTCATCAATGTCGCCCAGCGCTCGTCCGAAGGGGCGTCCGATTTCGTCTAACGCTCCCGCCGACGCAAAGAAGGCGACCCAACCAGGGTAGCCGGGGTTGATGTTGCCCAAGAACAAAATCGGCGCATCAAATTGCTGGGCGCATTGGACGGTGAAGTCGGGATAGGACCAGACGCAGAAGTTGAAGACGACGGCATCGCATTTTGCGTCCCGCATTCGCCCACCTTGTTTCTTCGCTGTCTCCCAGTTCCAAACGACGACTTCATCGGCGACCACCTCATGCCCTTCCCTTTTCAACCATTCCACCAACCGCCGTTGGAAACGCAAGCAATCCTCCCACAGCGCTTCTGCCACGCGCTTGCGCCCATCGGTGAAAGTCACGACGCCAACGCGCATGTTCGCCACCTCCGTTGCTGCTTTCACTCATTCGCCTTCCTTGACGAACACGAACAATTCGCCGGCGTGCAAGACATGGAAATGTTGGTCACGGGCGTTGTGGTAGAGCCAGTCAGCGAAGCGGGCGAAGTTTTCGCTGTTGTGGGGGAACATGTCCCAGTGGGTCGGGATGACAAGTTTGACGCCCACATTGACCGCCAATTGCGCTGCCTCCCAGAAGGTCAAGTTGCCCACGATTTCTCGCTTCTCGCGGTAATAGTCACGCCCGTTGATAGGCAAAAAAGCGATGTCAGGGTTGAAGGCGCGAAGGCGTTCCTCCAAGCCATCGTAAAGGATGGTGTCGCCGGCGTGGTAAATGCGAACGCCGTTGAGGGTGATGCAATAGCCAAGGTAGGAAGGCTGCCCGTTCACTTCGTCAAAACCGTAGTGAGCCGACGGGATGGCGTAAAAGTGCAACGCTCCCAGTTCAAACTTTTGGTCAACGGGTGGATGAAGGATGCGGTCTTCCGTCACGCCGCATTCCAATAGGGTTTGGTGACAGTTGAGGGGAGCGACAAATTTCGCTTGAGGGGAGGCTTTGGCGATGCCTTTCACGGTCGTCGGGTCAAGGTGGTCAATGTGGATGTGGGTGATGAAAACGACATCGGCATGCGTCACTTCCTCAGGCTGGATGAGGATGGGCACGGCGCGATGTCCCGTCGGGTCGGAGAGGAAGGGGTCAATGTAGGCAATCATGCCATCCGCCTTGAGCACGACCCCCACTTGCCCCAAGCCGAAAAGAGCGACTGCATTGCGGGGCACTGGTAACCGCTCAATCCGCTCCTTTAGGGTCACAACAAACACCCCCTTCAGAGTCCAAGAGCCACCCGAAGGCACTATTCAACGGCTTGCAAATCTCGCTGGGATAACACCCCGATTTTGCGAACCACGAATTGATAATGCACGGTCGCCAAGTGCGAGCGAACCCATGAGGGTTGCTTCAGACCTGCCATGCGCCAATCCTTCAGTTCGCAATCTGTCTTCCGTAGGGTTTTGGGTTGCCGTGAAGTTATGGCGACGACAAGGACCTCGTTCCACTCTTCATGGTAATCGTCGGCGCTCAAGACGATGGCTGGGCGTTCCTTTTGCCCAGATGCATCGCTGAAAGGGAAACTGACCAAGACAACATCGCCTCGCCGAAAGGGATGGCGCACTGCCATGAGGCTCACTCCTCCCCATCCCTCCGCCGACAATTGCAACCAACCCAAACTTTCGGCGACTTCCACCAACTCGTCCTCGTCCACCAACTCCTGAACCACAATGAGGGACAAAACGCCTTTGGAGGAACCAGAGGACCCCAAGTGAATGGACAACAATCCCCGTTGCGCCCAATCCTTGATCGTCTCCTCGCTGACGCCTAAGCGTTGAGCGGCAAGTGCCAAAGGGATGAGCGCCATGTTTTTCCACGCTCCTCTTAAGGTCGCGCCTGCTGTTTGCCGTCCAAATTTTGCAGCATCGCTTCATGGCGGGGGCACAAGTCATAAGCGCCATTTAGTTGGGCGTGGAGCATTTCTTCCTGCCAGTGGGCATTGAAGAGGCGACAATCTTTGTCGTCGCAAAAGGCTTCGCCAAAGAGGGCGTAGAAGAGGGCTTGGAGGGCGTAGCCTTTGGCGACTTCTGTCAGCCGCTCATCGTTGGGCATCAAACATCGGTCGCTTAATTCAGCGGCTAATGCTGGGCTCATCGCTTCCAATCCCATCGCCCGAAATTGTTCTCGGGCGAGGTAAAACTCTCTGGGTTTCGCTGGCGCTTCCACCAATCCCGTCGTGGAGACGATGGCTGGGTAACCCAAAATCACCGTCCGCAAGTGATACCTTCGGTCGCTTTCGTCAAAGGTCGCCAAAAGTTGGTTGGTGAAGATGAGGGGCAAGCGATGGCGGTTCAGTTCGGTGCGGTCAAAGAGGGTCGCCAATAGCGATTGCACCGAAAAGCCGTCATAGACGACCCCCGTCGCTTCGCCCCGTGTGGTCAACCGCCGTCGTTCGTAAGCGATTTCGCCGTAAAGGGGCTCACGGTCGGTGACGGGTTGATGGGGGTCATGGACGCGGGCTTTGGCGAAACCGGTGGCAAGACGCTGCAAAGTCGCCTCCCGTTCGTCCTCAGAAAACGCCGCCAACTTCTCCCGAACCACCTCGCCGTGTGGGACAAAAGTAACGATCGGCAATTTTTCCCGCAAGTAAGCCACGATGTCGTCCAGCCGAAGGTTGGGCGTGAACGGGTCGTCGTAAAGGTCGCAGCGAAAGGGCATTGCCAGTGATGGTGCCTCCCCTTTCAATCGCCAATGAAGGCAGCAGCGATGCCGGCGATGAGGAGTGCCCAACCAAAATGGTGTTCGGCACGAAGGAAATCTTTCTCCCGCTGCATCGGCAAAGGTAATTGGGACGGAAACTGAGGCAGGAAGGTAACTCGCACCTCATCGCCACTGTGGATTTGAACCCCTGGGTGCATCTGGGTCAAAGCAACGAGGCTGCTACCGTAGTCCACTTCCACGACGCGCCCTGAGGCAATAGGTTGACCCCGCTTGAGGATAACGACCTCCGAGCCCACCTTCATCCCACTGACCATGTCCAAACTGATGCGCACCGTTCGGTCATAAAACTGGTCGCAGACATCCGTGCGAAGAGAAGGCAAGAGGGCGTAAGCGGGCGGGAGAAGGACTTGTCCTCGCAAAGCGATAGTGGTGCTCAACTGCTGAGCGATTTCAGCGGCGGCATGGGCAACGGCTTGAGCGACGGCGCGCCCTTCCGCAGGATTTTCACCCTTTCCTTCCGCACGGGCTTTAAAAATCAAGCGGGGAGGCGAAACGGTGACGAGAACGGCTTCCAAAAGGACTTGAGCGATGGGGTCATGTTTGGGCTTGCGCAAAGTGACGGCTTTGATGCTCGCCTGCATCACTGCCTGCGCCTTTTGAGCCTGACCGACCGCCAACAGTTGCGGAGCGGTTAAAGGCAACTTCGCCCTTGTCTCCACCCTTCGGACAGCGAAAACACCCGTAGCATTCAGGGCGCTTTGAAGGACAGATGCCACCTCGTCCTGAAAGAGCGCCCCACGATAGCCACTCTCGTTGGCGACACCGACAAAAACGACCGAGGTCGGTGCCGATGCCGCCGAAAGACCGCCGACGAAAAGGAGCAACCATCCCAACCAACTCAACCGCATTGCCATATCACTCACCTCGCCTCAAAAGGCTGGGGCAATTCTGCCACAGGACAATGCCTTTGCTACAATTTGAAGCCGAACGGGCGATGGAAGGGCAACGGGACGACGCAGGGCAAATCGTTCACGCCGAGTGGGGACGACGATGGTCAGGCGGCACTAACCAAGTCTTGCTCCTCATGCAAGCGCTCAAGGAGCGAGGCGTCCAAAGTGTATTGGTGTGTCCTGTCGGTTCAGCGATAGAACAGCGAGCGCGGGAGCAAAGCATGCCGATGGTCTCGTTCCCGCTGCAAGGTGAAGGCGACCTGAAGGCATGGTGGCAATTTGCCCGATGGCTGAAAGGGTTGGTTTCGTCAGGGACAACGCTGGTGCACGCCCACAGCCGTCGGGGAGCATTGCCCACTTTGCTCATTGCCCGATGGCTTCGCCTGCCGACGGTGTTGCATTGGCGGGTGGCGGCGCCAATGCCTCGTTGGTTAGCGCACTTTGCTTGCTTTGCTATCGCCAACTCTCAAGCCGCCGCAGAGAAAGCCCGTCGGGCAGGCATCCCGCAAGAGCGCATCGCTGTTATTCGCAGCGTCGTGGAAAGCGAAGGGTTTGTCCCGCCACCAAACGCCCGCCGATGGGCGCGGGAACGGTTAGAACTGCCCGCCGATGCCTTCATCGTCGCTGGGGTCGGTCGGATGGTGGCAGGGAAGGGTTTTGAAGGGTTGCTGGAAGCGATGGCGTTGATGCCTTCCGACGAACGCCCTTTTCTCTTACTGGCAGGCGAGGGACCGTTGCGGGCGTCGTTGGAACAGGAAGCAGCCCGACGGCGCATAAGTAACTGGGTGCGCTTTTTGGGGTTTCAAGGAGATGTCCGCACTGTCCTTTGGGCGGCGGATGTTTTGGCGCATGTGCCGACGCATTTTCCCGAAGGAACGCCCAACACCATCTTGGAAGGGATGGCAGCGGGTTTGCCCGTCATCGCCTCACCTGTCGGCGGCATCGGCGAAATCGTTCGGCACGGCGAAACGGGTTGGTTGGTGCCGCCAAACGATGCGTCGGCGCTGGCAGAAGCGTTGCGCCACTTGCGCGCCGATTCATCTTTGCGGCGACGGTTAGGAGAAACGGCGCAAGCCTTTGTCCGCGAGCACCATAGTGTCGGCGTCTTGGCGGAACGCATCTTGCAGGTTTACGCCACCCTCTTGGGCAAGCAACTTTGGACGACTTTGAGGTAAGGAAGCGAGAGGAAGCATGAGGGAAACGGTCGCTATCTTGACCCTCAACCACATCGGCGATGTGTTGTTCACGGAGCCTGCCATCGCTGCCCTTCGGGCAGGGCATCCGACGGCACGCCTTGTCGTCGCCACCTCGCCCGAAGGGCAAGCGGTGTTGGCAAATCACCCTGCCATTGACGCCCTTTGGGTGCGGGAACGGACGCTAACGGGTTGGTGGCAATTGGTGAGGCGATTGCGGAAGGCGGCGCCGTGCCTTGTCGTCAGTTTCTCGCCGTCGTCTTTTGGGTTGGCGCTGGCAGCCTTTTTGAGTGGCGCCCCTGAACGCTTCGGCTTCTCCGTCCGCCCCGTCCAACGGCGCTTCTTCACGACGGCGTTGCCCTTTCAGTTAGAGCGGCATGTCGCCGACGACTATTTGGCGCTGGCGGAAATGGCGAAAGGCAAAGGGGAGCGGCACATCCCGCACCTTTTCCTGACGGACGACGAACGAGAGCAAGCCTACCAAACCTTGCGGGCGCTGGGTTGGGACGGGACAACGCCCTTGCTGGGTTGCCATCCCTTTTCCAGCGTCGCAAAAAAGGAATGGGGCGATGACAACTTCGCAAAGTTGCTGACATGGGCAAGAGAGCGATGGAGTTTTTGCCCCATCATCTTTGGCGGTCCCGCCGAACAGAGCCGAGCCGAACGGTTGGCGGCGCAGGTTCAGGGCATTTCGGCGGCAGGGAAACTTCCGCTGAGGGCGTTCATCGCAGCGGCATCGTGGTGTGCGGCGTTCGTCGGGGGCGATAGCGGTCCCGTCCACATCGCCGCCGCATTGGGAATTCCGACCTTAGCCCTTTACGGTCCGACCGACCCGCAACGAACAGGACCGTTGGGAGAGCAGGTTGCCGTCCTTCCCTCACCGACAGGGATGATGCACGACCTTGCTATCGTCACTGTCCAAAGAGCGGCGGAACGCGTTTGGAAGAAGGTGGCGAGCCGACGATGACCCTCTCCGTCGTCGTCCTCACCCGCAACGAAGCGGAAAACATTGAGCGATGCTTAAAAAGCGTTCAGTGGGCGGACGAGATCGTCGTCATTGACGACGAGAGCACCGATGGGACGCTTAAAATCGCTGAGCGGTTAGGTGCTCGCGTCATCGTGCACTCGTGGGAAGGGGCAGGGGCGCAATACGCCTTTGGCATCGCCCAAGCCCGTAGCGATTGGGTGCTCATCTTGGACGCCGACGAAGAAGTGACGGCGGAATTGGCGAACGCTATCCGCAAAGTGATTGCCGACACGAGCAACCCCTTTGCGGGCTACAAAGTTCGTCGGGTCAATTATGTGCTGGGGCGATGGTTGCGCTATGGCGGATGGCAAGAGTGGGTTTTGCGCCTTTTCTTGCGGGAACGGGTGACTTCACCGCCGACGCTTCATCCCCGCTTTCAAGTGGACGGGAAAGTGGGCGTTCTGCCTTATCCTATCCGCCACTACATGGCGCCTGATTTGTGGGCGTGGTGGGAGCGAAGTTTTCGGCTGGCGCGCATTGAGGCGGAGGCGGAGTTTTTGCATGGGGAGCGTTTCAACGGCTTAGCGGTTGTCGGAGGCTTTTGGAAGTTTTTGCGACGCTTCCTTTTCAAGGGCGGCTTTCTGGACGGATGGGCAGGCTTTTACGCTTGCCTTCATCGCTTCCTCTACATCGCCATCAAACAAGCCCGCCTTTTGGAGTTGCAACGAGGAGCACCCCTTGCCACCCGACAACCTGAGTCGCTCTCCTTCAAGTGAGCCCCAGCAACTCGTCGGCAGCGGCGATCACGGCATCGGGCTCAATTTGCAGGATGCAATGGGGCTTGTCTGTGTCGCATTCGTCGCGGCAAGGTGGCAAAGGCTTAGGCGGCTGCAAGATGCGGGAAGGGACACCCCAAGGACCAAAGCGTTGCGGGGCGTTCCAACTATAGGGGGAACCCGTCAGCGGGTGGCAGGAAATTTCCACGACGGGCACGCCAACGGCAGCGGCAAGATGCATTGCTCCAGTGTCGTGACCGATGTAAAGGCGACAGCGCTTCAGCAACGCTGCTGCTGCTCGGAGGGATAAAACTCCTGCAACGCTAAAGGCAATTGATCCAAGCCCGTCGGCGAGGACGGCAGCGAATTCCCGCTCTGCCTTGCCCCCCAACAACACGATGCGAGCACCATGTTTTTGGGCGAGTTGAGTGCCGACAGCGATGAATCCATCGGGGCGCCAACGACGCTTCAAATCTGTCGCCCCGATTCCAAAAGCGATCAATGGCTCGCCCACACTAACCCCTTGTTGCCGCAAAAATTCCTCAGCCATCGCCTCGTCCTCGCCTGTCAGCCACAGTTCCAAGCGATCATCCTCAACCGTGCCCCCCAGGAAACGGAGCAGGTCAAGGTAGCGGACGACTTCATGCTTAATGGATGGGTCACGGATGGCATGGGTTAAGAGCCAGTCTTGACCGACCAAAGGACGCTTTTGGAAGTTGGCGTCGCGCTCAGAGAAGCCGACCCGAAAGCGAGCACCGCTCCAGTAAAGCGGCAGGACATTATGATAGCCACCGCCAGTGCCCCAGCGGGGCAGTAAGGCAAGGTCAAAGCGGCGCGACCAAAGGCGCTCCGCCGACACCTGCAACACCTTCCAATAGCGACGAAGGCTTCTACACGCCCCGTTAGTTACCCTGTCCAAAAGAACGATCTCATCGGCATATGGACAACATATTGCCAGTTCCGCAACAGCAGGCGTTACCAACAAAGTGATCCACGCCTGTGGGGCGTTGCGACGGAGTTCCCGCAAAAAGGGTGTCATCAATACAAAGTCACCGATGCGTTCATCTAACCGCCCGACAAGAATACTCTTGACATCCTGTAAGCGCGGCAACGGCTCAGCGGGACGCCGAAGCCCTTTAATCTGAAAAAAGGTTTCGCCAAAGGACAGCACACCCAACAACACCACTCGGTTCAGCCCAATTTGCATCATTCGCAGCCCTTGCCTCAAGGAAGAAGCAGGTTTCGGCATCGCAGCGTCACCCTCTTCACTCACTGTCAATGACAGCGCACCATTGTGACAACAAGTTCCTTCGGGTGTGTGCCAAATTTTGAGCCTAACCAAGGGACTGAGGAGGTGTAAATGATGGCGGTGATTGTCAGAAATCCGACCCAAGAAGAGTTGCCGACGGTTTGGGAAGTATTGTGTGGGGCATTTGGAGAGAGACCCAGAGAGCGCTTCCGACGCCAAATCTGGGAAGATAGCACTTTTGCCTTGGAGCAAATCCGCATCGCCGAAGTAGACGGAAAAATCGTCAGCCATGTTTGGGTCGCTGAACGCCCCATCTTTTATCGCGGGCAAACGGTCTTGCCGATGGGTGGCATCGGCGGCGTCGGGACGCTCCCCGAATTTCGCGGGCAAGGCTTGGCGACTTTGCTCCTTGAAGATGCCATCGCCTACATGAACCGCAAAGGACATGCCATCAGCATGCTCTTTACCGGCATCAACCCTTTTTATGCCCGTTTGGGTTGGGCAGATTTCCCCGAATGGCGCTTTAAATTGACGGTGCGCCGCATCCCGCCCCTTGAAGAGACCCCATCGGGCTACTTCGTTCGTCCCTACGAGCCCGACCAAGATTTGCCCGCTGTGCAAGCCCTCTATCGCAAACACATCGCCGCTTTGCACCTTAGTTTGCCCCATGTTCGCCCTGACGCTTTCTGGCGGGACGGGCATCCGCAACTTTTGGGGTTGCAAGTTAGCCATGTCGTCGTCGCTGGGATGACTGGTGAGTTGGTCGGCTACGCCTGCGCTTTCCCGACAGAGAACGGACTGCGGCTCAGCGAGTTCGCTTTTGATCCCGCCCATCCGTGCGCCCTTGAGGCGCTGGCAATTGCCTTGGCGCAGGAAGCGAAAGCGGAGGGAAAAGAGGGCGTCATCAGCGGCATCACTTCGTGGCTTCATCCCTTTCCCCAAAAGTTGGCAGCCTTGACGGAGGCGACCTTGTATCACGAAGTCTTTGAGGGGATGATGCTGCGGGTGAACGATTTGCGGAGGTGTTTGGAGACGGCGCAGCCACTCATGGAAGCGACTTTGCAAGCGACGGGCGTTTCGTGGGGCGGCTCGTTTTGCTTCCGCTTAACGCAACCCGAACAAGTAGCGACGATTAAGGTGGAAGGCAACACAGTGAGCATCAGCGACAGCGATGAGGCGGAAGTGACTTTGACGGTGACGCCGAGGCAGTTTTGCCTGCTCTTTTTCGGGACGGCTTCGGCAACGATGTGGCGGGATTTGGTCGGGGCGAATCTGAGCGGCGATCAAATGGCGTTGCTCTCCCTCCTTTTCCCGCCCCACCCATCCGTCTACTTTAGTGGCGACCACTTTTGAAGCCTTCTAACTTCACCGCGACAGCCAACCGAGCAACAAAACCGTCAGCGCCCAGAGGAAGAGATTGATGACGAAGGGCTTGTCAAAAAGCATTTGCTCTGGGGCGCCAGCGACATCCGTTCGGTAGGCAAGGTAAAGGTAGCGAAGCACTCCATAGACGACAAAGGGAATGGTCACCATCAGCCAAGGCTCTTTGCGATTGCCCAGCAAGACATGGGGCGCGGTGAAAGTGTAAAGGGCATAAGCCATGATGGTCATGGAGGCGGTGACCGAAATGCATTGGTCTAACAACTCAGGCGTGTAGTCGCTGAGGACGGACCTAACGGCATGGGCATTGTTGCCCATCAAAAGCAATTCGTGACGACGCTTGCAAAAGGCGATGAAAAGGGCGACAAGCAAGGTGCAAAGGATGAGCCATGGCGAGATGGCGACTTTGATCACAAAGCACCCAGCAATGACCCGCAAGACGAACCCCGCCGCCACGCCCAACGCGTCCACGATGATAAGGCGTTTGAGCCAAAGCGAATAGACGATGCCCCAAAGGAGATAGGTAATCGCAGCGGCGAAAAAGAGGGGGGCATCGTTGAGCCGAGCGAGAAGGGCGGCTAACCCGATGCCGGCTGAGGCACAAAGGGCGACGAGCATCAGGGCTTCCGCCACCGAGACGCGCCCCGAAGCGACGGGACGATGGCGCTTGACGGGATGGTGGCGGTCTTTCTCTCGGTCGCAGACATCGTTGAGGGCGTAAACGCTGCCAGAAAGCAGGCAGAAAGCGACGATGGCGCCGACGACGAAGGCAAGGTCAGAAAAAGCGGACGGAGTTTTATAGTTGCCCGCAAAGATGTAGCCCGCCGCCAACAAACTGTTTTTCACCCACTGGTGGGGACGGAGCAAGGTGAAAAAATCGCCCCAACGCCCCAACACCGCTCAACCCCCACCGTCGCCCGCAGGGGTTGGTGGAAGTTGGGAAACCACTTCGCTCACGAAGAGGTCGGTGAGGTCAGGATCCAACTGGCTACCCGCACACCGGCGCATTTCTGCGATGGCTTGGTCTAACGGGTAAGCGGGACGGTGAGGTCGGTCATGGGTGAGGGCATCAAAGGTGTCGGCGACGGCAAGGATGCGGGCGGACAAAGGGATTTGGTCGCCTCGCAAGCCTTCAGGATAGCCCTTGCCGTCAAAGCGTTCGTGATGGTAGCGAATGGCTTTTATCACTGTGTCCGTTAACAAAGCGGGACGGTCTATCAGTTCCAAACTCCAAAGGGGATGTTGGCGGATGAGTTGCCATTCGTCTTCACTGAGGTGACCGGGCTTGGTGAGGATGTCCGTCGGCACTTGGAGCAAGCCCAGATCGTGGGCAAGCCCTGCCACCCGAAGATGGTCTGCCTCGCTGGGCTTTAAGCCAGAGGCTTGAGCGAGGGATTTGGCGAGGATGCCCACCCGATCAGCGTGCCCTCTTCGGTAACCTTCCTTCGCTTCGGCGTAGCGGGCGAAGGAGGCTAAGGCAGCGATGTGCCCTTCCCGCAAGCGTCGGTGCAAGCGGGCATTTTCAATGGCTAAGGCAGCCTGCGAGGCGAGGATGAGGTAAAGGTGCAAATCGGCTTCGGAGAAGGGGCGGTCATTTTGCAAGCGCGTCAAGTTCAGGACGCCCACGACGCGGTTACCGACTTTAAGGGGGAAGCAAAGGGCGCTGCCTGCCCCTTGGTAACGCAAAGGGACTTGCAGCCCTGGGACTGTCTGGGCGGCGACGAGGAGGGGTTCTCCCATTTTGACGACCAAGCCCGCCACGCCTTCTTCCAGCGAAATCTCTCGGTTGAGCAAGCCTTCGGGCAACCCTTCCGCAGCCACAAGGCGCAGGCAAGGCGGTTGGGTCTCTTCGTCCCAGACCATCACCGAAACTCGGTCGGCGCCCGTCTGTTGGCGGGCGATTTTTAAGACGCTGTGAAGCACTTCCTCCAAGTCCAGTGAGGAAGCGATTTGGCGGGCTAAGTCACTTAAGGTGACCATGAGGGCAAGCCGTTCCCGCTCCCGATGGGCTTGCAGATAAGCGATGGCGCGCTGAACTGTTCCTTGCAATTCGGCGACGGTGAAGGGTTTGAACAAGACAGCCCAAAAGCCTGCTTCCAACGCCTCGCGGTTGGTCTCAGCAAGGCTTTGCCCCGTGATCAAAATCCCCAAGGCGTGGGGAGAAGGCTCTCGGAGGGCTTTAAAAAGGTCTACTCCGTTACTGTCGGGCAAAATCCAGTCAATCAGCACTAAATCAAAATCGCCCTCTTTGGCTTTTTCGAGGGCATCGGCGGCAGTTGTCGCCGTCTCCACCTGCAAGTTTAACCGTTGAAGGGCAAGGCGGCAAATCGTCACGATGCTTTCCTCGTCATCCACGACTAAAACCCGCATCGGGTTCATCCTCTCGCCCCCCTTGATTGATCACTGATTGCCATACGCCGTCGCTCAAAAGTTTCCACTTCTTGCAGGAATTGACCAAGGGGTTGGCGAGCCAGTCTATGACTGAACTCTCGCACCCGCAAGGCTAACTGCTCAATTTGCTGAAGAGTTTCCCTCAAATGCGGGGGTAAGTTGGGGTCTTGCAAGGCAACCTCTGCCAGCCCCAAGATGCCTCCGACGGGATTGTTCACGGAGTGGCTGAGGTATTGCAATAACGCTGCCCAAAGGTCTCTGGAAAGGGAGGGGGAGGGCGCAACGGGCTCAAAGTCCTCTTCAGGCAAACAGACTTCAATGCGATTGCGCCCCTTCGCCTTCGCCATCCCTGCTGCATGGTCTGCTAATTCCAACAACCGTTGCGCCGAAAGGGGAGCCGATGGGCGCCCCACAGCCACCCCAATGCTAACGCTCAAAGAAAGTTGGACAGAGTTCATCTCCTCCACGGAGAACCCGGCGAGGCGAGACCGTAGTCTTTCGGCGACGACCAAGGCGCCCTCCAACGAGGTCGCAGGAAGGGCAAAAACGAATTCGTCACCGCCGTATCTTCCGACCAAATCGTATCTGCGCACGCTTGCCTGCAAAATCTGACCGACTTGACGGAGGACCTTATCGCCGACGGGATGCCCCAGCAAGTCGTTGATGGGCTTGAAACCATCCAAGTCGGCAAAAAGGACAGCAACAGGATAACCGTATCTTGTCGCCCGCTGCCATTCGCCCTCTAAGCGCAACAGAAAACCACGCCGATTAAGGCACCGAGTCAAAGGGTCACGCCAGACGAGTTGCTCCAACCATGTTGCCTGAAGGCACCAGTGAACAAGTCCTTGCAAGGCTTGAATGACCAAGGGGAGGGTGGGTTGAACTTCCGCCCCTCTTGGGTCTTGACACTTTACCCCCACCAAAGCGCTCCATTGAGGGTCTTTCACCGACCTGAAGCACCATCGGGGGTCAGGAGGGGGAAGGGAAGGGCAAGAGGTGAGGAAACGCTCTCCCTCCCCACAAGCGACCCCGACCTGAGGCACTCCTTCTCGGTCGGCGAGGAGGATGACCCCATCCCGACTTTGTGCCTGTTGCAAAAGCAATTCCAAAAGAGAAGATAGCCCTTGCTCCAATCTTTCAGGGATGTTCGCCTCAAGCGACATCTCCAACCAAGGGCGAAGGAGAGGCGTCGGTTGGTAGAAGGGAGCGAAAGGCAAAAGGAGGTGATAAATGCCCCAAGCAAGCCGCTCCAAAAGGACAAAATCTTGAGCCCTAAAGGGGTGAGCCCTTCTCCTTCCCACCCAAAAGAGGAGGAAAAGCCGTCGTCCCTCCCCGATCCCCCAAAGAAGGGCATGGGCAAAGGGCGGACAATTGGGGAGAAAGACCGTTTCAGGAAAGGAGAGGGCAACAGGAGGGGAAGCAAGGGCTTTCAAAATCTCCTCTGGCAACCGAAAGATTCCTTCCTTGGTCAACCCGTTCGCTTTCCCTCCCAAGGGCAAAAAAGTGCCCTCGCCGACTTGAAAAGCGATACCTCCCCCTTCTGCGCCTATCTTCTGCAAGAGCGACACAAGCACCCATTCCACTAACTGACTGACCCTCAAAGGGTGTTTCCCTTCCTTTCCCCTCGTCATGGGCGCCCCTCCTCAGAACCTTGAAGGGAACGAAGAAAAAGGTCACCGCTTCCAAAGCGTTGAAAGGAGAGGGGAACTCTCGCGCCGGCGGCAGGAGAAGAAATGGCTAACTCTGTCAAGGCAACGGCTTCTCCCTCAGGAGTTTGTAACACCCAAAGCCGAAAGAGCCAAAAGGGCAATTGACGCTGTTGGAGGAACTGTTGCATTTCCGCCAAAATGTCCCATGACCGCCAACTAAGGATTTGAACTTTGGAAGTGATGCCGAGGGTCGGCGGGCTTGGTGAGGAAAAAGCCCGCTCATAAGCGCTTCGCAAAGAAATGTGGCGGTCTCGCCAAAAAGTTCGGGCGAAAGTTTCCAGTTGCCGTTCATCCAACTGTTCCGCCCATTGAAGGGCTGCTAATCCTTCCCCCAAGACCTGACAGAAAGGGCGTTCCAAATGCAAATCCAACAAAACGACCGCTAAACTTCCGTCCCCTTCCAAGCCCATGACAAAAATAGGGGCTCCTACGGGGGTTGTTAGCCCTTCCGCGATCGGGAGCAAAGGAGTCGTTAGAGACCACAAAGCGCAGGGAGATACTGACCGCCGTAGCCAGCCCTCTACCCACTCGGCATCCCCGACGAGCCGCAAGTTTTTGACTGTCCCATCTGGCAAGGTCAACACTCCCCCGACAGACACCTTCAACACCTCCTCAGCGGCTTGTGGCATGTTATAACACGGCTTCGCCTGATTAGCAAGGCGTAAAATTGGGGGGATGAAGGGTGAGACATATTGCAGGGTTGTATGTCATCACCGACCGTTTCGTTAATCCCCATCGCTCCCACATAGACTTGGCGAAGGCAGCCATAGAAGGCGGTGCCGCCGTCGTTCAGTTACGGGATAAGGCGGCAACAACCCGCCAACTTTGGGAGTGGGCTCAAGCCATCCGAGCGATGACTTGGCGCACCAATACCTTGTTCATCGTCAATGACCGCGTGGACATCGCCTTAGCCGTTGATGCCGATGGTGTGCATGTCGGCGACGAGGACCTTCCTGTCCCTGTTGCCCGTCGGCTGCTGGGAACAGGCAAAATCATCGGGCGTTCCGTCGCCAACGAGCAAGAAGCCCTTCAAGCCCTTTCGGAAGGGGCAGACTATGTGAGCATCGGTTCCGTCTTTCAGACGAGCACCAAACCTGATGCGGGAGAACCCGTCGGCTTGGAGATGGTCAGAAGGGTGCGGCAAGTTTTGCCCCCTGACTTTCCTCTCGTCGCCATCGGCGGCATTACCCTTCAAAATGCCCCTTTAGTTTGGGAAGCAGGTGCCGATGCTGTTGCCGTCATCTCCGCCATCGCTAACAGCGAAAAACCTTTGGAAACCGTCCAACAATTCCTTGCCCTATGGCGGCGGGTCAAAGGAGGCAAGGGAGAATGACCGTCCGAGAAATCGGCGAATATCCCTTGGTGCACCGTCTTTGCCAACGCTTAGAGCACGCTTTCGGCATAGACCCGCGTGTCGTTGTCGGTGCTGGCGATGATGCCGCTGTCGTGGAAGCCAACGGAGTGCCGATGGTCTTGACGGTAGACACGCAACTGGAAGACATCCACTTTCGGCGGCGTTGGATGCCACCTTTTGATTTAGGTTGGAAAGCCATCGCCATCAGCCTCAGCGACATCGCCGCTATGGGCGCACGCCCCTTAGCCGCCTTACTGGCTTTGGGCTTGCAAGGCGATGAACCGTTGGAGTTCGTAGATGCCTTTTACGAGGGCGCCATCAGCCTCTGTCAAGCGACAGGGACTTTGCTTTTGGGCGGCGATACGACCCGTTCCCTCAATGGGATAATGGTTTGCAGCGTGGCGTTGGGAGTGCTTTCAGGACAGGCGTGGAGAAGAAAGGGGGCTCAAATCGGTGATGTTCTGCTCCTGACAGGCACTGTCGGCGATGCCGCTACAGGACTTTGGCTGCTGGAACACGAAGAGGCGACGAAGGATTTGCAACTTCCCTCGGAAGCCGTCCAACATTGCCTTCATCGCTTCCGACGCCCGATGCCCCGCACGGCTGTCCCTGACCTCCTTTCTAACGCCGACATCCACGCCGCTATTGACATCAGTGACGGATTGGTCATAGACACGGAGCGCATGGCAATAAACAGCGGCGTGACAGCAAAATTGTATTTGAACCAATTGCCATTGAGCGCCTCCCTTCGCTCTATCGCCACCCAAGCTGGACATGACCCATCGCAGTGGGCATTAACAGGCGGAGAGGATTATGAGTTGCTCCTCGCCGTCCCTCCACCTGAAGCCGCAAAAGTTTGCGATATTTTGAGACAAGCCAATATCCCTGCCCAAGTGATCGGAGAGGTCGTTGCAAAAGAACCCTATCCAGTGTTAGGTGCTCTCCCTGATGGGACACATCAACCCCTTTTCGGAGGTTTTCAACACTTCGCACCATAGGCACACATACTTTTCCCCATCCGAGAAAATTCGTCCTCACACTGTCGTCCATGACCGACCGAATGCATTTTGGGAGAAATGCCGACTTGCTGGTCGCCGATTTGCCATCAACCTGATAGCCATCGCGGCTGATTGCCGTCACGGCTAATAGCCGCTCCAACGATTGCCGACTGCCGACCTGCCTGCTGTGTTAATTCCTCATTCGGTAGGACGCAGTTGGCGTTCCTTCAACCGATCGCTCCAGGTGCGGGCTTTAAATTCGGCTCTTGGCTCTAACTTGTGCCACTCCGTCATTTGTTGCATGATAGCGATAGCGCTCTCTATGTCGCCACGGTCGTAGTAAATCTGGGCGAGGATGTGGCGAGGGATAGTGGCGTATTTTTTGTCGGGGTGGCGGAGCAAGTTCTCCATGATCTCAATGGCTTCCTGATCGTAACCGTTGCGATACATCGTCTCGGCACCGGCATAGCGTTCGCGGAGGGTGATGGTGGCACCGCGAGCGACAGGGTTGTAAGGCGTAGCGAGAGCAGCCTCTTCCCAGTGTTTCAGTGCCATCTGAATGTTGGGCATCCGTTCATACGCATGCGCCAGCATATGGCGCACCCAATCCACATCTTTTGTGAATTTGCCGGGAGCATTGAGCGCCCGCCACAAGTAGTAGGCAGCCAACGCCGTGTCACCAAGTTTGTCGTAGGCTGTCCAACCCAAACCAAAGAGAAGAGAGAAATCGTTAGGATTGCGTCGCAGCCCTTGCTCATACACTTGAATCCCCAACTTGACCCACTGATAACGGCGCGTCTCGTCTTTCTCCTCTGCCCGAAGATTGTAAGCAATGTGCCAACCTGCAAAGTCATAGGCTTCAGCGAAGGTGGGGTCTAAGAAGGTCGTGACGCGCAAAAGGGGCAAAACGAGCCACCATCGCCCTGTGTCACGGAAGATTTCTGATTGCTGCCAAAGCACCCGCGCCATCAATCGTCCTATCAACCGAATGGCATTAGGGGCATTTGGAACCGCAGCAACCCGCCACCACCCCGCCCACTGCCACGCAGCCATCCAAAGACACCAAAAAGCGAGAAGGAGAGCCACAGCACCATATCGGCGCATCTTCACTCACCTCCTTTCAATGGAGAGGGAAAAACCCAACTCGTTTGCAACTGACGGATATAAAGGCAGATGGAAGCGACAATGAAGCAATAAACCAGCGCATAAATAGCGTTGATGACCAACAAATCCATCTGCTGCCAACCTTCGGCAAAGAGGGTGTTTTGCGCTCCGCTGAGCACCTGATAAGGCACGATCCAGTTCCAAAACATCAACACAGACCTCATCCAAGGCTCTCTCAAAAAATTCATTGCCTCCGTAATAAGTGGCGCCAGCAACACTGTCCCTCCGTAAACCACCGTTATCAACCAACGATGCCGATAAAAAGTCCAAATCAAAAAGAACAGCATACTTTCTATTAACACAACAATACAAAGAAAAACAAATAACTTCAAAAACATAATTAGATCCAATTCTAACAAAAACAAAACAAAAAATAATACTATGATAATATATTGAAGTAATAAACTATTAAATAATATTCTTAAAAAGTTTGTATATAATTTGAACACATTTTCGCGATATATCGTAACGTTGTTTTTAATTTGCAACGAATACGTAAGTATAAATATAAAATACATTGAAGATATAACGTATACTTGTAACGTAACGTATGTATATATTTTGTTCACAAGAGTTAGATTGTAAAATAAAATAAAATATAGAAATATTGAAAATAACGTAACAAGTGTCGAAATAATGAAAATCATGCATCATTCCTCCTTGTTAGATTGATGATTTTAATTAGATGCTGGGATTTATTGGGTTGTTCAATAAATAATCGGGGTGAGAGGTTCAAGATAGTTTGTTGAGTTGATGGCAAAAGAGGCGATGGTTCAAGGACAATTAAGATAGGTGAGGAAGGTAGAGAAAAGTGGTGAGCGTTAGGGAAGCAGATTTCCACGATGCCTCGTTCTATGGCGCGGCGAGGAGGCTCGTTGTAATAGAGGATTTCGCCTTCCTCAGGGAGGGTAACGCCTGACAGGACTTGTAAAAGGTGGCGCAGGTCGGATGGATGACCAGTAAAGACGGCTGTCTCGCCCGGTTCAACGGTCAGGTTGAACCGGCTGAGAAGAGGATACTTGCCCGCCAACACGGTCAGGTCACGGATTTCAATGGCACTCATCGGACTCCCTCCCCTGCTGGGAGCGCAAAGGCTTGTGAGAGGGCAAAGGCAACGCGTTCAGGGGTCATCGGGGCTTCATGCATCCAAACTCCCGTCGCATCGCCAATAGCGCTGGCGACGGCAGCGAGGCCTGCCGTGATCGGCGGCTCCCCAATGCCCTTCGCCCCATAGGGACCGTGTTGAGCGGGAAATTCCGTCAGGATGGTTTCAAGGGCAGGGATATCGCAGGCGGTCGGGATGCGGTAATCGGCGAAGGTGGGATTAATGAGTCGCCCTTGTTCGTCGTATTGCAGTTCTTCCATCAGCGCCCATGAGAGGGACTGGACAGCGCCGCCCTCTGTTTGCCCCTCGCACTGGGTGATATTGATAGCGCGCCCGACATCCAGCGCTTGAACAGACCGAAGCAGTTGCACCTTGCCTGTCTCTGGGTCAACCCGCACTTTAACGGCTTGCACGAAGATGTTGGTGTCCGAGGGTTCAGCACCAAAAGTGCCTTTACCGACAATCGGTCCCTGAGGGCTGCGCAGGGCGGCTTGAGCCACTTCGGCATAACTGAGCGAACGGTCTGGCTCGCTCCGCACCCAAATACGCTTGTTGCCCCACTCCAACTCGTCAACCTTCACTCCTAATTGCTGGGCAGCAACTTCCAACATCTGCCGCAGGGCATCTTCAGCGGCGCGTTTGACGGCGTTGCCAACGCTGAAAGTCACCGTGCTACCGCCACTTGCTGGCGCGAAGGGAGCGGCGTCAGTATCGCCCCTCACGAAGGTGACATCTTCGTAGTTCATCCCCAGCGCTTCGGCGGCGATTTGGGTGACAGCGGTCTCTGTGCCTGTCAAATCCATCAACCCACAAAACACTTTAGCCGTGCCGTCCTCGTGCACTGAAACGAAAGCAGCGGCAGGCGACGAAGCATTCCGCCAATGTCCCAGTGCGAGACCCCAGCCTTCGTTTTCGCCTTTCTCGCGATGGAACCAGTCAATGTGCTCCACGACTTTCAACAGCGTCTCTTTGAAGCCCGGCTCGTCTTTCAAGTTTTTCAACCGCAGTTCCACAGGGTCAATCCCCAATTCAGCGGCGATGCGGTTCAGTTGGGTTTCGCCTGCAAAGAGGACTTGCGGAAAGCCTGGTGCCCGATAGGCGCCCATCGGCGGCGTGTTCGTCGCCACTTCGTAAGCGTCCCATTTGACATGGGGGATGTTGTAGAGCCTTGCGAAAGCGCCTGTTGCCCAAAGAGCCCCGCCTCCGACGCCGACATTCCAAAGGGCATAGGCGGAGCGGGCGACAATAGTCCCGTCGGCTTTCACGCCTGTTTTGATGCGGATGTAAAGCCCTGGGGCTGGTCGGGCGTCCAGCAAATCTTCTTCGCGGGTGTAAACGATTTTGGCAGGGCGACGGGTAAAGAGGGCTAAAAGGACGGCATAAATGTCCACGATACCGCCAAATTTCGCCCCAAAACCTCCGCCAATGGTCATGCCAATGACGCGAAGGCGGTGCAACGGGATACCCAACGACCTTGCGATATTGCTGCGGACGACGAAATGCCCTTGTGTAGAAGTCCAGACGGTGATTTTGCCTCGCTCGTCTACAGCGGCTACCGCCACTTGTGGCTCAATGTAGGATTGGTGGACGCGATGGACATAAAACTCGTCCTCAAACACATAATCGCTCTCTGCAAAGCCCTGTTCCACATCGCCTTCAGCGTGATGGCGTTCGGCGACGACATTGAAGAGGCGTTCGCCATTGGGACCGATGACGGGTTCACGGTCTTCCCAAATGAGGGGTGCGCCTTCCTGCACTGCTTCTCGGGGGTCAACCACAGCAGGCAAAGGCTCATATTCCACTTCCACCAAGGAAGCCGCTTCTTTCGCCGCTTCCAAACTCTCCGCGCCCACTAACGCTATCTTCTCGCCGTAGTAACGCACTTTATCGCTGGCAAAGAGCCCCCGAATTTGCTGAGCGGAGTGGACTTCTTCTTCAATGACGAGGGCAAAATCGCGGCTCAATTGCTCTTGGGTGATGATGGCGACGACGCCAGGGACTTTTTGTGCTTTGCTGGTGTCAATGCGCTTGATGCGGGCGTGGGCGTAAGGGCTACGGACGAAAACACCGTAAATCATCCCCCGCAACACTAAGTCTGCCGTATAAAGGGCTCGCCCTGTCACCTTTTCAACGGCGTCCGTCCGTGGCACGCCAGTGCCAATAACTAAAAACTCACCCATTCTTTGTTGCCCCCTCACTTAACTGTCGGACAAGGCGGCTTGGTAGGCTTGGAGCAACAACCGACGAGTCAAGCGCTCCACCATCAACCGACGATACTCTGCGCTTCCTCGTTGGTCGGTAATAGGGCGCGCTGCCTGCCGCGCCAGTTCTGCGGCTTCTTTCGCCAAAAGTTCGTCCAACGGATAACCTTTCAACCGTTCCTCGGCTTCGTAAGCCCGAATCGGCGTCGGTGCCACCGCACCCAACGCAATGCGCGCATCAATGATAGCGCCGTCGCTATTCACCGTCAACAACACGGCGACATCCACGATGGCGATGTCCATGTAGCGACGGACGGCAAGTTTGTAAAAAGCCCCTTTACTTTGCCTTTTAGGTAAGGGCACAAGGACTTCGGTGATAACTTCGTCGGGTTGCAAGACCGTTTGCCCTGGTCCGACGAAGAACTCGGTGAGGGGGACGAGGCGTTCGCCCCTTCTCCTTTGCAACCGCACCGAGGCGTCCAATGCCAGCAAGGCAGGGAGGGTGTCGCCAGCAGGGGAAGCAGTGCCGATATTGCCGCCGATGGTCGCCAGATGGCGGATTTGGACGGAACCGACCTCTCCTGCTGCCTGCGCTAAGAGGGGCACATGCTCTCTGACCAGTGGAGATGTCTCCAATTCCCGCATTGTCGTGCGGCTGCCGATGCACAAAAGGTGGTCTTGAAGGCGGATGCCGACGAAGGGTTCAACACGCGGGATATCTACCACCAATTGCGGTCGCCATCGCCCCCGCTCCATAAAAAGCACCATATCTGTCCCGCCTGCCAACACCTTCGCCTTTTCCCCGTATTCGTGCAAGATGTCCACAACTTCTTCCAACCGTTGAGGCGCTACATAGTCAAAGGCGTGCACGCTCGTCCCTCCATTTCCCCATCACCTAAAACGACCTATCAGCACCCAAACATCATAGCCATCCCACCCAACCCTGTCAACACTTTCCATCCCCTCAAGGCGGGTCGGAGACCTTCTTCCAGCGCTCCTTTAGGGGCAGCCACCCGAATTTCCATCCCCTCAAGGCGGGTCGGAGACTCCCATCGCCTTTGAAATTATCGACATACAGACACCTTTCCATCCCCTCAAGGCGGGTCGGAGACAGTGGCTGGAGTGGCGGAAAAGGCACACTTTCCATCCCCTCAAGGCGGGTCGGAGACGGGCTAAAAGAGAAGACTTAAAACTGCTTAATTGGGCTTTCCATCCCCTCAAGGCGGGTCGGAGACGAGAGCTGGGCAGCAGGGGTGCAACAGGCAATTCAGCTTTCCATCCCCTCAAGGCGGGTCGGAGACCCATCCCTACCCCAACGCCATCCCGATAGGCTCAAACTTTCCATCCCCTCAAGGCGGGTCGGAGACCACGGAGTTGTTTGCCGAAGACCTTGCCTACGCCGCACTTTCCATCCCCTCAAGGCGGGTCGGAGACCGTTCTGGTGAGGGGATAGTTCGTTGGGAAGATGCCTTTCCATCCCCTCAAGGCGGGTCGGAGACAATTCCGCTTGCAAGAAAACCATACGAGCAAAACACTTTCCATCCCCTCAAGGCGGGTCGGAGACTAAAAATCCAAGAACAGCACGCCCATGACCTGCGGTCTTTCCATCCCCTCAAGGCGGGTCGGAGACTGATGAGGGGGTTGATATCCCCGATCTGCCGGAGCCGCTTTCCATCCCCTCAAGGCGGGTCGGAGACCAAAGGAAAATGAAGGGAAAGGGGGGCAGAATGGGGCAAAAGGGTCAGGGCGTTGCCGTCGACCTTCGGTTGGCGGGAAAGGGTGGGGAGGTCGACGGCAAGCGACCCGCCAAAGAGGCGGGATTTTGCCTGAAAATTCCCCCTCTTCGCTATTTAGTTGTCAAAGGGCGAGGAAAGGGCATAGGTCGACGGCAAGTTTAGCGAGGGGAAGGCGGGATGTCAAGAGGGGGGAGAGGGTTCGGGAAACCTACCTTGGCTGCCATGTCGGCACGACCGAAATTTCTTTGTGGCTGAGCGTTTGCCTCCCGTTGGGAAGCGAAGAAGGGAAGGGATCAAAGGGATGAAGGCTTGTGGGGAAGCAGCCGATGAGGGAGGGCAAAAGGGAGAAGGGGCATGCCTTGAAGGCATGCCCCCTAAAGGTGTTGTCGGGAAAGAGCCCCGTCATGGAGCGTTAAGGATGGATTTGAAGGCTTCCTCTACCTTACCGAATTCTTTGGCGTCCAAGTTGACGAACTTATGCGCCACTTTCTTGTTGCGATAGACGAAGATGACATTGCGGAGTTTTTCTGACGGCTCAATCTTGTAAAGGCGCAGGTAGTTTTCCCGCTGCTTCTCAGGCAAGTAGCAAAGGGCAATATCCTCAATCTTCTTGTCTTCCGCCAGTTTGACCAGTTTGTCTTTGGCGGCGGGGTTTGTCCAGATGACGAAGCCGTAGGCTTTGGCGCCGTTTTGGCGGGCTTTGCGGATGAGGTCTTGCAACTTCACCGCCAGACTGGCGGCGTTTTCCTCAGTGTCCAGATGCACCCAAATCTGGACCTGAGGCGTCATCCCATACTTTCAGACGGGGCAAGTGTTCGTGCCCTTGTCGGGACCGGCGACATGAACAGGGTTGTAAGCGGGCACAGAATCACCCACTTTCAACCCTGTGTCGGGCGCTTGGGGCTGCTGAGCCCACAGCATCAATCCCGTGAGCAACAGCAAAGCACCACTTGGACCGAGCCAACGCATCCGCTATCACCTCCTGCGCAAAGATTTTGCGCCGTAGCAAGTTTGACGCATAAAAGTGAACAAGGAGCGAAAGGGACGCAAAAGCAGGGAGGTGAAAATGGGCGTGAGGGAACGGAACCCGCCTTTATGGGCTCTCTTGGGACCGACGGCGGTCGGCAAGACGGATGTGTCCCTGATCGTGGCGGAGGCATTGGGGGCGGAAATTGTTTCGTGCGACAGCGTAGCAGTTTATCGGTATCTGGACATCGGGTCGGCGAAACCGACGCCTGAGGCACGCGCCCGTGTGCCGCACCATTTGTTGGATGTCGTTAACCCTGATGAGCCTTACAATGTCGCCTGTTATGTTGCCGATGCGGAGAAAGCCATCGCCGACATCTGGCGGCGGGGCAAGCCCGCCTTGGTCGTCGGCGGGACTTCTCTTTACCTTTCAGCGTTGCTGGAGGGCTTGGATTTGCCTCTCGCTCCGCCTGACCCAAAAGTGCGGGAGCGATTGGAAGAGTGGGCAAGGCAGGAAGGGACAGAGGCACTCCATCGGCGCCTTAAAGAGATAGACCCAAAGGCAGCCGAGCGCATTCACCCTCATGACCTTGTTCGGCTCGTTCGGGCGTTGGAAGTGTTTGAGGTGACGGGCAAACCTATTTCTGCCTTTTGGTCGGAAGCATGGCAATTGCCGCAATTGCGCCGCTACCCTGAGGCTTTCGTGATTGGGCTGATGTGCGAGCGGGAGGAACTTTGGCGGCGCATTGAGCATCGCTTAGAACGACTGCTGGCGCAAGGTTGGTTGGAAGAAATTCATCGGCTTTTGGACATGGGTTACTCGCCCGATTTGAAGTCGCTGCGCTCGTTAGGCTACCGAGAGTTCACGCAAGTCGTTTTGGGCAACTGGTCATTGGAGCGAGGCAAAGCGGAATATTTGCGCCACGCTAAAGCCTTTGCCAAACGCCAATGGTTTTGGTTCAAGCGCCGCCCTTATGTGCGATGGTTGGACACGACGGGAAAGACAACGGAGCAAGTCGCTGAAGAAGTTCTCCGTCGTTTCCTGAGCGGCAGCAAAGATTTGAGTGGCGGTTGACCACCTTCATTCGGCGACGACAGCCGCCTTGGAGAGGGTTGAACTTTTGAGGCGATTGGCACGCTACAATAAATGCGTCCAAAGTGCCTCTTTGGGGGCAGGTGCTGCGGCTAAGGAGTTGGGTGGCTGCGGGCGAGTGGCTGCCGAACAGAGACAGGCAGAGAAGGAGGGTTTCGGAGTGAGCACCAACAAGGAGACAAAAATCAAGGTGCAGGATGGCTATTTGAACTTCCTGCGGAAAGAGCGCATCCCTGTCGCCGTCCACTTTTTCACGGGGATGCAACTTCGGGGAATTGTGCGGGGCTTTGACACTTACACCATCGCCTTGGAACTGGAAGGCACCAACAAGCAAGTCCTCATCTTCAAACACGGCATTTTGTATGTTGACCCTATGCGTCCTGTCGGTGACCTCGTCGGGCGGTTGGTCGCCGAAGCCCAAAAGGTGGAGGCTGCCAAGCAGCAAGCCCAGCGTTTGAAGCGCCCTCGTCGCGCTCCCGCCAAAGAGCCCACAAGCGTCGCCGAGCAATGAGGGAGGCGAAAGGATTTGGGGGAACAAGTCATCCTCTTCACAAAGATGCATGGCATCGGCAACGATTTTGTCGTCATCGGGGCGTTGGACGGTTTGCCCTTGCCCGAAGATGAACTGGCAGCCTTTGCCCGTTTCGTATGCGATCGGCATTTCGGTGTCGGCGCCGACGGCGTGATTTGGGTCTTGCCCTCTCCCATCGCTGACTTTCAAATGCGCATCTTCAACCCCGACGGCAGCGAGGCAGAGATGTGCGGCAACGGCATCCGCTGCGCCGTCAAATGGTTCTACGACCGCGATTACGCCAAAGGGACGATGGTGCAAGTGGACACCCTTGCTGGCATCAAAACCGTGCAAGTGCACGCCGAAGGTGACCGCGCCGTCGCCGTGACGGTGGATATGGGCGCGCCGATTTTTACGCCCGACCGCATCCCGACGACACTGGGCGATGGCAAAGAGGCGGTGGAAGTGCCGTTGGTTGTGGATGGGGTGGGGCAACTGACGGTCACTGCCCTTTCTATGGGCAATCCGCATTGTGTCCTTTTCGTGGACGATGTGGTGGCGTTTCCTTTGGAGCAAGTCGGTCCGAAAATAGAGCATCACCCCGCTTTTCCCCGCCGAACGAATGTGGAATTCGTGCAGGTGCTTTCGGACGGCGAGTTGAAGGTGCGGGTTTGGGAGAGAGGGGCGGGATTGACTTTGGCGTGTGGGACGGGGGCTTGTGCGGCGCTAGCGGCTGCCGTCCGAACGGGGCGGACAAAGCGGAGTGCCCTTGTCCATTTGCCCGGCGGCACTTTGCAAGTGCAGTGGCGCCCCGACGGACACATCGCCATGACAGGACCTGCCGTAGAAGTTTTTCGGGGCGAATTGGTGTGGGATGGCTCATAAGCCCCATTCATCGCGACTGGGTTCTAAGCGTTGGAGGGCGAGGAGAGTGTAACGGAGGGCATCTTTGAGGGCTTGGGAGAGTTGAGGTTCATGGCAATGGAGAGCGGCAAGGGTTTCTTTGAGGCGAACAAGGTCAGTTTCGGTGGCGGGATGGGCTTGGGCGAATTCAGCGACATAGAGGACTAAATTTTCGGCGCTACTCCGTCGGGCACGGCGCCAACCCAAACAACGGCGCACCTCCCGAAGGGCAAACTCTACGAAATCTTCCAAGACGGCTTCTTGGCGGGCATCGCGCAAAAGCCAAACGGGCTTAATGGCTTGCTGAAAACCGAGGCGAAAACTTCGCCCTAACGGTGTCAAAGGAACATCGTCGCTGAGGGTGATCAGCACTTCGTAGTCAAGGCTGTGGGGATCAAAGGGGTCAGGTGTTTTGGGAGCGAGGCGAAATTGCAGCAAGCCTTGCCGCCACAACTCTGCCATCGCCGCCAGCAACATCGTCTCGGCTAACGGTTGTGTCAGGGCGAGTTTGCCATCTTTTAACTCGGTGTAACGATGGCGTTTCCATTCGGGCACTTGATTTTTCGGCACCGTTTCCACAAACTGGTCGGCAAATTGCCAGACGACACACTCGGCACCGAGGCGATCGGGAGGGGGCAAGGGGGCTTCTTCAGGCGCTGAAAGCCATGCCTGCAGCCATCGCATTCCATAGGTGGCGGCAAGCACAATCGTTCCCACAGTGACGAGGAGCCAGAAGATAACGAGGACAATCCCCAAAGGCACGACCTCAGCCCCCTTTTATGGCAACACGACATAACTGCGTCGGGTCAACATCCCCATCCCTCCAAAAAACCCTGCCATGACTAAATCGCCCAGCACCAAACCGAGGGAAAAAGGACGCAATGCCTTGTAAGCGTGTAGCCCTCCATAGCGCATCGTCGTCACTTTAAGCAACCAACCGACAAAGACCATCAGCCAAAAGTTTTCCATCGCCCACCCCCGACAAACGATCAAGCCCATCGGGTGCAAAGGAAAGTTAACGAATTGACGCCGCAGGGCAAAGCAACCGACGAAAACAACTAAGCCTGTGACCATCCCCAAGGTTCGCACGGCGTTGGCTTGGATGCCCGGCTCTATTGCTTGAGCCGCTAACAAGTAAGGGTGGATGGTGTGCCATTGAAAAGTGGACGCTTCCAAATTGACCCCGCCATAAGTGTAAGCCAACCGCAGCCACGCCAACAAAGCGATGGGTAAGGTGAGAGCCATGAGAGCGATGCCCCACAGCAAGAGGGGACGCCGTCGCACCCCGTTCAAATCCGCCACCTTCATGGCGTTCAGCAATGAAGGCATCAGTGTCTCCCGCAAGTCGTAGGCAAAGGCTTTCTGAAGCAAGAAGGCGGTGAGGAGGTCGCGGGGCGAAAAACGACGGGAACCAAGGATTGCCCAAATGGGATCGTGGGGCAAGATACGCATCTGAACCATCAGCAAACCGCTGTTGCTGGCGATCCACGCTGCCGCTAAATAAAAGCCCAAAGTCATCACCAAAAATGAAACTGCCAGCAAGATTGAGACGCCCCGCCCAATAAGCCAGAGGACGATGAAACTCCCGCTCAACACCCCTCCCCAAAAAGCGACGGCGTAAGGCAGCGGCTCATCGCGATCATCTAACTCCTTCAACCGACCGAGGGCTTTCAACACCACTTGTCTCCAATGCCCTCTCGCTGCGTAAAGGACAATCACCAGCAACCCCACGACTGCCCCCACTTGTTGATGCTGCACAAAATCCGTCGCCGAATAGCCAAAGCCTGTCCAGCCGTAAAGGGCGAACAAAATTTGCAGTAAACGCTCCAGCACATAAAAGAACCAGAGGCTGAAAGCGACTTCCGTCGCCAGCAAGTAGGTTAAACCGATGGCGGATGGGTAGAGGTTGAGGAAAGTGTTGCCGATGGCGTCCCAAGGAAAGCCCGTCAAGAAATCGCCCAACCGTTGCCACCGGGGAGGGGCAGGGAGGGCGGGGAAGTAAGCGTGCAAGCCACAAAGGGTGTGAAAAGCGACAGCGAGGCTGGAGCCAACCCAAAAAGGCTTTTGGGTCAAGAGAGGGGGCAACCTTGAACCTGCTAAGGGCGATTGGATAAGTTCGTTCGGCAATTGGACGAGGGGGAAGAGGAAGTGCTCGTGCTCCGTCCATTGGCGACGAATAAGGGCAGCCAAGCAAATGGTCGCCATCAGCAAGGCAATGCCCAATGGCACCCAAAAACTGAGAGGCTTTACCCATGCTGTCCAAGGGATGACGCCGCCATTGCCTTCAAAGAACCCCCGCACCGCAACGGCATCGGTGACGACCAACCAATCAGGAGCATGGGGCAACAGCAAAGCGTCCCAGCGATTGGAAGGTGATGCCCGATAAAGAAGGCTGGCGATAGGCGGAAGGATGTAACGCCAAAAACCTGCCATCGGGATGCCAGAGGGAATCAACAAAAGTGCCCAAAGGGTTGCCAGTTCGCAAGAGTGGAACGCCCACGCAGGTGCTATCCGACGCAAAAGGGGGTTAAGGAGGGCGACGAAAATCAGCAGCACTAAAACGGTGTCGGTCGGCAACAAATTCCCCGCTAAAGGGGTGTTGCGCAAGAGAAGGTCGTTGTGAGGGATGAGCCAAGCAAAAAGAGCCGTCAGCGCCATCGCCAACCCGATCGTTCGTTTAGTCGGCGTCCGCCGTTGCGTTTCTGCCATCGTCAAGATGTCAAGATGTTGAGGGGGTAAGGGTGTCATCGTCGCCTCCCCATCACAAGATGAGCATGGCGTCGCCGAAACTGTAGAAGCGGTAGCGCAAACGAATGGCTTCCGAGTAGGCTTTCCGCACTAACTCCATCCCGCCACAAAAAGCAGCGACGAGGAGGAGGTTGGATGAACGAGGTAGGTGGAAGTTGGTGATGAGGGCGTCAACGGCTTTGAAGCGATGCCCGACGGTGATGAACAGCCCCGTCCATCCTTCGTCGGCGACGACGCGGTGAAAATCAACGGCGACGGTTTCCAGAGTCCGTGTCGCCGTCGTCCCGACGGCAACGACTTTGTTGTCCCGTTGCCATGCCGCATTGATGGTTTCCGCTGCCTCAGGCGGGACGCGGTAGAACTCTTCGCCGATTTGATGCTGCTCCACGATGTCGCTCGTGATGGGTTTAAAGGTGGACCAGCCGACATGCAGAGTGATGCGGGCGATGGGAATGCCTTTGGATTGCAGTTCGTCTAAAAGGCGTTCGGTAAAGTGCAAACCCGCCGTCGGGGCGGCGACAGAGCCCGGCTCGCGGGCATAGACGGTTTGATAGGGACGGTCGTCGGTCAACTTCGTCTTGATGTAAGGCGGCAAAGGAACTTCGCCGATGGTGTCCAGTGCCATTAGCAAATCGCCCCTTGGTCGGTCAAAGCGCAACCGAAAAGACCCATCTTGATTTCGCCCTTCCACCCTCGCCGTCACAGAAACGCCTTCGCCACCAAATGCCAGCATGCTGCCTTCCTTTGCCCGACGCCTTGGCTTGACAAGGACATGCCAAAGGTGAGGGTCATCGTCGTCGGGGCGCAATAGCAACACTTCCACTTTGCCCTTCGTGTCCATCCGAACGCCTTTCAGTCGCGCCCGAATGACCTTCGTGTCGTTGATGACGAGCACATCGCCCGCTTGCAAGTAATCGCTCAACTCGTAAAAGTGCCGATGATGGATTTCTCCCGTCTGTCGGTTCAGCACCAGCAAACGGGCATGGTCGCGTGGTTCTATCGGCTCTTGGGCGATCAGTTCCTGCGGCAACTCGTAATCTAACTCTTCCAAGCGCATCGGCAGCGTCACCCCGTTGCTGGGTCATCGTCGCCCACCCATCAACCACGCCAGAAATGTCAAGAGGGCACTGAGGATGAGGCTGAGCAAAAGGCTTGTGGTGATGGGGGCATAGAAGGTGAAATTGCCCCGCCGCACCACGATGTCGCCGGGCAGCGGCTTCCAAAGGCCGCCCAGTTTGCCTGCTGCCAAAACTATCAGCCCAAAGACCACGAGCAAAATGCCCATGCCGATCAGGATTTTGCCCAACACATCGGTGCCGCTCATGGCTCATCCCCGACAGGAAATTTTAACCGATGGCGTGGCGGGGAAGTGTCTTAAGAGGAGGCTGTCTCGGTTGCAATTGTCATGGCTAATAGCCGCTCCATCGGTCCGTCGGCATGGATTGACCCTGATGTGCCCTCCAAACGACTTTCCGAAAGCCTTCGCCGTCACTTGACCTGCCGCTCTTGTGCCCAGACATTTTCCAACTCGGCGCGGGCAAAGTCATACAAGACGACGGCGCGGGTTCGGTTTAGGGCATCTTTCGTCTCTGCCCATTCCCGCAAGAGGGTCGTCGCTTGCAAAAACAACTCGTAGACGAGGAGGCGACGGCGATAAAGGTGGGCGAAAGGTTCGGGCGGTTGGAGTTTGTGGGCTGTTTTCAGTAAGCGGTCGGCGTCAGCGTTGATGCCTTGAAGGCGCTGAAGGAACTCCTCAGGTTTGAGAAGACCCTTGTCCAAGGCGGCTAAGGCATCCCGAACGGCTTCAAAGAGGCGGACGGTTTCTGCATCCATCGCTTTTCGGCACGCTTGAAAGGGCTCACGAGAGGGAGCATATGGTGTCGTCCCGTTCAGTCGCTGCGACAGGAACTGAAAGGCAAGGTCGGGGCGTTGAGCGGCGACGGCAAGGGGAATGGCTTGCTCCAAGGAGAGCGGGTCTTTCGTGGCGGTCAATTTGTTCAAAGCGGTCACGACCAAATCTCGTCGTTGATGGCGGAGCAGGCGATAGGACGCCTCCAAAAGCCACCGAGGTTCATCGGTTGCCTGAAGGAGGGCTTCGTCCCAAGCGATGCTTTCGCTGCGAAAAGCCTCGGCTTCCTTCTCCCGCCCTCGTTGCTCGGCTGCTTGCGCTAAGGTCGCCGCTGCCTGTGCTGCTAAAGCCAAGTCGGCAGGTTGACTTTGCCTGGCTCTGTGCAACTGGCGGATAGCGTCCAGCACTGTTTCCCATCGTCCTCGTTTGGCGGCGGTGCGGGCAGTGCCTCGCCAAGCCTCCCACAGGTCACCTTGCAACTGCAAAGCCCGCCGATACTCCAAGGCTGCCTCGTCCCATCGTCCTAATCGCTCATAAATTTGTCCCAGTTGCAGGAAGAGGCGGGGGTCTTCAGGGTTTTCGGCAATCAATCGGTCTAAAGTTTTGATGGCTTCATCCCATCGCTCCGCTGCGACCAACTCTGAGACGCCTTTTAAGTCCGTTGGCAGGGGCGTTTGCGGCGTTTGGGGCAATTGCTCCCGCAGCCATTGCCCTAACCGCCATGCCAGCACCCACGCACCCAGTTGCGGGGGCGGGATTTTCAAGGGTTGCAACTTAGAGCGCTCTTGCTCAGTGATGGGCTGCTGTTGCAGGTCGCTGGCGAAGGAGGCTTGGGCAGGGGCAAGCAGACGGGCTTCTATTGCCCCGACACCTTTTTCATCGGCTTTCGTCACCCGAAGCCAAAATGCCAACGGAGTGCCCATCGCAGTGCAAAGGGCAGGGGCATAGTCAAGGGGGCGCTCCAAGGCTTCGGGGGGTAATTGCCCTTCCCGTCGTGCCCGCAGCAAGGAGGGCGACTCCTTGTGGAAAGTTACCAGCGTCCACCACCGAGTTCGTTCCCAAAGGGTGCGACAAATCGCAATAAATTGCTCTTGGGCGTCAGCGACAACAGGAGGGTTGGGAGGCGGAAGCAACAACACCGCCGACGATTGAGCGAAAAGGAGAGAAGGAAGGGCAAGGAAGACGATGAGGCTGCTCAACACGATGTCCCGCATGGGCAGTCACCCCTTTGAGAACTTTTTCGGTTGCCTTTTCGCAAGAGCATTACTGGCTCTGTCGGCAAATTTCCAAACCTCGCCGGCAGGCTTCTATGCCTCGTCGGGCGGCTTCCCCTTGAACGCCTCGCTCTATCTGTCGTTGGTAAGCGGCGATAGCGAGCGCATACTCCGTCGCCGCTTCCTCATAGCGCCCCAGTTGCTGCAAGGTCAGTGCCAATTGCTGCCGCAAAAAGCCTTCTCTGTTGGGGTCGCGCAAAGAGGTTAGCGCCATCCGATAAAGGTCAGCGGCAGCGGTCAAGTTTCCTTGCAAGGCTTGCTGCATGGCGCGTTGTTCCAGTTCGTCGGGGTTGGGTGGCAAAGGGGCGGACGGGGAAGGAGGCAAGTTGCCCGAAGAGGGCATGTCAGGACGAACTTGAGGTGGCACGGGAAAGGAAGGCGATGATGGCGAGGAAGGAGGCAAAGGGCGCGAAGGCGGGCGCAGGAAAGGAGAAGGTGTCGGGAAGGGAGCAACCGTCCTCGGTTGCCCTGTCCATGCAGGTGACGGCGGTGCGGTGTCGCCCATCGGGGGCGTCGGGCGCGTTGTCTCTGTCGCTGAAGGTGCTGAAAAGCGCGGGACTGGGAGCGGTTGAGGGGAGGAAGGCGTCGCTGGAGCGACGAGGGGTTGTGTCCTTTGGGCTTGCTGCTCGTCCTTCATCGCCTGCGCCAGCATCAGCCAACTGCGGGCTTCGTTGTTGTTGGGGTCTTGGCGAAGGGCTTGAGAAAACCAGCGGATAGCGCCGTCATAGTGGCGATGGTTGAGGGCTTCCAGCCCTTTTTTCATCACTTCCTGCACCGACGGGGAAGCGGTGGGCGTTGGCAAGGGAGTCGTCGGAGAAGGCATCAGCAGGATGGGAGAGTTGGTCGCACCAAAAGAGCCTTGGGACAAAGGAGGCGGGACAAAGGCACGGACGACGAAAAGCATCGTCACGACTAATGCTGTCGCCGCCAGCAAAGGCAGCGGGTGACCGTGCCAAAGGGTGGCGCTGGGCATGGCGGGGGGGAGGCTTTCAGGGAAAGGCGGCGGTTTCTCCCTTGCCTGTTGCAAGCGCTCTATGCCCAACTTGGCAGGCTCGTAATGGCTATCCAACGCTAAGGCTTGCTCATAGGCTTTCAACGCTCGCTCGGGCTCACCGACTCGCTCGTAAAGGTTTCCCAGCAAGCCGTAGGCGGCGACCTTTTGGGGGTCAAGGGTTAAAGCCCGACGACACAGCAAAATGGCGTCATCAAAAGCGCCCTCGTCCATCAAGCGAAAGGCTTGCTCAAGCAACTCGTCGGGCGTCTCTTGGGGCGAGGTTGACGATGGCGGGGCAAAACGACCCTCAGCAAGGTTGCCATTGAGACGGGACGAGGAATGCGGGATGAAGGGCGAGGAAGATGCCAACAATGCCCCACAGCAAACGCATCGCACCTCCCCATCCGCTATGGCGTTCCCACAGTGGCGGCAAAAGGATGCCAAGGGTCAAGCACCTCCAAAAATCGGCGTTGCCCCTTTACCCTTTCGCCTTCTGGGTTCAAACCTTAGCAGGCAGTTGGTCGGTCACTCGTCGGTAAACTTGCTCCAAGCGGTCTAAGCAAGCGTTCAAGGAGAAATGACGGAGGGCAAAGGCGCGGGCGCGCTCTGCCATCGCCATCCGCAAATGGGGCTTATTAAGTAGCGTCCTGACAGCGTTGGCGAACCCGATTTTGTCAAGGGGCGTGACAAACCCCGTCTCGCCATCCCGAAGGTAGTAGCGAACCCCACCCTCTCCGACAGCCACGACAGGCAATCCCGCCACCATCGCCTCGCACACCGAAAGCCCTTGCATCTCCGTCACCGAGGCAAAGACAAAAATATCCGCCGCCGCAAAAAAGTCGGGGATTTCCTCGTGCGGTCGGCTACCGACAAACAAGATGCGCTCGCCTCCCACCATTCCCCTCGCTTTCGCTTTCATCGCCGCCATCTCAGGACCATCGCCGACCAGCACCAAGTAAGTGCGAGGGCGTTCCGCCAAGACTGGCGTTAGAGCCTCCAGCAAAAAGGCGACATTTTTCTCTTTGGCGATGCGCCCGACATACAGCAACACCGTCCCATGCATCGGGATGCCCAAACTTTTGCGCACGCGATAACCGTCCCCCTGCGCAAATCGGTCGGCATCAATGCCTGTGGGAATGAACTCTATCGGCGCCGTCACCCCAAAAGAGCGCAGCAACTCCTCGCCCAACGGAGAGACGACGATGACGAATTGACACGCATTGCAAAAGGAAGCACTCCAGTAGGCAATGAACCGATGGGCGAGCCATTTCGGGACGGGGGCATAGTGCAAGTATTCGGTCACCAGCGTGTGATAGGTCGTCACGACAGGAATGCCTCGTTTTCGCGCCTGTTTGAGGGCGAACCGAGAAAGCCACATGAAGGAATGGGTATGCACCACATCGGGGCGAAACTCATCCAACACCCGACTTAGCGTGGGCGACCAAGGCTTCGCCGCTGGGTAGTCAGGATAGAAGGGATTGCGAAAGGAGGGAACCCGCACGACCGAGGGTGGGTCGGCGGGACGAGAGGGATGGTCGGGCGCAAGAAGGAGGACTTCATGCCCTCGCTCCTTCAACCCTGATGCCAGCGTATCCACCACCGTTACGACTCCGTTGCGGACAGGATGGTAGCACTCGGTCACCATCGCAATCCTCATCGTCGTCCCCACCTTGCCCGCTGGTCGTTTTTCATCGGTCCTCTTTGCGCTTGCGACTTTTTCGCGGGCTTTCCGTCGGCTCTTCCAACAACTCCAACGCCATCAAGACTGCTTCCGCTACCTCCCGCATCGGTTTGCGGGTTTCCATGCTGCGACGCTGCAGGATGCGGTAGGCTTCCGCTTCGTCCAAGTTGTAATGCTTCATCAGCAACCCCTTCGCCCGCTCCACTAACTTCCTCGTCGCCAACTCTTCTTCCAATTCGCTGACTTCTTCCTGCAACTTGCGGAACTCTTGGAAGCGGGCGACGGCGATGTGTAAGGCGGCATCCAGCGTCTTAGGGTCAAAGGGTTTTGTCAAGTAGCCGAAAGCGCCCGCTTCCGTCGCCCGCTGCACGAATTCGGGCAACACATACGCCGTCAAGAGCACCGCCGCACAAACGCCTTCTTTGACCAACTCGCGGGCGACCTCAATGCCATCTTTGGCAGGCATGCGAATGTCCAAGACAGCCACATCAGGGCGCATCGCTTTCGCCAATTGCAGCGCCGTCTCGCCATCCCCTGCCTCCCCGACGACGACATGTCCTAACTCTTGCAGCGATGCCTTCACTTCCTCGCGGACGAGCCATTCATCGTCGGCGACGAAGACCCGCATGTCCGTCACCCCCATCGGGAAACGGTGTCACTTCCGCTGCCCTAAAATCGTAACGCCCTCATCACTGCCTGTTGTGGGTGACCAAAGGCAGGAGGCGTGAGCATGGAACGAACGCCCGCCCCTCTTCCGACAGCGACGCCATTAACGGAGAGCGCTGAAGCGTCCTGTTTGCTTTCCGTGCAAGGCGTCACCATCTCATTTCCGACCGTCACCGCCTTGCATCAGGTCACTTTTGAGGTGGCGAAGGGGGAAATTGTCGTCATCCTCGGTCCCAACGGGGCAGGCAAGACGACTTTGTTGCGCACCATCGCCCGCGCCCTTCCAGTTCAACAGGGTGTCATCCTGCTGGACGGCAAAGAGGTTTCGGCTTTGCCCGTCCGCCAATTGATGCGCCAACTGAGCGTCGTCCCTCAAAACCCCGAATTAAGTTTCGCCCTCACCGTTTGGGACATCGTGGCGATGGGACGCATCCCTCACGCCTCACCCCTTTCACCCCTTTCACCCCGCGATCGGGACGCCATCCGTAAGGCGATGGAAGCGACCGACATTTGGGATTTGCGCCATCGCTTGTTCTCCGAACTGTCAGGAGGCGAGCAACGCCGCGTCTTGCTGGCGAAAGCCCTCGCCCAAGAGCCAAAACTCTTGCTCCTTGACGAGCCGACCGCCAACTTGGATTTACGCTACCAACTGGAAGTCGTGGAGTTGCTTAAAAGGCTCAACCGCGACTTGGGCTTAACCGCCATCGTCGTCCTGCACGACTTGAATTTGGCGACGATGCTGGGTCAGCGCTTTTTGCTCCTTCATCAAGGGCGCCTCGTAGCGATGGGGAGCGCCGAAGAGGTCCTGACGCAAAGGCACATCCAGCAAACTTACGGCGTTCCTGTCTTGACCTTGCGTCACCCGCTAACGGGCAAACCGTTGATCGTTTTAACCGAGCGCACCATCGCTTGGGCTAATGGCACCCGTGTCCATGTCGTTTGCGGGGGTGGGACGGGGGGCGAAGTCATGGCGCTGCTCGTCGCAGCGGGTTGTCAAGTCACGGCAGGCGCCCTCAATCGGGGCGACAGCGACTACGAAGCCGCCCAATTGCTCGGCATCCCTATCGCCGAAGAAGACCCTTTCATGCCCCTCTCCGAACGAGCCGTTGACGAAGCGAAACGCCTCATTGCCCAAGCCGATGTCGTTGTCCTGACCGATGTCCCCTTTGGTTGGGGCAACCTCGCCAACTTGCAAGCCATCTTGGATGCCGCCGACGGTTTGGTCGTCGTCTTCAACCCTGAAACGATTGCCGAGCGCGATTTCGTCAACGGGCAAGCGACAGCATTGCTGCGGGAAATCTACGCCACCAAGCGCGTCGCCACCGTCCGCAGCCTCGCCGAACTGCAACGCTTGATTCGCCAACGATGAAGGGATGGGGCATTTACCTCACATCGCCAACGCCGCCCGCAGGAAATCCGCCAAGTGCATCAACCGCACGGAAAGCCCGTGCTTTCGGATGCCATACCAAAGTTGCATCAGGCAGCCTGGGTTCGCCGTCACGATGACCTCTGCGCCTGTCGCTCGGATGTTGGCGATTTTGCGCTCCAAAATCGCCTCGGCAAATTCAGGCTGCAGCAAGTTGTAAACCCCCGCGCTTCCGCAACACCAATCGGCTTCAGGCAACTCCACCAACTCTATGCCAGGCACCCTGCGGATGAGCCGACGGGGTTGCTCCCGAATTTTCTGCCCGTGCACCATGTGGCAAGGGTCATGATAAGTCACCCGCCACCGCAACGCTTTCAGCGGCACCTGAAACTCCAAACCGTCCAACAACTCGCTGAAATCCCGCACCCTCGCCGCAAAGTTTTCGGCTTGCTGGGCGATGTCAGGTTCGTCATGGAGCAAATGCCCATAACCCTTCATCGTCGTCCCGCAACCTGCTGCCGTGACGACGATGGCGTCCAACGGTTCGTAGCGGGCGAAGGTTTGGATGAGTTGGTAGGCAAACTGACGGGCTTTATCGGGATGACCCGTATGCGCCAGCAAACTTCCGCAGCAAGGTTGGTCTGGCGGGATGACGACTTCGCAACCCGCTGCCGAAAGGACTTCCGCTGCGGCGCGGTTCGTTGGGCTGAACACGACCGAAGCAACGCACCCCGTCAGCAACCCGACCCGCATCACCCGCTTGCCTTTAGCGGGCACGATTTCTGGCAACCGCTTTTCTCTCGGCGACGGCAAAGGTGGCACCATCAACGCTTGCTTGCCGACGAAAGGCATTTTGCCGATCGCTTCCGTCAAGCCCCATCGTTGCGCCAGCCGCAAGGGAGCAAAGAGCGCTTCAATGCGATTGGGAAAGGGAAAGACATGACGAATCAGCCACTCGTTGAGTTTGGAGCGGCGCAGCGGTCCCTTGCCTTGTTGCGTTAGTTTCGCCCGCGCCAATTCAATGAGCAAGCCATACTGCACGCCCGACGGGCACGCCGTCTCACACGCCCGACAGTCAAGGCATCGGTCTAAATGCGTCAGCACCGTCTCGTCGGCATCAATGCGCCCCTCTGCCAGCAAACGCAAATAGTAAAGCCGACCGCGAGGCGAATCCGCCTCGTCACCCGTTAGAGCAAAAGTCGGGCAAGTGGGGAGGCAAAACCCGCAATGGACGCAATCCATCAGCAACTCAAAAGTCGCATCGTCCAACAATAACGCTGGCTTCTTGTTTGTTCCCTTTGGCGCTTCTGTCGCTGCCAGCACATTCGTCACGCTCCTTCGCCTCCTGTCGTGCTTCTGGCTCATCCCAGATAGCGCCCAGATAAACCGTCACATTCTTCAACGCCTCCAAAGGATGCACCTTCGCCAACTTCTTCAACCGACGGACGATGACGCTTATCGTCTCCCTCGGCATCTGCTCGCAAACGATGACGCCGCAATGCTCCCGACCCATTCGCAGCCATTCCTCCACCGCCCTCGGCATTGTCTTGGCATCAAAGGTGAACAACGCATACCCATTCTCTGAAGCCCAACGCAAGTGGGTCAAGTCATCAGCGTCCTGAAGCCCTACCTCTTGTGCCCGAACGACTTCAAACCCTTCTGCCCTAAGCGCCTTTGCCAAGCCTTCAGGTGTATTGGTGTCCAAGTAGAGGCTTAGCATCCGCCTCTCCCGCTCCCCTAACGACCCGACGACTTCGGTGACTTGTCAAAGTGGACGATGCCTTTTTCGTCCACGAAGTAACGAACCGTAAAGTTCTTCGCTTCCTCAATTTGTCGGTCAATGTCGGCTTGGTGGTCAAGGTAGTAACTGAGGGCGTCAAAGACATGGCTTAAAGGCAAGGAAAGTTCCTCGGCAATTTCCTCAGGTCTCATCCCCATCCGCCAGTAGTTGGCGATTGCCCAGACAGTGACGCTACTCCCTTCCACGACCTCATCGCCGCCTCGGACGCCTTCAATGCGGACGATGTGCGGGTGTTCTGTTCGGACGACTTTTCGTTCCTTCGCCATCGGGTTCACCTCCGTCAAAACAGTCGCCTCGGCGACAGGATGCCTTGCGGGTCTAAGGTGGCTTTGAGCCGCTGCATCAGATGCCATGACGACGGCGGTTGTCCCCAAACGGGCAAAAAGAGTTTCCATTCCGTCGGCGCTTTCTCTACGATCAGGTTGCCCCCGACTTGGACGGTGTGGCTTAAAAGCCTTTGCACCGCTTCTGTCGGCGCCGTCGCCATCAGTTCAAATGCCATCACCCTCACGATGCCGTTCAAACTGTGGGCGATAATGCCCACCGCCTCACCAAGGGTTTTTTGAGCCACTTCAACAAAGGCGCAAACCTCTGAGGACGGCAAGATGGCTTTCAGCACGAACCCTGCCTCTGCGCCACCATGAGCGTCTCGGATTTGCGCCCGCATCCCTTGCTCCACCTCGCCGTCCAACACAGCACCCGTCGCCAACCTGACTTCATCCGCCAACCGCTTCGCTTCCGCCAGCCACCAACCCACTTCTTCCCGAAAGCCGTCAAAACCCAAGAGCAAGCAAAATGCTCCCTTCGGTTGCGGCGTTTGTGACCAACTCAATCGCTCCCACATTGCGGCGTTCAACAACTCGGCAAAAGCAGGCGATATATCGCTGAGCACCAGTTTGCTCAGCAAGTTTTCAATGGCGTTCGGTTCATCCGCCCAGAGAGGCAAAGTGGCACTCGTTTCGGGCAACGGGCGCACCTTGAAAGTTGCTTCCACGATGACCCCCAGCGTCCCCAACGAGCCGACATATACCTTCGTCACATCGTAGCCAGCGACATTTTTGACGACTTTCCCGCCAAACCGCGTGACCTTGCCATCAGGTTGCACGATTTTGATGCCCAGCAAGTGCTCTCGGACGGCGCCGTAAAGGCAACGGCACGGTCCCGAAACGCCTGCTGCGATGATGCCACCGATTGTCGCCTTATCGGGAAAAGGTGGGTCAAGAGGCAAAAATTGCCCTCGTTCCGCTAAGACCCTTTGCAATTCTGCCAGCGGTGTGCCCGCCAAAACGGTCACGACTAAATCGTCGGGCGAATACTCCACGATGCCCCGCATATCCCGCAGGCACAGCGCCACATCGTAACGAGATGGCGGAAACCCGATGTGCCGCTTCGTCCCATTGCCCAACGGGATGACCGCTAACGCTTTGGCGGACGCTTCTGCCATCGCCTCAGCCACTTGCTCCACCGTCTCAGGCAACCAAACGCTTTGTGGCGCAACCCCGTCCACGACGAATTGCTCTGTCGGTGTCATCGTGGCGATAGGCATCTTCCCTCGCCCCTTCAATGGACGAAAATGTTCGCTGCGACAAAACCGACGACCCTTTTAGGCGAATTGCCGCCTCCGCTCTTTGAGTGGCGCTTCTTCGCCGTAAATGCGGGGCGCCAACTCCTTGACGAGCGATTGGACCGCCCGAAATTGCGGGTGCTCTGCCGAACCGAGCAACTCAAAGAGCGCCATCTCGGCATTGGTGCGACGAGCACCCGCTTCCACGCAACATTGCACCCCCGACCGCCACAAAAAGGCGTAGCGGGAAGTAACGGCATCTTCGGCGACAAACACCTCGTAGCCCAACGCCAACGCATCTTGAACGGTCTGCCAGACGCAGACATGGGCTTCAATGCCGCAAAGCAACAGTTGTGTCCGACCTGATGCCCCGAAAGCACGGCGAAACTCTTCGCTCCCAAACGCGCTGAACTCCATCTTGGCGATAGGGCGGTAAGCGTCACCCAACGCTTCCCGCAACTCAGCGACGGTCAAGCCCAACTTTTCGGGATTTTGCTCCGTGACGAAGAGGGGAATGCCTAAGGCTTTGGCGCCGCCGATGAGCAACTGGCAAGCAGCAATAAGGCGGTCAGGTTCAAAAAGGACAGGCACAAACTTTTCCTGCACATCCACGACCAACAACGCAACGCTTTCAGGCTGCAACCGCCGCACGGTGCATCACCGTCCCACAAAAAATGGCGTTCCGTTTCGCCGATGCGACGCTACAATCGTGGCACGGAGGGATGAGGGATGGCGAAACGAGCCTTGCTTTCCGTTTGGGATAAAAAGGGCATCGTGGAGTTCGCCAAAGGTTTACAATCATTGGGCTACGAGTTGGTTTCCACAGGTGGGACGGCACGCCTTTTGCGGGAAGCAGGTTTGCCCGTCACGGAAGTGCGGGAGGTGACGGGCTTCCCCGAAATTTTGAACGGACGCGTTAAGACCATTCACCCTTTCATCGCCGCCGGCATCTTGGCACGGCGCGATGTCGCCGCCCATTTGCGGGAATTGGAGCAACTGGGCATCGCCCCCATTGACCTTGTTGCCGTCAACCTTTACCCTTTCCGCGAAGTCGTGCGAAAGGGCGTGGATGAACTGACGGCGCTGGAGCACATTGACATCGGCGGTGTGACTTTGCTGCGGGCGGCGGCAAAAAACTATCGTGATGTCCTCGTCCTTTGCGACCCCGACGATTACTCGCCCGTTTTGCGCTGGCTTCAAGATGGCGAAGTGCCATTGAAGGAGCGATTGCGGTTGGCGCTGAAAGCCTTCGCCCACACGGCAGCCTACGACGCCGCCATCCTTGCCTACTTTCGCCAACAAACGGGCATCACTTTCCCCGATGAGTTGGCGCTGGGTTACCGCAAGCGGTTGGAATTGCGCTATGGCGAAAATCCCCACCAGCAAGCGGCGTTCTATGTTGACCCCCTCTCGGAACTTCCGTCGGTGGCGACAGCGATGCAACTTTGGGGCAAGGAGTTGTCCTTCAACAACATCGCCGACTTGGATGCTGCCCTCAATGTCGTTCGGGAGTTTGAGCAGCCGGCGGCGTGCATCATCAAGCACACCAACCCTTGCGGCGTGGCGGTCGGCGAAACGCTGGCGGAAGCCTTCGCAAAGGCGCGGGATGCCGACCCTGAAGCGCGCTTTGGGGGCATCATCGGTGTCAACCGAAAAGTGGATGTGGCGACGGCAGACGAAATTTTGGTGCAGGGCAGTTTCTACGAAGCCATCATCGCCCCCGATTACGACCCCGATGCCTTAGAGCGCATTAAAGCCCGCAAGGGTTGGGGTGAAACCATTCGCATCCTCTCTTTGGGCATGGGCGATACGCCCTTGACACCTGTCACTTGTGCGGCGGAACTTGCCGTCAAATCCGTCGCCGGTGGGCTCTTGGCGCAAACTCCCGATTGGCACGATGTCCTGCCAGAAAAATGGCAAGTCGTCACCGAACGGGCACCGACGGACAGCGAGTTGCGCGACCTTTGGTTCGCTTGGAAGGTCGTCAAGCATGTCAAGAGCAATGCTGTTGTGCTGGCGAAGAATGGAGCGACCGTTGGCATCGGGGCGGGTCAGATGAACCGAGCCTTGTCGGTCAAAATCGCCGTGATGCTGGCAGGCGAACGGGCGAAAGGAGCGGTGTTAGCGAGCGACGCCTTCTTCCCGATGCCCGACGGTCCTGAGGCGGCGGCGCAAGCGGGCGTAACCGCCATCGTCCAACCCGGCGGCAGTAAGCGCGACTACGATGTCATCGCCACCTGCAACCGCTACGGCGTTGCGATGGTCTTTACGGGTGTCAGGCACTTTAGGCATTAGCGGCTAAAGTTCGCCGACGGTCAAGGCAGGTTCGGGGAGAAGGCGGCGCATTTCCGAAAGGCGGTAGCCGAACCCGCTCCCTCTCACGCTGCTTAAGTCCACACAGCCATCAACGCGCCGATAGAGCAGCGGATGGACTTCGGCTTCAGGGAGAGATGCTTCGGGATAAAACTGCATGGCATTAACTTCCACGCCCATCAGCGTATCGGTGTGGGCTGCCAGCAACACATGGGAGATGAGCGCCAACATCGGGTTGGTCAAGTCCTGCACCATCAACAACATCCCGTGCGCCTTCGCCCACGCTTGCATCAGCAATGCCCCCGTCTGTGTCTTGCAAGTTTTTAGTGCCACGCCCGTCCAACCGAGTTCTCGTCCCAACCGCACAAAGCGCCAATCGTGAGCGCTTTCGTCCATGAACAGCGGCTTGCGAGCGGCGATCGCCCGAACATCTATCGGGTGCGCCTCCAAATCGTAGGGAAATGGCTGCTCAATGTAGAGCAGCATCTGCCAAAGGCGCGGGTGCTCGGAAAGCAGTTTGTCCAGAAACGCCACGACATATTGCGGGTCGGTGACGGTGCAGTTGAAATCCGCCGTCAGCCACATGACATCGTGCGCCGATGCGATTTGCCCGACACGCACAAAGCGGGCATAATCCCAGTCAAAATCTGTCCCCGTCAGTTTCACCTTCAGGCACTTCAGCCCGTCCCTCAAAATCCAATCCCGCAGTAAGATGGGATAGCCGTCGTCGGGCTCCTCACCTGTCAAGTCATCTTCCGCCAACGGGTCTTTAGCGCCGACGAGATGCCAAGCCAGCAACTTCTTCGGCGGGTCAGAAAGCAAAAAGTCGGCGGGAAACTTGCCCCGAAAATCCGCCTCCTCATCCCGCTCCAGATAGGCGCTCAAATCAAAACGCAAAAAGGGTGGGCGGTAAGTGGCGTAAGTCGGCAGACCGACGAGGTTGCCATAGGCATCGTGCAGCGCCAAGTCAAAGGGTGCGTTGCAAATGAGGGCTGCAAGGTAAGGCATCGGTTCGCTGTCGGTGCGTTCGGCGTTCAGTTGCGAAAGGAGTGACGGCAGCACTTGCGACAAAAAGGCATGACCGACTTCAAGGGCATGTCCCCTCTCCTCAACTGCCACCCACGCCCTTGCCAGTTGCAGGCAAAACTTTTGCATCGTCGTCAGTCGTTGGGCATAAGAGAGCCGTTCGCTTGCCCAACCCCATTGAGCGATCAAGGGTGTTTCGCCCCAACCGTCGGCGCGATTGCCTTGCTCGTCAACGACTTTCACGCGCACGCGGCAGCAAACGACTTCCGTCACGATTTCCCGCCCAAATTTCAACGGCATCCGCATCCGAATGGGCAGGAAGAAGACACTGACGCCGACGACCCTCATCTTTGGCGGCATTGCCCATATCCCCTTTCGCAGGGCGTTGAAGGTGCACCTCCTGAAACGCTCAACGACGGACACCAAAAATTGCTTTGGTCTGCCAAGCCGTCCCGTCGGGCAAGGTCACTTGCGCCGTCGCCCGATCAGGGTTAGCGACGAAGGTGCAAACCTTGCCGTTCGGCAACCGCACTTCAACGGCAGCCACCATCGCATCGGGTCGTTGGGCGCGGAAGGGACGCCACGAAAGGGCAAGCGGTTGCCCCTTCAATCCGATTCCCCATCCCAAGGTCAACGCCGATGCCTTGTGCCGCACTATCATCGTCGGCACTAAATCCTCGGCGTGATTGCCGACCCCAAACGCCGTGATTAAGTCAGCGGGCACATCGGTCAGGAGCGTGGCAGCGATTTGCCAACCTTCTTTCGGACGGACATAAATGACCGCTTCCCCCTCTAAACGCCGCACCGTCGCCTCTCGCAGATAGCGATAGCCATCCTTGTTCGGCGGCGTCCATCGTGAGCCGTCGGGCAAATTTACCCACTGTCCCCTCAGATGCAGCGCCACATCCAACAAACGCTCTCCTTCACAGCGCACTTGGTCTATCACCACGACGGCGTTTTCGTCCAGCAAGGCGATGGAGCGAACGAACCGAACACCGTCGTCAATGTCTCCTGCCTCGGCGACGACAAATTCCACGCCGTCCTGCTTTCCGAACGCCAAACATTTGCCTTCGGCGGGTTTTTGGTTTGCTTCGTCCACGACGAGCGTGTTGTGCGCCAGCGTCGTCTTATACCAGCCAGAGTGAAGCGGGACACCATAGCGGGTGATGCCTGGGTCAAGGGCTAAAACTTGTCCGCGAGCGTAAAGGACGAAGTTGAGTTTGTCGGGATGACCGTGTCCGCCGCCATGCGGTCCATACTTTAGGCAAAGCCAAGTCGCTTGCTCACCTTCGCCACGAGCCAGAATCGCATAGCCTGAAGCGGGATAATTGGCGCTTCGCCATCTAATCGGTTGTGGTTGGGGCAACTCGCCGACACCAAACCAAAGTGCAAAATCATTTCTCCGTTCGCCACGAGAAAGCAAAGCAGCATACAACGGTTCACGATAGCGAGCGTATGCCAGTTCGTAAATCGGTTGAGTGATGCCGAAACGGGCAAAACCGATTTCGGTCAGCAAAGCCACTTCAGTGCTGTCGTTGAAGGCAGGTAGTCGCCAGTTAGGCATCATGAACTTAAAGGGCGCATCAAATAGACGCTTAAGTTCGTCGCCATAAAGGTTGATGCCGCAGTGGCGCGCCGCCTCGGTTAGATGCCAAAGGGCTGAAAGCGTGTAGAAGTGATAGCCCCACGCCCCTTCCCACCAAACACCGTCGGGCGAAACGCCCTTTCGCATTTGCGTCCAGTAACCTCGTTCGGGATTGTCAATGGCTTCCCTGATGAGTTCCTCATCGCCCAGCAAAAACCCGACCAAACCGACGGCGCTGTTTTTCCAGCATTGGATGTTATGCACGCCCATTTTGTGGGGTAGGATGACTTCTCTTGCCGCTGGCAGAAACAATTTTTGCGCCAAAGTTTGCCGCTCACTTTCCGTCAACATCGCCCAAATCAAGTCAGCCCCTTGAGCCATCGGGATGAGCCAGACGGCTTCGTCCAAAGTTTGCGGACCGACCCGCCCACCTCCAATTTGCGCCCTGCCCCGAATGTCATGCAGCGGGTAACGCAAGTAGCGCTCCCCATACGCCAGCAAAATTGCCTTCGCTTTTTCGGCGTAACGGCGATCACCTGTGACTTGGTAGGCGATGCCCAAATCACGAACAGCGTTGGCGTAACGCTGATGGATGCCTGAAATGACGACGCCGTCATAATCGCGCTCGGGTTTCGTCGGGTCACTAAGCGATCGCTCATTGTCAACGGGACAAAAGTGCTCCCATTGCCACTCGCCGACCTGCTTGCCCGTCCGAAGCGACGCACCATGTCTGGGGCAGGCGTAGTAATGCCACCAGTTTCCGCCTCGCGGCGGCAAGTTAACAGGTTCGGTCAACATCGCATCGGCACGCTTTTGGAGCGTGTCCCATTGCGCCTTCGCCCAATCGTAGCGGCGGATGCGTTCCTTCAACTGAACGATGCCATCGCGGTTTAGCAACAATCGGGGGTGCGGGGGCAAGTCCATCGCAGCGCTCACCTCCACCCAAACGCCCATCAACACCACCAACCAACCTTTGCACCGTAGTTTCGTCATCCGCATCGTTGCATCACCGCCCAAAGTTTTGTCACCCTAAAATGCGCGGTGCTGCCCTCAAGGCATATGGTGCTGTTAGAACACTTTGGCAAGCCCTTTAGGAGCGCCAAAATTGAAAATGCCTTTGTGCCCCCGTAGCTCAAGTGGACAGAGCGCTGGCCTCCTAAGCCGGAGATCCCCGTTCAAATCGGGGCGGGGGCACCATTGACGGTCCCCTCTGCGGGAAGGGACATCAACCCGAACTTGTTATCTCCATCAGCCAAGCAGGAAGGATTGTCAACTTGCTCCCAGCGGTGCCTCCAACTCCTGCGGCAAAAATGCGGGGAGGGCTAAAAGCAAGTCTTCTAACAGCCTCAAAAGTTGCGTCGGCGATAACTCGGTCCAGTCAATCAAAAAGCGGTCGCGCTCGTAGCGGACGCAATGGAGCACGGAAGGCGATTGGGTCTTGCGCAGTCGGGCGTAGAGGCGACGCAAGCCCGCATCGCTTAAATTCAAGTTCATCGCGCAACGAACTGTCACTGTCCTGCGGTCGTGGGTGATGGCGATAACTTTCGCCTGATGCGCCCTAACTCGGATGCGCAAGATACTCAAGATGTTGCGGACAGGTTGAGGCGGCTCACCGTAACGGTCGCGCAACTCGGCTTCAATCTGGGCGATGTCTTCCTCGCTTTGAACTCCCGCCATCTTGCGATACAAGTAAAGTCGCTGCTCCAAATCTTCAACATAGGTTTCGGGGATGAAGGCTTTGACGGGCAAATCGGCTTCAGGCAACTCAACCTTTTGCGGCAAAGGTTCGCCTTGCAACTTGTGAACCGCCTCGGAAAGCATGTCCATGTAAAGGTCAAAGCCGACCTCGTTGATGAAGCCATGTTGCTCCACGCCGAGCAGATTGCCTGCGCCGCGAATTTCCAAGTCGCGCAAAGCCAACCGAAAGCCGCTGCCCAAATCGGTGAACTCGCGGATGGCTTCCAATCGCTTTCTTGCCGTTTCGCTCAATCGTTTTGGATGGTCGTGGAAGAAGTAGGCATAAGCCTGTCGCTCGCTGCGCCCGACGCGCCCACGCAATTGGTAAAGTTGCGCCAACCCAAACCGCTCGCAGTGCTCCACGATGAGGGTGTTGGCGTTGGGGACATCCAAGCCGTTTTCAATGATGGTCGTGCAGACGAGGACATCCCACTTGCCCTCGGCAAACTCCAACATCACCCTCTCCAATTCCTCTTCGGGCATTTGCCCGTGAGCGATGGCGACTTTCGCTTCGGGCACAAGTTGCTTGACTTTCTCGGCGACATGCTCAATGCCTTGAACTCGGTTGAAAACATAGAAGACTTGCCCGCCCCGCTCCAATTCTCGGCGGATGGCGAAGCGCACCAAATCGGGGTCGTAAAGGCTCAGGTAAGTTCGGACAGGTCGGCGACCTTCAGGGGGTGTGTTGACCAAACTCATGTCCAACAAGCCACCGAGCGCCATATGCAGCGTCCTCGGAATGGGCGTTGCCGTCAAAATCAAAACATCCACGCCGACTTGCAACCGCTTGAGCCGTTCCTTCTGTCGGACGCCAAATCGCTGCTCTTCGTCAATGATGAGCAAACCCAAGTCCTTGAACCGCACATCGTCGGAAAGCAAACGATGCGTGCCGATAACGATGTCAATGGCACCTGCCCGCAAACCGTTGACGACTTCCTTTTGCTCCTTCGGCGATTGTAATCGGCTAAGCATGGTGATTTTGACGGGATAGGGAGCAAGGCGTTGGGTGAAAGTTTGATAGTGCTGCAAGGCGAGGACTGTCGTCGGCACGAGCATCGCCACTTGCTTGCCATCCATGACCGCTTTGAAGGCGGCTCGGATGGCGATTTCCGTCTTGCCGAACCCGACATCGCCACAAACGAGTCGGTTCATCGGCTTCGGCGACTCCATGTCCGCCTTGACTTCCTCAATGGCACGGATTTGGTCTTCGGTCTCAACAAACGGGAAGGCGTCTTCCATCTCCCGCTGCCAAGGTGTGTCGGGCGAGAAGGCAAAACCGTCTGCGACTTGTCGGCGGGCGTAAAGTTCCAGCAACTCTTTGGCGACTTGCTCGGCGTTCTCTTTCGCCTTTTGCCTCAAGCGAAGCCAGCGCTTGTTGTTGGACAGGGAAGAAAGGGGCGGCTCACCACCGTCAACGGCGATATACTTGCGAACTCGGTCAATTTGGTGGACAGGAACATAAAGTCGTTCGCCCTCAGCATACTCAATGACGAGGTAGTCGCTTTCCTTGCCCAAAACTTCCTGCCGAACAACGCCGCGATAAATGCCGATGCCGTGATGGATGTGAACGACATAATCGCCCTCACGCAAATCGGACGGCGACTTAACAGCAGCCGTCCCTTTCCAGCGTTTTCGGCGAGGCTTGTAGGGAGCGTTGAAAAGTTCGGAGTCAGTGACGACGACGAGCCTTTCGTCGGGCAAGAAAAAGCCTGCGCTTAGCGGCGTCGGGAAAATGTTGATGCGGTCGGCGATAGGCAAGTCATCTGCATTCAACCGAACAACTGGCGGCATGTCGGCAAGCGGGACATCACGAAGCCAATCGCTCACCCGTTCTGGATAACGGGTCGCAATCACGATGGCGCAATGGCGCTGTCGCCATTCATCCACACGGGCGAGAAACCTTCTGACATCGCTCAAAAAGGCTTCAATGCGATGGCAGGTTAGGGACTGGGGATTAGGGACTGGGGACTGGATTGGCTGGCTTTTTATGGGCTCGGCAAAAGCCTCGCCCTCCCTCCGGGTTGACATTTGCTCGCGAATTTCGGAAGTGAAGACCAGCGAGCGAAATTTTTGCAAACGGCTTTTTATGGGCTCGGCAAAAGCCTCGCCCTCCCCTTTCTCCATGTCCTCTTCCGTTTCGTCCCTCGTCCCTCGTCCCTCGTCCCATGCTTCCGTGTCCCGTGTCCCCTGTCCCGTGTCCCACTCTACAAAAGGCGGTTTTGGCGGTCGCAGCAAATCGCCAGACTCAATCAACTCGGCGACGATTTTTTGCCATCGCTCCTCAAGGGCTACGGCATCGGCATCAAGGTCGTTCGGTTCAAGCCAAACGACGAGCGTGTCGGCTGGCAGGTGGTCAACGGGGGTGGGCAGCGGGTCGTAAACGAACGGGAAATACCAGTCGCAGCCGTCAAAGTAGCGCCCATCCAAAAGCCGTTCCAAATCGTGCTCAACCTGCTGCCGCAATAACCTTGCCTGCTCAGGCTTTCCGTCCTTTTGCAACCGTTCCACTTCCCGCTCCAACATCTCACGAATTCGTCCCTCAAAATCCCCGTCCCTCGTCCCTCGTCCCGCGCCCCGTTCCGTTTTGTCCTGTGCCCCGTGTCCCGTGTCCCTCAAGATGAACTCCCGTGCCGGCAAAATCACGCATTCACGCCACTGTCCTGTTGAACGCTGCGTTTCAATGTCAAAAGGACGGATGCTCTCAACTTCATCGCCGAACAACTCAATGCGGATGGGTTGGTCGTGGGCAGGTGAGAAGAAGTCAACGATATCGCCGCGAACGGCGAATTGCCCTGGCGCTTCAACTTGAGGGACACGCTCGTAACCGCCAGAAACCAAATGAGCCACCAAATCGTCCCGCTCAATCGTTGCGCCGACTTTGACAAGTAAAGCGCTTTGCTCGTAAACGCTAAGCGAAACTGTCGGTTGGCAGATAGCAGTGGGCGTTGCGACAACGATAGCGTTTCGTTTTCGGTGAAGGGCGTCAACGGCGGCGATGCGGTCGCGGGTGACGGCAAGGTCAGTGTCGCCTGACAGCAAGGCTGGGTGTGGCGGGAACGGGTAAATTCGGTCAGGCTGCGCAATTAGAGTTTCCAAATCGGCGACGAAGTTGGGCAAGCGCTCAGCGGATGGGACGAGGATGAGCGTTGGATGTTGGCGGTCATACAAAATTGCTGCCAAGATGGCAGCCCACGAAGACGAAAATCCCCCCTGAACCTGCAGTTTCGCCCTTGCCTTCAAAGAGCGCTGCAGGCTTTGAACCCTTTCGCTTTCTCGCAGCCAACGGATTAATCCGTGCATAAAGGCATCAAGGCAACATCGGGTTGCCCCTGTAAACGCTTTTTGTCCTTCACCTCAACCTTACGACCTCGCCTTTAAGGTCATCGGCAATTTTAACAACGATTGCGTCGCTGCGGTGGCTCAATGATGCCCGTTCCAAAACAAACCATTCGCCGTTCCGCCCCTCGCCGACTTCTGCGGCTTTCACTTTTGGAGCGTCCTTAGCCCGCACCAAAGTCAATGTGGTCGCTTCAATTGGCAGCAGCCAAATTTGCCTTGCCTCTCTCAAGTCGGCAGCATCCGAAAACGCTGCGAAGTGTCCGTTGCCCTCGGCAATAAGTTCGCCGTCAACGAAAATTTGCCCACTTCCCTCCACAAGGAAGATGCGCCCTTTCCCGTCAAAAGCCACCATACCCGGTTGCCACGAGCCCAAACTCATCGTGATGCGTGAGGGGCAATGCGCAATGCGTCCGCGGAAAGCCGAAGCGGGCAGATGAGCGGTGAAAGTCACGGGTTTGTCGGATGCGTTGAAGAACACGAAAACGATGCCGTTTTGCAGCGGGACGGTGAAGGCGTAAATGGTGGGCAAATCGGGTTCGGTGCGGATGAACGATGCTTGCGCCTTTTCAAGGACTTGCCGATAACGCTCCCGCAAAACTTCGTCAACTTCGCTGAACTCAGGGACAATTTGCTCCCTTGAAGGTTCGCCGCTTGTCCCACTGCGGTAGACGACGCTTCCTCGTTCCGCAAAGCGTTTCAGTGCGGTCTCCGCCTCCGCTGGGATGTCAGAGACGACGCTGGGCAAGAAAACCGCTTTGATGCCGCTGAGCAATTCATCGCTGATTTGCAAATCGCTGGCGACAGCGAAGTCAACCCTCAAACTGACGAGGGTTTGGGCTGCAACAAGGGCTGCGTGCCAAACTTTTGCGCCTTCGGGCAAAAGCCGATTGCTGTCTGGGACGATGAGCAAAACTTCAGGTTTGCGCCAAACGGGTCTAAGCCGTCGCAAAATCAACGCCGCAGCCCTGTAGGCTTTCAATGCCGGTTTGGGCACATCGTCGGGATAAACCAAGCCCCAAGGGAAAACTCGGTCATCGTCATCTCGCCAGCACCAATTTTGCACCTTGCTTGCGCCCAACCCGAAAGCCAACTGCGGCAAAAAGAGCATAAGTCGCCATTGCTCTTCCTCGGTTCGTCGGATGTGGTAGCCCGTCGCGCCGAGTTCCCGTTCCCATGCTGGGTGAGTTTTGACGCCGAACTCCCCGATGTTCAACGACTTGCCGTAAAGGCGCATGTCTGTCAGTTTGAAAACGGCTGCGAAGCGGCGAAGGTCTTTGCTCGGCTCATCAAAGTAGCCGATATTGGCGATGTCCAAACCGTCAACGGTCAACCGCAAATCAATCCCACCAACTGGCGACTGGTAGTATTCGCTGGTGACGGGATGGTTAGGGTCAACGGATTTGATGGCGCTGACCAGACGCTCGTTCCACTTTCGGGTTTGCTGGACTTGCCAACGCAAATCGTTTTGCTCTGGCGTCTTCGGTCGCAGTTGGTAATCGCCGTTCAGGTAGTAAATCAACCCATCGGCGTTTTTGTAGCGCTTTGCGAACTCAGCGACGGATTGAGCCTGTCGCTCCAAAGTCGCATCGTCAACAGCGACATCGTGTCCGATGAGCAGCCCAGCCATGTAAACGATGCCAGCGCGGTGGCAGAGCCAAATCATGGCATCCAACTTTCGCCAGTCGGCTGCGCTGAACTGGTAATTTGGTGGCGTCCATTGCAGGTTCTCAAAAACTGTCAAGCCTGCGTCTTTCATCGCTTGAATTTGCCGCCACCAAAAGAGCGGGTCAGATTGAGACGGTGAGTGAAACCAGTTCGCCCAAGTGTCCGTGCCGAGCGTGAATGTGGGGCTGCCGTTGAGCCAGAAGTAGTTGTCGGCATAGCGGAAGTTCAACTTCTTGGGGAAAATCTGCCCGTCCCAGACGACGAAACCCGCTTCCGTCTCGTCAACCAAATTGCCCTTCGTGTCCGACAACCTTGCAACGATGCGGTAAAGCCCTTCTGGCAGTTTCAAGTCCTTCCACCAAGCCTTAACAGCCGCTATGTTGCCCGACTTGACCGTCACTTCGGTCTTGAATTCAGCCACCGCCTCTTTTGCGTTTTCCCGTTTCTGGGGAGAGCCCTCAAGGGGGACTTTCGTGACGATAAACTCCATTTGCCCGACGAAATCGCTGTCGCCGAAGTTGGAAACATTGACCGCAGCACCTATCGCCTCGTTTGGGCGGTAGCAAGCCAACTCGCTCTTTAGCCCGTAGGCGAAAACTCCCTGCCGCAAACTTTGCAGTAAAGGCAAGAGCACTTTCTCACCGAAACCTGGCAGCGCCGTTAATTCAACATTGTCAACGCCGAAGAAGACCCAAGTGCTACCCGCGAAGACGCCAGCGTAGTGGTGCATCATCGCGCCCGCCGTCCCGCAAATTCGCCCGAAGCGGTCGCGGGCGATGACGATAGGTCTCCAGCGGGCGGCTGCGTTCAAAACGCCGACGGCAGAGTAGCCGCTGATGCTTTGCGCCCCTTTGGCTTCCCACGACCAATCGCCTGCTTCCAACCGAACGGCATTTCGCAACGGGTAATGGGCGTCAAACATTCCCAGTTGAAGTGGCGATGTCTCCAAACCGTCTTGCGGGTTGCCGTAGCGGGTATTGATGGAAGGCGGCACCTCAATGCGCTCAACCCGAACATCATCAAAGAAAGCCGTGCCGGTTGCGTTGTAGATGCCGAAGCGAATTTCAACTCGGTCAACGCCGTAAGGAACGACGAAATCGGCGACAAATTGCTGCCAGTCGGTTGTGCCGCGAACTTGAGCGATGTCCCGCGGGTTGACCCATCGCTCACCAGAAAACGGGTAGTAAGCGAGAAAGGCGTAGCCAGTGCCTTTAACCCCTTCCGTTTTCACCCAACCAGAAATTCGCAGTCTCTCGCCAGTTTGAACCTTGACAGTTGTCCTCCAAATTTGCGAACCTGCACCTTCGGGAATTTGAACGGCTGCGCATCTTCGCCCGCTCTTAGCACCTCGTTCGGCGACGAAACACTGCTGCGGGTGAGAGCGTTCCCAACCCTCGGCGCTTCCGTCGGGCAAAACGGTTTCAAAGCCAGGGTTGACATTGAGCGGCACCATTGAGGTGGGACGAGGGACGCAGGGTGCGGGACGAAAGTTGCTGAGAGGGACATCAAAAGCGTCCCCGCCGAAGGTCAGCAAGTCTGCTCCGTTGATCAACAGCCGAAGCAAATTGCGGTGGGCTTCAACGGGAAAGTAGGGCGAGTTGGGTAGAACCAAAAGACCGATCTCGTGCTCCGCATCGGAAGGGTGAGCCTCCGAGCGAGCCACAAGTTCGTTGAATTGTTGGAATGAGACGATTTGAGGTTCGTAGCCTGCCTGTTGAAGGCAATTGGAAAGGGCTTTTGGCGATGGCGCTGCAGGGTTTTCGGGCAAGTTGGGGTCGTGCAAAATCAAGGCAATTTTGCCTTTGGCAAAAGTCGGCTCTGTGTATTGCGCCGGAACTGTTTCGCCCTTCACGACTTGGACGGCATCAAATAAGGCGACCCCGTCGGCATTGTAAAGCCCCAAGCGAACTTCAAAGTAAAAGGCTTTGGGATGGGTTATCCATGTCGCCTCAAAGCGACGCCAATCGTTCGTGCCTGCCAGTTGGGCGAAATCTCGGGCTGCCAATAAGTTGCCGTGAAAGTCAAACTCGTAAATGGCAGCATAGGCGTAACCAGCGCCTGCAACTGGCTTGACATTTTCTGTCCGCATCCAAACGCTAACGGCATATCGGGTTTCAGGTTCGGCGATGACGATTTGCCTTGCCATATCGCCGTTGAAGTTGCATTGCAGCACCCATTGCCCGTGCGGTGCGTCTGTTCGTCGCATGTTCATGGCAGCGCCGCTGAACATCCAACCGAAAAAGCCGCGCTCAAAACTTCCGTTGCGCAATTCCATTGCGTTCCCGCAAACCACCGAGATTGCCAGAAACAAACTCGCAAGCCATCGGCTCACAGAGGTCACCTCCCACGCTGCTTTTACTCGCCCACTTTGACGAGTTTGTATCGCTCGTAAATCAGCGTCACTTTTTCGCCTTCAACGAAAAATTCGGCGACAACTTTGCGGCTGTGTTGGACGGTGAAAAAGCGGGCGTAGTCGTCGGAAAGTTCTTCAGGCATGAACGGGATGCTGCTCTCAAGCAACCGACCTTTGGTTTCCAGAACCACGCCATCGCCTTTTCGGCTCACCTGCAACTTCATCGTGCCTTTGTATGTCTCGTAGCGACCGACCAGTTTCTCAAGCAATCTATCATGAAGGACGAAAGGCAATTCGTTTAGGTCTTTGCCGAGCATCGTCGCAAGGGTGACCATTCCGATTTGCGAAAGCGGATGACCGCTCGCGTTTGCCAAAACCGCAACGCCGATGCCCGCATCAGGGATGTAGCCAGCAAAAGCGGTGTGAACTAAAACCGAACCGCTGTGGGCGACTAACTTGTGACCGAGAAAGTCGGGGTAAACGCTCCAACCGAAACCGTAACCTTCGTCGCCGAAAAGAGGCGATGGCAAAGGAATTTTGGGCGTCTCCATTTGCTCAAGGCTTTCGGGCGAAATCAATTGCGTTCCACTCCACCTTCCGCGAGCCAAGTAAAACCGCAAGTAGTTGCTCAGGTCAAGGACAGTGCTGATGAGACCGCCATCGGCGGAGATGCCGAAGGGAAATCGTGAAGGAATTCGCTTGCCCTCACGGTCAATGACATAAGGCGTCGCCCAATCTGGGTCGGAAGCGACATCCTCTCGCCGAAAAGTCGTTCGGCTCATCCCTAACGGCTCTAAAATTCGCTCCTTGACAAACGCCTCGTAACTTTCGCCCGAAGCGACCTCAATGATGCGCCCGAGGAGCAAATAGCCTTCGTTCAAGTAGAAGAACCGCTCGCCGGGCTTAGCGACAGCCCAACCTTCAGCGTCGCTCATGAAGGCTTTCAAGTCGTCAACGGAAGCGATAGGCAACCAAGTTGCTTCCTCGCCGATGACATGGCGGATGAAGGCTTCAGCGTAAGCGAGGGCTGGGATGCCCGATGAGTGGGTGAGTAAGTGCCAAATTCTGACAGGTTCGCCCAAAGGGCGGAGCGTCATCGGCACAAATTTGTCAACGGGGTCGTCAAGGCTGATTTTGCCCTCCTCAACGAGCATCATGATTGCCAACGCGGTGAAGGATTTCGTGACCGAACCGATGCCGACACGAGTTTGCGGTGTCATTGCCGCTCCGCTTTCAACATCCCGAAACCCGAACCCACGAGCGTAAACGACTTCGCCATCTTTCACCGCAGCGATGCTCAGCCCCGGCAAATGCGTCTTCCGCATCTTCTCAAACACATACGCTTCCACACCTTGCCAGTCCATTGCTCACCACTCCCTTCATCACTTGCACGCTCTTTTTTGCCGATGCAGGCAACTGGTTCGTTCAACCCAGTGGGAAGGATAGCGCCGACGGCGGGGATTGAAAAAGGGGGCTGTTAACGCCGTTGGTGGCATGCGTTATAACTTTTAGCACCCCACGAAAAGGTGCCGCGGTGGCGGAACTTGGCAGACGCGCTGGCTTGAGGGGCCAGTGGGTTTAAAAGACCCGTGCGGGTTCAAATCCCGCCCGCGGCACCATTTCTTTTTCCGCCCGTAAATCTGCCCTTCCCTGCGACAAATTAGGCACCAAGCGCTATAGTGCATTGCGCCCAATCCCATCTTGCGTCGGGGCGATGAAAGTGATGGTGTATCCGAGCAAGGAAGAGTTTTTGAGGTTGGCGGAGAAGGGCAATTTAGTGCCTGTTTGGCGGGAAATCCTCGCCGACTTGGAAACGCCTGTCTCGGCTTTCTTGAAACTGGCGAGGGGCGAATTCGCCTTCCTTTTGGAAAGCGTGGAAGGAGGCGAACATGTCGCCCGCTATTCCTTCTTGGGCTTTCAACCCTTGTTGCTCTTCCGCAGTAAGGGCGATATCGTGCTGATTGAACAGGGAGGCGGTTTGCAAGTCCATCGGCTGCGCGACGGTGAAGACCCACTGCATGTCTTGAAGCGCTTGATGGCGCAATTTCGCTTCGTCGCCGTGCCCGATTTGCCCCGCTTTTGTGGTGGGTTCGTCGGTTACCTCGGCTACGACTTAGTTCGCTTCTTTGAGCGGTTGCCTGACCAGACAGGGGATGACTTGCAATTGCCCGATTGCTACTTGATGCTGGCTGGCACCGTCGTCATCTTTGACCACTTGAAGCGACGGATGCGCATCCTCCTCAATGCTTTTGTGGATGACGACCCTGAGAAAGCCTACGAGACGGCAATGGAGCACCTTCACGACATCGTTCAACGCCTTCGCATGTTCCCAATTCCTTTCCCTTACCGCTCTTCCTTTCCCGCCCCTCGCCGTGAGGTCGTCTCTAACTTCACCCGTGAAGGGTTTGAGGAAGTCGTGGAGCGGGCGAAGGAATACATCGCAGCGGGCGACATCATCCAAGTCGTCCTGTCTCAGCGCTTCCAGACGAAAGTCAATGCCCCGCCTTTTGACATCTACCGCGCCTTGCGCACTATCAACCCGTCGCCTTACATGTTCTACCTAAGTTTCGGCGACCTGAAACTCATCGGGAGTTCGCCAGAGATTTTGGTCAGTTGCTTTGGGACGAAAGTCATCACGCGCCCGTTGGCAGGGACGCGCCCACGCGGTCAAACGCCCGAGGAAGACACCGAACTGGAGCGGGAGTTGCTTGCCGACCCGAAAGAGCGCGCCGAGCACATCATGCTCGTGGATTTGGGGCGTAACGATTTGGGACGCGTTTGCAAAGTCGGGACGGTGAGGACGACAGAGTTGATGAAAGTGGAGCGTTACAGCCATGTCATGCACATCTACTCCACTGTGGAAGGCGAACTGGACACGGAGCGCTTTGATGTCTTTGATGTCCTGCGGGCGACTTTCCCTGCGGGAACGGTTTCAGGCGCCCCCAAAATTCGGGCGATGGAAATCATTGAGGAGTTGGAGCCGACCAAGCGTGGTCCTTATGCGGGCAGCGTCGGCTACTTCAGTTTCAACGGAAACATGGACATGGCGATCACCATCCGCACCATCGTCTTGAAGGGGACGACAGCATATGTGCAAGCGGGGGCAGGCATCGTCGCCGATAGCGTCCCCGAACGGGAATATCAGGAAACCGTCAACAAAGCCAAAGCCCTCCTCACCGCCATTGACCTTGCCGAGCAAGGGTTGGAGAGTTGAAAAACAGATGCCCTGCCAACGGGCTAAGGACGCTGGCGGGCGCGGGGATGAGCGGCATGATAGGTCGCCCGCAGTTGGGGCGTGACGATGTGGGTGTAGCGTTGTGTCGTCGTGATGCGGGAATGTCCCAGCAACTCTTGGATGCTCCGCAAATCTGCCCCGCCCAAAAGCAAATGGGTGGCGAAAGTGTGACGAAGTTTGTGAGGTGACAACCGACGCCCCAATAGGGTTTGGGTGTAACGCACTACCAAGCGAATGACGGTTTCTTTCCGCAACCCTTTGCCGCGACGGCTCAAAAAAAGCGTCGGGTTGCCTTGCCCTCTGTCCAACGGAAGACGCCCTTCCGCTAAGTAGCGCTGCAATGCCTCCTTCGCTGCCCGCCCCAACGGCACCAATCGCTCCTTTCCCCCTTTGCCCATCACCCGCACAAAACCCGTCTCTAAATTCACGCTGTCCGTCCGTAATGTCACCAACTCGCCGACCCGAACGCCCGTCGCATACAGCAACTCCAACATCGCATAGTCGCGCAAAAGCAATGGTGACGGTTTTTTGTCCGACAACTCCTTCAACCGTTCCAGCAATTCCCTCGCTTCCGTCACGCTCAAAAATTGGGGCAACCTTTGAGGTTGCTTTGGAGAGGGCAAATGCAAAGTGGGGTCGTGGGTGCAAAAACCTTCCCGCACCAAAAAGCGATGGAAAAGGCGAACGACGGTGAGCCGATGGCTGATGGTCGCAGGCGAAAGGCGACGACTTTGCAGCCACGCCAGATAAGCCACGATGACCTCCGTGCCCGCTTCTGTCGGGGCGATGCCTTTCGTCGCCAAAAAGTTAAGGTAGTGACGAAGTGCTTCGGCGTAAGCCTGAACCGAACTTTCCAACAACCCCCGCTCCGTCCGAAGGTAAAGGGCAAACTCTTCCACCCAGTTCTTGGGCAAATGATTACCTGCCATGCTCTCATGCCCCCGATAAATCCGCTACGACATGCATCGTTGCGTTTGTTCCGACCGAGAATCGGCTCACTGACTGCCATCGTCCTTAAGGTGTTGTGCTCATTCGTCAACGGCGCTTGACCGTTGAGCGAGCATCTGCCTCAATGCTTCATCTTGTTGCGGAGAGGGTCGTCAGCAAGCAATGCCCTCGGATGGACACTTAGCGCTTGTGCCTTCTACCTCCCAGACTTGCTTCGGCAATCATTCTAACTTGCGTCCATTAGCATGCCTGTCAGAGTCCCCCATGCTTCCTTCGTCAGGTCAAAATCTGCCATCCAACGCTGCCGTCCTAATTGGGCTAAAAGTCTTTGAGCGGGTCTTGAGAGCGTTTGGACAAACATGCTACCTTCCCCTCCACATCCCAAAAGTAGCGGTGCAGCGTTCTCGGCAAATTGTTGCGCCTCATTTACCCTCCCACTCCCGAAAGCGATTGGTGATAGGCAACCTGCGGTCTTTGCCGAAGGCGCGGTGGGTGATTTTCGGTCCTGGGGCAATCTGACGACGCTTGTATTCACTGCTGTCCACCATCCAAGCCACCCTTCGCACCGTTTCTTCCTCGTAACCCATTGCCACGATGTCGGCAACGCTGCGGTCTTCTTCTACATACGCTTGCAAGATGGCGTCCAGAAGTGGGTAGGGTGGCAACTTTTCCTGGTCAACTTGCCCGGGACGCAACTCGGCGCTGGGTGGCTTTTCAAAGACACGGCGTGGGATGATTTCCCGTCCTGCCTTCTCGTTCACATACGCCGCCAGTTCGTAAACGAGCGTCTTATAGACATCCTTGAGCACGGCGAAACCGCCTGCCGTGTCGCCGTAAAGGGTGCAATAGCCTGTGCTGCCTTCGCTCTTGTTGCCTGTCGTCAGCACCAACCAACCGAATTTGTTAGACAGCGCCATCAACATCGTCCCGCGAATGCGTGCCTGCAAATTCTCTTCGGTCACATCGGGCGGAAGCCCTCGGAACACTTCGCTCAGCGCTCGCAAGAATGCTTCAAAGACGCCTGCGATGGGAATGACCAAAAAGCGAATGCCCAAATTGCGCGCCAAAGTTTCGGCATCTTCAAGGCTGTGTTGCGACGAGTAAGGTCCTGGCATCGCCACGCCCGTCACATGCTCCCGACCCAACGCATCTACGGCGATGCAGCAAGTCAAGGAACTGTCAATGCCGCCGCTTAGCCCGACGACGGCATCCCGCATCCCGTTTTTGTGCAGGTAATCGCGGGTGCCCAATACCAGCGCCCAATAGACTTCAGCGGTGCGGGGCAAAGGCGCCTCAATGCGTGGCGCAATGGCGGGTTTGGGTTCGGCAGGCTCAAAAGGCAAAGCGACGACTTTCACCTTCACTCCATCCAACCCTTGTCCTGCAATCCCCAATCCCTGCTTATCCTGCCTTCGGCGCGGGTCATGCAAGCGAGCCCGAACGATGCCGACGAGGTCAATGTCGGCGACCAAAAAGTCTTCCGAAAACTGTTTGGCGCGAGCAAGGATTTCACCTTGCTCGTTGACGACCAAACTGGCACCATCAAAGACCAACTCATCTTGCCCACCGACCAAATTGACATAAGCGACAGCGGCAAGGTTATCGTTGGCGCGAACGCCCAACATCCGCTCCCGCCAAACCAACTTGCCCATGTGGTAGGGGGATGACGAAATGTTCAGCAGCAGATGGGCGTCACCCAGCAACGCTTCGGCACGGGCGGGACCGCCAGGATACCAGATGTCCTCGCAAATGGTGACGCCAACGCGGGCATCGTTCAGTGTCAGCACGAGTGCCTCCTCGCCCCGCTGAAAGTAGCGGAACTCGTCAAAGACGCCGTAGTTGGGCAGGTAATGTTTTCGGTAGACGGCGGCGATTTTGCCGTCATGCAAGACGGCGGCGGCATTGAACAAATCACCGTCTTCGTCCACGAAGCCGACGACCGCCACCAGCGACTTGGGCACTTGCCTTGCCAGTTCTGCCACGACCTCTTTGTTGCGGGCGACAAAGTGAGGCTTGAAGAGCAAATCTTCAGGTGGGTAGCCCGTCACCGCCAGTTCGGGAAACGCTACGATGTCCGCCCGCACTTCTTTCGCCCGTTCAATGCCTTCGGCAATCTTTTTTGCGTTGCCGTCAATGTCGCCGACCATCGCATTGATTTGGGCTAACGCAACCCGTAAAGTTCGCATTATCCTTCGCCTCCGCATGCCAAACGGTTTTGCATCGGCAGGGTCATTTGTTTTTCCGATTGCCCTCCATTTTCGTCCACCAGCCGTTGCGGCTTGAACCGACCGACCCATTCGCCTTGCTCTTTCCGTTCCTTGAAAGTTTTGCGCACAACATGCAAGGCAAGTTCCGCCATCACCCGTGCCTTTTCCTTCTCACAGTTTTGAAGGCGCTCCCGAGCGATAGCGACATAAGTTTCGCTGACATCAATGCCCAGGTAATCGCAACCCAAAAATTTCGCCGCCACAAGGGTCGTGCCGATGCCGCAGTAAGGGTCAAGCACGACACCCTTGCGCCCATCAAGAACCGAGAAGATGCATCGGGTCGGTAACTCAATCGGGAAGGGATTGGGATGGCGTTGGTCACGCTCAGGCGGAATTTCCCAAACGGAAGTGAGCAGAGCGTGACGAGGGTTGAGTTCCTCGCCGATGGTGTCACCTTCGTAGCGCGGCTTGTAGAGCCAATAGATGCGCTCGTCCACCTGCCAAAAACGCCAACCGCGAAGGTTCGCCGCAATCTTTCGATGCCAAATGATTTCCTGCCGCAAAACCCAACGAGACTTGGCAACCCATTCGTAGGGGTGGATGAGCCGCCCCCGAACCCAACGGATTTTGTGGTTGTAGAAGAGTGAGCCACCAGGTTTGGTCACCCGATAAAGTTCGTTGAGAACGGCAACCTGCTCGGCTTGGTATTCTGCTTCGTCCTTGCAATCGCGAGCGCCTTCGTAAACGACTTTGTCCACCAACCAACCCTTATCCCGTTCGCCTTTGTTGTAAGGCGGCGAGGTGACCGTCACATCAACGAAAGCGTCAGGCAAGGTCTTCAACACCGTCAAAGCATCGCCGACAAGCACCGTGTTCAAAGCCAGTGACATGTTTCTCCAACTATTAGGGTGTCCGCCAGTCCCTGAGCAATTTGTTCTTTCGCTCAGCATCCTTCGTCCTCCTCGGCGAAATGTTCGCCTGTTACTTCCGAGGCGAACTCACGGGCAGCCTCTTCCGATTGGAAGTAAAACACTTCTTCGTTGCCGTCGTCATCCACCACCGTAACTCGCCAAGCGGTTTTGTTGACTCGCACGGGCTGACCGGTGTCCATGTAAAACGCCGAAGACCCGTCGCTTCCAACAAAAACTTCCTCAACGATAACCTTCACCTTCCTCACCTCGCATCGCAAAAGTTGTCAACCCGTTCACGCCTTGTCGGCGGTCATCCCTAATTTTGCCGACGGTGGGAGGAGGGCGATGGCAACCTTTCAGGGTTGAAAGGGTGGTCGGGATGGAGAGGAAAGCCTCGGTCATCATGACAGGAAGCACCCTTACCGCCTTGACGATGCTGACGCTGCCCAGCCTGTTGACGCAAATCGGGCAAACAATTGGCTGGCTGGGCGAAGCCTATTTCGTCGGTAAACTGGGCACGACGGCAGTGGCAGCCATCGGCGCTGTCGGGCAATTAGGTTGGGTGCTGATGGTCATGACGATGATGGTCGGTGTCGGGGCGACGACGCTCGTCGCTCAGCGATGGGGCGCAGGCGATGTCAACGGGGCAAGGGAAGTGACCGTCGCTGCCTTGCAACAATCGGTGCTCTTCAGCCTCCCTGTCTTGCTCCTCTGGTTCTTTCGCCACATCGTCTGGACGCTGCTGGGTGTCCCACTGTCCGTGCAAAGGTTGGCGGATGCCTATTTCGCCATCGCCCTCGCTTCCTTTCCCGTTCAAAGTGTCGCCTTCAGTTTGATGGCGGTTTATCGGGGGATGGGCGATATGGTGACGCCTCTTTGGGCAACCCTTGTCGGCATCGCCCTTCAACTTGTTGCCAATGCGTTGCTGGTGCCCCGATGGGGCATCGGTGGGGCAGGAATGGCGTTGGCGTTAAGCCGATTGGGTGCGTTGGTGGTGTTGCTTTGGCGTTTCCATCGCTGTCCGCTCTCAGTTCCTGCCCGCCATTTCGTCGCACGGTGTTGGGGGCAACATCGGTCGTTGTTAGCGTTGGGCGTTCCTGCTGGTTTGCAATCGCTGCTTTGGTCTTTGGCGTCCATGCTTTACTTCACCATCCTCGCCCACACGCCGAGCCGAGAATCCGCCATCGCGGCTTTGACCGTCGGGTTGCGCATTGAAGCGATTGCTTTTATGCCCGGCATCGCTTTCGGGATGGCGGCGCAAACGCTCGTCGGTCAATGTGTCGGGGGGAAGCAATGGCGTCGGGCAAAGCAAGGTGCGTGGCAAGCCGCCATCGGGTGCGCCGTGGCGATGGGCTTGATGGCGCTCGTCTTTTTCGTCGCAGCGGGTTGGCTGACGATGCGGTTCGCCAAAGACGCCCTCACACGCCATTACATCGCCGCTTACCTGCGCATCAATGCCTTGTCTGAACCGTTGCTGGGCATCGGGATGACCTTAGGTGGGGCATTGCGGGGCTTAGGAGACACGATGACACCTGCCGTTTTGGGTGTGCTCACGCAATGGCTGTTGCGCTTGCCTGCCACTTACTGGCTTTGTCACAGGCTGGGTTACGATGCTCTTGCGGCGTGGTGGACGATGAGTTTGTCCACGATGGTCAATGGTGTTTTGATGGCGGGTGCTTTCTGGTGGCAGGTGCGTCGGCGGACGCCCATCGCTTGAATTCCTGCCTTGATAGCGACAATCTTTTTGGGGTGATGACGATGCCGACCCGCGATGATCGCTCCTGCTGGCATGCCATCCGAAGTGCCCTCAAGGAAGCGTTGAAGGGGCGATGGCGGCTCAGTTGGCAACTCCTTTCGCAACACGCCCGCCCCAACGAAGGGCGCCACCTGCGGCGTATGGCGGTTTGGGGGGTCGTGTTCGGTTTGGGTTGTCCGCTTGGCGGTGAATTGGCGGGGGCGTTGCTCTCCCAAGCGGGACTCATCGCCGATTTCGCTTTCCTCAGTTGGCGCATGTGGTATGAGTTGGCGGGGGCGGTCACGGTGCTGACGCTGTTGGGGGCGCTCGTCGGTCACCTTCTGGACGAAATCGCTGCCCACAACATGCTGTTGGAATGTCGGGTTCGGGAGCGGACGAAAGAGTTGCAAGCCCTCACCGAATTCACTGAAGCCGTTTTGCATCGGATTCCTTCTGCCGTCTTGGTCACCGATGGGCAAGGGCGTATCGTCTGGGCAAATCAATCCGCCTTCCGCTTGTTGCGGGAATGGAAGTTGGTGTCCGATGGCAGCACTTCTTTGCTGGGTCAAGGAGGGCAAACTTTGCTGGTTGATCTTTCAGAAGTCTGGGTGCAACTTCCGCAAGTGCTCAGGGACGGTCAGGTGAGGTCTTTCGCTCGCCTCGTCGTCCACACACCATCGGGGCGCAAAACGGTTCGCTGCACCCTCGCTCCCTTGCGCCGTCCCGATGCCGACCAAGCCGTCCTCATCTTGGATGACATCACCGCCGAAGAGCAATGGCAGCAGCAGTTGGTGCAATCGGAGAAACTGGCGGCGTTAGGTCAACTGTCCGCAGGGCTCGCCCACGAACTCCGTAATCCTCTCAGCGCCGTCAGCACGGCGGCTTATTGCCTCGCTCAAACCTTGCAACAAAACGGCGCTTTGTCCGACGACGCTGAGCGCTATCTTGCCGTCATCCAGCGCAATATCCAACGGGCTCAGCGGATCATCACCAGCGTTTTAGCCTTCGCCCGCCCCTCCAACGCCGATGCTGTCTTTACCGACCTGAACGATTTGGTGCAAGCGGCGTTGGACATCATCGCAAAAGATGCCGAGCGACGAGGCATCGTGATCAAGACAGCACTAAAGCCTTTGCCCCTCGTTCGCTGTCGTCCCGATGCGGTCAAACAAGCCGTGCTGAACATTTTGCTCAACGCTGTCCAAGCGATGCCCGATGGCGGAACGCTTTCCGTGCGCACCGAGCACGAGGAGGCAACAAACCAAGTGCGTCTCATCATCGCCGATACAGGTCACGGCATCCCGCCAGAAAACTTGCCCCGCATCTTTGACCCTTTCTTCACGACGAAACCCCCAGGCGAAGGGACAGGCTTGGGGCTTTCCATCGCCCGCACCGCTATTGAAGCCGATGGCGGGCTCATCCTCGCAGAAAGCGAAGTCGGCAAAGGCAGCACCTTCACCATCGTGTTGCCCGCCGAAAAGAGCCAGTGGGAGGGCGAGCCTTCTGCCCAGCCATTGGTGGCGCACCAACGATGACACTTGCCGAAAGGCAGGGATGGCGATGGAGCGAAAAGTATTGCTCGTAGATGACGACCCTGATGTCTTGGAGATGACCGCCGATTTGCTGCGGCGCAACGGTTATGCCATCGTGACGGCACAAAACGGGGCGGAAGCATTGGAGCGGCTCCAGCGGGACGAAATCCCCGTCGTCGTCACCGACTTGCGGATGCCCGGGATGAGCGGGGAGCAATTGTTGGACACCATCTTGCAGCGGCATCCGAATGTGCAGGTCATCATCCTGACGGGCTACGGGACGATCCCCAGCGCCGTGGAAGCCATCAAAAAGGGCGCTGCCGATTACCTGACCAAACCCCTTTCGCCTGACCAACTCCTTCTCTCGCTGGAGCGACTGTTTGAGCGGTTGCGGTTGGAAGAAGAGAACCGCCAGTTGCGGGAGATGCTGGCAAGGCAGGCAGGCGATGCCGTCATCTTGGGCGAAAGCAAAGCCATTCGGCAGGTCTTGAGCCTTATTGACAAGGTAGCGCCGACGGATGCGACGGTGCTGTTGCAGGGAGAAAGCGGCGTCGGCAAGGAGTTGGTCGCCAAAGCCATCCACTTCCGCAGCAAGCGCCGCCATAAACCTTTTGTCAAGGTCAGTTGCGCTGCCATCCCCGAAAGTTTGCTGGAAGTAGAACTGTTTGGGCGCGAGAAAGGCGCTTACACCGATGCGACGGACGCCAAACCAGGTCGCTTTGAGTTAGCCCATCAAGGGACGATGCTCTTGGACGAAGTGGGCGACTTGACACCTGCCATGCAAGCCAAGTTGCTTCGGGTCTTGCAAGAGAAGGAGTTTGAGCGGGTCGGCGGGACGCAAACGATTCGCGTGGATGTCCGCATCATCGCCGCCACCAACAAAGACTTACTCGCCGCCGTCCAAAAGGGCGAATTTCGGGAGGACTTGTTCTATCGCCTCAATGTCGTCCCGATTTACATCCCGCCCCTTAGAGAGCGCAAGGAAGACATCCCCATCTTGGCGGAAGCCTTTGTCGCCCGCTTCTGCGCCGAAATGGAAAAGCCGATGATGACTATCGCCGACGACGCCATGCAGGTGCTGCTGGACTACGACTGGCCTGGCAATGTGCGGGAGTTGCAGAATGTGCTGGAGCGCGCCGTCATCTTGGCGGAAGAGCCCGTTATCAGAGCCCGCGATTTGCATTTTCTCTTCGCCCAACGCCAGACAGGCACCAACCCGACCGTGTTCAGCCTGCGCCATGCGGAAATGGAGCAAATTTTGAGGGTGCTCAAACTGACGAAGGGCAACAAGGCAGAAGCGGCACGCCTTTTGGGCATCACCCGCGACACCCTCTACCGCAAACTCCGTGAGTATCGCCTTGACCCCAGCCAGTGGAAACCTTGAGACAAGGCTGTTTTGGGGGCGAACCGCCGTTTTACCAGTCGCTAATCGCCAGTCGCTATTCGCTGGCGTTTCTGCCAGTCGCCAATCGCTATTTGCCCGTCGCTATCCACTGGGCGATGTCGGTCGGCGGTAACTTTTCCCGATGCCAGCGCAATCGCCCTTCAGCGTTGGCGGTTCGGTAAGCAGCCGAAGCCCAGTCATGAGGAAAGTGTTCGTGGGCGTTGTGGACGAGCAAGGGCGAAGGTGCCATCAACGCCAATGCCGTCCGAACATCGCCGACTCGCCGAAGGCAAGGGACAAACAACCGTCGGACGAAAGGGTCATCGTCGGCAGCATCAAACTGGTCGGCATCAACGGCGACTTTTCCGTCCACACCGATGGCTGCCGCTGTCAGCAACACCCACAAGCCCGCCATGCCGTCACCGACAAGATGAACCCGTTTGAAGCGCTGCTGCAGGAAAGTGAGTGCCGTTGCAATGTCTTGCATCCGCTCGGCGTCGTCGGTTCGGTTGTAAGTCGCAAAAAATTCCACATCGCGTTTTCGTTCGCCTTTCGCCGCACCCGTCAAGAAGGCGTCTATTGCCAGCACGGCGAAACGCTTCGCTAACATTTGCGCCAGTTGCGCCGTTTCCCCTTCGCTGACCCAAACTTCTGTCGCCGCCCCTTTTTCGCTGACGACCAGCACCGCCTCCTGTTTTTCATCGCTGCCGATGAAAACGGCGGGAATGCGGTCGCCCATCGTTGCCCTTCCAAGCCAAAGCCGCTGCAGCGTCCAACCGTTGCGTTCCATCCGCTCGCCTGATGAGGCAACGAGTTGCTCGGCTGGTGGCAAATGAAGGGCAAGCGTCCTTTGCAAAGCGGGACGCATCAGTTGCCGAAAACGCCTGAGGGCATCTCGGTCGCTGGGACGCATTTGCTCTATGACGGCGTTTGCTTGTTCCCTCAGCCATGCTGTCAAGGCGTCCCAAGTGATGGCATCGTGGGGTTTGGGCAAATCGTCGCCCCAAACGCGGAAGCGTTGGGCATCAGGCAATTGGATTGGCGGTTCTTTGACGGGTTTGCTCAACGGCTTGCCGTCGTTTTTCAGCCATCGGATTGCCCATGTGTAATAGGCTTCCCGCGACCCTTGGGCAAATTCGTGTCCCTCGGAAAAGTGAGCGTTGGCGCAACGGTCTTCGGCGTTGAGCAAGCGATAAATGCTTTGAACGAAGGGAAACTCGTAGCGGGGTGTCTCGTTCGTCCAGTCGCCATCGTCGGAGATGAGCAACAACGGGCGGGGCGCAAACAAAGCGACAATCTCAGGGTTCGTCGTGTCTACCCGCAGCAAAGGCGGGTTTTCACAAAGGCATCCGCCTTGCATGTGGGCGGAAACCATCTTTGTCGGGACGGCGAGGGCAAGGCGCTCATCAACGGCAGCGAGTAAAAAGGTTTGCGTGCCACCTCCCGACGACCCGCAACAACCGATGCGCTTTCTGTCCACTTCAGGCAAACTCAGCAGAAAGTCCAGCGCCCGAAGGCTTTGCCAAGTTTGCACACCCCCTTTGCTGATCGCCCAAAGATGCTCCCTCGGCGTTTCTTTTGCGCGATGGATGACTTGGAACTGGTCGCCATAGCCGAGCATGTCATAGGCGAAAACGATGAAGCCCAGTTTCGCCATCGCCATCGCCCGAATTCGCTCGCGCTCGTAAAGACGCCCTTGCGGCTGCGGGACATGACCGTGCGGGTGCAAAACGGCAGGCAAAGGCGGTTTGCCTCGCTTGGGGCGATACAAGTTGCCCGTCAAGTAAAAGCGGGGGAAAATTTCCAACGCCACTCGCTCCACGATGACTTCGTCGTCTTCGTAGCAAACGACGCGCCGAGGGTTTAAGGGCGTTTTGAGAAAGGGCGGGAAAAGCCCGCAGGCAATTTGCACTTGTAACCGCAGGGCTTCCCTGCGTCGCTGCCATTCCTCGGCAGAATGGTAAGTCGGCAAGGGATAACGCAAATTGAGGTGGCGCACTGGCGTCAACCGAGCATCTTGTGCGACCATCGCTGCCATCACCAACGCACCTCCCAAAAGAGCCCAACGCATCATCGCTCACCCCACAGGTCAAATTGTGCGTCAAACTCGTTGGCGTCGCTGAAAACTCGCTTTTTGAGGGGTGAGGGCGATGCGGTCGCTGGCGATTGGATTTTTGCTGATGCTTCTCGTCGGGGCGGTTGGCATGGGTCGGTGGGCGATGGGATTGCAACGGGGACGACGCCTCGCCGCTGCCCAAGCGAAAACGATTGCTCCCGTCACGCCCCTCAACCTCAACGCCACAGGCTTGCTCCTTCTCTTCGGCGTCACCGACAAAGAGCCGACCAATTGGAGCGGCGAAATCTCTCTCAGCCAAGGCAGCCTTCTTGCACTGTCAGGATGGCGATTGGGTCCGAAGGCTGCCATTGAAGGCAATCGGTTCTTTTTCAACTCCCGCTTCGCTGGTCCGCAACAAAAGCAAATCGTTTCGCCCGGCTTGTTCGTCACCTTGCAAGCGCCTGAAGATGCGACAGTGCGGGTCGCCACCAAGCAAGGCGAATTTTCCTTCCGATTGGGCGACATCGCTTTCGGGCAACCAAAATGGTTTTTGGACGGGCGGGTAAAAGTGGAACGGGCGCCCGCCAGTTTTCGCCTGACAAGCGCCGCCACCGAAGAGGATTTTCCCGCCGCTGTCAGTGATGCCGACGGCAATGTCTGGCTGGTCTCGGTCGTTTACACGCATGGCGGTCAACCCCACTTGGGCGCACCGTTGATGGAAGAGCCGAAAGATTTTGAGTTCGTCCGCCCGAAGGGCAACGGCGACCAAATTTGGCTAATGCACTTTGACGGGACGAATTGGTCGGAGCCGATGCCCGTCACCGAAAATGGGTTGGATGTCTGGAAGCCCTCCGTCGCCCTTGACGGGAAAGGAGGCGTCTGGGTCATCTGGTCGCAAAACTTGAGGGGCAATTGGGAGTTAATGGCGCGCCGCTACGACCCAACGAGCCGCCGATGGGGTAAGGTGGAGCGGTTGACAAATGCTAACGGTTCAGACATCAATGCCGTCGCTGCGACCGACTCGCAAGGCATCGTTTGGGTGGCATGGCAAGGATGGCGGGAAGGCAACTTTGACATTTGGCTGATGCGTTTGGACGAACGCAAGCCCCTTCGCATTTCCACCAGCGACGCCAACGATTGGTCCCCTGCTATCGCTGCGGCGAAAGATGGCTCGGTGTTCGTCGCATGGGACACCTACGATCGGGGCAACTACGATGTTTGGTTGGCGCAGGTAAAAGGTGGGAAAGTGACGCAACGGATGGCGGTCGCTCAAACGCTGCGCTTTGAAGCCCGTCCACAATTGCTCGCCGACACGCAAAACCGCCTTTGGGTCGCCTACGAAGAAGGGGATGTCAGTTGGGGCAAAGATTTTGCCAACTTTGCCCCACCTGTCGCCCACCTCAATCGGGGTGCACCGCTGTATCTGGCGCGCACGATTCGGGTGAAAGTTTTTGCGGATGGGCGATGGCAACAACCCGTCGGCGATGTGCGGATGAATTTCCCGAATACCCTGCGGCGCAACATCAGTTGCCCTCGCATCGCCGCTGACGCAAAAGGTCGCATCTGGTTGCTCTTCCGCCACGCCACTAACCCCGACGGCTCGCAAGAGAGTTGGACGAGTTACGCCGTCGTTTACGACGGCGAACAGTGGAGTGCGCCCATCATCTTGCCCCAATCCGTCAACATCCGAGAAATCAGCACGGCGTTGGCATTAGTGCGTCGCCACACCTTGGTCGCTATCTACCCGTCCGATAAGCGCCCCGCAGGCACAGCATCGCGGTTGGACAGCGATTTGTTTGCGGCTGTCTTGACATTGCCCGGCGAGGCGAAACCCCTCAAGTTGATGGAAGCGTCGGAGACGGAGGAAGGGCAATTGCCGATGCCCCTTGCGCCTCGCCGTCGCCGCCAAGCCCGCTTGCGCCTTGTCGGTCAAGCCTACACGCCGATGGAAGTCGTTCATCCCGACGAAAAGCAAGACATCGCCCGCATGCGCTCCTTCCGATTGAAACTGGGTGGCAAAACTTACTTGCTTTTGCGGGGCGAATTCCATCGCCACTCCGAATTGACTGCCCATAGCGACGGACCCGACGGTTCCTTGGAAGACAACTGGCGCTATGCCCTTGACGCCGCCGATTTGGATTGGATGGGCTCAGGCGACCACGACAACGGCTTCCATCACGAGTATCTTTGGTGGTTGTCGCAAAAGACCGCCGACCTCTTCAACCATCCGCCTCGCTTCCTCGCTATGTTCAGTTACGAGCGGAGCGTGGAATTTCCCAGCGGACACCGCAATGTGTTGTTTGCCCAAAGAGGGATTCGCCCTTTGCCTCGTTTGGGTGGTGGGCAACGGCGGGAGTTGCTGATGGGCACGCCGGAAGCAGGAGCACCCGATGTCAAGATGCTTTACCGCTACCTGAAAACTTTCGGCGGCATTTGTGCCCCCCACACCTCGGCGACCGGCATGGGCACAGACTGGCGCGATAACGACCCTATCGTGGAACCTGTCGTGGAGATTTATCAGGGGCATCGGCAAAACTACGAGTATCTCGGTGCGCCGAGAAGCGCGACGAAAGCAGAAGAGTCCATCGGCGGTTGGCAACCGTCGGGATTCGTTTGGGAAGCCTTCAAGAAGGGTTACAAGTTGGGCTTTCAGTGCAGCAGCGACCATGTGAGCACCCACCTCAGTTACGCCGTCGTCTTCGCCGAAGCGCCGACACGGGAAGCCATCATAGACGCCTTCAAAAAACGCCATAGTTACGGGGCGACGGATAACATCCTTTTGGTCGTCACCTGCGGCGAGCACTTGATGGGTGACGAGTTTTCCGTCAAAGAGCCACCGACCCTTGACATCTTCGTCGTCGGCACTTCCCCCATCGCCCGCCTCCACATCATCAAGGACTTCAAGCATGTCTACACGACCGAGCCGAAGCGGCGCGAAGTCAAATTGCGCTGGCAGGACAACGATGTCCAGAAGGGCAAAACGAGTTGGTATTATGTGCGGGTGGAGCAGGAAGACGGTCAACTGGCTTGGTCAAGCCCGATGTGGATTCGCTACGAGTGACAGGGCATGGAAAAGAAAGGAGCGAGACACCGTAGGCGGTGATTGGCATGGGTGATGAACAAGAGCAATTGAGTCGGCGAGAAATTGCCTTCATCGGAGTGGTTGGAGGCGGGATTTTGCTCAATGCGCTGGGCATCTTTAAAACCTTGCCCGGCACGAATTTGGACACTGCCGTTTTGCTGACCGTCATCGGCGGCTGGCGGATTTTTTACGAGTCGTTTTCCGAGTTGCTTTTGCATCGGCGCATCGGCGCTGACTTTGCTGTTTCCCTCGCTGCCATCGCTGCCTTGCTTCTTGGCGAATACCTCACCGCTGCCGAAGTCATCTTCATCATGCTCATCGGCGGTGCACTGGAGCATTACGCCGTCGCAAAAACCCACAGCGCTTTGGAGAAGTTGCTGGAACTTGCCCCGAAAACTGCCCGAATCAAGCGGGGCGGTGATGAGTCGGAAGTTCCGCTTGAGCAAGTCCAAGTCGGCGATGTTGTCGTCGTTCGTCCCGGCGAACGGATTCCTGTTGATGGCATCGTCATCGCCGGTCGCTCTTCGGTCAATCAAGCGCCCCTGACAGGTGAGTCCGTTCCCGTTGACAAAACCGTCGGCGATGAAGTCTTTGCGGGCACGCTCAATGAGTTCGGGGTTCTGGAAATTCGCACGGTGCAGGTCGGCGACGATACCAAGTTGGGGCAAATCGCCTACCTCGTTCGGGAAGCGCAGGAGGGGAAGGGCAAAGTCCAGCGCCTCGCCGACCGTTACGCCCAATGGTTTGTGCCTGTCTTGCTGATAGTCGGTGGGTTGACTTTCGTCTTTGTGCGGTTCGTTTTGGGGTTGGACGCTACTCAAACTTGGTTGCGGGTCGTCTCAGTGCTCGTTGTCGCTTGCCCTTGCGCGATGATTTTGGCGACGCCGACGGCGGTCGTGGCGGCATTGGGGCGATTGGCACGCAGCGGCATTTTGGTCAAGGGCAGCGTCTATTTGGAGCAACTGGCTGAAGCGGATTGCCTCGCTTTGGACAAAACGGGCACTCTAACGGAAGGGCGACCCAGATTGCAACGCATCATCCCACTCAACGGCATGGATGCAAACGAAGCCTTGCGGGTTGCCGCTGCTGCCGAGCAAACCTCCGAGCATGTTCTCGCCCGTGCCCTCGTGACGGCGGCGCGAGAACGCTCTTTGACCTTGCCTTCCGTTCAAGATTTTCAGGCGCTGCCTGGCTTGGGCGTTCGGGCAATGGTGGACGGTGCGACGGTGCTGGTGGGCAGTCGCAACTTTATCGCCGAGCAGATTGGCGAACTGGATGACGAAACCCAGCGCCTTTTGGACGAACTGGCGGAGCAAGGTTACACGACGCTTTTGGGCGCTTGCGATGGCAGACCCTTCGCCATCTTTGCCCTTGCCGACCCACTGCGTTCGGAAGCGAGCCAAGTCATAGCGCAACTGAAAGCGCTGGGCATTCCCCACCTCGCATTGCTGACGGGCGACCATGCATCGGTGGCGAAGCGCATCGCCCAGCATGTGGGTATTGACGAAGTGCACGCTGAGTTGCTGCCGCAAGACAAGGTGGCAATCGTTCGGCGATGGCAGGGGCAAGGGCGAAAGGTGGCGATGGTCGGGGATGGCATCAACGATGCCCCCGTTTTGACCGTTTCCGATGTGGGCATCGCTTTGGGTGGCATCGGGATGGACATCACCATTGACGCCGCCGACATCGTGTTGATGACCGACGATTTGCGCAAGTTGCCCGAAGCCATTGAAATCAGCCGTCGCACTTTGCGCACTATCCGCCAAAACCTTCTGCTTTTCGCCATCGGCGTCAACGCTTCGGGCGTCCTTTTGGCGGCGGCAGGCATCCTCAAACCTGTCGGCGCTGCCGTCATGCACCAAATCGCCTCCCTGCTTGTTGTCCTCAACTCGCTGCGTTTGCTGACAGATTTCCGCTTCGTTCGTGAGCCACTCCGACAGTGTTCGTCGCAACTTGTGGAAAGGCTTTCCGCCCGATGGGCAGCCCTTTGCGCCTTCACCTGCCATCACCCCCGCCTCGCCATTTCATTGGTCATCGGCTCATCGGTCATTTTCTGGCTTCTTTCGGGGATTTACTTCGTCCGTCCCGACGAAGTGGCACTCGTGCAGCGGTTTGGGCGTTTGGTCGCTGAAGATGTGCCGCCAGGCATTCACTACCGCTTGCCGACGCCCCTGACGAAATTGACGAAGGTGCGCAAGGGAGAAATTCGGCGGGTGGAGATCGGCTTCCGCACCGTCCCACCAAAGCAGCGGGGTCAAGAGCCTTTCGCTTACGAATGGAACTTCCCACACCGATTTGGGCGCTACCGAAAAATTCCCGACGAAGCCCTCATGGTTACGGGCGATGAGAATTTGGCGGCGGTCAACGCCGTCATCCACTACCGCATCGCCGACACCGCCGATTTCCTCTTTCGCATCAGTGCCCCCGATGAGTTGGTGCGGGTCGTCGGAGAGAGCGTCTTGCGGGAACTGATGGCGCAAGTGCCGTCGGATGCCGTTTTGGTGACGGAGCGGCAGAAGTTGGAAGTCGCCGCCCGCCAACGGCTGCAGGAACGGTTGGCAAGTTACCGTGCTGGCATCGCGATTGTCGCCGTGCGTTTGCAAGATGTCCATCCGCCGCTGGAAGTCGTCGGGGCGTTCCGACGGGTCGCCAGTGCGTTGGAAGAGAAACTGGCGATGGTCAATCAGGCGGAAGCCTACCGCAACGAGCAAATTCCGTTGGCAAAGGGGAAAGCCATCGCCCAAATCAAAAGCGCGGAAGCCTATCGGGTGCGGCGGGCTCTTCGTGCCATCGGGGAAGCCCAACGGTTTTTGATGCTGTCGGAAGTTTACGGTCAATTTCCTGAAGTGACGCAAGTGCGCCTTTACTTGGAAGCCATTGAGCAAACCTTGGCGGGAAAGCCGAAGGTCATCATGGACGCCCGACGGGTCGGGCGAAAGCAGATGCTTTTCGTGGACGAGAAAGGTTTGTCGCTGGGCGTGGCGGAAGCCGTCCAAAGTTTGCTCCAACAACAGCGACATCAAACCCAAACGCCCATGCCGCCGCATTGAAGCGACAAAGGGGTGAAAAGGGATGAGCGAATTGGTGAAACGACGGATGGCGCAAGTTGCATCGGCAGTGGTGATAGTCTTGCTGATTGCCCGATGCTTTTTCACGGTGGACGAGACGGAGTGGGCGATGGTCGTGCGGTTTGGGAGATTGGTGCGGGTCGTCGGTGATGCGGGGTTGCACCTTCGGTTGCCGATAGACAGCGTCCGCAAGTTTGATAAGCGCCTGCAAATCTACAACCCGCCTGCGACAGAGATGCTCACGGGCGACAAAAAGAACCTCGTCGTGGATGCCTTCGTCGTCTGGCGCATCGCTGACCCTGTCCGCTTCCTGCAAAGCGTCGGCGATAACTTGGGGGCGGAAGCGCGGTTGCACGATTTGGTCTGGTCGGAGTTGGCGGCGGCGATGGGCAATTACGAGTTGGGTCGTTTGGTCGCCGTCCGATCAGAAGTTGCCGACAACGGGGAGCGGACGGCGCTGACGGAACTGGCGGAATCGGTGCGGGAGCGATGTCGCCCAGATGCCTTTCGCCTTTACGGGATTGAGTTGGTGGATGTTCGGCTTAAGCGGCTCAACTTCCCCGAACAGAACAAAGAAGCCGTCTTTGCCCGCATGCGGGCGGAACGGGAACGCATCGCCAAGCGCTACTTGGCGGAAGGCGAAGAGATTGCCACCCGCATCAAGGCGGAAGCTGACCGAGAGAAAGAACGCATCCTCGCCGATGCCTATCGGCAGGCGGAGCGCATCAAGGGCGAAGGGGATGCCGAAGCCGCTCGCATCTACGGTCAAGCCTTCTCCCGCGACCCGCAGTTTTACAAGATGCTTCGGACGCTGGACGCCTACAAAAAAGCCCTTGACAACAAGACGACAGTCGTGCTTTCCGCAGATTCGGAATTTTTGAAGTTGCTGACACAAGGACGGGAAACGACGGACAAGTGGGCAGGTAGGCAGATGGGCAGGTAGAGATAGACCCTGAACGAAGTGCGGCGAATTGGAGAGTTGCTTAACGCAAACGATTGATAAGGACTTAGCGATACGGCAAGAGTATTCTGCCCAACTGCCTACTGCCTGAAGGCGAGGTGACACAAATGGCGGAAGCGGAAATTCGCTCATACCGAGACTTGAAGGTTTGGCAAGAGGCAAGGGAGTTGGCTGAACGATGTTTCCGAGCGACGCATCATTTTCCGAAGAGCGAAATGTTCGGTTTAGTGACACAAATTCGCCGCGCCGCTGCTTCTGTCGCTGCTAACATCGCTGAAGGTTATGGGAGAGAGTCAAGGGGCGAATGTTTGCAATTTCTGCGCGTCGCTCAGGGCTCTTTGAAAGAATTGGAAAACCTATTTGCTGCTTGCGCATCGCGTAGGGTTTCTCTCCGAAAGCAATCTTGGTCACCTTTTGAGCATGTGCGAGAAGGTGGGCAAAATGTTGCATCGTCGCATCCGTTCCCTGCAACAGTTTGCCAAACGCCGTTGAATCCCTCTGCCTAATGCCCACCTGCCTATCTGCCCAAAACCGAGGTGAAAGCCAAATGTTGCGATGGTTATTGACTTGCATCGCACTTTACTTGCTCGCTGGCTTCTACATCGTCGGGAGCGACGAGGTTGGTGTCGTGCGCCTGTTCGGACGAGTTTGGCAAAACCGAGTGCCTTCAGGTTTGCATTACCGACCGCCTTTTCCCTTCACGAGGTTGGACAAAGTGAAGGTGCGTCAAGTCAGGCGGGTAACCGTCGGCATGGAAGCGGCTGATTTGGTCGTTGGGCGACAAGCCAACCCATTGCAAGCGCAATTTTTAACGGGCGACCAAAACATCCTTATCGTGCGCGCCGTCGTCCAATTCTCCGTCCACGACCCCGTCCGTTTCCTTTTTGCGGCATCCGACGCCGAGGGCATTGTTCGGCGGGTCGTGGAAGCAGTGTTGGCGGAAGAGGTGGCACAAATGCCTGTGGACGAAGCGATGACGACGGGCAAGATTGCCCTGCAAAATCGGGCGCAAAGGAAGGCGCAACGGATTTTGGATGGGCGTTACCGCCTTGGAGTCACCCTTGTTGCCGTCACTTTGGAACGGATCGCCCCGCCTGATCCCGTCAAGGAGGCTTTTGAAGCCGTGACGCAAGCGCGCCAGACACGCCATCGCCGCCTTTTGGAAGCCCAAACCTACGCCAACACCGTCCTACCGCAGGCGCGGGGGGAAGCCCAACGCCTCATCAACGAAGCCCTCGCTTATCGGGAGCGACGCATCGCTGAAGCGAAGGGCGATGCCGCCCGCTTTTTGGCGCTTTGGTCGGAGTATCGCAAGGCGAAGGATGTGACGGCAGCCCGGCTTTACCTTGAGACGATGGAGGAAATCTTGCCTCGCTTGAAAAAAGTCATCGTGGACACCCAAAGCGGTCAATTGGATGTCGGGATGGTGCGCCGCCAACCGTAGGTGGAAAAGGGATGGAGCGACAACCCCGTTGGCTTCCGATGCTCGTCACTGCCTTCGTGTTGGGCGCTCTCGTTTGGTGGACGCAGCGGCGAGGCGTTCCACCGCCGACGGAAACGCAACCTGATGCCGTGATTTGGGCGATGGTGCGAGCCTGTCGGGAAGGCGACTCCCGCCGTTACTTGGATTGCTTTGCGGGCAAGTTGCGGGAGCGTTTGGAGAAGGTGGCGCAAGAGCAAGGTGACCACGCTTTCTCAACTTCCCTGCGGCAAATGATCGCTCCTGTCAAAGGCATCACCGTCTTTGAGCCGAAAAAAGATGGGCAAGGGGATTGGCGCATTGTCGCCGAGTTTGTGTTCGCTGACCGAACGGAGCGGCAAACTTTCCATGTCCGTCAAGTCGGTGGCGTGTGGAAGATTGTCAGCATAGAGGCGGCGCGCCCCGTGCCTGTCCTGATCCCTTACGGGACGCCCGTGAAAGGGCTTTAGCCGATCAGGATAGGGCAAGGAAGAGGCGGGTAAAAAGGGGGCGGCGTTTCGGCAGGCGACGGAGCGAGGTGATGACCGATGCCGTTGCGCATCGCAACCCGCGAGCCAGAAACAGGTGTCATTGTCGTGGAGTTGCAAGGCACTTTGGATGCCGCCGTGCAAGACGAAGTGAGGGAAGCGTTAGGCGATGCCCTTCGCCGGGCGGAGCGGGGGGTGGTCGTCGTCTTGGATGGCGTGGATTTCATGGACAGTTCGGGCATCGGGGCATTGATGCGGGCATGGGGTGAGGCGGAAAACAACGGGCTGAAGTTCGCTGTCGTCCTTCGGCAACCTCGGTTACGCAAGTTGCTGGAAACCCTCGGCTTATTGGACACCTTGCCCAACTTCCCGACCGTCAGCGATGCCTTGACAGAATGGCGGATAGCGGAAGAGCGGGAACGCTTGGAGGTTCAGCCCCTCACGCCTCAACCGTCGGTCAGCGAGCGGGCGAAGGCGCCTGTCGGACCGCCGCCGACCGCTACGCAGTGGCGGATGGAGTTGCAATTGGCATGCGAACCGGAATTGATTGCCGTTGCCCGTTTGGCGTGCGCCACCTTCGCATCGCAACTGGGGTTTGGCTTGGACGAAGTGGAGGACATCAAATTGGCGGTTTCGGAAGCGTGCACCAATGTCGTTCAGCACGCTTATGAGGATCGGCAGGGCAAACATTTCACCATCTGTTGCTGGGCGGAGCAGAACGCTCTTGTCATTGAGGTGCGGGATGTGGGACGGGGCATTCCCAGCGGGGCACGCACCAATTTGGGGACGATGATTATGCGGGCGGTCATGGACGAAGTGATCCTGCAGTCCGCTGAGGGGCAAGGGACAATCGTCCGAATGGTCAAGCGCCGAGTCGGTTGACAAAAATGGGGGCGGGGGCGATGACCGACTGGCAACTGCGGCAAATGGACACTGAGGAACTTTTTCGGCTATGGAAAGAGACCCGTGACCCAAAGGTGCGGGACGAGTTGATCTTTCGCCATATGGATTTGGCGAAAGCGTTAGCGAGGCGATTCATGGGGCGGGGCGAACCTTTGGAAGACCTCATTCAAGTCGCCCTTTACGGGCTCATCAACGCCGTTGACAGGTATGACCCGGATCGGGGGACGAAGTTCATCACTTTCGCCATCCCGACCATCTTGGGCGAATTGAAACGGCATTTTCGGGATACCGCTTGGACGATGCATTTACCGCGTGGGCTTCAGGAACTCAACCAGCGCGCCTACAAACTCATAGATGTTCTGACCCAACAACTGGGGCGTCCCCCGACGATAGCGGAGTTAGCGCAGGAATTGGGTGTCAGCGAAGAGCAAGTCATTGAAGCCTTGGAGGCTGTTAACGCTTACGAGGCGTTGTCGTTGGAACAGGAATTGGCAAGCGATGACGATGACCGTCCTCAATCCCTCGCCGAGTTGCTGATGGCATCGGAGAACGAGGAAATGGAGCGATGGCAGAAACGGCAGTTGCTGGAGGAAGCGATGAGCGTTTTAGACGAACGGGAGCGAAAAATCGTCCAGATGCGTTTTTACGACGACCTCACTCAGCAACAAATTGCCAAGCGCCTCGGCATTTCCCAGATGCATGTCTCTCGGTTGTTGCGACGGGCGCTGCAAAAGATGCAAGCATATTTGCGCGGTTCTCTGAACCTTTGGGGCGGGGGGGAGATAACGCAACCCAGCAGGAGGCAACGGCGGAAAACGCCTCTTGCCGAAGGAGAAGGGGACGACGGCGATGGGCAATGAGAGGAAGAGCGAAGCCGCCAGCCCTTGGACGCCCGAACAAGTGCGCTGGTTGCGGCGCCTTATCCTTTCGGTCGCTCTTTTGCTGGTCGCCCTTTTCCTCTGGCGCATCCGTTCCATCTTGCCTCTCTTTTTCCTCGGCTTCTTCCTTGCCTATTTGTTAGACCCGTTGGTAGATCGTTTGCAGGGACGAGGACTTTCACGGACAGCGGCGACGGGGGTGGTCTTTGCCCTCTTTGCCCTACTGGCTTTGTCCGTTTTGGTGCTGGTTCTTCCGCCTTTAATCGGGCAGGCGACAGAGTTAGTGCAAGGATGCCTGCCACCGAAAGGACGCTACTACCTGCTGGCACAAGAGGGGTTGAATGCCATAGAGCATCGCCTCTTGAAGGGCGACTTGCCCCCATTTGTGGAGCAATCGCTCCAGCAGGTCGGGGAACAACTGGGCAAGTGGCTGCTTTCCTCCTTTCAAGGCATCCTTTCTTCCCTTTCGGGACTTCTTTCCCTCATCCTCGTGCCTCTTATCGCTTTTTACGCCTTGCAAATTTACGACCCTCTTCGGGAGCGCGTGCGATGGTGGGTGCCGCCTGAGTATCGGGAAGTAGGGGCAACGCTTCTTCGGGACATCAGTGCTTTGGTCGGGCGTTATGTGCGCGGTTACCTCGCCCTTTGCCTTGTCGTCGGCATCGCCGACATCGCTTTCTTGACAATTTGCCAGCAATTGTTTGGGATGCAGTTTGCCTTAGCCATCGGGGCATTAGGGGGCGCCTCTTATGCCATCCCTTATTTTGGGGCGATCGTGACGACCTTGACGGGAGCGTTGGCGGCATATACGACAGCCCAACATCATCCTTTCCTTTGCGCTCTTGTCGTGGCTGTCGGGTTAATTGCCATCAACCAAGTCTTTGATTGGCTCATCATGCCTAAAGTCGTCGGTCAACGGGTGGGCTTGCATCCGTTGACTGTCCTTTTTGCCGTGACGGCGGGAGGGACAATGATGGGCATCTTGGGGATGGTGTTGGCAGTGCCTGTGGCGGGTGCCATCAAAATTGTCCTGCAAACCCTTCTTCCAGACCATTTTTCGCCTGTCGTCAACCGAGGGGAGGCTGCTAAAATGACGGCGACGCTATCTGATAAGGGAGGTGAACAAGGATGAAGTTGTCGCGGCGAGCCGTGTTGCGGTTAGCAGGAACAGGCGCCCTCTTGGGTGGGGTAGGCGTTTGGGGTTGGCGGTCTGTCCGTCAAGCGGGACTTGCCCAAGCCGCCGACGACCTTTTGCCCGTGAAAGTCAAGCAAGTCTACAACGACCCTATCGGAGCAAAAGTGGTCGTCTTAGCCCCTGAAAAGGGTGAGAAGGTGTTGCGGGTGTGGGTTGGAGAGGCGGAAGCCTTAGCCATCGCCGCCGCCCTCAACGACATCTCTTTCCCCCGACCGATGACCCACGACCTTTTCTACGCTGCCCTTCAAGCGCTGAAGGCAAAGGTAGAACGCGTCGTCATTCACGACCTACGCGACAACACCTTCTACGCCACTTTAGTCCTGCGCACTAACGAAGGGCTCAAGGAGTTGGATGCCCGCCCTTCTGATAGCATCGCTTTGGCGCTGAGGGCAAAAGCCCCTATCTTTCTGACGCCCAAAGTGCAAGCAGCGATGGAAGCCCCAGGGCAAGAGGAAATGCCGCCTTCGCCACCTCCGCAAAGGCGGAAAGGCATCCGCGCTTGAAAGAGGGCTGTCTACGGGGTGACGGTTGCTTCATGAGGGATCGCTTTTTGCGGGCTTGCCGTCGTCAACCGACCGATTGCACGCCTGTTTGGTTCATGCGACAGGCAGGGCGCTACCTGCCCGAATATCGCCGTCTGCGGGAACGCTACGGGCTAATGGAACTGTGCCGTCATCCTGAGTTGGCAGCCGAAATCACTTTGATGCCCGTGCGCCGTTTCGCCGTAGACGCTGCCATCATCTTCGCCGATTTGATGACACCGCTGGAAGGGATGGGCATTGAGTTGGAAGTGCAGGAAGGCGTTGGTCCCGTCATCGCTCAACCTATCCGCTCCCTTGAAGATGTTCGGCGACTGCTTGTGCCCGATGATGAGGTTCTCGCTCCCGCGACGATGCAAGCCATTCAGATAGTCAAGGGGGAACTGAACGGCTTGCCCCTTATTGGCTTTGCGGGGGCACCCTTCACGCTGGCAAGTTACCTGCTGGAGGGCGGACCATCTCGCGACTTCGCCCAAACCCGCGCCTTCATGTTTCGTCATCCCGAGGCATGGCACCAACTCATGACGAAGTTGACGGAAACCATTATCCGCTACATCACAGCCCAAGTGCGGGCAGGGGTGGACGCCGTTCAGATTTTTGACAGTTGGGTCGGTTGCCTCAACCCGACGGATTACCGCAAGTTCGTCTTGCCCTACATGCGCCAACTTTTTGAACGCACGGCGCCTTTGGGCGTGCCCCGCATCCTCTTCGGGACAGGAACAGCGACTTTGTTGCCAATGATGCGCCAAGTGGGGAGCGAAGTCATCGGATTAGATTGGCGCCTCCCGCTGGACGAAGCATGGCAAACCTTGGACTTTGCTGTCGCCGTTCAAGGCAACCTTGACCCTGCGGTGTTGCTGGCAGATTGGCAAGTGGTCAAGGGACGGGCTATGGACATCCTTCGGCAAGCAAAAGGCAAATGGGGACACATTTTCAACTTGGGGCATGGCATCCTGCCCCAAACAGACCCGTCCATCGTCGCCCGATTGGTGGATTTTGTCCACGAAGCGACGGAGCGCCCGAGGGAATAGCGATGAACCGAGAGAGCATCGTCACAGAACTGGCAAATGTCCTTCAGGTGACGGAGGAAGAGGCAGCGCGCCTTTTGCGCGCCTTTGCCAAAGTCCTCGGACCGTTCGCCGTAGAACTGCCCCCTTATTTTGAGCGTTACTTTGAAGCCAAAATCCAACTTATCCTGCAACGCATAGAGGAGGGCGAAAAACGCACCGACCAACGCTTTCAGGAATTGGAGAAGCGAATCAGCGAACGCCTGCAAGAGATGGAGAAGAGAACGGAAGAACGCTTGCAGGAAATGGGGAGGCGAACGGAAGAGCGTTTCCAACAGTTGGAGAAGCGGATGGAAGAACGCTTCCAGCAATTGGAGCGACGAATGGAAGATCGTTTCCAGCAAGTCTATCAGCGCATAGGTGAAGGAGAAGGGCGGACAGAAGAACAGTTTCGGCAAATGGAGCGACACTTTGACCAACGCTTGCAAGAAATGGAAAGGCGAACGGAAGAACGCTTGCAGCAGTTGGAACGACGAATGGAAGAACGGTTCCAGGAATCGGGGAGACGGACAGAAGAGCGATTTCAGCAGTTGGAGCAACGGATGGAGGAGCGATTCCAAGAAGTAGATCGGCGAATAGACCAACTGGAGCGGCGCTTGGACCGATTGGAGAAATGGCTGTTTGGCTTCATGCTGATGATCCTTTCGGGCGTGTTGGCGATCATCTTCCGCATCTACTTTGGGGGAGGATGAAAGGGATGGAAGGGAGGCAGCCCGAAGAACTATTGGAGCAAGTCGCTCAAGCCGTCGTGCGGCGAGGGATGGAAGTGCCTGCCCTCCTGTTTCTGGAGATGCACAAACCGTTGGCGAACTTGCTGGGACATGCCGTTTGGGTGACGATGCCTCTTTGGGCAATTTTTTGGAGCGCTCAGACGACAAACGCTTTAGGCGCATTGCTTTCTGACCCAGCACAAATTGAGCGGCTTATCCGACGCATTGAGGTGCTGAGGGAGCAAAAGGCTGACGGTCTTAAGGGGTGAGGGGCTGATGGAGCACGCTGACTGGAGCACTGTTTACCCTTGGCTGGTTTGGGTGTTGACAGCGATGGTAGGGTTGGGCATCTGGCTCTCGGCACGGGGCAAATCGTTGTATATCCGACGGCTTCCCGCCATAGATGCGATGGAGGAAGCCGTCGGACGGGCGGTGGAGATGGGTCGCCCTATCTTGTTCGTGCCGGGTTTGGCGGACATTGATGTCCCGACTTTTCAAGCCATCGCCATCGCCGGGCACATCGCTCGCTTAGCGGCTCGTTACCGCAACCGAGTCATCGTGCCTGTCACCAACACGGTAATCTTGACGATGGCGGAACAGGTGTTGCGGGAAGCCTACGCTGAAGTGGGCGCCAGCGAGGTGTTCCGACCTGAAGATGTGCGATTTCTGTCGGGAGAGCAGTTCGCTTTTGCCTCTGGCGTTATCGGGTTGATGGAGCGGGAACGAGTTGCCTCGTCCTTTTTCTTCGGCAACTTTGCGGCGGAATCGTTGATCTTGGCGGAAATCGGTCAGCGGTTGGGAGCCATCCAGATTGCTGGCACTCCTTCCACCCTCCAAATCCCTTTCTTCATCACTGCCTGCGATTTCACCGTCATCGGCGAGGAATACTATGCTGTCACGGCTTACTTGACCAGAGAACCGATTTTGGTCGGGAGCGTTTGGGGGCAAGATATTTGTCGCATCGCTCTCGCCGCTTTTATCTTGACGACGACGGTAGGCATGAAGTGGCTACCTCCAGTGGTCGTCAAGTTTTTGACCTATCCATCTTAAGGGGGAGACCGAAAAGGGGCGTCGGCAAATGGTGGAGCCTGTGCGCAATGCTTGGGTGAACGGTTTGCTCGTGGTGGGAGCAATTTTGGTCAGTGGTGGGGCGTTGGCGCTCTTGCATCAACTTGCTCCCTCCGTGCGTCGGTGGATCATCGCTGTCCTTACCCTTCTGGCAGGGCTTTACTTTCCGCTGGAATTTTTCATCCCTCATCACAACTTCCTGACGCCTTGGCGAGATTCTGTCGCCGATTTTGGGCGTTTGATGGCAGCCTTCACTTTTGGCTTGGGCATTATCAACCTGCTGCTCATTCATGGGCGGCATCTTTTGCGATGGACTTCCAACGCTCCTTTTAGTCTCGCCTTCTTTTCGGGTTTCTTGTTGATGTTGGTGACAGGATTGATTTCCCACTACTACCCGACCCTTTGGGCGCGGGAGGTGCCTAAAGACGCTATCGGCATGGTGGGCTTTTGGGACGCTGCCTTTCGCCTTTTCTTTGAAGGTGCTTTGCAATCCCTCAACGCCACCATTTTCGCTTTGTTGGCTTTCTTTATCGTCAGCGCTGCCTATCGGGCTTTCCGCATCCGCACTTTAGAGGCAGGTTTGCTGATGGCGACCGCCATTATCGTCATGCTGGCGAATGTGCCTATCGGGCAACAATGGTTGACGGGATGGATTCCTGAGGGAAGTTCCCTTGCTTGGTTGCGGTTGGAAAACCTCGCCCACTGGCTGCAGACACAAATCAATGCCCCAGCGATGCGCGCCATCGCTTTCGGGTTGTGGGTCGGCTCTTTGGCGATGGCGGTGCGCATCATCTTGAGTTTGGAACGCACCTTCACCGTCGGAGGGCAATAAGGAGGTTCCAGCGATGGACGACTTTGCCCGTTGGCTCGTTCGCTTTCAGGACATTGACCGTCGCTACATCTACCTCGCTGTCGCGGTGGCGTTGACTTTGCCCATCGTCTTGCGCTTGAGCCTACCTCAAATCCCGACACCACCTACTCAAGCCGCCTTCAAGGCAGTGGACAATGTGCCTGACGGGAAAGTCGTTTTGATCGCCGCTGACTTTGACACAGGGACTGTCGGCGAGAACGGACCGCAGCTGCGGGCGGTCTTGGAACACCTAATGCGGCGTAAAAAGAAATTTGTCATCTTGAGCCTGATTGCGCCGCAAGGGGTGACCATTGCCGAACTTTACGCCCGAACTATCGGCGAAAAATACGGCTACAAATATGGGCGCGATTATGTCAACTTGGGCTATTTGCCCGGCGGCGCACCGACTTTGGAACGCATGGGGCGAAGCGTTTGGGAAACTTTTCCGACCGACACCAAACGCGTTCCCTTGACAGAACTTCCTATGATGGAGCGGGTCCGATCTGCCAAAGACATCGGCTTGATCGCCATCTTCACGGGCTCAGGGGTTTTGTCCACATATGTGCAAACCTTTTGGGCGCAATTCAAAGTGCCTCTTATTGAAGGCTGCACGGGAATCATCGCCCCTGAATTGTTCCCTTACATGGAAGCCAAGCAACTGGCAGGCATTTTGCCTGGGCTCAAAGGGGCTGCCGAATACGAAGCGTTGCTGCGGCAAAACGGGTTAGGTATGCGCGGAATGGTCGCCCAATCCGTCGCCCACACCCTTGTCATCCTCCTGATTTTGCTGGGCAATTTGGGGATGTGGATTTCCCGCCGTCCCTCAACACGGCATTTGTGAAGGGGGAGAGGGTATGTTGCCAACGATCACTGAAGAAAGGTTGCTCACCGCTATTTACTGGTTCGGCGCCTTCTGCACCCTCGGCGTCTTGACGATCCTTTACGCTGAAAATCGCCTCTATCGCTTGCTGGAGCACTTCTTCATTGGCTTGGCTGTCGGATATGGCTTGTTCATCGCTATCCGCGATGTTTTAGACCCTGTTTGGTGGCGGGCGATGATGACAGAAAGCAGCGGCGTTATCACCACCTTTGATAAGCCGCCAAACCTCAAAGGGGTGACGCTGGACAAGACCACCAAACGGGAGGGCGAGGGGGCATGGCGCTGGTCACCTCAGGAATTGCCCCGTTTGCTCTTGACCAAAGTGCCCACCGATTGGGGCGCCCCTAACTACCTACGCATTTGGTTGCGCTTGGACAAGTCGGTGCCCAATGGGACGCTGACCTTTCGTATCCGCTTGCGTAATCCCGACACGCAAAAGGAAGCCTCATTGACGACGCAACTGCCGACCAACTTTGTCGGCTGGCGAGAATTTTTGTTGGACTTACGCCGCGATTTTCACATCACAGGTGAACCCTATCGGCGTTTTGAAAAAGTCGGGCGTTATCGCGTCCTTAGCGGCGTCAACGCATTGGAACTTATCGCTAATCCCGCTGTCCAGCAGGCAGGTGTCGTCATCCACTTGGATGATTGGCGTCATTGCATCGGTTATCGCTGGTGGTGGGCGTTCGCCTTCGTTTGGGGTTTGCTCTTTTACGCCGTCCTTATCCCTCGTTGGGCTTGGATGAGCCGCATGGCGCTCAGTGTCCTCATGGGCTTGTGGGCAGGTTACACCTTCAAAGCCTTCGTGCTGGAAGCCGGACAGCAAATTTTCAGTTCCATCAAGCCCATCCTCAATGTCCCTTTCAAAACCGCCCTCAACAATGCCCTCTTCGTTGCCGTCCTACTATGCGTCATGACCTACTTCTTCTTCAGCATTGAGCACCGCCATCCTGTCATCCGCGTCCCTGCCCGCTTGGGGCGATGGTTGTTAATGCTCACCTTCGGCATCGTCTTCGGCAACACTGTCATGGGTCGTTTCTCCCTCTTTATCGGGCGGCTGGATTTTTTGATCCTGCAAAATCCCTTGACCATCCCGATTGCGGCGAAAGCCTTATTGGTGATGGCACTTGCTTGCGGGCTCTTCTTCTTGGCTTACTTGTCGGTCCGAGGGGAACGGCAAAAACAGGGGGCAACTTGACGATGTGGCAGTGGCTGATGTTTTCCAAGCACCTGCAGGAACTGAACTTTGAACAATTGGGCGAAGCGGTCGCTGACTTGGGTTTTGACGGCGTGGACTTGACCGTCCGACCAGGCGGGCACATTGAACCCGCTGATGCCGCCCGAAAACTTCCGCACGCTGTCAACACCCTGCAACGCTATCACCTTACCGTCCCGATGCTCACCACCCACTTCACCGACCCGGCTGAACCCTTCGTCAGGGAAGTTTTCTCTACCGCCGCCGATTGTGGCGTTCGGTTCATCAAACTGGGTTACTGGCGCTACAGCACTTTCGGGACACTTAGGATGCTCATGGACGAAGTTCAACGCACCCTTGACGGATTTGCCCAACTGGCGGAACGCTACGGCGTTTGTGTCGTCGTGCACACTCATTCGGGTTCTTACCTGACGGCTTCACCCTTTGTCTTGGCAGAATTGCTTCGTCCCTTTGACACCCAACAAGTCGCTGCTTACGCTGATGCGGGACACCTTGCCGTTGAAGGGGGCTTGATGGGTTGGCAGCAAGGGTTGGAATGGCTCGGGGGAAAAGTGCGGGTCGTCGGCTGCAAAGATTTCGCCTGGGTCAACGAACAAGGGGCATGGCGGGTGAAAGTGGTGCCCGTCGGCGATGGCATCGTTCAGTGGCGGTCCTTCTTTCGCTGCTTGCATCAAATGGGCTTTGAGGGACTGATTTCCGTCCACAGCGAATATGCGGGTTGGAACGCGCAACAAGTCATCGCTCAAACCCGAAGCGATTTTCAGCGCCTAAAAGCATGGGCGATGGAAGGGTAAAACGCTGGTAACCGATGACTCTGGCAGGGTGATGGGCGATGCGTTACGACTTGCACACTCACACGACTTTTTCTGACGGGCGCGACAGCGTTTGGGAAATGGCAAGGGCAGCCGATGCCGTCGGCTTGGATGCCATCGCTATCACCGATCATTTGGAACCTGACCGATGGGGCAATGTCCATACCGACTGGATAAATGCCTTGTTGCGGGAAGTGGAAACAGTTCGGGGCAAGGTGCGAGCGAGGGTGTTGGCAGGCGTGGAGGCGCCTTTGCTCAACTTGCAAGGGGAAACGACGGTCATCCCTGAACTTTATCGCTCGTTGGACATCGTCCTTTGTGGGCTTGAGTGGAGCACTGTCGGCATCGCTATCGCTCCCCCTGAAGATGAGGTAAAACTACAACGCCACTTGGTTACCGCTTACGGCAACTTGGCACTCAACCCTTTCGTGGATGTCATCGCTCATCCCTTCAACCTCGGGCGCTTCCCGACACCATTGCCTCTGTCTCGGCTGGCAGTCTCAGCGGTGCGGGAAATCGCCGCTGCCTTCCGCGAGGGGGAAAAAGCCTTTGAGTTGAACAACTCTTTTTGGTGGTGGTTCCCTGACGCTTCGCCGATGCAAACTTTGCGCGATTACGCCGCCATCGTGGAGATTGTTGCCGATGGGGGCGTGAAGTTTGTCGTCGGCAGCGACGCCCACAGCCTTCACGGCGTCGGCAACCTGCGATGGGTAGAGCAGTTGATTCACCTCGTCGGCTTAGAGCCTCGCCATTTCTTAACCGTAGAAGCACTGCGGGAGCGCCGACGAAAACGATTGCTTTGACTCTCTTTGCGGGTGCGATTTGCCGAACAACCTCAATTCCTATTGACAACCCGCCTTCGTTGCGTTAATCTTTTGAGCGACCGCCAAAGTTTGGCATTGGCTCCTACTCACCCTGCGCGCATTATCATCCGTGCTTTCGTTCGCCGTCAGACTTCTCAAGGGAGGTGGCAAGTATGGGGCTTAACCCGTTGATTTTTCGCCAGTATGACATTCGGGGCGTTGCCGGTGACGATTTAACACCCGACATCGCTCGCCTTATCGGTCAAGCCTACGGGACCCTCTGTCGCCGCAGCGGAATTTCGCAAGTCGTCGTCGGACACGACAACCGCAAAAGTTCGCCCGAATTACATGCCGCTGTGATTGAAGGGTTAACCTCAACGGGTTGCGATGTCGTGGACATCGGCGAGGTTGTAACACCTTTGCTTTACTTCGCCTGCCGCTACTGGCAAATTGACGGCGGCGTCATGGTGACGGCAAGCCACAACCCGCCTCAATACAACGGCTTCAAGTTGGTTTGGGGGCAGGGGACGCTCTTCGGTGAGCAAATCCAGCAGTTGCGCCAAATGATTGAGGCAAAGGACTTTGAAAGCGGTAGCGGTTCGGTCACGCAGCGCGATGCCTTCAGCGATTATTTGACTTGGGTCACTCAGCACATTCGCTTGGGTGAGCGTCGGTTGAAAGTCGTCGTAGATTGCGGCAATGGGACGGCAAGTCGTTTTGCGCCCACACTTTTGCGCAAACTCGGTTGCGAAGTCGTTGAACTCTACTGCGAATCCGACCCGAATTTCCCCCATCACTTGCCTGACCCAGTTAAACCCGAAAACTTGCAGGATTTGATAGCGAAAGTTCGCGAAGTCGGCGCCGATGTGGGTTTGGGCTTTGATGGCGATGGTGACAGGTTGGGTGTCGTGGACGAACAGGGCAACATCCTTTGGGGCGACCAGTTGATGATTCTGTTCAGCCGAGAGGTGCTGCAAAAGCACCCCGGAGCGAAAATCATCGTGGAAGTGAAATGTTCGCAGGCTGTTTTGGAGGATGTCGCAAAGCACGGTGGCGTCCCGATTTTGTGGCGAACGGGTCACTCCTTCATCAAGGCGAAAATGCACGAAGAAAATGCCCTGCTCGCTGGCGAGATGAGCGGTCACTTGTTCTTTGCCGACGAATATTTCGGCTACGACGACGCCCTTTACGCTGCCTGCCGATTGCTCCGCATTTTGTCTCAAACCGATAAGCCGCTTTCACAGTCGCTCGCCGATGTCCCACGCTACTATGCGACGCCCGAAGTCCGCGTCCATTGCGACGATGCCGTTAAGTTTGATGTCGTCGCCAAAGTCGTGGAGCACTTCAAGCACAGCGGTTATCAGGTCATTGATGTTGACGGCGCCCGCGTCGTCACTGAAGAAGGGTGGGCGCTTGTGCGCGCCTCCAACACCGAACCTGCCCTAATTTTGCGCGCCGAAGGGAAAACACCTGAAGCCCTGAAACGCCTGCACCAACTCGTCACCGACGCCCTCAAGCCGTATCCCGAAGTGCAGTTGGATGAATGGTTGAAGGCGGCGTGACAGAGGTGAGCGACATGTCAGAGGTTCTTCGGTTCAAAGGAATTGTCCGCAACGGTGTCGTTGCTCCTATGGAAGAAGTTGCACTTCCTGAAGGGGCAGTCGTGGAAATTGTGGTCGCCGAGGAGACAGAGTGGTCGCTCCTTTCGCACCAAGCCTTTGCCGAAGATTGGGAAAGCGAAGAGGATAGCATTTACGACAACTGGAGGGAGCACTATGGCGTTTCAGCGGGGTGATGTGGTGCTCATTCCTTTTCCCTTCACCGACTTGAGCGCAAAACGAGTGCGACCAGCAATCGTCGTAAGCGTTCCTGAATACGAGCAAAACACTGGGGATATCATCATGGCTCAGGTCACCAGTCGCCAACATTCTTTGCCAACCGACTATGCCCTTCAAAGACGGGCAATTTGCAGGTCTATTGAGACCCTCTGTCGTCAGGGTTAAATTGGCGACCATCAATGCTTCCTTAGTCCAGTTTCGCACTGGGCGATTAAGTGACCGTGACTTGGAAGAAGTTAACAAGCGATTGCGGTTGGCACTGGGACTTTGAAAGGAGGTGAACAGCGATGGCGGAAGTGAAGGAGACTGTGACGACTTACCCTGAGCCGCGCAAAGAACCGCCTGAACCGCTCATCGTTGAAAAACCTTGGGGGCGGTTCATCCAATATGTGCTCAACGAGCCTGTGACGGTGAAAATCCTTGAGGTCAAGGCAGGCGAGCAGACAAGTTTGCAATCGCATCGCCACCGCAGCGAATTGTGGGTTCCATTGGATGAAGGCGCTTGCGTGGAAATTGACGGGCAAATCCTGCGTCCCAAGCCAATGGAGTTGGTCTTCATCCCGCAAGGCGCTAAACATCGGCTCATCGGCGAAGACAAAACTTACCGCGTGTTGGAAATCTCTTTCGGCTACTTTGACGAAGACGACATCGTCCGCTACGAGGACAAGTATGGGCGGGTTCCCTGACAAATTTGCCGATTTGCCCATCTGCCGAAACCTCGTGAAAGGGAGGTGACGGAGACGATGCAAGCGTTGGTGTTGGTCGGTGGGTTTGGGACGCGGTTGCGACCCCTCACCTACCATGTTCCGAAAGCGATGGCGCCCATCGCCAATGTCCCGTTCATTGAGCGGTTCGTTGATTACCTTGAAGCGAACGGCATCACTCACATCGTCTTTGCGATGGGCTATTTGCCTGACCCGATCGCCAATCACCTTGCGAAACGAAACGGCAAAGCCAAATACGAGTTTGTCGTGGAAGAGCAACCTTTGGACACTGCTGGCGCTATCAAAAATGCCGAGGCATTGCTGGGTGACCGTTTCTTCGTCTTCAACGGCGATGTTTTGACGACCATCCCGTTGAGGGAACTGTTGCGCGTCCATGAGCAAAAGGGAGCGTTGGTGACCATCGCTTTGACGCCCGTGGACGACCCAAGCCGCTACGGCGTCGTCGTGACGGATAGCGACGGGCGAGTTCAAGCGTTCATTGAAAAGCCACCGAAGGAAACGGCGCCGAGCAATCTGATCAATGCAGGCATTTACCTTTACGAGCGGGAAGTGCTCCGCCACATCCCTGCAGGGCAACCCTATTCGGTAGAGCGGGGGCTTTACCCGAAGTTGCTGGAAATGGGTGCGCCTTTTTACGCCGTCCCTTTCCCTAACGACTACTGGCTGGACATCGGCAAGGTTGAGCATTACATGCAAGCCAACTTTGATGTCCTAAGCGGTAAAGCGCCATTGACCATTGCGGGCAAAGAACTTCGGCGGGGCGTTTGGGTCGGCAAGAATGGGCAAATTTCGCCGACGGCGAAAATTGAACCACCTGTTTTGTTGGGAGACGGTTGCGTGATTGGAGACGGAGCGACCGTCGGTCCGTTGGCGGTTCTGGGAAGCAAGGTGATTGTCAAAGAAGGCGCTATCGTTCGTGAGGCAGTTTTGTGGGACGAATGCGTGGTCGGGAAAGGCGCAAAAGTTGAACGATGCATTTTGGGTTCTCGCTGTGAAGTAGAAGACAACGCTGCCGTTGAGCCTGACCGCGCTTACGGCTGTAGCGAGAGGATAACTGCGGGTGTCGCTGCGTGACGGCTGAGCGGGCTTCAGGCGGTCGCCGAAGTGCGGCCGGGGTTTGCGAAAAAAAACCTGTCGGACGGAGGTGATCGCGATGGTCGTCGGGACTGTCAAGCGCGATGGGGTAGCGAAAAGGATTGCTCCCAACATCGGCTACATCGGCACATATGTCCCTCGTGAATGCGGTATCGCCACTTTCACCGCCGATGTCGTCAAATCCGTCCACGCCTATCCCTTCGTCGGCGAACCCTTTGTGGTGGCGATGGTGAAACCCGACGAAGATTTGAGCCGTTACCGATATCCTGTCCGTTTCTTCGCCCGCGAGAGCAGTTACGGCGACCATGTGAGGATGGCGACTTTCTTTAACGAAATGCCCATTTCGGTCGTGAATTTGCAACATGAGTTTGGCATCTTTGGCGGGCAAGATGGCGAGTTCATTTGTGCGACGGCAGATTTGTTGCGCAAACCTTTGGTCACAACCCTTCACACCATCATGCCTAACCCGCATCCCAATTTCCGTGAAATCACTCGCCACCTTGTCGCTCGTTCGGTGAAAGTCGTCGTGATGAACCCGCTCGCTTTTCAGTTGCTGGCTCGCGACTATGGCACCAACACCCGCAAGGTTGTGCTCATTCATCACGGCGCTCCCGATGTGCCTTTTGGTGGTCGTGAGGAAGCGAAGCAGGAACTTGGGTTGAGCGGTCGGTTCGTTATCAGCACCTTTGGGCTCATCAGCCGAGGCAAGGGGTTGGAATATGCCATCCAAGCCTTGCCGCCTGTCGTTGAAAAGTATCCCGAAGTGCTCTACCTGATCTTGGGCGAAACCCATCCCAATGTGCGGCGGCAGGAAGGCGAAAGTTATCGTGAGGAGTTGCAAGCCTTGGTGCGGGAGTTGGGATTGGAAAGCCATGTGCAATTTGTCAACCGCTACTTAACGAAGGCGGAACTTATCCGCTACCTTCAAGCCACCGACATCTACCTGACGCCTTACCTGAACCCGAACCAAATCGTCAGCGGCACGCTGGCATATGCGATGGCATGTGGGAAGGTCATCGTTTCCACGCCCTACCTTTACGCTCAAGCCCTCTGCGCCGATGGGCGCGGCATTTTAGTCAACTTCCGTGACCCTCAATCCATCACTGATGCCTTGTTGCTCTTGTTGGACAACCCGCGCTTGCGGGCGGAGATGGAGCGGCGGGCTTATGCTTTCGGGCGGCAGATGACTTGGCAGGCGGTGGGCAAAAAATACGCAGAACTGTTCGTCGCCATCGCTCAGGAATATCGGCGTCCTTGGGTGTTCTTCGCCTCCACTTTTGAGCGTCGTTATCCGACGGGGCTTACGGTCGTTGAAAAGGCGGGGATGCTTTGAAGGGAGTGTCCTTAAGGGCAGCAACGAGGGTGAGTGCCCTAGCAAAAGGGGTGATAGGGATGCTTGCTGTTTGCCTGAAGGAATTGGCAGGCTTGGTCAACCTAAGTCACCTGAAAGCCATCACCGACGACACAGGCGTTTTGCAGTTCACCTTTTACGGTGTGCCCGACCCGAAATCTGGCTACACGACGGACGATAACGCACGAGCCCTCATCGTGGCAGCGATGCATTTCACCCAAACGGGTGATGAAGAGGCGTTGTCACTGGCGCAACGCTACCTTGCCTTCCTGCGTTACGCCCAACGGGATGACGGGCGCTTCCACAACTTCATCCGTTACGACCGCCACTACGGCGATGAGGTGGGCAGTGAAGATGGCTTTGGGAGAAGCCTTTGGGCGTTAGGGACGGTGTTGAATAGCGGGTTGCCGGAGGAACTGAAAAAGGCTGCTTTGAGCCTTTGGGAACGCAGTTTGCCCGTTGCCTCCCGACTGCGCCATCTGCGTCCTAAAACCTACACCCTCGTCGGGCTGCACGAAGCAGCTCAAGTGCTCAACGGACATTGCCCGACCTTACTGGGCTTGGCGCAACAATTGGCTGATGACCTTTGCAGCGCTTACCTTGAACATGCCGACCGATGCTGGCGTTGGTTTGAAGACACCCTGACTTACGACAACGCTGCCCTTTGTGAGGGGATGCTGCGGGCTTACTTGTTGACGGGGGAAAGGCGCTACTGCCTCATCGGGTTGGAAGCATTGCGGTTTCTGAACGCCGTTTGCTGGGATGCCGAGAAAGATTGCGTCAGTTTGGTCGGAAATCGGGGTTGGTATCGCAAGGGCGGGGTGAAAGCGACCTTCGCTCAACAGCCGACGGATGCGATGTGGCTTTGTTGGGCGAACCTGACGGCATGGCAATTGACGGGCGAGGAAACTTTCCAGAGGATGGCGAAGGCATGCTGGGAATGGTTTTTGGGGCGCAACTTGCTGGGGGTCGCTCTTTACGATTTGGAGACAGGCGCTTGCCACGATGGCTTAGAACCGCAGGGGGCGAATGAAAATCGGGGCGCTGAATCTACCATCGCTGCTTTGCTGACTTTCCTGCGGATGGCGCAACCTTAAAGGTGTTGCCATTCCGCCAAGCGATAGGGCAACTCCCGCAAATGGGTGATGCGGGGGCAATCGCAGTCAGGGAAAACTTCCCGCCAGTCAAAGAAGACGGGCAAGATGCCTGCTCGCTTCGCTCCGATGACATCGTGCCAGTAGGAGTTGCCGACATGGACGGTTTCGTCGGGCGTTGCTTCCATGCGTTCCAAGACGAAGGCGAAAAATCTTGGGTCGGGTTTGGCGTAGCCGACGACATCGGAGAGGAAAACGGCGTCCACCAAATCTGTCAAGCCCAAAGAAGTCAAACGGGCTTGATAAGTGGGCGGGGCGTTAGAAGTGATGACGAGGCGGTAGCCTTGTCGGCGCAAGAGCGTCAGCGTTTCCAATGCTCCATCCATCAGCGTTTCCGTCTCGTATTGCGTCTCCACGAAGTCCCAAAGCAAGGCGGGGTCATCCAAACGCCCCAAAACACCCATCGCCTTCAACATCGTCCGAACGGCTTCCCGAACCGTTTCTCGGTCTAACATTTGCCCTTCCTGCGCGGCGGCGATGAAGAAGCGTTCAATGACTCGCAACCCTTCCAAAGCCGTTGAAAGGTCAGGCACGGGCGATAAGCCGAAGTATTCGCAGGCGCGGCGCAACCGTTCCTCGCGGGAAGGGACACCGATAGTGAGCGTCCCGCCCGCATCCAATGAGACGAGGCGAATCGTTCCCCCGGCAGCCATCGCCCTCTCTTTACCTCCTGCCTATTTGCCCTCTTCTTTCGCCCGCAGTTCCCGCCGCAGGATTTTACCGACGGCGGACTTGGGCAATTCGCTCACGAACTCAATCTCGCGGGGCACTTTGTAACTGGCGAGGCGTTCGCGGCAGAAAGCGATGAGTTCTGCTTCCGTCGCTGCCTCGCCTTCCTTGAGGACGACGAAGGCTTTCAGCATCTCACCTCGCAAAGGATGCTTGACACCGACGGCGGCGGCTTCCAGCACCTTCGGGTGTTGATAGAGCACCTCTTCCACTTCACGGGGGTAGACATTGAAGCCACCGACGATGACCAAATCTTTCTTGCGGTCTACGATGCGGAAGTAGCCGTCGCTATCCATGACAGCGATGTCGCCCGTGTAAAGCCAGCCATCCCGCAGCGTTTGGGCGGTCTCGTCGGGTCGGTTCCAATAGCCCTTCATCACTTGCGGACCTTTGATGACCAACTCGCCTGCCTCACCGAGGGGCAACTCTTTTTCACCCGTCTCCAAGTCCACGATTTTGCAGTCGGTGTCGGGCAAGGGCAGTCCGATAGTGCCGATGCGGTTTTCTCCGTCCCAGACAGGGTTGCAATGGGTGACGGGCGACGCTTCCGATAAGCCGTAGCCTTCCACCAACTTTGCTCCCGTCGCCTTCACGAAGCGTTCGTGAACTTCTATCGGCAGCGGAGCACCACCAGAGACGCAAACTTTGACGGACGAGATGTCAATGCGCCCGCGTTCGGCGGAATGGGCGACAGCGGCATACATGCTGGGGACGCCGGGGAAAAGCGTCACCTTGTGTTGGGCGATGGCTTTCGCCGCTTCGGCGGGATCAAAGCGGGGCAACAGCACCATCGTCCCTGCCTTGACAATCGCCAAGTTCATCCCGACGGTCATGCCGTAGGAATGGAAAAAGGGCAAGACGCACAAAAACACTTCCCCGCCGTCTTTGAGGCGATAGACCCATGCGTTGATTTGGTGGGCGTTAGCGACGAGGTTGAAATGGGTGAGCATGGCTGCTTTGGGCAAGCCCGTCGTCCCGCCTGTGTATTGGAAGACGGCGACTTGTTCTTTGGGGTCAAAGTCCACTTTCGGCGGACGGCGGCGTTGATGGAGCAAGGCTTCCAAGTCGTGCGTTTGAACGCCTGATGGGATAGTCACTTCACCTTTCGGACGCGCCCGCCGTTTGACGACGGGACGCATCAAAAGGGGCACATAAGCGGCAGGCGAAGTGACAATGAGGTGGCGGACAAAAGTGTCACGGAGAGCCTCGGCGGCTTTATCCAGCAGTGGCTCCGTGGTGACCAAAACAGTCGCCTCGCTATCTTGCAACTCTGCCCGCAACTCGGCAGGGGCTAAGAGGGGATTGAGTTGGACGACAATGGCGCCCAAGCGCACCGTCCCAAAGTAGGCGATGATGAAAGGCGGCATGTTGGGCAGCAAAATCGCCACACGATCGTTCATCTGCACGCCCAGCGATGCCAACGCCCATGCAAAGGCGTCAGCCGCTTCATTGAGGTCGCGGTAAGTCAATCTTGCTCCGTAAAAAATCGTCGCCGTTGCCTGTGGGAACTTCTTCGCGGTGTCCCTCAGCAAGGCGTCCAACGGCATTTCGGGATAGACGAGCGTAGGGGGGACAGGGGGCGGGTATTTTGCCAACCAAGGGCGGGTCGGTGTCATCATCGCACATCCCTCCTTTTTAGCGAGCCTCAAGCGAAAAATTCCTCGCCCTCCGCTAAATGAGCGCGGACGATTTCCTCGTTCAGTTCCACGCCTAAGCCGGGAGCGTCGGGCACTTTGAGGAAGCCGTCCCGAAGGAGCGGCTTTTCACCGACAACAAGGTCGTCCCACCAAGGCACATCAATGGCGTGAAATTCCAGCGCCAAAAAGTGGGGGATGGTGGCGCAAACATGGCAAGCAGCGATCGTGGCGATAGGGCTGGCGACATTGTGGGGCGCTAAGGGTAGGTAGTAAAGGTCGGCAAGGACAGCAATTTTTTGTGTCTCCCTCAGACCGCCGACTTTGGGGATGTCTGGCGCTACGATGTCGCAGGCTTGCTTGACAATCAACTCCCGAAACTGATGAGCCGTGTAATGATTTTCGCCTGTGCAGATGGGGACGGGCGAAGCCCGCTTGACTTCCGCTAAAGCGTCCACATTTTCAGGAGGCGTCGGGTCCTCCAGCCACAGGGGTTTGTAAGGGGCGACGGCTTCCGCCAAACGGAGGGCGTCACGGGTGTTAAAGCGCCAGTGACAATCCAACGCCACTTCCACTTCTTCACCGACTGCCTTCCGCACGGCAGCGACTAACTCAGCAAGGAAACGGATTTCGGCGTTGGAAAGGGAACGGTTGAGGTAAAGGGCAGCGACACGATAACGGGAGGGAGAACCGTCGTCGGCAGGGTTTTGATATGGGGTCGGGACATCCAAGTCAAACTTGATGGCAGTGAAGCCTTTGGCGACGACTTGTCGGGCACGCTCAGCGTAACCTTCGGGCGTGTAATCGGGTTTACCGTCAGGCGTCATGCCTGCGTGGCAATCGCAATAGATGCGGATGCGGTCGTGGAATTTACTTCCCAATAGTTTCCAAACGGGCACGCCCAAGGCTTTGCCTGCGATGTCCCAAAGGGCAATTTCAATCCCACTGAGGGCAGTGACGACAGTGCCTGATTGCGAACCGCTGCCAGAGAGAAAACGCATCAAACGGTGCATGAGCCAATCCACTTGTGTCGGGTCGTTGCCAACCAAATGAGGTTTGAGGCGAACGATGATGTCTCGCACGCCGATACCCCAGTAGGCTTCACCGACACCCACAATGCCTTCGTCGGTCAAAACTTTCACCAACACCCAAGGGAAATTGCCCCGCACGACACACGCCCGCACATCGGTGATTTTCACCGTCGCCACCTCCGCAAAGGGTCGGTCTCCATCGGCTAAGATTATGCCGTCCCTGTGCCGATGAAAGGATGGAGCCCAAGAAAGGAGGGCGCTAATGGCGCGACGGGAGCAACCAAAAGGGTGGAAAGGGCTGCGGCAGTTCATAGACCGCCTGCCTGTCGGGTTCTTCCTCTGCGATGCCGACGGAATTGTTCTCGCCGCTAACCTTTCCCTTGCCCGCTTGCTGGGTTACCCTGACGCCCGCTCCTTGCAGGGGAAGCGATGGATGGATTGGGTTGCTGAGGAGTCCTTCCAGCAGATGCTTTTTCGCCTGTTGACAGAAGGGCGGGAAGAGACCGAGGTTCTCTTGCCGATACGAACTGCCGACGGAAGCGTTCGTTGGAGGCATATCGCCCTGCGGCGCGCTTTGCAGGGGCGATGGGAAGCCGTCGTCATGGAAGGGGCAACCCGTTGGTTGCAGAGGGCTTTTTCTGCCTTGCCCATCCATCTCGCTGTGGTGGCAAAGGACGGGACGATCCTTGCTGTCAATGACGCTTGGCTCTCCTTCGCCCGCCGACAGGGGCTAACGGATTTAAGCCGTGTCGGGGTCGGCGTCAACTATTTGGAAGTGTGTCGGCAAGCGGCGGAAAGCGGCGACCCTTTGGCAGCGACGGCATTGAAAGGGCTGCAAAGAGTGTTGAGGGGGCAATGTCCTGAGTGGCAGTTGGAGTATCCCTGCCGAACGCCGCAGGAAGAGTTGTGGTTTCTAATGTGGGTGGGCGCGTTGCCCGAGGAGATAGGCGGCGCTGTCATCGCCCACTTCAACATCACCGACCGTAAACGATTGGAGCAGACCCTCCAAGAGCAATATGCTGCCTTACCCACTCGCCAGCAGTGGCTGGAAACGGTCTTGCAACTGAGCAAGCAAATTAGTCGTGTCGCTGATTTGCGTCAATGCCTTCGGGCGATTGGCACCTGCGTTCGGGAGGGATTGAAATTTGACCGCGTCGGCATTTTCCTGCATGATGCCGCCACTGACCGATTCATCGGGGCGCTAGGCGTTGACCGAGAAGGCAATTGGGTAGAAAGTTTTTGCGTCATGGAAGGAACGGCAGAAGAAGCCCTGCGGCAATTGGTGGCGACTCCTGACGGCTTTCTTTACACGCCTGACTATCCCGCTACTTTTCCCCAAGTGACCGACCCAGAGATGGAAGGCGTGAAGGAACATGCTGCCGTCGCCCTTTGGGCGGGGGAAACACCTATCGGCGCATTGTGTGTGGACAATTTGCTTACCCAGCGACCGATGGCACCAGAGCAATTGGAGGCATTGCGGCTTTTTGCGGGTTATGCGGGTATCGCTATCCAAAATGCCCGCCTTTGGGAAGAGCGGCAAAGGCGCGCTGTCCAGTTGGCGACGCTGAACCAATTAGTGCATACCGCTAACCAGCGCTTAGACCCTGCAAGCATTGCCCGTCTTGCCGTCGCTGCTTTATCGGAGCAATGGGCAAAAGCGGGCATCATCGCTTTCCTTTACGACCCGACGACCGCTCAGTTTTATGCCGCTGCCGCTGACGAAGCAGGTCAAGAGGTGCTGAAGGGGCTGAACCTTCATCTCGGCAGTCCTTTCCCTGCCGATAAAATGCCCCTCTTGTTGCCCGAGAGGGAAAGGATGAAGGTCTGGGATTTTCGGAGGGGGGAATTTTGCCCGTTGAAAGATGCCATGGAAGCGGCGGGGTTCTCGTCGTTCGTCCTTTGCCCCATCGTTTTGGGCGAAGAGTTGTTGGGTGCCCTTTGCCTTGCCTTCCCGCCTCAAGAGCCGTTAGAAGAGGAAAGGGCGCAATTTCTTCAAGCCACCAGTGAACACTTGGCGGTCGTCTTGCACAACGCTCATCTCTTCAATCGCTTACAAAGTGCCTACGAGGAATTGCGGCAGGCGCAAATGGCGCTGTTGCATCAGGAACGCTTAAGGGCACTGGGGCAAATGGCGAGCGGTGTCGCCCACGAAATCAACAACGCTCTCGTGCCCATCTTAGCGTTCGCAGAGTTGCTGGAAAATTCCTCTGACCCTGATGTCCGCGTGGCAGCACCCCATGTCCGTCGGGCGGTGGAAGACATCGTCGCAACGGTTCGTCGCCTTCAAGCCTTTTACCGCCCCCACCATCACGATGAAGTTTTGGAATCCGTGCAGGTCAACGAAATCGTTCGGCAAGTCATTGCCATGACCCGCCCCCGTTGGTATGACATGCCCCAAAAGGAAGGCATCACTATCCGACTGACGATGGCGTTAGATGAATCGCTCCCACCTATCGCCGGGGTTGCCTCCGAATTGCGAGAAGCCTTGACCAATTTGCTCTTCAACGCCGTAGATGCCATCCTCGCTAAAGGCGAAAAGCAAGGGACGATTGCCCTTCGTTCTTACCGAGAAGGCGGGCAAGTGGTCGTGGAGGTGCAAGATGACGGCATCGGGATGGACGAGGAAACCCGACACCGCTGCATTGAACCTTTCTTCACGACGAAGGGTGAACAAGGAAGTGGCTTAGGGCTTTCCATCGTTTACGGCATCGCACAACGGCATGGCGGGCAATTGGAAATTGAGTCGGCATTGGGTCAGGGCACGACCGTTCGCCTTCACTTGCCGATAAGGACACCCACGCCCATCGCCTCCCTTGAGCAGGTTGAACTTGAGGTGCCCTCTTTGCGGGTGCTGGTCATTGATGATGATGCTCGCGTGCTCAGCGTCCTTCGGACGATGTTGGAGCACTTGGGGCACTGCGTTGTCACCGCTCCAAGCGGGCGGGAAGGGTTGAGGCTCTTTGAGGTGGCGCTTTCGCAAGGTGACCCTTTTGATTTGGTCATCACCGATTTGGGGATGCCAGAAATCAGCGGTGAGGAAGTCGTTCAGCGGCTTAAGACCATCGCCCCCTCTTTACCCCTCATCGTCTTGACAGGTTGGGGACGGGAACAAGCGCCTCCAGGAGTTGAAGCAGCGCTAAGTAAGCCTGTCCGTCTGCACGAATTGCGGGAGGCTATCAAAACGGTGTGGCGAAAAACGCATCCTCGCTAAGCCTTCGCCAATTGCATCGCCGCACACGGAAAGACAGCGATGCGATACTCGTTGCCGTAACGCTCCCGCAATCTCCGAACAACTTCCCGCCAACTTTGACACAACGCTTCTCCATCCCAGCCCCATTGCCATAAGTCGTGGGCGTTAGCGGTCGGGGCGAAATAAAGGCGCTGAGGGCGATGATTTAGACGGGGCGCAACCTTCCGACGGGCTCCCAGTCGCATCCCTGGTCCCGCAAGGTAATGCGTGCCCATGCCTTCAGACCCTGCCGAGGCAAAGACGATCGTGCCCTCCTCATGAACGAACCGTTTGGGCGCGCTGCTGAGGGGCGCAAAAGCGTTGACGCATTGGTAAACCTCGCTGTCCTTGGGATATGCCGATAAAACGGCGACATCCACTTCATCAGGGATGGGCGTCGCATAGGCGCGTCGTGCCAACTCGCAACCTGCCCGGTGGGCATCCACGAAATGACCGACGAAGCAACCGACAATGCCGCGTCGGGGATTGAGGACGACATTGACGATAGCGTCCAAACCTGCCATCACTGCCGCCTCTTCCATATCCTCGCGGGCGATATTGCCTTCCGTCAACGCCATGCCTTTTCGGAAACCGTTGTCGGGGCGATGGTTGTGGTAGATGCTTTCAATGCCTGCCACACCCGGCAGCACCAGTTTTGCCCCACCACCAAACCCTGCATGCCCGTGCGGAAGGATGCTGCCGACGCACACTTTCAAGTCTGCCCGCAAAAACTCGCCGTTAAGGTAAATGGGCGTTCCGTTGCGGGTCGTGCCGAGGTAGTCCAAGTTTTCAAAGGGGCAGTGGTTTTGCACCCAAAAGTGCGCGATGATGTCTTTGCCCAGTTTGCGAACCATTTGCTCTCGGTTGAGGGGATGGTGGGCGGCGATGCCGATGAGGATGCGGATGCGTTCGGTCGGGATGCCGCCGTCAACGAGTTCACCGATGACAAAGGGCAACAAGCGAGCGGCAGGGGTGGGGCGGGTTAAATCGTCCACGACAATGATGGCGCTTCGTCTCCCCTTCGCCAGTTCCCGCAAGCGGGTCGTGCCGATGGGGCGTTCAAAGGCTGCTTTCAATCCCGCCTCTCCGATGTCCTTGCCCCCCTGCGGCAGGCACATGAGCACCTGCCACCTTTTCGGGAAGGCAAGAGGCAAATTTTTCTCCGCATACCAGCAACCCCACCGCAGCCAAGCGGAGAAGGCTTCTTCCGCCATCGTCCTTCACCCCACTTGATATTTTCGCCCGACTTCGTGGAAGGGCGTGCCTCTTTTGAGTTCCTCTCTCGCTTGACTTTCCCGCCGAACGATGTCTTCGGCTTCCTGCAAGATTTCTGCGGCGATTTCCCTTGGGATGACAATCACGCCATCCAAGTCACCGAAGATGAAGTCGTAAGGGCGAACTTCCACGACGCTCGTCAGCGAACCGCTCATGAAGATGGGTTTGTTGATTTCCAAGATGCGCTGGCGCGCTGCCAGTTCAATAGGGCTGGTGTAGCGGCAAAACGCCGCCCATGGTCGCCACTCGTTGATGCGCAACTGCTTGGTGGAGTCGCGCAAGCCGCCGTCCACGACGACGCCGACGCACCCTTTGGCGGCGCAAGCGTGAGCGGTCAATTCGCCAAAATGGGCGCTGACTTGCTCTTCGGAACTGTAGACGATGACGCTGCCAGGGAAGACGAAATCAACGGGATTGGGCGGACGCTCATCTTCTCGGCGAGGGCGCATGACGGCTTTCACCGTCACCGCCGCCCCCGCCAATACCATGTCGGGATGGATGGGTTTGATGGACGGGTGAAGGACTTGGTTGGGCAACCCCCGCCGTTCCAAAACATCGTAAATCGGACCGCCGTAAAGTTGCCGATAGCGGGCGACCATCTCTTCCAGCGGCATCCCGTAATCCCAACCCACTTCCGCCATCACGCAACCCTCCTTCGTCGGCAATGTTCGGGCAAAAGGTTAGCACGCCGATGCCTTGCAGGCTGACACCATCGTTTTGCGGCAAAGTTGAAGACGGTGATGAAGCATGTTCACGGGCATCATAGAAGAAGTCGGCGAAGTCGTCAAAGTGGAGCGGAAAGGGATGGCGGCACTGTTGGCGATCCGCACCTCTTTTGCACGCGAGTTGCGTTCGGGCGAGAGCGTGAGTGTCAACGGCGTCTGCCTGACCGTGCTTGCCGTTCAGCCGCCGACCTTCTGGGTGGAAGCCGTAGAGGAGACCATCGCCCGCACCAATTTAGGCTTTTTGAAAGCGGGCGACCGGGTGAATTTGGAGCGGGCGTTGAGTGCCAGCGGGCGATTAGGAGGGCATTTCGTGCAAGGACATGTGGACGGGACGGGTGTCATCGCTCAAATCGTCCCTCGCCTGCGCTCCAAAGTCGTGCGCATCCGTTGCCCGCAGGAATTGATGCCCTACATCGTGCCCAAAGGTTCTATCGCCGTAGATGGCGTCAGTTTGACCGTCGTGGAGGTCGGCGCCGATTGGTTCACCGTCTCCCTCATCCCCTTCACGCTGGAACACACGACTTTAGGGCTGCGCAAAGTCGGCGATGTCGTCAACTTGGAAGTGGACATCCTCGCCAAATATGTTCGCCACCTGCTAAAGGGCTGGGCGAACGAAGACCCCGATGCAGCGCTGAAGCGGTTGCTTGCCGAGTAGTCCCTTCCGAGCCTACAACCCCCATCGCTCATTGATGGGACGCTGGTAAACTTCCACCTCGCCACTGAGCACATCAGCGACCCGCACCGTTTTGCCTGTCGTCGCCGCTTCGTAAATGGCGATGGCAATCGCTTTCGCTTTTAGCCCCTCTTCTGCCGTCACTTCCGGCGGACGGTTGTTTTGAACGGCGTCCACAAAGTCGTAGCATTCCAGGGTGAAGCCATCGGTGAAGCCGTGAGGGAACAAGCGCCGCCATGCTTCTTCGCCGATGGCGGTGCGAAAATCTTGGGCTAAATCGTTGAGCCGACGGATTCGTCCGCTGACATGTTGAACGAAGGCGCTACCCCAAGGACCGTGAAAGGCATCGCCCGTGTCAATGAGTGCCCCTTCAGTGGCGTAGTAGACGACATGGGTGAAGCGGTGCATCGGTGCGGCAGTGCTGTAACTCCAAAAGCCTACGACGCCCCGCTCAAATTCCAACACCGCCATCCAAGTGTCTTCGCAGTCATCTGCCACCAACTCATCGCCCTTGCGGAAGAAGCGAGGGATGAATTGTTTGACGACGGCATGGACTTGCTTGACTTCTCCGAAGAAGTAGCGCATCGTGTCACAAAAGTGGGCACCGCTGTCCAGCACCAATCCGCCCCCTGACAAAAATTTGTCCACCCGCCAATGCCATGCTGGTTCATGCCCCGACGGCGGTGGTGGGTTATGGCTGACTTGGATGGCGTAAAAGAAGGTCGGCTCGCCGATAAGTTTGCTCTCATTGAACAGCCACCATGCCGTCCGCTGCGGGACGCCCCGACGAATTTGCTCGGCGGTGGCGGCAAATTTGCCCGCCCGCTTGGCTGCCTCCACGACCGCCTTCGTCGCCTTGACCGTCACACCGACGGGCTTTTCCACCATGACATGCAAGCCCGCCTCCAAGCAGGCAATGGCGACGACATGGTGAAGGTGATGGGGTGTGATGATGTCAACAGCGTCCAAGTTGCCTGCTTCTTCTTTCAGCATCGTTTCATGGTCGGCATAAAGGCGTGGGCGTTTGCCCTGGAAGCGCTCAACGGTGTCGGCGAACGCTTCGGCATTTTCCCGAACGGGGTCGCAAAGGGCGACGATTTCCAACTTGTCTGGCTCCACCTTGTGGATTTGCTCGTAACCCCGCAAGTGGGCTCGTGCGATGCCACCACAGCCCACCATCGCCAACCGCACCGTTCGTTGACCGTCACTCACTGTCTCATCCCTCCTTGCCGATGAAGTTGCGTCCGCTCTGTGGGACAATCGGCTTGGTCAACGGTGACGCCTCACAACGGCATGACGGGATAACCTTTTTGCGTCAGGAAACCGACAATCGTGAAGATGCCCGCCATCGTCAAATCGCCCAGCACGATGCCCAGAAAGAAGGGACGCATCGCCCGATAACCCGTTAAGCCGCCGTAACGGACGATGAGGGCTTTTGCCGCCCAACCCAGCAAAATCATCAGCCAAAATTGCTCCATCGCCCAACCGCGACAAACAATCCAGCCGACAGGATGCAAAGGGAGGGAAAAATGCCAGCGCAACAAAAACAGCCCGACGAACCCGAAAAACCCGACGACCATCCCTGTCATGCGGAAGGGGTTGGCGTCCATCCCTGGGTTGATGTATTGCGCCGCCAGCATGTAGGGAAAGTTGGCATGCCAAAAGAAAGTCGCCGTCTTCGTCAGCGTCACAGCCCCCTTCGTGTAGCCCAACTTAAGCCACGCATAAAGGGAAACGAACGCCGCAAGGGCAATCGCCACCGCTCCCCAAGCCATCAGCGGTCGCAACCGCAATCCCGCAAGTTGCCCCATCTTCATCGCATTCAGCAGCGAAGGCATCAACACCTCCCGTTGGTCGTAAGTGAAGGCTTCCTGCAAAAGACACATCATCAAGATGCTTTTGGCGTCAAAACCCTTCGTCCCGACCAAGGCGACGAGAGGGTCAAAGGGCAAGACGCGCATCTGCACCATGACCATCCCGCCATTGGTCGCAATCCAACTGACGGCAAGGTAAAAGCCAAACGCCATCAAAAGAAAAGTCGCCGCCAAAAGCGGGTTCATCCCCAACCCCACGAGGACGGCGAAAAGGGCGCAAGTTGTCAACATGAACCCCCAAAAGGCAACGGCGTAAGGCAGTGGTTCATCGCTGTCATCCAACTCCCGCAACCGCCCGAAGGCTTTCAACACCACCTGCCTCCAATGCCCCCGTGCCGCATAAACGACGATGACCAGTAACCCCAACACTGCCCCGACCTGCTGATACTGCACGAAATCCGTCGCCGAATAGCCCAAGCCCGTCCAACCGTAGAAGGCGAAAAGGAGTTGCTGCAGGCGTTCCAGCACATAGAAGAACCAGAGGCTGAAGGCGACTTCTGTCGTCAGCAGGTAAGTCAAGCCGATGGCGGCGGGATAAATGTGCAACCCCGTCCCGGCGATAGTATCCCAAGGGAAGCCCGTTAAATACTCGCCCAAACTTCGGAAGCGTCGGATGGCAGGGACAGTGGGAAAGTAAGTGTTCAACCCGCAAAGGGTGTGCAAGAGCGCCGAGGCAAGAAAGCCGACCCAAAGCGGAAGGTTGTAAAGCAAGGGCGGAAGCGTCCTGCCTAATGGCGGCTCTTTGGTCAACTCGTAAGGCAATTGCACCAACGGAAAGGTGAATTGCTCCCGCTCCGTCCACTGCCGCCGCAGCAAGGTGGCGAGGCAGAAGACGGCGAAGAACAGGGCGAAAGCGAAAGGCAACCAGAAGGAAAGAGGCGTTATCCACGCATCCCACAAGATGCGCCCTCCTGTCCCTTCGTAAAACCCTTTCGCCGCCGCCTTGTCGGTGAGCATTAACCACGAAGGGGCGTGGGGGATGAGCAATTCGTCCCAACGGTTCGCCGCCGACGCCCGATAGAGCAAGTTGGGCAACTGCGGGATGATGTAGCGCCAAAGCCCAGCGGCAGGGATGCCCGACGGAATGACAAGGAGCGCCCAAAGGGCGGCTAACTCATGAGGGCGCAGGGCATAGCGAGGTGCAAGGAGGCGCAGCAACGGGTTGAGCAAAAACACACAAACCAGCAACACAACCATGCTGGAAGTCGGCAACAAGTTCCCTGCGACGAAAGTGTTGGCGAGGTCGTAATCGTTGTAAGGCGTCAGGTAAGCAAAAAGGGCAACAAGCACCAAAGCGACGGCAACCACCCGAACGGGTGGCACCCAACGCTCTACCGATGGGGTAGGCACGGGTAACGGACGAACTCTTGGCGCTGGCTCTTTCATGCCCCCTCACGGGACTAAATGATGTCGCCGAAGAAAAGCGGGTGAAGAGTTACGGGGAGCGACGCGGTCCCATTATTTCCTTCAAGACGGGCGGCACCTCTTGGGGCTTTAACTCCGTTTCTCGGGGCTTGAAAAGGGCTCGCCAAAAGAAAAAGCCGACAACGGCGAGAACAACGACGATAATGCCAATCGCCAAAGGGAGCGGGATTTCCTTGCGCATCTTTTGTCCCCCCTTCGGTCACTGACGGCAGCGAGGCAATGGGTCTACGAGTTTGTCATCTTGGACGGTGAATTCGTTAGGGCAAGCGGTGCCCCAACGCATTGCTTTGGAGTGCCCATCAGCAAAGGTGACATTCACATGGCGAAGGAAGGGAGCCAAGCGGTCAGCGTCATTGATGCTCCAATTTTCTTCCCACCAAGCAGAGGTGTTGACATTGTAAACGACCGTCGTGAATCCGCAGACGAAGTCTCCCTCGTCCCCGACGATGTCAAAGTGGCTGGGATGCCAAGCATCCAAGTTGATGCCGTTGAGGATAATGCGCGTCTCGGCGGGGCGAGCGACTTCCGCCAGTGATCCCGTGCCGGGTTTCTCGCGGAAAAACATCCCGTAGTGGCGCCGCTCAGGACAGCCGCCTTGTGGGTTGTCCAAAAAGGCGGTGTTGCTGCAGCGCCAGTGAGGTGGCAGCCAACAAGCGGCGTTAACCCCTTGGTAGGACACAGGCAACACCCATTGATTGCCCCGCCGCTCAGAGATGGGCGCCATCGCCGGACCGTTGAACCAGTTGAAGACTTGCTCGGTGTAAAGGAGGGCAAATTGAGGCGACCGAAAGATTTGGGCGTTGCGGACATAGTCGTAAATGAGCCGAGGCTACCAAACGGCGGTTCCAGGGATGCCCAGGTGGACATCAATGGCGATAGGGACCCAAAACTCGTCGTAGTCTTGGCAATACATTTGCACCGCTGTGCCCATTTGCCGCAGGTTGCTTAAGTCGCTGGTCTGGCGGGCTTTGGTGCGGGCTTGGCTGAAGACAGGAAACAGGATCGCCGCCAAAATCGCGATAATCGCGATGACCACCAGCAGTTCAATGAGGGTGAACCCATGCCTCTTCGCTTTCATCGTCGTTCCCTCCTTGTGCTCGTGAGCCTCCTTTTTCCACTTCCATAAAAAGAAATGCCGTCAAGGTGCCGATTTTTAAGGGCACGGCTAACGGGTTTGTCGCTCCTTCCCCATCCATTCCCGCAATCTGGCAAGGGCTTGTTCCTTCAATTGGTGCGCCCTCGGGATGCTGACGCGAAGGTTTTTAGCGACAGATGTCAGGTTATCTCCGTCCCAAAATAGGCGCTCAATGATCAATCGTTCCCGTTCTGGCAAGCGGGCGACAAGGTCGCGGACAAGGCAGCGGTCTATGGCTTGGGCTACCTCTTCGTCGGCAATTTGTTCCTGCCAATCTTGCCTGTCGCCCTCTTCGCCTTGAGGAGTTTCGTCTAACGAGACGGTTTGTTGCATAGCCCATTCCAACCGCCAGAAGTCTTTCAGGGCGTTCCAGACCCGCTGGCGCACGAACAGTTCTTTGGGGACGCCGAAATGCTCCTCAAAAAGTTGGCAAGCCTCCATCGCTGCCGCCCACGCCACCATCCGCAGTTCTTCCACCCATTCTGTCCAGTCCCAACGGACGGGGAGTGGGAAACGAGCAAGAAACTGCCGCAAAGTCTGCGAAAGCCACTGCTCTGCCTTTGGTTCTGTCGGGTCGGACGGGCTATTTGTCATGGCGACGCCGACGAATTTGTCGGCTGCTCCGTAGTAAAGTGCCCATCGCTCGTCCCACTGGACGATGCCGCCCGCAGTAAAGGTTACATCGGGCGTGACGCCCCGTCGTTCCCAATGCAAGCAGGGCTCTAAGATCGCCCGTTCGCACCGCCAAAGGACTTTCATCGGATCCTCTCGTGCCAATAGGGCGTAGCCGACCCGATAAGATGATTGGTCACGCCCGTTGTAAATTAGCCAAATCCCTTCCTCGCCCAAAACACAAGTGCCAACTTCCACGACCCATGCATCAAAGTAGCCCCGTCGGGGCATCAAAATCGGTCGGTCCGTTGCTTCTTGCCAGTGCACCAAGTCCGAGGACACAGCGCATCCGATGGCGCTTTGCCAACCATTCAGTTTGCCCGTGAAATACATCACCCATTTGCCTCGCCACCTTACGGGAAGGATAACAGCGGCTTTAAAGAAGGGAGTTTGCCAACGAGAAACCGTTTTCAAGACAATCGGTCGTCTTTGCCAGTGGTGCCCATCATGGGAGAAAGCGATGCAAAGGTGGGTCTGAAAATGTCCACCTTGCCGCCCACTGACACCTGTGTAAGTCATCAGGAAAGTGTTCCGCCACCGAATCACCCTTGGATCTTCGCAGCCGTAGCGGTCTGCTTCTATCGCTGGCGCAAGGACGGGATGGTCTACTTTGCGCCATCGCAGCCCGTCTTCGCTTTCTGCCAACCCGATGAAGCCTGTGTGGGGGTCATGGCGTCGTCGCGACCGGTAAAACATCCAAAATTTGCCCCCAAAGCGAACAACCGAAGGGTTGTAAGTGGAAAGGGAATCAAAGCCATGGGAGGAGGGTGCTAAAACGGGCAAAGGACGCTTCCACAAACCAGCGCCCAACTGCTGCTTAAACCTGTTGGACATGTCCGTCACCTCCTTGCCCTGACAATTTTGCCATCGCCCCCGTGCCACAATCTTGCTCGGTGAGAAAGCCATGCGGGTGATGATTTGGGTGGATGCCGAAGGCATCAGCGGCGTCACGAGTTGGGAGCAAGTGTTGGCAGGGCGAAGCCGTTACGACGAAGGGCGACGATTGATGACACAGGAGGTCAATGCCGCCGTTCGGGGCGCCAAATTGGCAGGCGCCGACGAAATCGTCGTCGTGGATTCGCACGGCGCTGGCGGCGAGCATTCCTTCCGCAACCTTATCCCCGAACTGCTGGAGCCAGGCGCTGAGTATGTTCTGGGCGCCCCTTGGACGACTTACACGCGCCCGTTGGAAAACGGTTGCGACGGCGCAATTTTCCTCGGCTTCCACGCCAAAGCCGGCACCCCCGATGGCATCCTCAGCCACACCGTCAGCGAAAATTGGTTGAACTTTTTCATCAACAGCAAAGCCGTCGGTGAAATTGCCATTTGTGCCGCCCTCTGTGGGCACTTCGGCGTCCCCGTCTGGCTCGTCACGGGCGATGCGGCAACCTGTCGGGAAGGGAAGGCAACTTTGGGTGAAGGGGTCAAAACTGTCTGTGTCAAGGAAGGGTTGACTCGCTTCTCAGGGCGTTGCCTTGCCCCTCAGGAAGCGTGGCGGAAGATTGAGATGGCAGTCGCCGAAGTCGTCCAATATCCGCCCAAAGTTTCTCCCTATCAACCCGCAACGCCGACGACTTTGCGGGTGGAATGGACAGCGCCCGAACATGTGCGAGGTTACTTGCATGCAGGCGTTCAGCAAGTAGATGAGCGAACGGTGGAAGTGACCGCCGAAAACTTCTACGCCGCTTGGCGCACCCTCTGGCGACGGTGACAGTGACAAAAACTCGGCGGTGATGGCGGATGGTGCGATTACTTTTGGTGCGGCACGGCGAATCTGTCTGGAACGAAGAGGAGCGCATTCAAGGACAGCAAGATGTGCCCCTAAGCGAGTTGGGACGGGCGCAGGCAAAGGCATTGGGGCGACGATTGCGGGATGAATTCCTCGCCGCTTGCTATAGCAGCCCTTTGCGACGGGCGACGGAAACGGCACGAGAGATTTTGAGCACTCTCGCATCACCGCCATCCCTCACCCTGATGCCTGAGTTGATGGAGCGGCGGTTTGGCGAATGGGAAGGCAAATGCCTCAGCGACCTTGACAAAGCAGTATTTTCCCGATGGCTCACTGCCCACCAGTTGCCCGCCCCACCCGACGGCGAAAGCATGGACGAATTGCTTGTGCGCGTGGAACGAGGTCTCCGACGCATCTTGACCGAAGTGCCCGAAGGCTCGGTGCTTGTCGTCGGGCATGGCGGTTCGCTCAAAGCGATGCTGTGCGTTTTGCTGCGGTTGCCACTCACCAGTTTCACCCGATGGCACATAGACAACGCCAGCCTGACGATTGTAGAGGTGCGAAGTGGACGGTCATCGTTGGTGGTCTTCAACGACACTTGCCACTTGCCGACGAGGTGAAGGGCAATGGCAAAAGCGATGGTCGTGCAAGCGCCAGGGCAATTGACGATGGCGGAATTCCCTGAACGACCTTTGCGAGACGGCGAAATCCTTTTGCGGGTTTGCATGACGGGCGTTTGCGGGACTGACCGTCATTTGTTTTTAGGGCATGGCTCATGGGCGTTCCCCCTCATCGCAGGGCATGAAATCATCGGCGAAATCGTGGAAGTGACGGACAGAGCGGCGGATGCCATTGTCGTCTTTGGGGGTGAGTTACGGGTCGGTCAGCGGGTCGCCCTCGTCCCCAGCGGCGCTCCTTGCGGGCGTTGCTTTTATTGCCTCAACTACCCGCATCGCACCACCCTTTGCCGTTACCGAACCGTTTACGGTTTCCGCCGTTGTGATGAGCCGCCCCATTTGTTCGGCGGTTTCGCCGAATTCCTTCGGGTTCAACCCCGCTCCTTTCTTTTCGTCATTCCCGACGATTTGCCCGATGAGCGGGCAGTGTTGACCGAACCGACGGCGGTCGCCTTGCGCGCTGTGGAACGCGCCCTTGCGCCGGGCATCCCCGTCATTGGCGAAGGGTTGGGCATTGGGCGAAGGGCTTTGGTCGTCGGTGCAGGTCCGATAGGCTTGCTCGTCATTGCCATCTTGAAAGGCATGGGCGTTCACCACATCATCGCCGCCGATTTGAGCGCAATGCGGTTGGAGATGGCGAAAGCGTTGGGCGCAACGGAAACGGTTTTGGCGCCGCAAGACGGGAGCGGCGTGCCTGAAAGCGCCACACAAAAAATCCGCAACCTCACCGATGGCGAAGGGGCGGATGTCGTCTTCGAGTGTGCGGGCGTTCCGTCGGCGTTTGCGATGGCGTTGGAGTGGGCATGTCGGGGCGCCACGGTCGTGGAAGTCGGTCACTTCACCGACAGCGGGAGCATCCCCCTTTCACCGCACCTTATTTGTCGCAAGGACTTAGATGTGCGGGGCGTCTGGGCGTATCCTTGGTGGCAATTCCGCGACGCTCTGCGCTTTTTGCGGACGACCTCTTTGCCTTTGGAAACGCTTGTCACCCATCGCCTCGCTCTCTCCGAATTGCCCCAAGCCCTGAGCGGTCAACTGGGTCAAGCAGCGGTCAAGCCCGTCATCGTGCCCTAACACTTCCGCTGGCAACGGGAAGTTCTTCTCCCCCACCTTGCGGTCTTGAATGACCCTTGATGCTCACCTCTTGACGCTCCCTAATAGAGATGCCAAAATTTATGCGAAGAAATCCGATTGAACAACTCAACAAAAGGAGGCGATTACGATGGCGGACTATGCGCGCCCTGATGTGTTGGTGAGCACTGAATGGGTCGCTCAACATCTTGGTGACCCCAATATTCGTCTCGTAGAGGTGGATGTGGACACGAGCGCTTACGAGCAAGGTCATATCCCAGGGGCTGTCGGCTGGAATTGGCAGAAGGACTTGTGGGACCCGCTGCGGCGGGATATCGTGAGCAAGGAAGCCTTTGAGGAGTTGTGCAGCCGTTCAGGCATAAGCAATGACACGACCGTCGTCCTTTATGGCGACAACAACAATTGGTTCGCTGCTTGGGCGTTTTGGCAGTTTCGCATCTACGGGCATGACGAGGACAAACTGAAACTGATGAACGGCGGTCGGAAGAAGTGGGTGGAAGAAGGGCGCCCCCTGACGACGGAAGTGCCACAGTATCCCCGCACGACTTACCGTGCGAAAGACCCTGACTTGTCCATTCGCGCCTTCTTTGACGATGTGTTGAAAGCCATTCAGACAGGCGAAGCCAAGTTGGTGGATGTCCGTTCTCCGCAGGAATACACGGGTGAACTGCTGGCGCCGCCGGGATTACCCGAAGGCGTGCCCGTTCGGGGCGGGCATATCCCCGGCGCTATCAACATCCCCTGGGCGCAGGCTGTCAACGAGGATGGGACTTTCAAGAGTTACGAGGAACTGAAGCAACTTTACGAGAGTAAGGGCATCACGCCTGACAAACCGGTCATCGCTTATTGCCGCATCGGTGAGCGCTCCAGTCACACTTGGTTCGTCCTGAAGTATCTGCTGGGTTACCCGGTCGTGCGCAACTATGACGGGTCATGGTCGGAGTGGGCGAACCGAGTGGGGGCGCCAGCGAAGATCGGTCTAGAGCCGTAAAGAGGAACAAGAAGGAGATTGCTACTGTCTGGGGACGCCTCGCTTTAGCGGGGCGTCTCCCTTTTTGTTTTTATCTGCGTTAGAGATGTCTCCACGCCTTCACTCGCAAGTAGTTAGGTGGTGGGCAAGGTTAGCGTGGTGATACCAGCGATAAACAGAGCGACACCCCAAAGAAGGTCAAAATTGAGCCACCAATGACGCAGAATTGCCACCCCGAATTTTTCATAAACGAGCCAAGCCATGAGCGCCATCGCTGTCAACATGCCAGCGGCATGAACGAGGGTTGCCAACAAAGGGGAAGTGAGAGAAGATGACAGAATGCCCAACGCTTCACCGAAGTAACCACTAAAGAGCGCTCCGCTCCAGCGTCCTTGTCCCTGCGGCAGGCACAGTGCTAAGGGGGTGAGCATCAAGCCCGCCCCGTGAGCGGTCGCCATCAAAAAAGACCACCACCCAAGTTCCCACCATGACACTCTCATCCCGACCCAACGAAGATGGCGCTGGCGCAAGAGTCGGTAAGTCCCGAAAGCAAGGAGCACGAAGGCAATGAGGAAACGCAAGAATGTCATTGGCAAAGACCAACGCAATAAAGTGGCGAGGATAAAGAAGCAAACGACAGAAAGGGCATGCCCAGCGGCAATGGGCAATAAGGCGATTAAGGTGACACGATGGGAGCGCTCCTGCATTCCCAAAGCAACGGCGAAAAGCCAACCCATTGCGGGGTTGATGCCGTGATACATCCCTAACCCAAACAAAGTTGCCCATAGCCACAAATCAAGCGACACCTTCAACGCCCCTCCGAACGACCTTCCGAAGGCTCCCTTTTTGCCTTGGCAAGATTACGGGAAGCAGAAGGAGTCCGATGAACTGTCGCCGCCTTCCAAGCGCACTTGGTGCGGGCGCAAGTAATCGGGCAGTTCTGGGAAGAAATCGGGGTCAAGAGTTAAGCCGCCCTCGGGGTCAGCATGTGCCAGCGCTATCCAACCTTTGATGCCGTCAGGGTAGAAGATAGCATCCCAAGCGGCGTAGAGGGAGTTGGTGAAGTAGACGCGCCGACCATCCCTTGACACTTCTACCATTTGCGGACCGCCATTGACGGGACCGACCTTCGGATGGGGAGCACGGGCGACGATCCCACCGAGCCGAACGCTTCCTGTTAGTTTCGGGTTGAAAGGCTCAGAAACATCATACTGGCGCAGTTCCCCCGTGCCCCAACAGGAAACATACAGAAAGCGGTCGTCCAATGAAAGGTTGATGTCAGTGACAAGGGGTGGGACGGCTTTGAAAGGCTTCAAAGCGGGCGGCAATTGGTCTTCTTCGGCAGGTTCGGCAGGGATGCGGATGATTTCCCGCACCCTCCAAGTGCCGTTTTCGCGATACCAAAGGAAAATGCCGCTGGAAAGGTCTTGCAAGTTCAAGACAGCGTTGACGAAGCCGTAGGTTTTTGTCGGGTCGTGGGCGGGACGAAGTTCCAGCACCATTTGCCAGCCATCGCCCAAATCAACGGCTTGCAAATGCTTTCGTCGGCGTAGATCCCAAAAATGCAATCGGCGTCCGTATTGCTGCGCCATTAGCGCATCCAAGTCAACGCCCTTTTCAATGTGCTGCGGTGCGCCCCATTCGCTGGTGACACCAATATCGTGGGCGATGTGCCACCAAAAATCGTAAGCAAGCCTTTGTGGTCCTCGGTCAACTTCCCAACGACCCAGAACTTCAAAGTCATCGTGGTCAAGGAGCAAAAGACCACCGGGCAAATCGCCATCAGCACTGCCAAGGGCGCTTAGGTAAATGTTGTCAGGACCGCAATGGACGGTGTGCAATCGGCTGTAGCCCGCCCGCTCTTTAACCTCTTCTGGTTCAATGACTTTCACGATTTTCGGCGACACTGGGTCGGGTTTGGTATCAAGGATGTAAAGGCGTGAGGAACGCAGACCGGGGACGATGAGATAGCGGCGTTCAACATGAGGGTGCGGCGAGGAAGGGCACAAGGCAGAACTGCAAGCGTTCCAGCCAAAATGATGCAGTTCATCGCCCGCGTAAGGCAAATCCACCTTGTTGATGACTTTGCCGTAATCAGGCGAACGCAGGTCAACATCCACCACCAAGAGGGCATCAGGGCGAGTATCATCCTCGCCTAACGCTGCCTTTGGGTTCATCGCTGCCACATATGCCAATCGTTCTCGCGGCGCCTTCATCGCCATTCGTGGCGACGGGTAAAAAGTTGGGTCAGGGCGAAACAGCGGCATTGCACTCACCTCCACGCAACCTTGCGACAAAGAGTTTCTCCTACGCTTCCCTTGCGGCGACAACTTCTCGCTCGGACAAATAGCCTAACGCCACCAACGCCTGCCAAATTTTGTCCACGCTCTCGTCCACCGTTTCTTTGTCTGTCTCCACGACAACTTCAGGGTTTTCGGGCGGTTCGTAAGGGTCACTGATGCCAGTGAAGTTAGGGATTTCACCCCTGAGCGCTTTCGCATACAGACCCTTGACATCCCGCTCAATGAGGACATTCAACGGGCACTTGACATAAACCTCAACGAAGTCGCCGATAAGTTGGCGGGCATATTCTCGCCCTTCGCGGTAAGGCGAAATTAGCGCTGTGATGACAACGACACCGTTGCGGGCAAGCAAGTGGGCGACATAAGCGACCCGCTTGATGTTCTCAATGCGGTCTTCTTTGCTGAAGCCCAGCCCTTTGCTGAAATGTTGGCGGACGACATCGCCGTCCAAAATTTCCACCTTGTAGCCAGCCTCCCGCAAGCGCTCTGAAAGGGCGTGGGCGATCGTGGTCTTGCCCGCTCCCGACAAACCTGTCAACCAAACGACAAAACCGCGTTCGTTAAGCATCATCACACCTCCTCGGAGAATGTTGTTTCCTCGCTTATCCCAATCCCGCTTCACCGCCAACAGAGACACTGTCAACGGTGACGGCATCGGGATGGATGGCTATCGTGATGACGGCTTTTTCTGTCTCAACAGTCACCGTGAAATAGCCCAGCGTGCGCATGGCAACTCTAATGCCCAGCAAGGTTTGACCTTCAAGGACGGAAAGCGCCTTGTTGACTTCGTGCAAACTTTGGCTGAGTTCCTTTCCGCTGGGGGTTTTGCGAAACAGGTCGGTCAGGATGCGTTCGCCTTCAGCGCGGTAGAGGCGGCGAGCCCGTCCTGTCTCAAGCGCCAACTTTGCCAAGCCCTCAAGCAAAGGGAGTAAATCGGACGGGATGACCTTTTGCTCAACGGCATCGGCAAGGGATTGATAGGCTTTGAGCCGCTCTCCTGACAAGGCGGGCAACAATGCCCCTAACTCTGCTCGCACCAACTCTTGTTCTTCGTCTGTCAGTTGTAAGGGCTCTTGTGCGGGAAGGTTCTCAAGCAATTGCGGTCACTCCTTTTTTTCGCCGATATGCCCGTGAGCCTCACCCAAGATGGCATGGACTTCGTGCTCAAACCCACCCGTTTCAATGGGGCAGTGAATTCCGCACTCTTTTGGTGCGTTCGTTTCCCACCACCAACGACCTGCGCGGTCATCTTCACCCGGCTGAATGGGGCGGGTGCAAGGGGCACAACCGATGCTGGTGTAGCCCTTGTCGTAGAGTGGGTGATAAGGGACGCCGTTTTCTCGGATGTAGTCCCACACTTCCTCCTTTGTCCAATCGGCAAGAGGGTTGACCTTCACAATGCCGCCGTGATCATGGTCAAGTTCCACCTTTTTGATGTTCGCCCGTGATGCCCATTGCTCTCGCCGCAAGCCAGTAAACCAAGCGTCCAAATCCTGCAATGCGCGCAACAGGGGACGAACTTTGCGGATGTGGCAGCACAAAAGGCGTAATGGCACAGATTTGTAAAAGAGGTTGACACCGTGCCTCCGAACCATCGCTTCAACCTCACGATAGTCAGGGAACAACACTTCAAAGCGGGCATCGGGATACTGCTCCCTCACTCGGTCAAGGAACTCGTAGGTTTCCTGCGGCAGCCGACCTGTGTCCACCGTGATGACACGAATGTCGGGTTTGAGCCGATACGCCATGTCCAAAACGACCATCCCTTCGGCTTGCAGCGCCGTGACGACAGCGATACGGTCGCCGAAGGTTTCCAACGCCCAAGCGATAACTTCCTGCGGCTCTTTGTCGTCCAGTTCAATAGCGATTTCGCCAATCTCAAGGTCGTCAAAGACAACTTGATGGGTCGCCATCGTCCTTCCCTCCATCGGGTAGTGTTTTGCACCTCAATTATAACAAATCCGAACAAGTAAGTCAACATTCTGGTTTGCCCCACTGGTGCTACAAAGGCAGTGCTTTAATTCCTTGGGCGGCAAATGAGGAGGCGGACAGGATGAGGGTTGACCAAAGGATTTCGTTCGTTCATTTTACTCTCCCGTTTCTTTTTGAGCCGTCGGAGTTTGAGCGGCGGAAAGATGCCTTTGAAAAAGCCTCCATGAAGGCAAAAGATGGACGAACTTACCCTGTTTGGGAGAAAACCCGTTTCCCTTCCGACGATTTGCTGGAACATGTCCGCAATTACCTGAACCCACCAGAGGGGAAACCTGCCACTGCTCACCTGTGGAAACTCAACGATGACCTCCAAGATGTCTTCGGCTTGGGAAACCGAGCCGAATGGTTTTTGACGACCCAAAAACTTAAAATCCCCTTCCAGTTTGGCGAACTGGGCGAGAACACTTTTGCTATCCAATTAGCGCTCTTTCGTGTCGGCGTTGGGTTTGTCACTGTGCGGTTGAAGGTGAAAAGCGAAAAGGTTGACGATTGGCTCAACTTTTTGGACGATTTCCGATTTGCAAAAGGGCAGCGAGGGGCTTTCGTTCGGGCAGAGAAAAGAGCGGGCTTTGACCCAGCCACTCGTCAACCCATCATCTCTCCCTTTTTCCCTGAGCCAGCCTTGCAGCGGGGCGAAACCTTCGGTGACAAGCACGAATTCTTCGCCATACTGGAAGCGCTTTTGCGCACTGGTGGCGAAAAAGATTGGTGGCGTGAGGTTTTCGTCCGCTATCAACTCATCCCTTACGCTGCCATTTTCGTTGATGAAGCCGACGAGCGAGACATCCCAGAGTTGCTCTATCGGGTGCGAAACTTTTTTGCCGCCTACCGAGAAATCATCCCTTCCGATGACGATTTGCGTCCTGACCATCCCACCCTTTTGCCTTACGCAAAGAACCAATGGTTCATCTGCACCCTTGAAGGAGGCGCTTTCGTCGCCTTCAATGCTCCACAAACGGACTTCTTCCGAGCCGATTTACCGAACCGCCTCAAAGAGCAGTATTTCCTCTTGTTCCTTTTGGCTCAGCATCAAAGGTTTGCTCTCATCCGACTTTCGCAGGAAGTCTCAGAGCATTGGCTTAGAGGCAGCGAAAAAGAACGGGTGAAAATCTTTGAGCAAATTCGCGACGGCTTGCTGGAGTTCACGGCGCAGGGCTATTTTTCGCAGGTCATGCAAAGGGAGCGCCACCATCGCTGCTACCGAAAATGGCAGGAGGTCTTGATGGTTGAGCAACTTTATCAGGAAGTCAGCGACGAGGTCAGAGAAATGCACGAAATCTTGCAAAGCCGACGAAGCCAAAGATTGGAAGAACGCATCAACTTCCTGACTGCCTTTTTCGCCGTCCCTGAATTAAACTTCTGGTTGAAAAGCATTTTCGGGAGGTGAAAAATAGGCGATGGAGGCGTTAGCCAATTTGCTTGAAAAGTTTGGGGGCTGGTTTTACCGACGATTTTGGCGCTGGCGGGAATTGATGCGCCGAAAGCGACCTGTTGAAGAGCCAATCGCAGTTCAACCATCGCAGCAACTCACTCACATCAGCCACTTCACCTCAATCCTCCAGCCCAAAAACTTCCTTGACCGTGAAGATGAGTCGGAGATGCTTTTTGATTGGCTTGATGACCCAGAAAAAACGGTCGGCGCACTGATAGGGATTGGCGGGCAGGGAAAAACTTACCTTGCCGCTAAGTTCGCCCTTGAGTGCCAGCAAAAGGGGTGGGAAGTGAGATGGCTGGAGTTGCCCAAAACCGTTGACGAATTTCTGCGTTCCGTTGCCGATGAAATGCAAAAGGTCGGTGACCCTTATCACTCTATCGCCGGCGACTCCAACCAACCCATTGATGTGCGCATGGACAACGCCATCCGCTTCCTTGAAGGGCATAGCAAACGATGGTTTTTCGTCTTGGACGACTTCCACAAAGTCGGCGATGATAGCGACTGGGAGAGGCTCGTTGCCAAATTTGACCAAAGTTGTGAGCGCACGAAAATCCTTTTGACGGCTCGGCGTGAACCCGCTTTCCCTCTCAAACTCCCTACAGACGCCCATGAACTTCAAGATGTCCCGCCACTGCCCGAATCTTTCGCACAAGCGTATCTGGAAGCCTACGGCTTGCAGATTTCGCCGGACGAGGCGGAGGAAATCTGGGAGAAATGCGAGGGAAACTGCGAAGCGATGAAGTTGTTTGCTCAGGCGGCTCGCAGAAGAAAATTGGCTGACCTGCTCCGTTTGCCACTGCCCGACTGGTCTCAGAAGGCAAGGGCTTGGTGTCAGCAGTTGCTGTCGGACTTGGGCGAACCCGAAAGGGAAGCAGGCAAGCGACTGGCTCTCTTTGATGAACCCGTTGAGCAAGATTTGCTCCTGCATCTCGGCGCTTCTCAGGATGGCTTGGACAAACTTTTGGATTGGCGGCTGGCAGAACGCCTTCCCGACGACCTCTTCTCCCTCCACGACATCATCAGGGACTATTGGCGAAGCGAAACAAGCCATGAAGAGAAAAGACAATGGCACATTGAGGCAGGAAGATGGTTGCAAGAACAGACGGCAAATTGGCGAAAGGAGCGACCGAAGAATCTGGACGAATGGGCATTGAGCGACTTGAGGGTTTGGGTCTCCTTCTTGCGACGCTCCTTCTGGCATTTCGTTGCCGCCAAAGAAAACAATTCGGCTCTTAAGGCAGCAGAACCCATTCCCAAGTTCCTTGACCGATGGGGCGAATGGGAAGAAAACCTCCGCATCTGTCAAAAAGCCTACGAGTTGGCAAAAGAATTAGGCGACGAACAAATTGCCCTTTGGAGCCATCGGCTCGCTATGAGGCATCATGACCTTGGCGACTATGAAGAGGCGGAAAGGTTTTATCGTGAGAGCCTTGAGATAGCGGAGAGGTTGGGAGACTTGGCAGTGAAGGCGACGACATTGGGGGCGTTAGGTTTGCTGCGCAAAAAACAGGGTCGGAGAGAAGAGGCGAAGGAGTTTTTGAGGCAGGCGTCGGAAACTTTTGAGCGGATAGGGTATCGTTACGCCGAAGATGTGCGAAAGGAGTTAGAAGCGTTGGACCGTCAAGAACCTCAAGAGAGCCGATGAGGGGGAAGAGGAGATGGCGCTTAAATATGCTCCGACCTTGGTGATTGGGTTGAAGGGAGGCAATGGGCAGGTGGTGGAAGGTGTCTTGGGAAATGTCCGATTTTGGCTGTCGGAGTATTACCCGCAAGTCGTTCCCATCGTCAAGTTCGGGATGGCGGATGAAAAACAGTCGTGCACCGTTACCGAAGTGATGGGAGCACCGTTGATGAAGCCTCGTTACCCGTTGTCCTTCAATTCCTCTTGCTTTCGGCATTAGCACCTTACGAAAGCGAGGGGCATTGGCTTTTTGAAAGTTACGGCAGTCAACCGACGCTCAACACCGTCGGCATCGGCTTGCTTTATGTCCCAGTGGCTCAAATTGCCGAGGCAGCGGGCAACTACCTCGCTTTCCAACTTTCCGCTCAAGGGATGGGCGAGCAACCTCATCCAAAGCAAACTGAGTGGGAGAGGGAACTGGCGCAAATTTTTGACGAAAACTCCTTCTGGCAAAGTCTCTTCGCTGGCATTGAGGAAGTTGCGGAGGCAAAAGTTGAACGGCAAGCGCTGCCAGAACAAGTCTTTCAAGTTTCCCTCAAAACGGGTCTCGTCCGCATGGATTTGAGCAAGTTCCCTTGGTGGCAATGGCGTGACCGCCTCGCCGACTGCGAGATGAAGTGGCGAATGTTGCTCAAGGATTTTTGGCTGCCGAGGATGAAAGAAAATGCCGACAAAAAGCAAAAGGAAACCGACGAAAAGTTTCAAGGCGTTCTGGACAAAATCGTTCAAGACGGAAGGAATGTTTTCGCAACGGTTGAAAGGTTGATGGAATGGTTGATGAAGCACTTGAAAGATTGGCGTTGTGACGACCCGAAAATTCCCAGAGGCATCGCATCGGCGAGGGTTGAAGAGGCTTACGAGGTTTTGGAAAAGGCTCTTGCTGATGTCCCTCATCCAAACGCCGTCCTTGCAAGGCTACTGCTGTCGGGCGCTGTCATCGCCTATGTGACCTTCGCTTTGGCGCGATGGAGTTGGCTTTCGGGATTCATCGCCAACTGGCTCCGCAATTTCTTCCCTTTCGTTGAAGCGTGGATGGTTCCCGCCCTCATCGGCTTGGCTGGCTTCTTCGCTTTCCTTCGCATCGCCTTTAACGGCTTCAACATCCTCCGAGAAGCCCACGAGCAAGTTGAAAGGGCAAAAGATGAGGCGCTGCAAGCCATTGAACGGGAAATCAATTCGGTGCTCAAGGAGATGGGGTTGCAACTGCTTTTGGGCATTCAACGAAACTTCCTACGGCGAATTAACGAAGTGGCGGAGAGGAACAGAAAGGCAAAAGAGGGGATGGAACGGTTGCGGGAGAATTGGGGAGCGAAAGCGCAATCCTTTGACGCCAAGGACACAACGATGACAAGGGCGGTCATCCGTTCGTGGTCGGAACTGAAGCCAATCGTTGACGAACGCATGGAAGGTCAAAACTGGTCGGAACTTTGGCGTGAAGCGTTGAAGCGGGCAACCATCCAAACCTTCTCCGAATGGTGCGACCGAATAGAGGACGGGACGACTGAGGTGAGAATCTCTGAAGCGACGGAAAACTTGTGGCGGGAGAAATTGCAGGGCAAAGAAATGCAACGGCTCAGTTTCTACCTGAGACCTCACGAAAACGAGGGAAAGACGAAAGAGGAACTGGCTCATCGCTACGAACAAGCGAAAGCATTTTTGTGGTCGTCGGCGAAGGAATGGCTGAGATGGCAGTTGGTTGCTGGTGGCGAAGAGAAACTGAACGAACTGGTGCGGGAGACATTGCGGGAAAGATACGGCGACCTTCCCGACCGAGATTGGCAAACTTTGACTTTACCTTCCATCACAGGCTTTTTGCAAGTTGGATGGGCTCAATAAGAAGGCACGCTTCTCTTTGCCGACCACAATTATGCAGGGCACGGGTTTATCCCGTGCCGACGGATTTGTCGGTGCGGTTAAAAACTGTGACCCGCAAGACCTAATTTTTGTCTCACCGAGAGATTTGCCCTCACCGCAAGACTCAATGTCCAAACACACTCAGTTGAACCGAAAGGCTCAAGGGGCTGTCTATTTTTACGGCGGAGCGGGTGGAAGGAGTCCCAAAAACTTTTCGGAGGTGCATGGTGATGAAGACACGACGAACACTTTGGTGGCGCATCGTCGTTGCTGGCTTGGTTTTAACGGCGGGTGCCGCAGCCTTGCAGGCTCAATTGGGGAGCATCCTGAAAGGCGGTGCTGTCCTGTTGCTCGTCCGCCAATTTGGCAAGCAGATCAACGACGGGATCAACACGGCGCTACAAAACCGAAAGTGGGAAAATCGGCAAGCGACGAAAGTGGTCCCCATCGTCAGCATCGGTAGCGGTATCTATGCGGGAGCGGCACAAGTCATCGGCGATGAAGCCGATGTCCAACGGGTGGAAGCCGTCGCCCAACTGGAATTGAACCTGCCAGGGAAGGCACGGGCAAAGGTCTTGATTCCCGTGGACAAGGTGAGTTTTAATCCCGCCGAGATGCAACGGGTTTACGGTGTCGGTGTTTCCGCCGTCATTGATTTGAAGTTGTGACGGCGCAAAGGGAAGAACACCTCCGCCTTGCCTGCGGCACAATCTTGCCAGACTCAAAGGCAGGCAACGGCGGAGGTGTTTTGCAATGGAAGGGCGCGTCACGACAGGCATTCCGGGACTGGACATCGTTCTGGACGGCGGTTTAGTGGCGGGGGCGACGGTGTTGGTGCAGGGGATGCCCGGAGCGGGCAAGACGACTTTTGGCTTGCAATTCATCTATCACGGAGCGACGCAATGCCAAGAGGCGGGGCTGGTCGTCAGTTTTGAAGAGTTTCCGACGCAGATGCTGCGGGATGCCCGCAACTTCGGTTGGGATTTTGACCCTCTCATCCGCTCGGGTATGGTTACCGTTATCGCCACTTCCCCTCAAGCCTTCTACCAGCAAATCCGCGACCCTAACAGCGATATCAATCGCGCTTTAAGCGGGGGCAACATTCGCCGGGTGCTCATTGACAGCCTCAGTCACTTTCAGCGGTTAACGGATAACCCTGTGGAGTTGCGGGAAATCCTCAACAGCCTGCTGAACCGACTGCGCCAATCGGAGGTGACTGCTATCCTGACGCAAGAGGTGCGATGGAGCGAGGGGGAAGTCTCTTTGGAGCAATACGCCGTAGACACGGTCATCCAACTCTTTTTTGAGCCGATCAACCGCGTGCAGCGACGGCGTTTCTTGGAAGTGCTCAAAGCGAGAGGGCAATCTTTTCAATCTGGGCGGCATGGTTTGGAAATCACTGATCAGGGCTTGCGGGTCTATCCCGTCCCGATGCCCAGGGGCAGGGAGCGCCCTCTGACAGGGCGACGGGTGGCGACGGGTGTGCCCGGCTTGGATCGCATGTTAGGGGGCGGATTGTTTGAGGGTTCGGTTACTTTGGTCGCCGGCGAGACAGGCACGGGCAAGTCTACCTTAGTGCGTCAATTCATCGCTCACGGCGTCCTTCAAGGCGAAGGCGGTTTGTATGTCAGTTTGCGGGAAGACCCTCAACGCATCTTGCAAAGCGCTTCTGCGATCGGCATTGACTTGCAACCAGCCTTGCGGGACGGTCACTTGCTCATCCATTACGCTACGGGCGAAGTTGACCCTTACAAGTTGTTCTGGGAGGTCAAAGAGATGTTGGAGAGAGGTGAACGGGATGGATGCCCTATCCGCCGAGCCGCCATTGACAGTTTGTCGGACTTGGCGACGGCATTTCCCGACCCGACTTACTTGCCGCAATATTTACAAGCCTTTGTGGAACTGTTCACGATGCACAGCGTTACGGCGGTGTTCACTTTGAGCGTTGCCGCCACTAACAGCGCCGAGCATTCGCCCATTGACCCTAATTTGGCGCGTGGCTTGGATTGCATCCTGATGTTGCGTTACTTGCTCGTCCACGACCATGTCCGCAAGGTGATGACGGTCGTGAAGATGCGGGGTAGCGAGCATGACACGGGCATCCGCACCGTCCGCATCAACCCTGGGGAAGGGATGCTGGTGGAGACGGGCTTTGAGGGGATGCCCTCCTTCATCCGCAAGTTGCAGCAATTGGCACAAGAGCAGGGAGAAACGGCACCGCTGTAAAGGAAACCAGACGCGCTTTCCCTTCTCGGTTGGAGGGGATGGAGCATGATGCCTTTTGAGGGGTGGGTCAACAACGCAGTCGGTTTGTTGCGATGGACATTGCTCCCGCGCCTTGGGCAAAGTTTGGTCATCTGGTTTGTCGCTTGGTTGGTCGTGCGGCTTTCCGATCATTGCTGGCAAGTTTGGTTGCGTCCCACGCTGGTTGGGGCTAAAGACCGTGATGTGGCTCATGCCCTTTGGCGCCGGCGGCAAATTCTTGCCCTGCCTTCCTCGGTCACCCGTTGGGTCGTTTGGGGCTTAGCGGTTTGGCTGACGGCGGAACTTTTCGGCGTCCCTCGTGAAGCGCTCTTTTGGGGATTCGCCACTGCCACCTTGCTCGTTTTCTGGTCGGGGCGTTATGTCCTTGTAGACCTCGCCGCAGGTTACACCTTGCTGTTGGACGATGTTGTGGCGATGGGCGACCAAATTTCAACGCCCTTTGGGGAAGGAGCGGTAGAAGGCATCACCCTTTTCCATGTCCACCTGCATCTTGACGATGAGACCGTTCTCGTCATCCCGCATCGTCTCCTTCGGGGAGCGCCCATGAAAGTGCGACGGGCTGTCGCTCAAACGGTCCGACGAGGAGGTTGAGAGAGATGGCTTTTTTGCGGGAACCTGTCGTCCGCTTAATTGCCGTCACCCACTTCCAAAAACCCGACGACTTGCCTGAATTCCAAATTTGGCAGACAGACACCGACAACGAACCTCAGCAACTGATAGAAGTGGCAGGGCGAACCTGCTACGAAAGTTGGCACAACCCATCAGGGCGCACCAACGAACAATACATCGCCAACCTGCTTTCGCAAGGACACCTCAGTGTCATTGAGCATTCCGTCGCCAGTTTCTACATCCGAGGCATCAGCAGAGCCGCTTCCCACGAAATCGTCCGACACCGCCATTTTTCCTACTCCCAACGGAGCACCCGCTATGTGGATGAGAGCGACTGTAATTTCATCGTCCCTGACTGCATCGCCGATGACCCTGAAGCGATGCGGATTTTCACCGAGGCGGTAACAAAAGCGCAGGAGGCGTATCGGCAACTTTATGGGTTGCTGCGGGAAAAGTTTGCCCATGTGGAAGACCGAACGCTGCGGAGAAAGTTAGCCCGCCAAGCCGCCCGCATGGTCTTACCCAACGCCACCGAGACGGCGTTGGTCATGACGGGAAACTTTCGGGCATGGCGGCACTTTATTCGCATGAGGGCAAGCGAACATGCCGATGTGGAAATTCGCAAAGTTGCCATCAAAGTCTTGAGGGAGTTGCAGAAAGTTGCTCCCGCTGTCTTCGGCGATTTCCAAATCCGTCAACTTCCCGACGGGACAGAAGTGGCAGAACCTGGCTACCTTTGGGAGTAATTTTTGCCGCTTTGCCTTCCTTTACGGATTGCCCATCAACGCCTTGACAGGAGGCAACATCTGGCGTGCTCCGTTCTTCAACCCGTAGCGGTCAGTGTGCCCTGTTAGGGCGGCGATGATGCAAAGCAATCCCATCGGCGTGTCGGCGTGATCTACTGTCGCCACACCTGCCGTTTGCAAAATCTCCACGACGGAATGCTCTCCCACTTTAGCCGTCTCGCAAGCGACGGTTCGGATGCCCACGCCTTTGAGCGCTCGCAATAAAGGCAAATCAACGGTTTGCACTTGCTCTTCGTCGCGGGGTTGTTCAAAGGCACTAAGCAGGACAACGGAGCCAACAGGCGCAGAAGGGCTTCCCGCTACTTTTGCCCATCCCATCTGCACCAAAGCATTGAGTTGCCCAGTGGGATCGCCATAGCGCACCAGCAACGCAAGGCGTTTCCAGACGGCTTCTTTGATAGTTGCCTCCGTCGCATCATCGGCGACCAAACCGACCTTTTGAGCGATTCGGCGCCATGCCGTTGAATCGGCGGTTTGGATGGCGTCAGGGTTAAGGGTCAACACGAAGGGCACATTCGCCCCCGCACCCTTGAGGGCTTCTTGTAAGCGACCGATGAGGGTTCCATCGGGATCAGGGGCGCAAGCGATGATGGCGATATTGCGAAACTGAAGCCGCCGCACCGTCAACAACGGTAGGGCACCTGTTAACCATTCCTGCATGTCCTGCCAACGCTGCTGTGTCGCTTGTAACTCTCCTTCCAACGCTCGGATGCGTTCATCGCGGCGCCTCAACTCCTCCGACAGGCGGGCTTCCAAGCGGCGAATTTGCCCTTCCAGCCGCTGAGCGGTAGGCTCTCGGGTTAGCCCGATGCCCACCAAAATGCCCAACCCGAAAAAAATCAGGACTGCCACCAGAGTCGCCACATACAAGCGCCAATCTACCCCCATGCCTTCATTGCCTCCATCGTGATGGGACGAGGGAAGTTGCCAAAGCCGTCATCCTACGAAATGGACAAGCCCAGCCAAGTGCACCCGAAGCCAAAGCCAAAAGAGCCGCCAATAAGTTTGCAAGGACGGCGAAAGCGCCACGAGCAGGCTCCCGATAATCAGACCCGTCAAGAGCAAGGCAGCGATGTGCCACCAACGCAATCCGCTGCCGTGCAAGGCGCTAACACCCTTAGCGTCCACGAGCCGATGACCGACCCGCAAGCGAACCAAAAAGGTGCTCGCCATCCCTTTCCGCCCCTTCTCCAAAAACTCCACCAGCGAGGCATGAGTGCCAACGGCGACCAAAAGTTCCGCCCCCGCCTCGTAAGCCAGCAGCAAGGCAGCATCTTCGCTGGTGCCACCGACAGGGAAGAGATGGGCGGTCAAACCCAGTTGCCTAATGCGTTCCAACCCCGGCGCTCGCCCATCAGGGTAAGCATGGACGACCAACTCCGCCCCGCACCTTAGGGCTTCTTCTGAAACGCTGTCCATATCGCCGACGATGATGTCAGGGCGAAAACCCAACTCCAGCAAGGCATCGGCACCGCCGTCCACTCCGATGAGGACAGGTCTTCGGTCGCGGATGTAACTGCGGATTGCCATCAAGTCTTCCCGATAGCGATGCCCCCGCACGACGATGAGGGCGTGACGACTTGCGATGGGCGTTCGCAGGGGAGGCAAGGGCAACGACGCGCTGAGCAACTGTTTCCCTTCGTGGCGCAAGTAATGCAAGGTGTTTTCAGCAAACTCCTCCAAAATCGCTGCCAATTGCCGTTCCGCTTCCCGCAGCCGTTCCTGAATTTCTTCTGCCGTCAACACCCGAAGCGGGAAGCGCATCCCATCTTGCTGGACGGTCTGCGCTTTCAAATCCACGACCGTCAGAGCGCCTTCCTTCAAACGGTCAAAAGCATCCCTTTCGGTTAAGTCGGCAACGGGAATTCCTTGTTGCAACAGCCTCAGGGCGCCAGTCGTCGGGAACTTGCCCGAAAAAGTTGGTGCGGCATTCAAAACGGCTGCCACACCCGCTCGCGATAAAGCATCGGCAGCGAGGGGGTCTAAGTCCTCGTGCACCAGCAAAGCGATGTCGCCCCGCCGCAGCCGACGCACCAAATTTTTTGTCCGCCGATCTTTTTTCAACGGACCAACCAACTGCATGGTCAAGGTCACCGTGCTGCAATCTTGTCACATCTTCGGCAACGGCGAGACGAAGGACACGAGAAGAGGTGCTCAGAAGGTGCGCCTTTGGTGGGAGGGCGAGGCTCTTGCCGAGCCGAGAAAATCGGCAAGTCGGGAGATGGGCAGGTCGGGCAAAAAGTTTGACCGCCGATGAATTGACGGGCTACGACGACTTGAAATGGGCTCTTCTGTCGGCTTTAGCCGAACTTCGTTAAAGTAGCCCAGCATTTCAATGCTGAGTGAAGATTGCGTCGTCGGGTTGACCTTGATGCAAAAGTCGGAAACTATTCGCACAATAAAAGACCGAGGCTGTTTTCCCCTGCTATCATAGTTGCTGGCTTTGCTGCCCTTCCGTGAGGTGACAGGGATGCGATTTGGTGGGTTCCTTGCGGGCGTTGCGATAGAGTGGTTTGGGTTTTCTGATTGGTGGGAAGCCTTGACTTTCCAACTGGATTGGGCAAGGCGTTTGGGTTGGCGCTGCTTTGTTCCCAGTGGCTTTGGCGGTTGGTCATTGGAGCAACAACGGGAAGCCGTCCAAGCGATGCGCCAACGGGATTTGCTTTTGCCCGGCTTGGGCGCATATCACCTGAACTTGCTCCATCCCGACCCTGACGAGCGCGCCCGCATCCTTCGGCAAATCATTGCCCTCGTGGAACGGGCTGCCGAATTAGGCATCCCGACAGTGGACAACATCGCAGGTGTTTGGCATCCCGAAGGTGGGCACATGTTCTATCCCCGAAACAAATCGCCCGAAGCGTGGGAGACCTTTGTGCGCGGGGTAAAGGAAATTTGCCGAGCCTGCCGAGGCACGGGCGTTCGCTTTACCCTTGAGCCTTACATCACGACGCTCTTAGACAGCCCGCAAGCGCTGCGCAAAGCCGTTGAGTTGATTGACATGCCCGACGAATTGGGCATCAACTTTGACTTGGTGAACATGGTCGGCTACGAGCGCTATCACGACATCAACGCCCTTGTGGATGAAACGATAGAAGCCGTCGGCGATGTCATCGTGTCGGCGCATTTGAAGGATGTCCGCTACTTGCCTCATTTGTCGCTGCGCGTGGACGAGGTAGTGCCGGGCGAAGGAGCGGTGGATTTCGTTTACTGGCTGCGACGCTTAAGAGAGGTAGAGGAGCGCAACGGGAAGGAGTTGCCCGCCTTCATTGAGCACTTGCGCACGATGGACGAAATGACGCGGGCGTGGCAACACATTCGCCAATGCGCTCAAAAGGCAGGGTTGATGGCGTGAGAGAAACGGAGAAGAAAGGAGCGAGGGGAATGCGTTGGAGCATTGTTGCCGATGACTTGACAGGTGCGGCGGACGCTGCCGCCCCTTTCGCCGCAGCGGGTTTGCGAACTTGCGTCGTCCTTGAGCCCGTCTTGCTGCCCAAACGCTACGGTTGCGTCGCTTTGGATGCCGAAGCCCGATGGCGAACGGCGGACGAAGCGGCGGAACGCATCGCCAACTTCGTCGCCAAATTGCGGGATGCCGATGGATTGATGCTGAAGGTGGACAGCACGCTGCGAGGCTATGTGGGGGCGATGGTGAAAGCGGCGTGGCAAGCGTCGCGACGCCATTGGGTGCTTTTTGCTCCTGCCGTGCCGACGCAAGGGCGCCTCGTGCGGGATGGGAAATTGTTCGTGCATGAAACACCCTTCCATCAATCACCTTTCGCTGCCGAACCGCCAGCGCCCATCACCGACCCCCGCATCGCCCATCGCTTGGAAACGACAGGGCTTGTCGGAAGGCAACTTTTCCATGCGTCGCTGGCGGCGGTGCGAAACCCACAGCGGTTGCGACAACTTTTTGCCCGTGCGATTTCCCTACGGGCATGCGTCGTCGCTGATGCCGAGACGGAGGACGATTTACGGCAACTGGTGGCGACCGCAATGGCGATGGAGCGTCCGCCTTTGTGGGTCGGGGCGATGGGGCTGGCAAAAGCGATTGCCGCTTTTGTCACGGGCGATTGGATTGCTCCAAAGTGGCAACCCGCAAAGCGCGTCCTTTGTGTCGTCGGAAGCCCAAATCCCGTCTCCCTTCGGCAATGGCAAACCCTTCAGCGGCACGGAGCAGTCGGGCTCACCCTCGCCCCGCCCCTCCGACGGGAATTGCCCGCCGAGGGTATCGTCGCTATTCGCCTTGTCGGTCTGGACAAAATTGTCCAGACCATGACACCTCAACTGCGTCATCGCTACCTTCGGTCGTGGCTGACAAGTTGGCTTCGTTTGACGCCCACCGACGCCCTCGTTTTGGTCGGCGGGTTCACGGCGCGGGTGGTGGTGGATGTTTTGAGGGCGACGCGGTTGGAAGTTTTTGGAGAGTTGGAGGCGGGCGTTCCCTTTGGCATCTTCGTGCGCCGTCGGGGTGTCCCTTTGCTTTGTGCCTTGAAGGCGGGAGGCTTTGGGACACCGATGACTTTACAGCGGGTCGCCCAAAAGTTGCTCGCTTCGCCTTGACCCATTAACGCAATCGCTCATCGGCGATGACCTGACCGTCTTGCAGTTGGATGATGCGGTCAGTGCGTCGGGCAAATTCCCGTTCGTGGGTGACGACGAGAATGGTTTGCCCGCGTTCGGTGTTCACTTCCCGCAGCAACTCGTAAAGCGCCTGAGCGTTTTTGCTGTCCAGCATCCCTGTCGGCTCATCGCAGAACAAAATGTCAGGGTCATTGACGAGGGCGCGGGCGATGGCGACCCGTTGTTGCTCACCGCCGGAAAGTTGCGAGGGATAATGGCGCAACCGATGTCCCAGCCCGACCCGCTTGAGCAACTCCGCCGCTTTGTCCAGCGCTTCCCTTCGGTTGACGCCCGCAATGAGCAAGGGCATCGCCACATTCTCTACCGCCGTGAATTCGGGCAACAGAAAGTGGAACTGAAAGACGAAGCCCATCCGACGGTTGCGGAACTCCGCTAACGCCCGTTCGTTCAAAGTCGTCAAGTCCACACCGTCAAACTCCACCCGCCCTGAAGTTGGCTTGTCCAACCCGCTGAGCAAGTAAAGGAGGGTGCTTTTGCCCGAACCCGATGGACCGACGATGCTGGCAAATTCACCTCGCCGAAATTGAAGCGTGATGCCTCGCAAGGCTTCTGTCGGCACTTGCCCGTTGAACACTTTGCGCAACTCGTAACACGCCAAGATGGGTCGCCCCATGCCCATCACCTTTTCACTGGGCGGCACTTCGGACGATTTCTACGGGGTCATAGCGGGCTGCCATGCGGGCAGGGAAGAAGGCGGCGATGGCGCTGACGACGATGCCGATCGTCACGGGCAGCCAATAGATGGCAGGATGGCGAAGCATCGCAAAAGTTTCCAGCGTCATCAAACCCTCACCTGCGACGGGCACACGGCTCATCACATCAATGGCTTTCGCCGCCAACGGGATTGCCAGCAATGCTCCTATCGTCCCTGTCAGCGTCCCTTCCAAGACAAACAGGACAGCGATGTCCCGTGCCGTTAAGCCCAAGGCTTTCAGGATGCCGATGTCCCGTTGCTTTTGCAGCACCGTCGTAATCAACCCATTGGCGATGCCGAAAGCGGCAACGACAAGGGTCGCCATCAAGAGGAGCGCCGTGATAAGGTCTTGCAGGTTGAACAGGGCGAAGTAGTTGGCGTTGGCTTCCTGCCACGAACGGGCTTGATAGCCCGTGAGCCGTTCAAGGGTGCGGGCGATGTCAAAGGCGCGATAGACATCTTGGACGCGGACGGCGATGCTCGTCACTTCGTCGCCGAAATTTAACAGCGTTTGGGCGGTCTTCAGTCGGACGATGCAAATCAGTTCGTCCGTCTCCCGCACGCCACTCCAATAACGGGCTAAGATGCGGCAGCGGATTTGCGTGCCGTTCGGTCCGATGAGGGTGACTTTAGCGCCGACGGGGATGCCTGTCCGCCGTAGAAACTCCTTGCCCAAATAGCAACCGTTGGGCACTTGGGCTAAATCGCCGATGGCATCCCGCAAATATTGGCGGACGGAAATGACGCGTTCTTGCGCTTCAGGAGCAATGCCCCAAAGGTTGACCGTTCTCGTCAGGCTGCCGTAAACGAGCAAGGCTTTGCCCCGCACTTGCGGCGCCGCTGCGGCGACACCACTCACCCTTTCAATGAGCCGAACCAATTGGCGGTAAGTTTTCAGGCGCTTTTCGGGACGACTGGGAGGCGGACGAAAAGAACGGATGAAAGTCGGCAAGGCGTTGTCTTGCTCAAAGGGGGAAGCGGCGAATAAGCGGGACGGCGACCAAAGGGGTTTGCCGGTCACCTCCACATGGGGCGCTGCCGTCGTGATGCTGTCCATGAACTTGGAACGCAAACCGAGCATCAGCGACGCCATGAAACTCATGGCGAACACGCCCAAAAGGACACCGCCGACGGTCAGCAAAGTCGTCCGCCATCGCTTTCGCAAGTGACGAAGGGCAATGAAGAGCAACACCGTCCGCATCCGTCATCACCCAAGAGGGCGCAGTAGGAACGCCATCAACGAAAAAACGGTCATCGCTATATGCCCACAATCTGCCGCGCCCAACTACCCAAAAACCAATACTCAAACAGTTCGCCGTTGTAGGCACGGATAGCGGCGACGATGACATAAGCCAGCGCCCCAACGCCCAATACGATGAGGGCAGGGATGGTTACGCAAGCCAGCACGATTGTCAGCGACAGCACGAGCAACATCGCCGCCACAACCAACACCGCCAGTTGGAAGAACAGCGATTGCAGTGCATGGAAGGCGACAAAAGACGACTTGTCTTTGTAAACGAGGTAGATGACCAACGGGACGAGGTAAGCGCCGATCCAGACGACATAGCCGACGAGGGTGAGCAGATGCGCCAACATCGCCCAAGTCCGCTCTTCATTAGAAACAGGCATTTGCCCCATCGTGGCTTACTCCCTTCCCTGCGCCGCCACAGCCTTCTGTATCGCCGACAGTAATTCTGCCATAAGCCAGCCAAATTTTTACCCGCCCTACCCAACTTCCGATCTGCCGACGATTTAGGCTCGGCAAGAACATCGCCCCCTCGGTTGCTCTCACTCCCAGAATTTGACAAAACTTTCCAAACAGCCTCTACAGACACCGTTAATTGTTTACCTCTTAGCCAGTATCAACTTCCCCCTCTCCCATCTCATCGCTAAACCCAAGCCTTTCGCTATCCCTTCCCCTTCCGCCCACAACTCCTTTCCATCCCAAAGTATCGGCATAGACAACTTCACCCTTTCCTT